>Ga0302319_10001566_pt1 | contig 50896 bp, 42 predicted proteins | sample Bog_T0_2_FD_203319 | JGI IMG/M metagenome (GOLD analysis project Ga0302319, IMG submission 203319) | Peat permafrost microbial communities from Stordalen Mire near Abisko, Sweden - Bog_T0_2 | ecosystem: Environmental > Terrestrial > Soil > Wetlands > Peat | place: Sweden: Abisko, Stordalen Mire... | reverse complement strand
CGAGATGCTGCTCTCGATGCGGTAAAACAGTGGATTTACCGGCCGTTCGATGTCATGGGCCTGCCGAGGCCGGTGGAAATTGACATTCAAGTTGTCTTTACCATGGGATGACTTATTCCGCCGCCTCAGGCTCTACCGTTTCTTCGCCGCCAGGCCCTTCTGGGCCACCGCGGCCTTCACGAGCGCCTTGAACGCGCCCAGGTCGACCTTCTCCCCTTCGTGGATGTGGATCGCCCTGCGCGTGTTGCCCTCCAGGCTGGAATTGAAGAGGCGCGATGGGTCGGGGATGCTGGCCCCTCGGGCAAACGTGAGCTTCACGACGCTCTTGTACGTCTCCCCGGTGCAGACAATGCCGTAGTGCGACCAGACCGGAGTGCCCATCCACTTCCACTCCTCGGTCATCGCGGGGTCGGCTTCCAGGATCAGCGCCCGCATGCGGGCCAGGGTCTCTCCGCGCCAGTCGCCCAGGTCGCGGATTCGCATATCGATGAGCCGGGAAGCGACTTCCCCGGTTGCCTGGTCACTCTTGCTCATGTCTCTTTTTTCCTCTCACAGAGGGTCCCTTGAGTCAATGTTCGCTGCTCTCGTGTTTATGCCGGCCTGCCGTTTGTCGCTGGAATGAGGACGCCCATGGTGCGGCTTTGCGGCCTGAGCGCCCACGAAGCCACGGTGAAACCGGCGATGATCAGAGGGGCAATGACGTGAAAGGCGTAAGCGCCGGAGCCGCCGACAAAAGCGCAGGAAGCGGCCGCGCCTGTCAGGTCGAAGAAGATGCCGGCATACGCCCATTCCTTGAGGCGCGGAAAGCGCGGCACGAGGATGGCAATGGCTCCAAGCACCTTCCAGAATCCCAGGATGGCAAAAAAGTACAGTGGGTAGCCAAGCTCGGGCACGACGCCAAGGGGGTTGCCCAGATATTGTGCGATCTGCGAGACGCCGCCGCTTCCGATAGGAAACGCTACGAGTATGGTCATTGTCCAATAAACAACGGATTTTGAATTCGTGGTCATTTCAACTCTCCCACGACACGATCCAGGTTGCCGATGAAACTTGTCCATCCGTATTTTGCGCCCTTGTAGCTGGCACTTTCTTCCGACGGGAAACCGGATTGCTCCATGCGGAGGTGCGTGCCGCCCTCTGTCGGGGTCAACGTGAAAGTGACAACGCTCTCCATTCCCATGGTGCCCCAGCTATAAGAGAGCCGTGAATTCGGTTCGACTGCCAGGACTTCACAGTCGATGACCCCGTTCCAGCCCGGCACAGGGTTGGAGCGGAAGTTGAACCGGTGGCCCACGACGGGCCGGAAATCATTCTTCATCAGCCACTCGTCGATCAATTGTCCTTCGGTAAGGGCTCGCCACACCTTCTCTTGCGGATGAGGCAATTCGCGCTCGATGGTGAGAGTGCGGGTTATTGCAGCGGGTTCGGTCATTTGTCCATCCTGTTCAGCAGAGATTCAAGGCGATCAAGCCTTTGGTTCCAGAAGGCGCCGTAGACGCTCATCCAGTCGACCAGCGGGGCCAGAGCCTGCGTGCGGGCACTGTAGTGGGTTTCGCGGCCCTGATGCCGGTGGCGCACAAGCCTGGCGCGCTTCAGTATGCCCAGATGTTTTGAAACGGCAGGCTGCGAGATTCCGGCGCGGCGGGTCAACGCATGAACGGTCTGCTCGCCGTCGCGCGTCAGTCTCTCAAAGATCGCCCGGCGGGTTGGGTCGGCGAGGGCTTTGAAGATGTTGTCCGGCGCGGCTGGCATTCCCAAACCATAACTATAGAGTTATGGATTTGTCAAGCCCCTTTTCGCTTCCGCGTTTCCCGCTAAGGGCTCCATTCGTCGCAGGTTCAACCGGAGGGAAGAGCGGGAATAGGGAATAGGGACTGAGGGACCAGGGACGTAGGCGCTGAAAGCTGTGAGCTGCAAACTACGAACGGCGAACTGTGAACTACGAACTGTGAACTGAATGACTGGGGGTCGCGTCGATGGGGTCGACTTCTCGGATTGGGGACGGAAGCGGTGGGAGCGCGGATGGTTTTGCGTGGGGGAAGCCGGACGCCTATGATTTCCGAATGGATGAACATGAGAATGAACTGTCGAGGCTGGTTGACCAGCTGAACCGGTCGGCGACGGCGGCCAAGTCCGGCGAGAAGCGATCCGTCGATCATCTTCTGGCCACTGCGGTCGAGAGCAATGCCTCCGACATCATCCTGGTTGCGGGTTCTCCGGCCACGCTGCGCGTCAACGGTGCGCTTACCGCGGACGCGGGGCCATCGGTGTCGGCCGAGGGCATTCGCGGCATGCTGCTGCCGTTGCTGACGGCCGCGCAGACACAGGAGCTGCAGGAGCGCAAGTGCGTGGACTTCTGCTTTGTGCGCGGGGCGACGGGACGGTTTCGCGCCAACTTCCACTTTCAGCGGGGAACGCTGGCGGCATCGATCAGGCTTCTGCCGGCGCAGACGCCGACCCTCGAGACGCTGCACCTACCGGCATCCCTGGGACAATTGGCTGAGCGGCGGCAAGGGCTTGTGCTGCTGACCGGGGCGACTGGCAGCGGTAAAAGTTCGACCATGGCCGCGCTGATCGACCGCATCAACGGCGCGCGCCGGGACCACATCATCACCATTGAAGATCCGGTGGAGTACCAGCACGCGAATCGTAAATCACTGGTGGAACAGATTGAGCTGGGCACCGACACGCTGAGCTTCGCGCAGGCCGTTCGCGCGGTTCTGCGCCAGGACCCGGACGTCATTCTGGTTGGCGAAATGCGGGACAGCGAGACCATGGCCGCGGCGCTGACGGCTGCTGAGACCGGGCACCTGGTGCTGACGTCGCTGCATACAAACGACGCGGCGCAGACCATATCGCGCATCCTCGACACCTTCCCGACCGGCTACCAGTCGCAGATTCGGCAACAGCTCTCGCTGGCGCTGCTGGCGGTGATCTCGCAGCAATTGCTGCCGGCTGCGAATGGCGTGGGGCGCTATCCGGCGGTGGAAATTCTTCTCGCCACAGCAGCAATACGCAACTTGATACGGCGCGGCGACGACCACCAGCTGCGCGCGAACATCGAGACCGGACGCGCGGAAGGAATGCTGACCATGGAGCAGTCGATCGCCGACCTGGTAAAAGCGGGACGTGTGTCGCGCGAGACCGCATACGCACACTGCAATCATCCCGAGGACTTGCGGCGGCATCTGAACTTCTAAACAGCCACGCGAGAGATTGCGGGTGGTGGTGCAGGGGTTTTGCCGTGCCTCAAATCCTGGTCTCGATCTGCGCCCGGCGCACCCGGCTGGCGGAGGCTTCTGCTATAGTTTTCGCCGTGCCTCTCGCGGCTCAAACGCGGACCCCTGGCACGTGGAGGTTGTGTATGCGCATGATCATGCTGGTTCAATTCCCCATTGAGCCGTTCAATACGCTTGTCCGCCACGGGGCCATCGGGGCGAAGATGCATCAGATCCTGGACGCCATTCGACCCGAATCCGCCTATTTCACCGAACGCGAAGGCCATCGCGGCGCCATCTGTGTGGTGAATCTTGAGAATGCTTCCGACGTGGCCAGGCTGGCCGAACCCTGGTTCCTTGCCTTCGACGCTACAGTCGAGTTCCGGGTGGCGATGACTGCCGAAGAGCTGGGAGCGGCCAATCTTGACGCGTTGGGAAAGAAGTGGAGTTGAACCAGGTACGACAAGAGGGCTGAGCGCGCCGTGCGCCGTCTTTGCTACACTGCCTTCCTGGTTCCCCCAAGGAGGCTCGATGGTGTTTTCACAGCGAATTCCAGGAGTATTTTTGTCCTTGGCGCTATGCGCCGTGGCGCTCGCCGCGCAGCCGGCCGCACAGCTCGCGGCGAAGCGCACGCTGGTGCGGGCCGGGCATCTGCTCGATGTGAAGACAGGTAAGCTGCTCGACGGCCAGACGATCGTTGTGGTGGGCGAGACGATCCAGTCCATTGCGCCGGCGGCCGAGGTGCAGGCGCAGGCGGGCGATACGGTGGTCGATCTAGGCGGGATGACGGTGTTGCCGGGGCTCATCGACGTGCACACGCACTTGACCATGAACGCGGACTTCGATCCGTACCTCGAGCTGACGACGACGGATGCGAAAGAGGCCATCAACGGCGTGGCGAATGCGCGGACCACTCTGATGGCGGGCATTACCTCGGTGCGCAACGTGGGCGCGGGCGGCTACACCGATGTGGATCTGCGCGACGCCATCAACGCGGGCCAAGTTCCGGGGCCGCACATGCTGGTGAGCGGGCCGGCCATGGGGATCACCGGCGGACACTGCGACGAGAATCTGCTGCCCATCAAATACCACGTTGTGGGCGACGGCGTGGCCGACGGCATTGCCGAAGTGCAGCACAAGGTGCGCGAGAACATTAAATATGGTTCGGACCTGATCAAGATTTGCGCCACGGGCGGCGTGCTGTCGAAGGGCGACGACCCGCAGGCCTCGCAGTACACGCTGGAGGAGATGCAGGCCATTGTGGCCGATGCGCACCGGCTGGGCCGTAGGGTGGCCGCGCATGCGCACGGGGCGCAGGGGATTCTGTGGGCGACGGAGGCGGGGGTGGACTCGATTGAGCACGGGAGTTATATCGACGATGCGGCGATTGCGGAGATGAAGAAGAGAGGTACTTACCTTGTGCCTACTCTCTATCTCGAAGACTGGATGCTGGAGAAGGGGAATCTGCCGGCGTTTTACCACCGGAAGATGGTGGATGTGAGCGCGGTGGCCAAGAGCAACATCAAGCACGCCATGCAGGCCGGGGTGAAGATTGCGATGGGTACGGATGCGGCAGTGTATCCGCATGGGCTGAATGCGCATGAGCTCGACGTCTATGTGAACCAGTTGGGCATGGCTCCCCTGGCGGCGCTGCAGACGGCGACGCTGAACGCCGCCGACCTGATGGGCTGGACAGCGAAGACCGGCAGCCTTGAGCCAGGCAAGTGGGCGGACATGATTGCTGTGGACAAGAATCCGCTGGAGGATGTCCGGGTATTGCAGGACGTGAAGTTCGTGATGAAGGGTGGCGTGATTTACAAGGGACCAGGAAAAAAGGAATAGAGGTTGCATTCCACTTCTTTGCTGCATCAAGGGTTTGACAGGCGTACAGGAAGGCTGTACGGTTATCTTAGGAGGGCCGCTCCAATGGCTGTCGAAACCACCTACACCGCCCTGCGTGCAGGACTGGCCGGATTTCTCGATCAGGTGACGGACGACCGCGAGGTTGTCTTTGTGCGCCGCCGCGGTGCGCGCGACGTTGCCATACTTCCTGCCGATGAGTTGTCGGGCCTGATGGAGACTGCGCACCTGCTGCGCTCGCCGAAGAATGCAAAGCGGCTGCTGGAGGCTCTGGCGGAATCCGTCGAACACGACAAGCAGCCGGCGCAAGCGCAATCCGCGGCGGATTCACTTGAGGAATTGCGGCGCTCCGTGGGCATGGAATCAGCCTCCAACCGAAGATAGCTGTGGGCGAAGTGAAGAGGCCTCTGATGGCGACGCGTTCTGAGCGGGCGGTCGACTTTCTTCCGAAATTCCGCGAAGACCTGGCTTACTGGATCAAAACCGACCGCAGGGCAGCCTTGCGAACATTGGAATTGGTGGAAGCCATCTTGGCCGACCCCTTCGCTGGCATCGGCAAGCCGGAGGCGCTCAGGCATGAGCTAGCCGGCTGCTGGAGCCGGCGCATCACGCAGGAACATCGTCTGGTCTATCGCGTAACCGCCGATCGTATTTATTTTCTCCAGGCGCGATATCACTACGAGTAGATCCAATTGAGGATCTTCAAGGCTGGAAGACAAGGCGTGCGCCGTGTTCCGGCGAATTCCACAGTGCTTCGACCTCGCTGAGCGGCGCGGTTTTTACATTGAACTGAAACGGCTGCGCGACGGCGGTCTTGAAGAAGTCGCCGATGGCGAGCTTGATCTGCTCGAGGGAGGCGCTGCCGAAGCCGCTGCCCAGCAACTCCAGGCCTGAGCTGCGCAGGATGGCGGCGTTCAGGCTGATGGTTGGGCCGGCGCTGGCGCCGATCTGCACAAAGCGCACCCGCGGCGCGGTTCGGCTCAGGCCCTTTTGCGCAATGGCCTTGAGCGCACCTTCGGCACCCTGGCCCCAAACGTAGTCGAGCACCACATCCACGCCCTCGCCTGCGATCTCACTGCGGAAGGCGGCGGTCAGCGCGTCCTCGTGCTGGTCGAAGGAGATGACGGCGTCTGCGCCGAGGCTGGTGAGGCTTGCAAGGGCTCGGGGATTGCGGCCGGCGGCGATGACGCGGCGCGCGCCCAGGCGCTTGGCGATCTGCACGGCAAGCTGGCCGGCCACACCGGTGGCGCCGAGGATGAGCACGCTTTCTCCCGCGACGAACTTTGCGCGGGCGGTGAGCGCTACCCACGAGGACATGCCGGGGTTGGCGATGCCGGCGGCGGTGGCGTCGTCGAGGCCGGCGGGGAGCGGGAAGCACATTCGGCTGCTGGCAAGGGTGCGCTCGGCGAAGGTCCCGTAAGGTGGCCGCGCGACGCCGAAGAAGACACGGGTGCCGTCGTCGAGGCGGCCCACGCCGTCGACGCCGGGAACAAAGGGCAACTCGCCGGTCGAGCCGTAGTGGGTTCCGTTGGCCAGCGACTTGACGATCTGGTGCAGCCCGGCCGCGGTGACGGTTACCGGCAGCTCACCCTCTGCGGGTATGGGGTCGGGGAAGGTGGCGTAGGTGGGCGGGGCATTGAAGGCGCTGACTACGGCGGCACGCATGGGGGCTCCTTGGGGCTAGCGAGATTCAGATGTAGCTGGGGCGGGGAAGGTCGCAGGATCGACCGAGTCTCTCTTCATCTACAGCATAAGCTGAGACCGCACATGCGAGGCCGGGTTCTCCCTCGGCTTTCCGATCTTTACATCCCGGCGTAGAGCCTGCCACACTAGGGAGTGGACACTCAGACCATTGTTATTCTCGATTTTGGTTCGCAGTATACGCAGCTGATTGCGCGGCGCATACGCGAGCTGAACGTCTTCTCCGTCGTGCTGCCCTGCACGGCGCCCCTCGCGGAAATCCAGGCATTGAAGCCGCTCGGCATCATTCTTTCTGGCGGGCCGTCGTCGGTTTATGACGCGGATGCGCCGGCGGCGGATCCGGCGGTGCTCGGACTCGGCGTGCCGGTGCTGGGCATCTGCTACGGGCTGCACTACATCGTGCAAGCCTTGGGCGGCAAGGTGAAGTCGGCGCCGCTCAGGGAGTATGGGCACGCCGACGTGACCATCGAGGACGGCGAGACGCCGCTGTTTGCGGGGTTGCCGGCGACGCTTCAAGTCTGGATGAGCCACGGGGATGAGGCTCTGGAATTGCCTGGAGGATTCCGGCGGACAGCGGTGACTTCGAACGCGCTGGCGGCGATCGCCGACGAGGAGCGGCGCATCTGGGCGGTGCAGTTCCATCCCGAGGTGCACCACACCCCGTTGGGGCCGCAACTGATCCGGAACTTCGTCTTCAACATCTGCTGGGCGACGGGTGACTGGACGCCGGCGCACTTTATTCAGACCACGGTCGAGGGGATTCGTGCCAAGGTGGGCGCGGGGCACGTGATCTGCGGGCTATCGGGCGGCGTGGATTCGAGTGTGGCCGCGATGCTGGTGCACAAGGCGATTGGCAGCCATTTGACGTGCATCTTTGTGAACAACGGCGTGCTGCGCAAGAACGAGTTTCAAAGCGTGCGGAAGAACCTGCGCGACAAACTGGGGCTGAACATTGTTGCCGTCGATGCAAGTGAGCGGTTCCTCAAGCAACTGGCCGGGGTCACCGATCCGGAGACCAAGCGCAAGCGCATCGGCGCGGAATTTATCGCGGTCTTCGACGATGAGGCAACGCGGATTGCGAAAGAGACCGGCGGGGTGGACTGGCTGGTGCAGGGGACGCTCTATCCGGACGTGATCGAATCATCGAGCGTGAAGGGGCCGAGCCAGACCATCAAGAGCCACCACAACGTGGGCGGGCTGCCGCTGGGGATGAAGCTGAAACTGATCGAGCCTCTGCGCGATCTCTTCAAAGATGAAGTTCGCCGCATCGGCCGCGACCTCGGCATGCCGGAGGATGTGCTCGGAAGGCAGCCGTTTCCTGGCCCCGGGCTCGCCGTGCGCATTCTGGGCGAGGTGACGCCGGAGCGCGTGGCTTTGCTGCAGGAGGCCGACGAAATTGTCGTCGCCGAGATCAGGGCCGCCGGGCTCTACAACAAGATCTGGCAGAGTTTTGCGGTGCTGCTGCCGGTGATGAGCGTAGGCGTGATGGGCGACCAGCGCACCTATGCCTACACCTGCGCAGTGCGCGCCGTGCACTCCGAAGACGGGATGACGGCGGACTGGACTCCGCTGCCTTACGAGGTTCTCAAGCGCATCTCCAGCCGGATCGTGAACGAGGTGCGCGGCATCAACCGCGTGGTGTACGACATCACCTCGAAGCCACCCGGCACTATCGAGTGGGAGTAGGTGCTAGCCGGGACTAGCCGTCCACGCGGGAGCGCCTACAGCGCAGATTCCGCGTCGTATCCGACGAGTCAAATCACCCGGCCTTGACAGCGGATGGAAGGCTCCTCGGCCGCGTGAACCACCCAAACGCCGCAGTCGCCACAAAAATCAGCCCAAGCATGGCGAGCCACGCCAGCATGGCCAATTGGCCCACCAGGTGTTCGCGGGACTCCACCTCGCGCATGTTGCGGCCAGCCAGCACAAACCCTCCCGGCGCGTTCCCAACTTGCGCAACTCTCTGTACAACCGCGGCAATGCGAACGCCGTGGCCATGCGGCGTCACCCCGCCATTCAATGCGGATTTCTGGTCTTTGTCTGACGTTGTGCCGAGAATCGGTTGCCAGCTTATCCGTTCCTGGCCGTGCTGCCGAACGTAGTCGAAGACCCCGCCGGGCGGTACCGGGATCGCTCCGTCCAGTCGCGCCTGTGAGGCCAGCGGATGGCCCTGGTCGTCGTAAGCGATGACAAACGGCGTGAGACTCCGCGCCATATCGATGGACGCGGGAGAAACCGCGTCGGTGGGCGCAATGCCCTGTTCCAGCTTGGCCACCAGATCGTCGGCGAGAGCGATCTGCGGATCGTTGGCGCCCAGGCGCAGAACCTGCTGCGGGATCGTGTAGAGAGCCATGGCCAGCACCGTAGCCACGCCAGCAAGCACGAATGCGTTGAAGATCAGGGCCGGACGGCCAAATGTGTCACGCACCATGGAGAGATGCTCCTTTGCTAGAGATGTAGCGAGGTCGCGAAGAACGAGAGGAATGAGCGTGCGACGAGAGAGTGTGCGATCGTCGAGCGCATCGCGAAATGTCTGGCGCATGGAGATACCATGTATCTCACGAAAACGTGCGGGGTAAAGGCGAATCGCCGTTGCATAAAGATGCTCAATGCGAGCGGGGCTCGGAGAAGCGTTGGTCATGAGCGGCCTCGCTGGGGAAGCAGGCCAAGCGAGCGCGCCGAAGATACAGCCGCGTCGAGCCGGCTGAGTTCGGCGGCAAGAACAGTTTGGCCGCTGTTAGTCAGGCGGTAATAGCGGCGGCGCTCATCGTCGGAGAAGCCGGACTCCTCAACCAGGCCATCGCGCATCATGCGTTCCAGCGACCCGTACAGGGTTCCAGGTCCCATTTGGATGCCGCCACCCTGGGGGCTGCGGGCATCCTTCATGATCAAGTAGCCATGTTTTTCTCCCTCTGCAAGGGAGAGCAGGATGGAAAAGACGGCCGGAGTGAGCGGTGTTGCGGGTAGAGTTCCAGTAGCCATGAAGACACTATATATCCATAACGGATATATCCGCAACGGAAATATTCAGAAATATTTTGGGCCGGGCTTGGCTATCGGCCCTCCGGATTCAGCGCGGGTTGGGGACGCAACGCCGCGACCTCGCGGCCAAGCACCTCGATGCGGGCCAGCAGCTCGGCGTGGCGCTTGTCCTCTGCGGAGGGCTCGAAGGCTTCCACATAGAACGTGCCGTTGGGCTCCAGTTCGCATTTGCGCACCTTGTGGAAGTCCTCGAAGCCCTGCCGGTGGACGACGGAGAGCAGCTCCTCGCGAGAAAGGGACTCGCGGTTCATGGCCTGGGTGTCGAGCTGGCCGTCGCGGATGAGGACGGTGGAGCGGCCCTCGAGGGCGCGAGTGAGGCGCGGTGAGCGGAACAGGACACGGACCACCAGCCAGTTGATGGCCAGCAGGCCAAAGGCGCCGATGATGCCGCCGGTGACGGAGTTGTCGTCGCCGATGATGGCGTTCTGCACGGTGTTGGAGAGCGAGAGCAGGACCACCAGGTCAAAAGGGTTCAACTGTGCCAGCTCGCGCTTGCCGAAGAGGCGCAGCAGGACAACCAGGACGAGGTAAATGATGACCGGGCGTGCCAGCTTTTCCAGGATGGGAAGCGGCAGATGAAACATGCTGTCAAACATGGGCGAGTGCATGGAAATGAGGATAACCGCAGGGTTACCGTCTTTCCAGCTTTATGACGAGATTCACGTCGTGGCTCACGGGGTCAGCCCTCACGTCGTAGGTGACCTTGACCCCAGCCAGCGTGCGCTGCAAGACGGGGTCGGAGGTTTGCGCCTTGAAGATAAAGTCGGCGACATAGCTCTGGTCGAATGGATCGCCGGGGAACATCTGCCAGTTGCGCATCAGCAGCTTGCGCAGATCGTCGCTGACGTTATCGAACTTGAGCAGCGCCAGGCGATAGACGGGCCCGGGGATGATTTCCACCTTGTAGTTGACTAGGCCGGCGGCTTCGTCGAGCTCCGGGTGCGGGGTCACGGTGCAGTCCAGGTAGCCTTTTGCCTTGTATCGGGAGGAGATCGTGTACCAGATGAGTCGTGTCGCCGCGCCTTGCGAGGCGTTCCCGGGCGGAGCAGTTCTCAATTTATCAACCTCTGCCTGGGTCAAAAGGGCGTCCGCCGGCAATTGGATTGCACCGACTTTGTAAACATGCCCTTCCTCGACGGTTACCGAGAAGGGGATTGCCACGGAAGCGGCGCCTATCACTGGTTCACCCGACCGAACAGCTCTCACCTTGACCCCGGCGTATCCTTCATCGGCGTAGAACGTTGCGAAGGCGTGCTCCAGGTTGGGGACCGTGTTCTCCGTGTCGAAGGGTGCACCCGCAGAGTGCTCGACCACGCGCTGGACCTTGGCTTCCATCGCAGGAGAGACGCCCTGCAACTGGATGGAGCCAACAAGGACCGGCGGTGAAGCAATAGAGAACATCATACCCGTGACTTGGCGCGATCCCGGGACCCCGGAAGGAGTGGCGGCTACCTCGGCGTGAACGCCTACGCCGACTAGTTCCTGCTCGAGAGCCTCGATTACGCCTTTCAACAGGTTTCCCTCAGCGGGCACCTTCCCGTGATAGAGCGGCAGATGCTCGTGAATTTTGGCGTCGAGCACAGCTCCAGGAGCGAGCGGCAAATTCTGGAAGCGGACCGGATAAAGCTGCGGAGACACAGTGAGTTGGTAGATCAGGTCCTGGCCGTCGAATTTGTAACTGACTCCGTCAAACACGCCCCAATCCAGCAGAAGCTGGGAATGGTCGTTCATCTCCGCGGCGGTGAGAACGACGCCCTTTTTGAGATTGGCTGCGGCCAGCAGTTCCTGGTCAGAATATTCCGCGGCGCCCTTGAACTGGATGGTCTTGGGCTGGAACTTCTGCGCGGTGGCGGGGTGGGCGGCACAGAGAAGAATCAGAGTCAGAAGAAGGAAAATGACAGGACGGGGCATGGTGGGAAAAGGGTAGCAGAAGACAGGGAACAGGGAATAGGGACTGAGAGACTTGCCGGCTTACCAGATTTTGACTTTGCTCTTGAAGAACGGAAGAGACTTGGCGAGGCCCTCCTTGAGGGCGATCTTGGGCTCCCAGCCAAGGATGGTGCGTGCCTTGGCGATGTCGGGGCGGCGGCGGGTGGGGTCGTCCTGGGGCAGGGGCTCGAAGCGCAACTAGCTTGCCGAGCCGGTGGCTTCCAGTATCGCCTGGGCGCATTCGAGGATGGTGAACTCGTCTGGGTTGCCGATGTTGACGGGGTAGTGCTCGTCCGATCGCGACAGACGCAGGATGCCCTCGATCAGGTCGTCGACGTAGCAGAAGCTGCGCGTCTGGTTGCCGTCGCCATAGACGGTGAGCGGCTCGCCGTGGAGGGCCTGCATCATGAAGTTGGAGATGACGCGGCCGTCGCTGGGGTGCAGGCGGGGGCCGTAGGTGTTGAAGATGCGGACCAGGTGGGTGTTGACGCCGCGGGAGCGGTGGTAGGCCATGACCAGCGCCTCGGCGTAGCGCTTGGCCTCGTCATAGACCGAGCGCGGTCCGACCGGGTTGACGTTGCCCCAGTAATCCTCGGTTTGGGGATGGACAAGGGGGTCGCCGTAGCACTCGGAGGTGGAAGTGTGGAGGAAGCCCGCGCCGTACCTGGCGGCGATCTGGAGGGCGTTTTCCGTGCCTACGGAGCCCACGCGGAGGGTCTCGATGGCCAGGCGAAGATACTCGGGCGGACTGGCCGGGGAAGCAAGGTTGAAGACGTAGTCGACTGGGCCCGGGTCGAAGGGCAGGCAGATGTCCCGCAGCTCGAATCGGAAGCGTGGTTCATTGGCCAGGTGGGCCAGGTTCTCCGCGTCGCCGGTGGAAAGGTTGTCGACGCCGAGAACGGTGTGGCCCTCGGCGAGCAGACGGTCGGTGAGGTGGGAGCCAAGAAAGCCGGCGGCGCCGGTAACGAGCACTTGCATCAGAGGAGGTTCCCTTTGCCGGACGTTAGAACCGGGCTGAGATTGGGGTTGAGAATTCGCAGATCGAGCAGGACGTGTCTGCGCCGGTCGAGCCAGGGCCGCAGCTTCCAATCCCCTAAGATACCATGCCGCGGGGCTTGCCCTGCTGCGCGTGATAGCTGGCGGGACGTCCCACGCTGACGTAGGTAAACCCGTGATCCTGCATCTGTTGCGGCTTGTAGAGGTTGCGGCCGTCGACGACGATGGGAAAGCGCACCTGCTGGTTGAGCCGTACCAGGTCGATCGCGGCGAACTCCTTCCAGTCGGTCAGGATCAGCACCGCGTCGGCGTCTTTGGCGGCCTCATAGAGATCGCCGGCATAGCGCATCTTGGCGGAGGGCGGCAGTACCGCCTGGGCGCGCTCCATGGCGGCTGGATCGTAGGCGGTGACGGAAGCGCCGGCTTCGATGACCTTCTTGATCACCTCGATGGCGGGGCTGTCGCGAATATCGTCGGTGTCGCCCTTGAAAGCCAGGCCGAGGGCCGCCAGCTTCTTGCCGCGCAGCGTCCACAACGCGGAAAGGACCTTGTTGTAGAAGATGTCGCGCTGGGCTTCGTTGATCTTGCGAATCTCCTGCAGCAGCTTGAAGTTGACGCCCTGCTGCTGGGCCACCCAGTGGAAGGCGGCCACATCCTTGGGAAAGCAGGAGCCGCCGTATCCGAGGCCGGCGCGGAGAAATTTGGGGCCGATGCGGGTGTCAAGGCCCATGCCCAGGGCAATGTCCTCGATGTCGGCATCGACGGTCTCGGCCAAGTTGGCCACAGCATTGATGAAGGAGATCTTCAGCGCCAGAAACGCGTTCGAGGCGTGCTTGATGATTTCCGCGCTCTGTGCCGAGGTAACCAGCAGGCGGGCCGGGCTGGCGGGGGTGCAGGTGCCTGCCAGCGCATCCGGCCGCTCGTAGTAGGAACCAGTGGTGAGGGGGGAATAGATGCGGCGCAGCACGTCGGCGGCGCGATCGGAGTTGGCGCCCACCACGATGCGGTCCGGATGCAGGAAGTCGATGACGGCGGTGCCCTCGCGCAGGAACTCGGGGTTGGAGACAACGTCGAAGCTTCTGGGGTTGACGCCATGACGGTGGAGCACGCGGCTGATCCACTCGTTGGTGTAGACCGGGACGGTGCTTTTTTCGACGATGACTTTGTAGGAGCTGATGTGGCGTGCAATCTCGGAGACTACGGCCTCGACATAGGACAGATCGGCGGCGCCGGTATCGCCCTGGGGCGTGCCCACGGCGATGAAGATGGCCTCGCTGCGCTCGACGGCGCTGGCCAGGTCGGTGGTGAACTCGACGGCGCGGCCCAGGTGCCTGGCCAGCAACTCTGGCAAATGGTCCTCGAAGATGGGCACGCCGCCCTCACGCAGGGTCTTGACCTTGTCCTCGTCGTTGTCGACGCATATCAGGCGGTGACCTATCTCGGCAAAGCAAACGGCTGCCACGAGGCCCACATACCCGGACCCGATCACGCAGATGGAAACTGATTTCGACATGTGCGGCTTCAACTCGTTTCTTGCAATGCGCGGAATTCCGAGCGGTTTGGCGCTCCTGCATTCATGGGTTTGATCTTAGCTTACTTGTTACGGGCGGGATGGGCAAACGCAAGACCCTGCCGGAAAGTGCCGCAGCGCCTTCCGGCGCCATTCGAGCGTTCTGGTAAATTGGCTTTACCGCGGGAGCGGTAGCCGCAATGACGCCAAGTTGGCGGGAAGCCGTGGTCAGTTATATTCGCGCCGAAGCCCAGCCGGCGGACAAGTTTGGCCATCAGCCGAGGCTGTATGCGCTGGCCTGCCGGGTGGGCGAGGGGCTTCTCTACGACGACGACGTGGTGTTTGCCGCGGCGTGGATGCACGACCTTGGCGTGTTTCCCGGTCATCGTCCCCAGGATCCGTCAGAGCTGGCGCGCTGGGATCACGTTCCCTATACCATGGCCCGGTCCGGCGAACTGCTGGCCGGCTGGGGATTTCCGGCAGGAAAGCTGGAAGCGGTGCGCGAGGCCATCCGGACGCACCAGCCGCAAGACCAGCCGGCTGCGCTGGAGGCGGTGCTGCTGCGGGATGCCGACATCCTGGAGCAACTGGGCGCCATCGGCGCCTTGCGTGCGCTGGTCAAGGTGGGCCGGGATAGCCGCTATCCCACCTTTACGTCGGTGCTTCCGGTGCTGCGGCGGGCTGCTGAGGAGCTTCCCGGCAGGCTGCGAACGCAGCGCGCACAACAATTGGCCGTGGCCCGTGTTGAACATTTGAGAATGCTGATCTTTGCCATTGAGCAGGAGGCGGGTGAGTTGCTCCACTAGGCCTGGAGCGGTGAACACACTCAGGTAACAATTGACCGGGAAGTTACAGCGGGGAATGAGCGAGTTCGCGCTACCATGTACTTTGCGAAATCCCTCCAAAGGCCTGCAAAGGGCGCGGTCGCGTCGGCAGAGGGGGCTTTTCGCTCGAGCGCAGCCGGATTGGAATCGCGCAGTCGCACGGAAGGAGCTCCTGGATGCTTATCAGGCGCGCGGCACTAGGCCTGGCAATACTGGTGGCAGCCGCGGCAATCCCGATGACCGGCCAGGTGGTTCCGTCTGCCGAAGCAGGCGGGTTGCGGTTGGCGGCCGGGGGCGGCGGTTCGCGCTTCAATGTGGATTGCGCGCCCTTTGCCATCGGCAGCACCTGCTACATGAACGGCGTGACGGTGTGGGTCGACTGGAGCCTGAACAGGCTCCCCGGACCGGGCCTGTTGCGCGGGCTGGGAGTGGAAGTGGAGGGAAGGGATATCGATTTTGGTTTGCCGGCCTCGTTTTCCAATGCCGCCCTTGGCGACAAGGGGACAAATTTGCGGCAGGATACAGGACTGGGCGGAGTGATCTACACGTGGCGGCGGTTTCACAAGGTGCATCCCTACGGGAAGGCCCTGGCGGGGTTGGGCAGCCTGGATTTTCCGCCGCTTCCGGCCTCGCCCCCAACCTACCGGCACGACAATCGCACCATCACCGCGTTCGGCGGGGGTGCCGACCTTCGGACCTGGCGCAATATCTGGATCCGGGCCGACGGGGAGTATCAGTTGTGGCCGAATCTTTTTGGAGCCGCCAATCCGCTGACGCCTTACGGAGTCACCCTTGGCGCCGTCTATGACTTCAACGGGGTTCACCGGCGCTAACCGCGCCAGCCTGGCCCCCGGCAGGATAGTTTGGCCGTTGCATTCCCATTTTGGCCCTGAAAGGGCGTTGGTTTCTTGGTGTTTTCCGCATTTCAAGAGGAGAACCGCATGACTTTCAGGCTGCTAATCCGGTTTCTGCTGGCCGCTGCTTTTATTGCATCAACAGGTTCCGTTCTTTGCCAGACCGTTTACGACGGAGAGCAGGGCGGGCTGCCACTGGCAGTTGGCGGAGGCTTATCCAACTTCGACCCCGATTTTAGCCAGGGCCCCCCGCCCGGAAATACGATCTACATTGGAACGGGGTATGGCCGCAAGTGGGGCGCGACGGGGTGGGCCGAGACCGGTCTGCGCTTCGGTCCGGCTTTTCTCCATCCGTTCAACCTCGAGCTGGAGTATCGGTCGATCTTTTCCGGAGGCTCGGCGGGACAGACCAATCTGGTCGAGAACAACTACGGCGGAGGTGTCACTTACGCATGGAGCCGCTTCCGCAACTTTCGGCCTTATGGGAAATATATTGCCAGCTTTGGGACCGCCACCTTCACCCCTGTGGCGCTTGCCGGACATCCAAATTATTCTCAGGATTCCCGGTTTTCAAACAACCTGGGCGCAGGACTTGACTATCGGGTGACGGGGCATATCTGGGTCCGCGCTGACTACGAGTACCAGTTATGGGGCAACCTCTTCGGCCCCCCGGAGTTCTCGCCCCAGGGATTCACCATCGGCGCCATGTACCACATGAACAAGGTAATTTTTGGACGCTGAACGCGGCACGCGAACCGGGAGCAGGTTATCTGCTGCTCCGCCGGGCAAGTTGGTTGCAGCCGGCGACCGGCTCTGCGGCTCATGTGAATAATGCGGTACCTAGGAGAGGCTATTCATCTATCAAACCTGGCGCGGAGAGTTGACTCCGGCGACTCATTCGCCGCGCCTTCGCGCAGCTCCGCGTGACGCAGCACCGCGGCGGTCCCTGTGGCAAAAGCGCGCGACGGCCGGTCCTGGATTTGATGGGAAATCGAGCCTTGCTTTCGCAAGGCCGCCCGCGCGCCGTACAATCCTTGGAATGAGTCGTCTCAATGCGGCTCGGTCTGAGCTGTTGGTCCGAGGCGCGAATTCTCAGTGGACGAATTCTCAGTGGAGAGGATACCCAAAGCGATGGACAGGCTTACGCGACGGAAGTTTCTTGCACAGGGCAGCGCGGCAGGGGCCGCAGTGGCATTCGCCGCGAGTGGGCAGCACAGCCTGCGCGCGGAAGCGCCGGCCCCTGCGTTCGGCATTCAGCTCTACACGGTAGCAGCCGATCTGGAAGCCGATGTGCCAAAGACGCTGGATGCGTTGGCGAAGATCGGCTATAGGGTTGTCGAGAGCGCGGGCTTTGGTAAGCTCTCCGCGAAGGATTTTCGCAAGGCGCTGGACGGCGCGGGGCTCAGGTGTCCCAGCGCCCATCTGCGCTTCGGCGCCGGCGATCCGGGTCCGCTGTTTGAGGATGCGCACGCGGTGGGAGCGCATTATGCGGTCAGTTCGGTGCTGATGAGCAAGCCGCCTGAGGTGGCGTCGATGAAGGGGTTCATGGATGCCCTGAACAGCCAGACGCTGGACTCCTTCAGGCAGACTGCTGCGTTGGCCAACCAGATCGGCGCGAAGGCGAAACAGGCAGGCCTGCAGTACGCCTACCATAATCACAACTTCGAGTTCAAAGACCAGGGCGGCGGCGCAACCGGCTACGGCGTTCTGCTCAAAGAGACAGATCCCGAGCTAGTGAAGTTCGAGCTGGACTGCGGCTGGATGATTGCAGCGGGACTTAATCCTGTCGACTACTTCAAGAACTATCCGGGCCGCTATCGGATGATTCACGTGAAGGACTTTCTCCCTGGCGCGAAGCCGACCACGAGCCTCGATCCGGAGAATCGGCCCAGCGGAACGGAACTGGGTCGAGGCCACATCGATTACAAGCCGATCTTCGCGGCGGCCGCGGCGGCGGGCGTGGAGTATTACTTCTCAGAGCAGGAACCGCCCATCGTGGGCATGACTGCGCTGGATGCGGCTAAGATCAACTACGACTATATGCAGGCGATCCTTCGTCCGAGTTAGTCGAGCAATAGGGATCGTCTTCCCGGTACTCACTCCGCCGATAGGTAAGTGGCTTCTTAGGAAAGCTGCTTTGGGGTTCTCCGAACAAGTCGATGTCTTGAAAGGGCACGATATTCGTCGTGCCGCAAACGGCGCAAAATCGACCCGGGCTTTTGCTCCTGAGGGATGGCCCGGTGGGGACCGGGACTTAGTCAGAGGTGCGTTAGGAAGCAGCTGACGAAGCCGGGGTCTTGCGATTTGAGGCGAGCGGCCGCGAACCGTGGCGTCCTTCAAGGCCGCGCCTTTCCGCCATGGAAAGTGGAACTTGGATGGCGCACCTTCCGGACGTGGAAAGGGTGCCCTTGACGTAAGGTTCCCGAAGGGCGTCTTTCCAGGCTGAGACGCACTGTGATGCACCTTGCCTTATGCGGCGGTTGAACCCCGGCCCCCTCCCATGCGTTTCTTTCCACAAGCCCCCGAGCCGCTCCGTTGAATCAAGGGCACAGGTAACTTATTTTTTGCGGAAAAAGTACCTTGTTATATGGGTACTATTTATGTCTTTTCATGATCACCCATGTTTGCGATACTCAGCAATCGAATCACTTTCGAAAGTTCTGGCGCCAATATATCTGCGTCCAATGTGGAGAACAACGCCACCGGGTTGCGCAACTTCGGGAAAGACGGTTGTCGAAATGGCCTGGGTTGGGTTGGAGGAGAAGGCAAGCGTGGGCAGTCCTGTTCGCTTTCAGCAGATTCTCGGAGTCCGGTTCATCGTCGGGGATGCGCGCGATGCCATCGACCAGGTTTCCCGCAATGGCGGCCTCGTCGTTGTCCCTGCGGCTCCTGCCTTGAAGAATCTGACCCAGGACGGGCGCTACCGGGAGGCCTTGCTGGGGGCGGATTTTGCCATCGCGGACAGCGCGCTGATGGTATTGAGCTGGAACCTGATTCAGGGAGACCGCATCCCCAAGCTAAGTGGACTGAAGTACCTGCGCGCGCTGCTGGTGCTGCCGGAGTTTCGCGAGGCGGGATCAAGCTTCTGGGTCATGCCGACAGCTTCCTCGGCCCATCGCAACGGGGCCTGGCTGGCGGAGAACGGCGTGCGCGTCTCGAGCGAGGATCTCTATGCGGCTCCCATGTACGGGGCCAGAATGGAAGACGCCGAGTTGCTGCAGCGGCTCGAGCGGCGAAGGCCGCGGCACATCGTGATCGGCCTGGGCGGCGGCACGCAGGAGCGGCTGGGCCTTTATCTGAAGCGGAATCTGAGTTACAAGCCGGCCATTCACTGCATCGGAGCTGCCATCGCGTTTCTCTCCGGCGACCAGGTGCACATCCCGGTGTGGGTGGACAAGGTGGGGTTGGGCTGGCTTTGGCGCAGCGTCTCTGACCCGCCGCGTTACGGTCCCCGCTACTGGGAGGCATGGCATCTTGCCCCCATGATCCTGCGCTACCGCGACCGGCTCCCTTCCACGATCTGAAAATGGACGCATTGCCCCTGCCCGGGTCGCGCTGCGCGCCTGGGCGGCATTTGGGGTTTTCGATCACCTTCTTTTGTGAAATAATTGCTACAGTATCGAGAAGATCCTTAGCTTTACCCTTTCGATTTAGAAATTCTGTCCCAATTCAGTTGCCACCGCTGTTTCCGGGTACTTCGGTTTGATGATTTCAAAGAAGTTGCTGGAAAACAGTGGGTCGGGTCTGCTCCAATAGACTGCGGCAATCCGTTCAAGAGGATCACCGGGTACTGCCCGGAGACGCCCTGAGTGTCTGATTTGCCGGCTTGCCGATGATGGATTGAAGAACACGGAAAGGAAAAGCGAACGTGAGTTCCATCGCTGAGATTCCCGGCCTGTTCTCCACGCGCCCCATCCTGGGGGTGAACGTGGCGGTCAGCAGCTACGAGAAGGTAGTTCAGCGTTGCCTTGCCTGGGCGCAGGCGCGGGAGTCGCGCACGCTGTGCTTTTCCACTGTTCACATGATCATGGAGGCGGTCGACGATCCGGAGTTTCTGCGCCGGCTGAATTCCATCGACATCGTGAATCCGGATGGGATGCCGCTGGTGTGGGCGCTGGGTGCGTTGGGGGTCAAAAGAGCCGAGCGGGTCTACGGCCCCGACACCACCGTGCTGATGCTGGATGCGGCAGAGAAGGCCGGGGTTCCGGTGGGATTCTACGGGGGAAGCCAGGCGGTTCTGGATGCGCTGATCGCCGCCGTGCGCGCCAAGCACCCGCGTCTGAACATCGCCTATCAGGAAAGCCCGCCCTTCCGCGCTCTGACGCAGGAAGAAGATGCGGCCGTGATCGAGCGGATCAGCGCATCGGGGACGCGGCTTCTCTTCATCGGGCTGGGCTGCCCCAAGCAGGAGAACTGGGTCGTGGAGCATGCGGGCAAGGTTCCGGCGGTGATGCTGGCGGTGGGGGCGGCATTCGACTTCCTGGCAGGCACCAAGCCGCAGGCGCCGCGCTGGATGATGCGCTGGGGGCTGGAGTGGGTGTTTCGCTTGGCCACCGAGCCGCGGCGTCTGGCCCGGCGCTATATCCGCAACAATCCCCGCTTCGTGGTTAAATTCCTCAGCCAGCTGCTGTTCGGGCGCGCTTGAGAGCGATCTTCGCGATGTGCCTGGGTCCCAATTCGGCACGACCCGCTGTTCCGTTTCGAGTTCCAGCCAATCGTCACGTCCGCGCGGGACGGCGGGGTTTTCGTCTGGGCGCGTGTATGAGAAACTAAATCAGTGCGATGGGACAAGAAATCACTCCCTCAGCTCATTCTGCTGGTGGGCTGCTCCGCGGCGCCGGCTGAGCGCCTGACCCATTTCGCGCACGGCTTTCCGGCCAATTCCCAAGGCGATTGAGCGAGGTTGTCAAGAATGCACATCCGTGGTCAAAAGGTTCTGGTTTGCGGCGCCGGCGGCTTTATCGGCGGCCACCTGGTGAACACGCTGTTAGCCCAGGGCGCGGCCAGCGTGCGGGCGGTGGATATCAAGCCGTTGCACGAGTGGTACCAGGTGAATGGCGCTGCCGACAGCCGGATCATGGATTTGCAGTTGCGGGAGGCGTGCATGGAGGCCGCGGAGGGCGTGGACGCGGTCTTTCAACTGGCGGCCGACATGGGCGGCATGGGCTTTATTGAGAACAACAAGGCCTTGTGCATGTTGAGCGTGCTTACCAATACGCATATGATTCTGGCCGCGCGCGAGGCGGGCGTGAAGCGCTTCTTTTACTCCTCCTCGGCCTGCGTCTATAACGGCGACAAGCAGACCAACCCGGACGTAGTGGCGCTGAAGGAAGAGGACGCGTACCCGGCGCTGCCGGAAGACGGCTACGGGTGGGAGAAGCTGTTCAGCGAGCGCATGTGCCGGCACTTCCGCGAGGACTTCGGGCTGGCGACGCGGGTGGCGCGCTTCCACAACGTGTACGGCCCACTGGGCACATGGACGGGCGGACGCGAAAAGGCGCCCGCCGCCATCAGCCGCAAGGTGCTGGAGGCCAAGCACTCCGGCCGCCACGAGATCGAAATCTGGGGCGACGGTCACCAGACGCGCAGCTTCATGTACATCGACGACTGCACCAAGGGTGTGGTGGATATCTTCCAGAGCGACATCCTGGAGCCCATCAACCTGGGATCGAGCGAACTGGTGAGCATCAACCAGCTGGTGGACATTGCCGAGGACATTGCCGGAGTGAAGCTGAAGCGGAACTACAACCTGAGCGCGCCCAAGGGCGTGAACGGGCGCAACAGCGACAATGCCCTGATTCACAAGTACCTGGGCTGGGAGCCCTCGATCAGGCTGCGCGACGGCATGGAAAAGACCATGGCCTGGATCGAGGAGCAGATGCTGGCCGGGGTGGCATCGAAGTAGGCCGGTGGCACGGGAACTGACGCAAACCAGGTCCCGAGGCCCCGTACTGGCCCACTTCTGCTCGCCCCAGTTGCTCCTGGATCATGCATACTTCGCCGAATTGGGATGCAAGGTCTTCTTCGAGCTCATCGTATCGATCTTGCCTGCGATCTGGAATCCATTCCAGAACAGCTTGTTGTATTGCAGGTCGCCTCCCGAATACTTGAAGAACGCTCCGGTGAGCGGGTTCGTCCAGCCGCTGCTGGCCACATGCTCGCGCCGCCAGGTGTGTGGGATATTGTGGCGCGTCAGCCAGCCCGAGCAATCCGGACAAACGCCCTTCAAAATGCAGGCGATCTGCGCCCCGCAGCTGGGGATCTGCGATTTGGGAATTTGCAGCGTGTAACAAAGAGCCTGAACAATCGCCATTTCCGCATGCACATGGTCACTACCCCCGCCGGAGATCGACAACTCGTTTTGAAGAATAATCGTGTGTCCTTCCGTCAAGGTGGGAAAATATTGCTTCGCTTCGGCGACGATGGTTCCCACGGGCTTTGCCTTGATGCCCTTGCATGCCACCAGCAGAATCGACTGGCTGTCTTTGTTGGAGACGTGGCCGATGGCAATCGTGTTGTAGTCGTTATCGTCGTCCTGGGCTTCCTTGATTGCGACGCCAAACAGGTTGACGCCGATTTTGTGCAGAGCGTCCAGGTTGTCTCCCGCCAGCGAGGCGCCCACTTGTTGTGCCGCCTCACGCCGTCGAGTTTGCTTTTTCTGGGCAACTTCGTGGTACGTCAGAGTATTCGTGGCCATGGTTCCTCCTCCCGACAACGCGATTGTATACCGTGTGAGACAGAACACAGACAAGTGCCCCGTCATTGTGCTTTATGGGAAGGTCCCCGTCCCTGACCGGTCGATGGCGCGAAGGCAGGAATGTGCGGCGCGATTCGCGGGCCGGATCGATAAAACCGTCCAAGTTTAACGCACTTCGAGCCGCGATTCGCGATTTTGGTCAAAATGCAATGCGCCGGATGCGCCCCTCCGGCCGCAATCGTCAGCTCTGTCGAACTCCAGTTAAATCCATCGCCCCATCCCCGGTCTTCGCCCGAATTCCAAAGCCCATCCCAATTCACGGGCTTCCGTGAAAATGCCGGTTTCGGAAGCCGGGGCCATTGATGCACAATGAATAGCGATATGAGTATTCGACTTGTTGTGCCTCAAGAGCTTCGCGGTGCCGTGGATCTGGCGGCTGCCGACTGGCAATCCAATGGCAAAGTAGACCGCTTCTGGCAGAAGGACCCCGGCCTGTGGACGCGCGACGGGGAAGAGAACTGGCTGGGCTGGATCGATATTGTGGGGCGCCAGCAAAAGGAGCTGGGCAACCTGGCCGAGCTGGCCGCGGACGTAGAGACCGGCGGCTTCAAGACGGTCCTGCTGCTGGGGATGGGCGGCTCCAGCCTTTGCCCGGAGGTGCTAGCGGTGACCTTTGGCCAGCAGACGGGCTTTCCCGCGCTGCATATTGTCGACTCGACAGACCCTGCGTATGTAAAAGCGGCTGCGGACAAGCTGAAGCTCGCAGAGACGCTGGTGGTGGTGGCCAGCAAATCCGGCTCGACGCTGGAGCCGAATGTGCTGAAGCAGTACTTCTTCGACAAGATGAGCTTCGCGGTAGGCGCGGAGCAGGCGGGTAGCCACTTCATCGCCATCACCGACCCGGGCTCGAAGATGGAGCAGGTGGCCAAGGCCGACAGCTTCCGCTACATCTTCTATGGCGATCCGCAGATCGGCGGGCGCTACTCGGCGCTGTCGAACTTCGGCGTGGTGGCAGCGACGGCGGCGGGACTGCACATCGGCCAGTTGCTGGACGAAGCGGGCAAGGCCGTGGCCGCGGCCAAGCTTCCGCCGGCAGACAATCTGGCGGTGCAATTGGGTCTGCTACTGGGCTCGGCGGCCAATGCCGGCCGCGACAAAATCACCGTGTTCACCTCGCCGGAGATCTACGACCTGGGCGCGTGGCTGGAGCAGCTGATTGCCGAGTCGACCGGCAAGCTGGGCAAGGGAGTTACGCCTGTGGACCGCGAGGCGATCGGGTCGCCGGAGGTCTACGGCAGCGACCGCATCTTCGCCTATGTGAAGCTGACCGGGACCGCCGACTCGAGCCAGGACGCCAAGGTCGCGGCGCTCGAGGCCGCCGGGCATCCCGCGGTGCACATCGAGATCGACGACCTCTACGAGATCTTCGGGCAGTTCTTTACCTGGGAGGTGGCTACAGCGGTCGCAGGGTCGGTGATGGGGATCAACCCCTTCAACCAGCCGGACGTGGAGAGCGCCAAGATCGAGACACGCGCGCTGACGGACGAGTACGAAAAGACCGGCCGTCTGCCGGTGCGTGAGCCGGTGCTGACGGACGCGGGCGTTGGCATCTACGCAACCGAGGCCTATGCGGCGACGCTGAAGGCTGCTGCCCAAGGTGAGTCTTTGGGCTGGACGCTGGCAGGAGCGCTGAAGGCGCATCTGGACCAGATTCATGCCGGGGACTACTTTGCCGCGTTGGCGTTTCTGCCCATGTTCCCGGAGCACGAAGCGGCCATTCAGGGTTTCCGGCACAAGGTGCGCGACAAGAAGCGCGTGGCCACCTGCCTGGGCTTTGGACCGCGCTTCCTGCACTCGACGGGGCAGGACTACAAGGGCGGGCCCAATACCGGCGTCTTCCTGCAGATCACCGCCGACCACGCGGTGGATGTGGGCATTCCGGGGCAGACTTACAGCTTTGGCGTAGTGATCGACGCGCAGGCGGCCGGGGATTTGGCTGTGCTGGAGTCGCGCGGGCGGCGAGCGCTGCGCGTGCACCTTGGAGCGGATGTCGCGGCCGGGTTGCAGACGATCTCCTCAGCCATCGACCAGGCGCTTGCCTGAGGAGCAGCGAGGGACTAAGGGACTAGGAACTGGGGACTAAGGTTGTCTTTCAGACAGGCATTTGGGCGGGGTCGAGAGTTGGAAGCTCATCCAGCAGCGCCGGGCGAGTGCGCCTGCGATTTCGCATTTTGCTGGCGGTCGATGGGAGAGTAACTACCGAATTGGCGTTGATTCAGGAGTAACTCCACAACCTCGACGCCAGTTCCTTCTCCAAGCGACGACCGGAAAGGGCATCTGACGCCTGGGTCAAACGGGGAACTGAACTTAATGCGAGTCTCCGACCTTTTCGGGTATCTGTTGCGCAGCGGCAAATTCTGCCTCGAAGGAACTGGGCTTGGTTTGCTCCTTGCCGTCTTCTTTATTCGCCGGCATGAGCTCACCCGCAGCTTTGTGGAGACGTCTTTGGCACGTTTCCCATTCCTGGTGAGTGCATTGTCCTTTCTTACAGTCGAATGCGCAGAGCTCACTGCCTTCCGGAGCGTCTTGGACGATCTGGTCCGCGACCCAGCGCCAGAGCCGCGTCAAATAGTTCTTACTTTGTGGCATTTTTGTCCCTTATGTTTGCGTTAGTATACTTGGAATTTCCTTTGCTGGGGCCGGTTTCACTGAATCGTACTGTTCCTGAGTGGATTGAGGTGGTCCGGCTTGCGAGCGGTAATTTCTTTCGGGGCAAGATCGACTTCGCAGGCCAAGCCGCCGGCAGAGATTGCGCCCTTGGCGGCTTCAGGCGGTCAGGTGAGCCGCGGGCTGGTAGGTTCCCGGTTCGGCGCGGAAGGCGAGCGCGATGCGGTTCCAGGAGTTGATGTAGGCGATGGGTAGGGTGAGCTTTGTCAGCTCGGATTCGTCGAATGCAGAGCGGGCATCTGCATAGGCTTCATCGGAGGCGTGGCCCTGTTGGATGTTGGTCAGCGCTTCGGTCCAGGCCAGCGCGGCACGCTCGCGGGGGGTAAAGAACGGCGTCTCGCGCCAGGCGAAGAGCGCGTAGAGCCTCTGCTCGGTTTCGCCGGCGGCGCGGGCGTCTTTGGTGTGCATATCGATACAGTAGGCGCAGCCGTTCAACTGCGATGCTCTTATCGTGACCAGTTCTCGCAGCGAAGGCTCCAAACCGCTGGCGCTCATCACTTTCCCCAGGGCCAGCAGGGCCTGGATTCCTTCGGGAAATGCCCTTCCATACTGCAGCCGTTCCGCCATGGTTTCACCCCGTTCCCGGTTGGATGCCGGAGCCGGCAATTTATTGCAGATGAGGGCGCCAGGGAAGGATTTGGATCGCATAATGATTCCAGAGCGCGGCGGCGTGCATCTTGTATGCAGGCGCGGAACTTTTTCCGGGGCTCCGGGTTTCTACCGATGACGGCTCCTGCGAGAGTCCGTCTAAACGGATGACGCCACCCAAACAGGTGAAAGCACCCAAGACGGGTCAAGCAGGCAGCAGCACCTCAGGCAGAGGAGAAGAATCAGCTATGAATCGCTCAAGATTGCAGAGAGTTTTCCCGCAGGTGATGGCGTGGGGCGGCCTGGTGGTACTGTGCGCCGCGGTTGCGGTTGCCCAGGATCAGAATTCAGCCCAAAATGCAGGCTCAGCCCCGGCGCAGGCCGATCAGCGCACCGACGGCCAGGTCGAGATGGATGTGGTGCATGCCTTGGACGCCTCCAAGGCGCTGAAAAACGACATGATTACGGCGGCAACGATCCAGGGCGAGGTAACGCTCACCGGCACGGTAGCCAGCGACGCATCGAGCGAACTGGCCGAGTCCATCGCCGGGCATGTGGCGGGCGTGACCAAGGTAAACAACGGCCTCAAGGTGGGCAATCCGCAGGATGCGCAGGCCGGCGCCCCCAATGCGGGGCAGGCGGCAGACAACCAGCCGGACGAATCGGCCCAGGCGCCTCCGCCTCCCGCGTCCACGGATGGACCGCTGCCGATGCCAAGCCAGGGCCAGGCACAGGGCCCGAATCAGGGCCAGGCGCCGCCTTATCCGCAGGGCCGGCCGCGGTATGCGCCCGCGTACCCTCCGCAGCGCCAATACGCGCAGGCTCCGCCACCGCCGGCTTATCAGGAACCCAACGGCCCGGTGACCGTTCCACAAGGGACGCTGGTGCAGCTCCGCACCAACGAGGGGTTGGACAGCAAGAGGGCCAAGGATGGACAGCCGGTCGAGTTTACCGTGATTCGCGACGTGGCCGTTGGCGGCGTGCTGGCACTGCCCAAGGGCGCGACGGTACACGGCGTGGTGACCGAGGCCAAGCATGTAGGCGCGGGCGACCTGGGCGGCAGCTCGGTATTGGCGCTGAAGCTGACTTCGCTGGATCTGGGCGGGCAGAGCTATCCGCTGGATTCGGACCAGTTCAAAGTGAAGGGGCCGAACAAGGCCGGCCAGACGGTGGGTAATGCCGTGGGCGGCGGAATTCTGGGCACGATTATCGGTTGCGCGGTGGGCCGCGGCTTTGGCTGCGCAGTGGGAGCGGGCGCAGGCGTGGCGGCAGGCGTTGGGGCTTCCGCGGCTTCTTCTGGACCGCAGGTCTGGATTCCGGCCGAGGCTCTCGTCACATTCCACCTGAACACGCCGCTGACAGTAAGTCCGGTGAACGCGCAGGAAGCGGCGCGGCTGGCGCAGGGGCTTTATCAGGGCGGGCCTAGCCTCTACCGGCGCGGGCCTTACGGCTACGGCGGGCAGTATGCAGCGGCTTACCCCTACGGCTACGGCCCGGTCTTCTACCGGCCATATTACATGGTGGGCGGCGCCTACTACTGGCGGTAAAGGCAGGGATCAGAGATCAGAGAACAGGGAACAGGGAACAGGGAATAGGGAATAGGGAACAGGGAACAGGGAACAGAAAACGTGGCGGGCATCCCGGAGGACGGGATGCCCGCTGTGCGTTTGGGACGCTGCCGATGATGGGCGCGGGCAACAGATTTGGAGCGCCGCTCCTGCCGGGTTCTCGGTCGTCTATAATGGCAGAGAATCGCGCCAATCGAGAATTGGCCGAGAATTGCGCATCCCAAGGGACGCCTCTTTGCAGCCCGGCATGAATTGGTCCGGGCCGGCAGAGGAGGGTATTCCACGCCCGCGCGTAGAGAGCAGAAGGTTCAAGTCCATCCATGATTCGTTTCCTGCAAAAAGCTGACGATCGGCTCAAGAAGGCGATCTACGTTGTGGTCATCGGCGTTGTTTCCATCGGCATGATTGTCTACCTGATTCCCGGTCTGACCGGCCAGGGCGCCGCCACCGCCGATACCTATGCCATGATCTACCCGCACTGGTACAGCAGAATTCTGTCTTCCGGCTCGACGGTGAGCCAGGAGAAGGTGGACAAGATGGCGCGGGCGCAACTGCAACAGCAGCGCTATCCCGACAACCCGATGATCCTGAACCTGTTCGAGCAGCGGGTGGGCCAGCAGCTGATCCAGCAGGAGATTCTGCTGGTGGAGGCCGAGAAGCTGGGCATTCACGCCACAACGGACGATGTGCGCCAGTATCTGCAGACCGGCTCGGCCGGCCAGGTGCTCTTTCCCGGCGGCAAGTTCATTGGCGAAGACCGCTACGCGGACATGGTTGCTACGCGGTTCAACATGTCGGTGCCGGAGTTTGAAGACGACGTTCGACACGACATCGCCATCCGCCGCTTGCAGGCGCTGATTACGGGCGGCGTGTCGGTGGGCGACCAGGAAGTGCGCGACGACTACCGCAAGAACAACATCAAGATCAAGTTCGACTACGCGGTGATCTCCGCGGACGACATCCGCAAGGGCATCAACCCCTCGGACAGCGATCTCGAGGCCTTCTTCAACAAGAACAAAGCGCGCTACGCGACGGCGGTTCCGGAAGAACGCAAGATCACTTACTTTGCGTTCACGCCCAACGATATCCCCGGCGGCGTTCCGCAACCCACGCAGCAGGAGATCAAGGCCTACTTCGACGCCCACCAGAGCGAATACGAGACGCCGGAGCAGGCGCGCTCGCGGCATATCCTCATCAAGGTGGATGCGGGCGCGGACGCCAAGACCGATGCCGCGGCGAAGGCCAAGGCGGAGGGGATCCTCAAGCAGCTGCAGGGCGGGGCAAGCTTTGCTGATCTGGCCAAGAAGAACTCCGACGACCCCGGCAGCAAGGACACGGGCGGCGAGCTGCCCTTTGCGCAGCACGGCACCATGGTTCCCGAGTTCGACAAGGCCATCTTCTCGCAGAAGATCGGCGACATCCAGATTGTGAAGAGCCAGTTCGGCTACCACATTGTGCAGGTGGAGGAACGCAAGGCGGCGCACGCGCAGGACATAAGCGAGGTTCTACCGACCATCCAGGCCACGCTGATCCGGCAGAAGGCGGCGGCCGCCGAAGAGGCCTATGCGCACACGCTGACCTCTGAGGCAATCAAGAACGGCCTGGAGAAGACAGCGGCGGCGCACAAGCTGGAAGTGGTGACCACGCCGCTGGTAGGCAAGCAGGGCGTGATCTCGGCGCTGCCCGACGGGTCGAAGGTGCTTGCCCAGGCATTCGATGCCAAGCAGGACGATCCGCCGCAGTCCGCACCCACCGGCGAGGGCTACGCCATCTTCAAGGTCACGGGCATTCAGGCGGCGCACACGCCCACTTTTGCCGACTGGAAGACGCACGTGGCGGACGATTATCGCCAGGAGCAGGCGCCGCTGCTGCTGGCCGCCAAGACCAAGGAACTGGCAGACAAGGCGCTGGCCTCGCACGACCTGGCCAAGGCTGCTAAAGAAGTCGGCGCCACCGTGAAGACCAGCGACCTGGTGGGTCCGCAGGGACAGGTCCCCGATCTGGGCCAGGTGCAGCAGGTGGCTCCGCAACTGCTTGATCTGGCCGTGGGCGCGATCAGCGGACCGATCGAGGCGCAGCGCACCGGCGTGGTGGCCAAGATCGTGGACAAGCAGGAGCCCAGCGCGGACGAGATCGCCAAGAACTTCGACCAGACCCGCGACCAGATGCTGGAGCAGCGCCGCTCGGATGCATTCAACGTCTTCCTGAGCAGCATCATGGCCGACTACAAGAAGAACAAGCGCATCCAGATGAACCCCAAGGTCCAGCAGGGCCCGCAAGTTCCAGGCATGTAGCCGGGGATGCAACGGAGGCAGCAGAAAGGCCCGCAATCAGCATGGTTGCGGGCCTTGCTGCGTTTGCTGGACAACAGTCTCAGCGCAGGCCCACCGTCTGGTAAGGCAGTCCCGTGGTGGGGGAGTGATCGGGCTGGGCATCGAGATTGGGGGCGATGGAGACGCCTTTTGCGGATGACGGAGCCACGGTCACGTTCCAGCCGTCGACGGCGACCTGCACGTCTGGCGGAAGGAAGTCGCCCGCGGTGGCCGTCAGGGTGATCCCGCGCGTTTCGCCGGGAACCAGCGAGATGTAGTTGTCGCTGGGGAAGACGGGCAAAATGCGCTCGCCGCTGGTGGTGTAGCGGAGCTGCAGGTGTGCCATCAGCGCGATGCTTTTGGTTGGATTGTGGAGCGTGACCGTGACCACCTGCTGGCCCTCGGCAAAGGTTCGTTCAGCCTTGGCATCCAGCGTGACGGCGGGCAGCTTGTTGAGGCTGGTGAAGTCGTCGGGCTGATCGGCCGCCGCGTGCCAGTAGAAGTTTGAGGAGATCTGCTTGCCCTGCGCATTGTCGAGGTCAACCTTGATGAAGTGCACCGCCGAAAGCGTGGCGGGGAACTCGACCGGGCCGAGATCGGTCACTGACGAGGCCGGCGCAGTCACCGGCGTGTCATGCGCCGCCGCCACGCTTCCATCGAGGTTGTAGAGGGATACGTGCGCAACCGCGCCGGTCACGGGCTCGGGAAGGTTGTTCACCACCTGCAGCTCGCCTGTCGCCTCGTTGAACTGGATGTGTACCAGCTCGTTGGCGTGCTTGACGGCGAAGAGCGAGGCGTTGGCTTCCAGGTCGTAGTGGTAGAGCTGCCAGACGAAGCTGGGCTGGGCGGGGTTGCTCATCCAGGTGATGACGGCCGTTGCTGGATGGAACATCTGCGCGTTGCGGCCCTCGTACATGGCGCGATAGGCCTCGTAGTTCATCAGCTGCGCCTTGCGCACAAAGTCGGCAAGGTTGGCCACGGCGCCGTAGCGCGCGGCGAGCTCGGCGGGATAATCCTGGCTGTCGGAGTTGCCGCGCGCGAAGTCGTGCTCGGCCCAGTCGTCGTTGATCGATTCCCAGTCCTTCTTCGGCATCATGCCTTGAATGGATTCTAGTGTGGGCACGGAAACGGAGCCGGTTTCGGTCTTGAAGTAGTCGTCGGTGATCTTGTAGAACGCGCGCGGCGTGCGCCAGGAATATGGCCCGTGGGAGCGGACGCCGGGTCCGTCGGTGGAGCTGGGCTGGTAGCGGCGCGTGGGTTCGAGCTCGGCCAGCACCTTGCGCAGGGCGGCGTCGATCTCCGGCGGCGGGAAGCCTTCGTTGCGCGCGCACCACAGCATGATGGCCGGATGGTTGCGATAGCGCAGGATTTTTTCGCGCACGTTGGCGATGTAGGTCGGGAGATCGGTGGGGTCGGGGCCGTCGCCGGGATTGGGCTGGAAGAACTCATCCCAGACGAGGATGCCGTACTTGTCGCACAGCTCGTAGAACTCTTCGCCGGTGGACTGGCCCACCCAGTTGCGGATGAGGTTGAGGTTGGCCAGCTTGTGGAGGCGAATCTGGGCTTCGAGGCGCTCGCGCGGAATGCGCTTGAGGCCTTCGTCGAGTCCCCAGTTGCCGCCGCGGATGAAGATGGGCACGCCGTTGACAGAGATGGTGAGCGTGTCGGTGCCGGGCACGCTATAGGTGATCTTGCGAACGCCGAAGCTCACTTCCTGGGTATCGGAGATTTGCTTGCCGATGCGGAAGCTGAGGTGGAGCTGATAAAGATTTTGCGGGCCGTAGCCGTTGGGCCACCAGAGGCGGGGATGGTTGAGGTGCAGCGATGGGGTGGCTTTGGGGTCGAAGCTGACCAGTTGCGTGCTGTGCGGGGCAAGCGTCACGGGCCTTATAAAGGCCATGGCGCCGCCTTCGAGGTCGATGCCGCCGGTAAGCTCCCCGGTGATGGGCTGGTCGCTGACATTCTCGACCGTCGCCTGAATGGCGATGTCTGCGGAGTCGGTGCGGGGGAGCGGCAGATCGGTGGTGACGAGCGGGTCCTTCACCACGACCGGTCCGGTGGCGGACAGATACACCTTCTGCCAGATGCCGGTGTCGCGATCGCGGATGGCGGGGATCCAGTCCCAGCCCAGGGTGCAGAGAAATGTAGGCCCGTCGATCGCGGATTCGCCGCCGTTGGGGCCGATGCCGTCGCGCAGTGTGTGTTCATGGGGCACGCCGGGGTGGGGCTGCGGCGCAACCAGCACGGCGATGACGGCCTTCCTGCCCGGCGTTACATTGGCAGTAATGTCGAAGATGCCGCGGGAGAAGGCGCCGCGTGTGGTGCCCGCCTGCGCGCCGTTGACCCAGACGGTCGATGCATAGTTGATGCCTTCGAAGTTGAGCCAGACGTGCTGACCCTTGTATGAACTTGGCACTTCGGTCGTGGTGCGGTACCACCAGGAGGTGTGGACCAGGCTTTCGGGAATGGTTTCGGGGCGGTTGTTCTCCCCGTAGAGCGGCTCGGGATAGACCTTGTTGTTCACCAGCGTGGTGAGTACGGTGCCGGGAACCGTGGCGCTGTACCAGCCGTTGGCGCTGAAGGCCGCGGCGGAGACTTCTGCGCCCGCCTGCTGCACCTTGGCCACGTCCTGCAACTGCCAGCCGGAGGAGACGGAAACCGGCCCGGGCAGGATTGGCGCGGCGGATGCGGCGGGGGAGAGGAGAATAGCTGATAACGGTATCACAAGAAGCCCTGACAGATTCCGGATTTGGGTTAGCACGACAGGCATTCCTCGCTCATTTTCAAAGGGATTTGCGGCTGGGTCAGCCGGACGTAGGGATTATATACCCGGCCCGGGGTGCGTGGTATCGACGCACGGCCCGGGATCGGTTGCGATAATGGCAGCATGGAATTCTCGCGTTCGTCCGGCGTTCTGCTGCACGTGAGCTCGCTGCCTTCGTATGGGGGCATCGGTGATTTGGGTCCCGCGGCACATGAGTTTGTGGCCTTTCTTGCCGCGGCCAAACAGCATATCTGGCAGGTGCTGCCGCTGTGCCCGACCGGCTACGGCAACTCGCCTTACGCGGGCTCGTCGGCTTTTGCGGGCAACCCGTACCTCATCAGCCTGGAGTACCTGTGCGACTGGGGATGGATCGATGTCGAACGCATCGCCGGGCTCGCCGGACGTGGCGGCAACGTGGACTTCGAGCAGGTAGAACAGCGCAAGCAGCCGCTGCTGCACGAGGCGGCGGGGAATTTTCTCGATCGCGCGCAGCACGACAAGCGCCTCGCCGCGCAGTGGGCGGAGTTCGAGAAGTTCTGCAGCGCGGAGGCGGGTTGGCTGGTCGATTACGCCTATTACGCCGTGCTGCGCGGGGAGTTCAATACCGGCGCATGGACGGCGTGGCCGCAGCCGGTGAGAGAAAGACAACCGGAGGCGCTGGCGCAGATCGCGCAGAAGCATGGCCGCGCGCTCGCCGAAGAGCAGGTGCTCCAGTTTGCGTTCGCAAAGCAGTGGAACGCGCTGCGGGCGGCTGCGGCGAAGAGTGCAATTCGCACTCTCGGAGACGTGGCGATCTTCGTCAACATGGATTCGGCCGATGTGTGGGTCCATCCGGAGCTGTTTGAACTGGACGAGGAGCTGAAGCCGATTCGCATCGCCGGTGTTCCACCCGATTATTTTTCACCCACGGGGCAGCGATGGGGCAATCCGCTCTACCGCTGGGATGTGCTCGAAGCGAGCGGCTTCGACTGGTGGATCGACCGCGTCCGGCGCGCGTGCGCGCTCTACGACATGGTCCGGCTCGATCACTTCCGCGGCTTCGAGGCCTTCTGGGCCATCCCCGCGGAAGAGGAAACAGCCATCAACGGCGAGTGGATCAAGGCGCCCGGGCTGGAGCTGTTTCGCGCGCTGGAGCGGGCGCTGGGACCGCTGCCGCTGATTGCCGAGGACCTGGGCGTCATTACTGCTGAAGTGGAGGCGCTGCGGCTGGAGCTCGGGCTCCCGGGAATGAAGGTCTTGCAGTTCGGCTTTGACGGCTGGGAAGCGCACGGGCACCTGCCGCATCAGTTCACGCCCGAAACCGTGGCCTACACCGGCACCCACGACAACGACACCACGCAGGGCTGGTGGTCGACGGCCAACGCTGCCACGCACGCCGCAGTGGAGGCGTATGTGGGGCCGGTGGGCGGGCGGCCCGTGTGGCCGGTCATCCGTGCCACTCATGCCAGCGTTGCCGAGTTGGCCATCGTTCCAGTGCAGGATTTGCTGGAACTTGGCTCGGAGGCGCGCATGAATACGCCCGCAGTCGGAGCAGGGAACTGGGGCTGGCGCGCGCCGGAAGGAAGCTGGGCGCCGGAACTTGCGGAGAGGCTGGCGGCGCTGGCGGATGTGACGGACCGGGACAACGATCCCCTTGGCCCCATCACGCGCAAGGTGACGAGTTGACCATCCCGGCGATTCGGCAAATTCGGGCGGCGGTGCACAGGCGCAGAGCGCACACTCTCCGCGCGCACCGGTGACCGCCCATTGCGCTACTGAACCGTAAGTGCCGCCAAATTGCTCGTCGCGGTCAGGCCATCTCCGTCGGTAACCACGCACCTGAATTGCAGGCCGTTGAAGGCCGGGGTGGTGGCGAATGTGGTCAGGGTGGCTGTTGTGTAGCCTGTTCCCGCGCCGAAGTCCTTCCAGGTTGAACCGGAGAGATACTGCCATTGATACTTCAGCGTTGGCGCCCCGGCAGCCGTCACGCTGAAGGTTGCCGTGCTGCCAACGGCGACGGTTTGGTTTTCCGGCTGCGCGGTGATGGTCGGACCCACGGTCAGTTTCACCGTGTTGCTGGCGGCCGTGAGGCCATCGCCGTCCGTGACAACCACCCGGAATTGAAGGCCGTTAAACGCCGCGGTCGTTTCAACCGTAGTCAGGGTGGGCATGGTGGAGCCTGTTCCCGCGCCGAAGTCCTTCCAGGTTGAACCGGAGAGATACTGCCATTGGTACTTCAGCGTTGGCACGCCGGCCGCCGCCACGCTGAACGTGGCTGCGCTGCCGTCGGTGACGGTTTGGCTGACTGGCTGAGTTGTGACGGCCGGGCTCACCCCGAGCCTGACCGTGTTGCTGGACGCCGTCAGGCCATTTCCGTCGGTGACGACCACCCTGAATTGAAGGCCGTTGAATGCGGCGGTGGTGGCGACTGTGGTCAGCGTGGCCGTGTTGAGGCCGGTGCCCGCGCCGAAGCTCTTCCAGGTTGTTCCGGAAAGATACTGCCAGGCGTAGGTGAGGGTTGCTGTTCCCGTTGCCTTCACGCTGAAGGTCGCTTTGGCGCCATCGACGACGGTTTCACTTGCCGGTTGAGTGGAGATCTCGGGTCCTACTTCAAGCGTAACGCTCGTCGAGGCGCCGGTGTAATCGGCGCTGTCGGCCGGAGTCAGCGTGACTGACAAGGTGTGTGCTCCCGGCGTCAGCACCGCACCCGAGGCGGGCGAATAGGCAAATGTTCCGGACACTGTTGAACTGGCATCGAGCTGGGTCGCGCTCAATGCTGTTCCGTAGGCGATTGCCGCGGGCGCGGCCCAGCTGATGGCGGGCGTGGCTTGAGTAATGGTCAGCGTCCCGCTCACAAAGTCGAATGTGTAGTTGGCCGCGGACAGAGTGCCCTGCGCGGCCGTAATTGGATACGAGCCCACCGGCGAAGAGGCGGTTGCGGTGGTCGACAGGGCAACTGCGCCGCTCACAACGCTGGGCGGATCGCCGTTGACAAAACCGGTGATTATATCGGTAAACGTGGGATTTGAAGCCTCGTAGATGCGGCTGGCGTTGCCGGCGGTTACGATCAATGCGACCGGTGTCGCCGTCAACTTGAAGCTGGCTGTGGCTGATACCCCGGTGGTCCCTGCAGTGGCCGTGAGGCTGCCTGCCGCAACGGCGGTGGCCGTTACCGATGCCTCGCCATTCGCTCCGGTTGTAACAGAGGACGAGGAGAACTTCAGGCCTGCGCCGGAGAAACTGACCACGGCGCCCGCGACAGGATTGCCGCTCCCATCCTTCACCACCGCAACCAGCGGATTGGCGAATGCCGACCCGTAAGCGGTTGTCTGAGCCGACCCGGAAAAGACCGCGATGCTTGCGGCTGCCGCGCCGGAGATGGTTTGGACGAGACTGGCGCTGCTCGACTGATAATCGCTGCTGTTGGCGTCGGGGATATAGGTGGCGACGATGGTGTGGGTACCGGCGGCGAGCGCGCTGGTGGTGATGCTGGCCACCCCATTGCTGAGGAAAAGGGTGGGTCCCGTCCCGCCGTCCACGGTTGTAGTGATGGTCCCCGTTGGAGCATACGTGCCCGAGGCCGGCTTCACCGTGACCGTGAAGGTTACCGGCGATCCAGCGGCCTGGGGATTGGCGCTCGAAGTCAGCGTGGTGGTGGTTGCAATGGGGGATGAAGTTGTAATCGTCTGAGTCAGCGTGCCGCTGCTCGAGGCGTACACGCTCCCGGCTGCGTCCGGGCTATAGGTGGCGGCGATGGTATATGTACCGGGAACGAATGTACCCGGAAGGAAGTCATCCGCGGTGATGTTCGCGGCTCCGCTGACCAGCGGCAGGTCTACACTTGTCTTGCCGTTCACGGTAAAAACCGCGCTACCCGTGGGAATGCCGTTGCCCGATGCCGGGGCCACAATGGCGGTGATCGTCATCGGCAGCCCGGCGCCCTGCGGATTAGCGCTCGAAGTCAGCGTCGTGGATGTTGCTATCGTGGGGTAGCTCAGGTCCATCTTGGCCACGAGGCAGGTGCCGAAGGCATTCGATTTATTCTTTGTCTGGAACGCCCCCGCACTGATCGGGAAGTTGGGAGAATCCGACAATCCCGCGATGTACGCGTTCGATGCGCTATCCAATGCAAGCGCCCGCGCTCCATCGAGAGTACTCCCGCTCAGGTAGGTGGAGTAGACGAGGGCGGTTCCCGTTTGGTTCAGCCTGGTGACGAAGGCTGAGTCGTATCCGGCCTTGTTCATCACCTGGAAGGCTCCCGGCGTCACAGGAAAATCATCGGACGATGCAGTGCCTGCGACATAGGCGTTCCCCGAGCTGTCCGCTGCAATGGCATACGCCCCTTCCGAGGTAATGCCGGTCGCCGGGTTTCCTTCGCTCCCGCCCAGATAGGTGGAATAGAGCAGCGCAGTGCCGGTGGCGTTCAGCTTGGTTACGAATGCGTTGCTGTTGCCCGTGGAACCGGCATTGTTTGTTTTCTGGAAGGCTCCTGTCGTGGTGGGAAAGTCGGTTGAATACGCGAAGCCGGTCACATATGCGTTCCCCGAGCCATCCACCGCGATGGCGCTCGCCTGATCCTCAACTGTAGTCAAGCGCGGGGCAGTTCCCCCTCCGTTTCCGCCGAGATAGGTGGAGTAGTGCAGCCCTGTGCCTGTTGCGTTGAGTTTGGAGACAAATGCGTTGCCAAGCAGTTCGGTGCTGCTCGCGCCGGGGTCGTTATTGATGGTCTGGAAGGCTCTCGCCGTCACGGGAAAGTCCGGCGACCCGGTCCAGCCCGCGACATAAGCGCTCCCGGATCCATCCAGCGCGATGCCATACGCCACATCGCCGAAACTTCCGCCCAAATAAGTGGCGTAGACCAGCGCGGTCCCGGTTGGATTCAGTTCGGCTACAAAGGCTGTGCCCGTGGAGGAATTGTTCTTGCTCTGCAAGACCCCCGCCGTGACGGGAAAGTCGGTCGACCCGGCAAAGCCCGTAACATAGGCGTCCCCGGATCCATCCACGGCAATGCCGTTCACTCCTTCCGCGTCGCTCCCGCCGAGATAAGTGGAGTAAACCAGCGCCGTGCCCGTTGCGTTCAGCTCGGTAACAAAGCCGGTGGAAGCGCCGCTGGTTTTATTCATCGACTGGAAGGCATCTGTCGTCACGGGAAAGTCGGTGGAAGAGGTGTAGCCCGCAAGATAGGCGTTCCCGGAGCGATCCACTGCAATGGCGTTTGCAACATCCTCGGTACTCCCGCCCACATACGTGGAGTAAAGGAGCGCCGTGCCGGTGGAATTCAGCTTGGTGACGAATGCGGTGTAGCTGTTGCTGGTTTTGTCGTTTGAGCTTTGGAAGGCGCTGGCCGTGACGGGAAAATCGGAAGACACAGTCAGGCCCGCGACATAGGCGTTGCCGGAACTATCCACGGCGATGGCATTTGCCTCATCCTCGAGACTCCCGCCAAGGTAAGTGGAGTAGGCCAGCACGGGGTCGATGGTGAGCGGCCGAGCGGAGTCGTAAGCGCCGAGGATAAAGCCGGCGGTGTGTTTTCCGATCAGCGTGAAGCGGCCCTCGACGGGCTGCCGGATGCCCGCCATCTCCTGATAGATCTCTGGCTTGTGAAAGGCGACCTGGCCGTTGTTTGCGATGACCCGTAAGTTGCCCGCTGCATCGAGCTGCAAGGTTCTGGCTCCGGCAAATCGCAGGCGGATTGGCTTCGGGTCTGCGTTTGGTGCGACCACAAAGTCGTACTCCAGTTGGCGCTGGTTGCCATAGTAGACAAGATCCACGCCGGGATAGACCGACGAGTACCGGACCCGGCCGAAGGTAGGGATGTTGCTGTGCCAGCGGGACGGATCGTTGCCGATGAAATAGTTCTCCGTGCCGGGAAGCCGATCCGCTGCGCTAACACGCAGGCCGCGGCTGGCTCCGGGAAGATCCATGCGAATGACATCGGTTTCGCGGTCCTGGGTTGGCTCTGGAGCGCCCCGCCTGCGAGGCACTTTTTTGGCTGGGTTTGGTTTGCGCAGGGAAAGAACTGCCGAGGAATCCGTGAGAAAGAGCGAATAGCCATTGCCGCGTGCGAGGAACTTCACGCGGGGATCGCTCTGTCCCTGATTGGCCTCAAAGCTCAGCGGAAGTTTGCCGTAGCTCGCGGCAACGGACCCGTGCGCCGACGTGGATGCGGGCAAGGCTTGACCCTTGGCTGCAGGCGCTCCGAGGCCTTGCGCCCGCAGCGGCGCCGGCAGTACGGCCACAAGCGCCCAAAGCAGGCGCCACGCGGGAAGCGGCAACGGCTGCCGGTGAAAGCCGGCTCCGAAACTCCGGCCGAACTCTCGAGCGGGACGAGTATTCATGAGGCGAACAATGCCTCCTGGGTTCGATTTGTCGAACAGGCCGGCACCAACCTCGCATGCAGGGGGGAGGAAGGTACAATCGGGTAACAATGAGGTCTGCGGGAAAGCAGGCAATTTGTGCCAAAAGATTTATTGAGATTTCCCCGCACGGGCCGGGAAGATTTGGCAGGTCCCCGCTTTTCCGGACAGCGTCGTGACAGGAAAGAAGACTGTGGCCTCCCCAACTTCTTTGACAGAACAGTTGCGCAGGTTTTCCGGCGGCGAGCGGGAGATTGCCGAGGCCGTGCTGCGCCAGGTGCTGCCCAAACTGCACGAGATTGCGGTCAGGGAACTACGGCGGGAGCGCTACATTGCGCCGCTCTCTCCAACCGAACTGATCAATGAAGTGTGGCTGAGAAGCCTGCGCAAGGGCGGCTGGGAGATCAACAGCCGCGAGCATTTCTATGCCATTGCGGCCGTGGCCATGCGGCGCGTGCTGGTCGATTTCGCCCGCCTTCGCCTGGCGCAGAGGCGCGGGCAGGGTGAGACGCCGGAGTCGCTCGAAGGCAAGGCCTCGCTGGCTGTGGCGGGGGGTCCCGATCCGGAGAGTATTGTGCAGATTGGCATGCTGATGGAGAAGCTTGAAAAAGCCGACCGCGAAGCGGCGCGCATCGTGGATATGCATTATTTCGTGGGGTTCACCTTCGAGGAGATTGCCGAGATTACCGGGTTGAGCTTCCGCCAGGTCAGACACCGGTGGGAAAAAGGGCGCGACTGGCTCAAAGACCGGATGAGTTAATCCGCACTACAGCTGCTCTGGTTCCGCTCTAGATGTGGAGGCTCAAGAGGTTGTTCCGATTCAACCCTGCTCGGGAAGCCGGAGTATTTAGTTTGAGGCTAGCATGGGGGCGATGGAAGTTGTAGTCATGCAGCCATAGGTCGAGTTGCTCTTCGCGTTCAGCGGAGTGTTGATAGGATCGGGCATAGGCCCACTCGCGCAGGGCGGTCTGGATGAAGTGTTCGGCCTTGCCGTTGGTTCGGGGCGTATAGGGCCGGGTGAAGCGATGCTTCACATGCTGGTCGCACAGGGTTTTGCGGAACAGCCAGTGTTTGTAGCAAGAGCCGTTGTCGGTCAGCACGCGACGAATGGAGATGCCGAAGCGGGCCAAGTGGGCGCGGGCCATGAGGAAGAAGCGGATGGCCGACAGGTGGCTCTGATCGGGCAGGATGGCCGAGAAGGCGATGCGGGAGTGGTCGTCGATGACGATTTGCAGGTACTCCCAACCGACGCCGCCGGATTCCTTGCGGCGATCTCCGGTGACACGATGACCGGGCTTAAAGATCCGCGCTAGGCGCTGGATATCGAAGTGGATCAGATCGCCTGGACGCTTGTGCTCATAGCGGATCACAGGGGGAGGCGGGTCAAGCGAGCTGAGACGGTTCATTCCGGCCCGGCGCAGGAGGCGGCTGACCGTAGCCCGGCTGAGCTTGAGCTCGTGGGCAATGCGCCAGCCGTTCCAGCGCAACCGGCGAAGAGCCAAAACCCTTTCAAATAAAAAAGATGATGTTTGCCGGGGCGAGCGATGCGGCCTTGAACTGAGGTGTTTGAGAACTGCCGGCCCTGGCTCCTTGTAACGACGCGCCCACTTGGCCGCGGTCTTGGCGCTGAGGTTGAAAGCCGCTGCAGCGGCTTTCAACGTGCAACCCCGCTCGACAACCATTTTTGCCAACTGCTCTCGGCTGTGAATCGTCAACCGGGCATTCTGGTGATAGTCCATTCGATCTCCTCGGAAAAACTCGTTGCTCGTCACAACCAGCTTCTCTCGTTCAGATCGAATGGACAACCTGTTGAAACTTCACATCTAGAACGCCTTCCGCTTTTCGCTGAGAAAGCCTGCGCAACAGCCTCAGCCTGGCCGGCAGGTATTAAGCTGCCTTGGGCAAGTCTTGCCTGGTCTTGCGATGCAGGGGCTTCCAGAAGATCAGCCCAGCCAGCAGCATGAGTCCCGTTCCGAGCAGCAACAGCGAGGAGGGTTCAGGGGTCGGCGTGATGCTTCCATTGAGAATCGGATCGCCGCCCTCGCCGATGGCGGGGTTAATCACCCATTGGTTGCCGATCCACTCGTTCCAGTAGTAGACCCCGTCGACTTCCCAGATGTTGACCACCCCGCCATTGGAGAGCAGGAATAAAAGGCCATAAACGTCCAGGTTGTTCGACCCGCCCGTACCGACGACGATGTTGTCGTAGTTGAAGTTATAGCCGGCGCCGGCGGTGTAGACGTTGTACCCGGAATCGGTCCAGCTTCCGAGAAGGGTTGCACTCACACCATTGATGGTGAGGGAGCCGCCGGTGATGGCGGTGGTGCCGCCGCCCTTGGAGGTTCCGGTCAGCGTGCCGCTGCCAGTGAAGCCTGCGCCGCTGGCGGTGAACGTGAACGAGTCAGCCTTGGCGGACTGCGAGATGACAAAAACTGCTGCCAGTGCGAATGCTACGAATATAGACTTCTTCATGATTTCCCCCAACTTGCCCTTCTTGCGTGCCTTGGATCCGGCTGCGGCCAACCTGACCGCGTCCAGATCATCCTTGCGAGATTCCGTCCGGGAATCCCCACGCCTTCCGGCGTGGCTTGCGCTTACCGCCGGAGTGAAGGGTGAATCGAGTCCCCGTCCGTCCACAGTGTCCTGTTTCAGGCCAGTCCCACTCTGTTGGCGTGATCTGAATGTAGACGCGCTGTGTTTGGTATTCCATAGCTCTTAATGGGGTTATCGATGGCAGTAGTGGGTCCGGAGCATGGCTCGTTGGGCACTATTACTATGGCGTTACCGAAGTACTAAGGTAACCAGATCTCACCCAGATCGGATCCAATAAAGGGCCTTTTCGGATGCATTCAGAGAGGCATTTCATGGTGCCGGCCACCGGCCAGGCGCCCGAGGAGACATGCGCGAAGCCGTTTTTCGGCCTCAAGTTCGAAGGCGCGGAGAGGGGTCCCACGGAAGTACCGTTGCCGCGTTACGGCCGACCTACTGTTCCGCGTAGTAGCCGGTGTTCGTGCGCACCGTAAATGACGGGTCGCTGGTCTTCACTTCGAGCGAATGGAATTCGCCCGGCTTGCCGGCGGGGGGCGAGTCGAACGAAAGCCCGTAATACGATTGGGCATCGCCCACGCAACGGGCAATCTCAGCGGCGAGGTCCTTGCCGTCGATCAGAACCAGCCCGCCACTCTGGTGGGCGAGCATTTGCAGGCCCAGTCCGCTGGCCGTCATCTCGTTTTCCGAAGGCACACCGTTGAAGAAGCGATTGTCGTGGTCGGTGCGCAGCTCGACACGGCGAAACAGGTCGGGCGAGAAGACTGCATCCAGCGTCACCTGGCCCTCGCGCATCGCGTTCGAGATCAGCGCCAGGTTGTCGAAGAGGTTTTGCTTCAGAGCAGGCGAGTCATCGCTGAACTCGTGGCGCAACAGCAGCGGCCAGCCCCTGCCGATCCAGATCAGAATCGCCCTGCCCTGCTCGTCCTCTTGTTCCACGACAAAATGCTTGAGCGCGGCAACCGACTGATGGAAGCGCTGGTTCTCGCAGTTGGCCTTCTCATCCGGACGCTCTCCCTCGGAGATGCTGGTTCCGGCATTGGTATTGAAAGTGGCAAACACCTGCTGCGAACCGCCCGAATCGGAGCAATCGAACAGGTGCACGGTCCGTGTCAACAGGTTCAGCTGTGCCTGGACGGTATCGCGATCGCGCGAGGGTTGGCTCACTTTGATGCCCGCCGCGGTGAGAATTCCAACCGAGGTAGGGTACGCGAGCTGTCCCGGGTTTTGCGCCAGAAAGGCCTCGATGCCTTTGTGATCGCCGGCGATGTCCTTGGGGCTGTTATTCACTGCGTCGAGCATGAGAATGACGCGCACCGGGGCAATGCCTTTGCTGGCCTCGACCGCGCGAAACATGTCGAGCTTGCGCGGCTGCCCGTTGTCAAGCACGGTGAAATCATTCTGCCTGAGACCGGTCACGGGTTTGCCCGAGCGGTCGGTGACCAGAGTATTGAGGGTGACCTGGTGCTCGGCCTGGTACCTCTGTTCCCGCTCCTCATGCGTTCGCGGAGTCAAAGCAGGCACGGGAGTGCGTGACTGCGCCGGCGCCGGCGCAGCGGGCTGCTGGGCCAACGCCGAAACGACAAAGACCAAGGCCAATGCGCCCATACTTCTCAACCGCGCCATCGTGGTCTGCCTCCCATCACGATTCATCCGCTCTTCGCGAACCACACCACGATAAGCCATTTTCCCCTGCGCCGTCAGCAGGAATCGCGCCCAGGGGTTCTTCCGCTGCGCACACGCAACATCACTGAGGTACCCCAGGTCTGACAGCCGCGCGCGATTTGGCTCTCCGGGTTTACCGCTTGCGCGCCCGGTGTGTAGGATGATTTCTGATTTCGAGGAACCCTAAACGATGCGACCCAACCTGAACCTGATGAAGGCTACACTGACCGGCGCGCTGGGCGGACTGCTGTTTGGCTTCGACACGGTGGTGATTGCCGGCGCCATTGAAGCGCTGGCGAAGCTGTACGTCCTGAGCCCGCAACGCACCGGCTTTACGGTGGGCATCGGGCTGGTGGGCACAGTGGTTGGAGCGTTGGGCGGCGGTTCCATTGGGCAGAAGCTGGGCGGCCGCGAGGCCCTGCGCATTACCGCGCTGCTCTACGTTGTCTCCGCCATTGGTTGCGGCCTGGCTTGGAACTGGCCCGCGTTTCTGGTCTTCCGTCTCATCGGCGGCCTGGGCATCGGCGCCTCATCGGTTCTGGGACCCGTGTACATTGCCGAGCTGGCCCCGGCCAAATGGCGCGGCCGCCTGGTGGGCACCTTCCAGTTCAATGTGGTCTTCGGCATTCTGGTGGCTTACATCTCCAACTACGGCATCCGCCTGCTCAACCTGGGAGCGGCGGAGTGGCGCTGGCAGGTGGGCGTGGCCGCCTTCCCCGCCATCGCGTTCCTGGGGCTGCTGTTCTTCATTCCGCGCAGCCCACGCTGGTCAGCTTCTCGCAATCGCATCGATGAGGCGCTGGAAGTGCTCAAGCTGATGGGCGACCCCGACCCGCAGGCCGAATTGGCCGATATCCGCGAAGCGCTGAAGCAGGAACACGCGTCCGCCCACGAGCGCGTCTTCCAGTGGAAGTACCGCTATCCGCTGTTTCTGGCCATCTCCATTGGCGCCTTCAATCAACTGGCCGGCATCAACGCCATCCTCTATTACCTGAACAGCATCTTTACCGCGGCCGGGTTCAGCAAGATCTCCGGCGACCAGCAGGCCATCGCCATCGGCTTCACCAATTTTCTGTTTGCCATCGTGGGTGTGTCGCTGATCGACAAACTGGGCCGCAAGACGCTGCTGCTGATCGGCGCGGCGGGCACGGCCACCTGCCTCTCCGGCGTGGCCTGGGTGTTTGCCACCAACTCTCACCCCGGCGCGCTGGTGTGGCTGCTGGTGGTCTACATCGCGTTCTTCTCCATGTCGCAGGGCGCGGTCATCTGGGTCTACATCGGCGAGGTGTTTCCCACTTCGGTGCGCTCCAAGGGACAGGGCGTGGGCAGCGCCAGCCATTGGTTCATGAACGCAGCCATCGCCACACTGTTTCCTGTTGTGGTGCATTCCATGAGCACGCACACTCCGTTCGTTTTCTTTGCAATCATGACCGTGGTGCAGTTTGTGGTGGTGCTGTTCACCTATCCGGAGACCAAAGGGCAGACGCTGGAGGAGTTGCAGCGCAGGCTGGTGAAGGCGAACTGAGCGGTGGCGGCCTGCGAGACGCATTGGCGGCGATCTGTGCGGCGGCGATGCGGAGAACACTGCGGAGATGGTGGAGCTGGTGAAGCGGAAGACAGGGAGGGCGAAGAGACGCGGGCGAGGCGAGGCCACGCCTTTTCACGAGATAATTTCCGGATCGGCGACGATACATCCAGAACCCTGACAATACGGCAACAACCGGCCAAATCTCTCTATACTGTTGCAATGCTGCTCAAAACCTCGCCTTCCAAGCTCCTGGGGATCGTGGCAATTGGCGTTCTCTTACTGGGCGGCGTGAGCATTGCTTGGTTCCAAACAGGTGGCAAAGGATTGAAGCGTCAAAGTAATCGAACTTCGGAAAAAAGCAGGATGAGAGCACCGTTGATTCAAGGCCGAGTTGCGACAGAGGCTGACTTTCATAGCGGCGCGGCGGTCTTCCATGTGCCAGACGGCCGTAGCGTACCGTACTCGCTGGGACGCGACCTGCCGATCAGAGCTGAACTTGTGAAATCAGAGGGCACCGATTGGCCCGTAGGAAGTCAGGTTTCTATAGTCCAAGCTGAAATCTCGGACGGCAAGGACGTGATACTCGGCGTCGTTCACGGAGATGAGCAAGGAATATGCACACTCGAAGACGTCAAATTGCTTGAATAACCCTGCTTTGCTTGAAGCGCCCATCTGGCCGCGAACGCATCGTGAATGTATTACCGGTCCTCCGGAAATTGCGCTCCTACCACCACCTTCGTGTGAGAGAAACGAAAAGCGAAGATGTGTTACACTGGGTTTGCGCTCAGTGATTTGGCCGTGAGCAGCGGTTTGCCCTTCATACCGGCAAGTTTGCCTGGCACAGATTTTTCCCCAAGCCCCTACAGCGTATACCCATCAGTCTCCCACCCGGAGAATTCGCATTGGACTGTGAACACGGTCTGGAGCGAGGGTTCGAACATCGCAGCCCGCCTTGATTGGCATGGGCGCTTTGGATCGAATGAGTCCGGGGCGTGAATAGGAGCGGGGTAGCCCTTCGGCGGTGTGCCGATTGGCGTACTGGTAGCGTGTGGCAGCTCCGGGCCTGCAGCTTCTTGAAAGCCGTGCAGGTCAGTCCCAGGGACGTATTCGGTTCTCCCTTACGCATAGAAGATTCAAGCAGGCTCGCGCCTGAAGTGTATTTGTGCGCGCCTCTCGACCGGTTCCGATTGCAGGCTCCAGATTGAGCTCGCGGAACAGCACAGGATTAGACAAACATTTTGAACACTCAATTTAGCCAGTTTTCTCTTTCGCCCGCTTTGATGGCGCGGCTCGACATGAACAAGTTTGTAACCCCAACGCCGGTGCAGCTGGGCTGCATTCCCCCCGCGCTCGAAGGCCGCGACGTGCTGGCCACCGCGCAGACCGGGACGGGCAAGACGCTGGGCTTTTTGATTCCGATCGTAGAGCTCCTGCAAAAGGCGTCAACGCGGGGCCCGGCGGCACATGCGCTGATTCTGCTGCCCACGCGCGAGCTGGCCATGCAGGTGGAGAAGGCGTTTCGCGACATCCGCACCAGTTCAGAGCAGACCGTGGCCCTGGTGGTCGGCGGCCTGTACGAAGGCTCGCAGCTCGATGCCATTCGCCGCGGCGCAAAACTCATTGTCGCAACTCCGGGCCGTCTTGAAGACTTTCTCAAGCGCAAGCTGGTGCGGCTGGACCAGGTGAAGATCCTGGTGCTCGACGAAGTGGATCGCATGCTGGACATGGGCTTTCAGCCGGCCATTGCGCGCATCGCGACCATGCTGCCGCAGACGCGGCAGACGCTTTGCTACTCGGCGACGCTGGAGGGCGCGGTGAAGGAAGTGGCGCGCAAGTACCTGAACAATCCAGTGCGCATCGAGATCGGTTCGGTGTTGAAGCCGGCCGAGAACGTGGAGCTGCGCACCTTTGAAGTGGAGCCGGACAAGAAGCAGGAGCTGCTTGAACACCTGCTGGACGCGGAGACGGGCAGTTTCCTGGTGTTTGTGCGCACCAAGCACGGCGCGGAGCGCGTGGCGCGGCGGCTGGTTCGCTCTGGCCACAAGGCAACGCAGATTCACGGGGACCGCACGCAGTCGCAGCGGAACCAGGCTCTGCGCAGCTTCTCCGAGGGGCATCACCGCATCCTGGTTGCCACTGATGTTGCCGCGCGCGGCATCGACGTGGCCAACGTGGCGCACGTGATCAACTTCGACATGCCCAAGGTGGCGGAGGACTTTGTTCACCGCGTAGGCCGCACCGGCCGTGCCTCGGCGCATGGCGTTGCGTCGACATTTACCGGCCCGGCAGAGCGCGGCGAACTGCGCAAGATCGAGCGCACGCTGTCGATTTCGATGAAGCGGTTCAGGGTGCGGTCGACGGAGAAGACGGCGGCCTGAAAGCAGCATCCAGCTGCTAGCTCTTAGCTTCCAGCTTTACCCTAACGGGCGTTTCACTCTTGGAGCGGTTTTACAGCGCACCGGGTGAGGCGCCCATTTTTTTGTTAACCGTCGAGGTGCGTGTGGAAGAAGGCCGCGATGCGGCGGCGCGCGTCCATGGCGGCTGGCTCGTTCCAGCCGGCGCCCAGGGCGATGCGCATGACTTTGAAGAGCAGGCCGCTGTGTTGGTTCATGAAGGCGTGGCCGGCGTCGGGATACTCCTTCACATCGTGTTCGACGCGGGCGCGCGTGAGGGCTTTTTCCAGTTTGCCGGCAACACCTTTTTCGAGCCTGCTCTTGGCGCCATAGCTGGCGACGATGGGACATGCGGACTGGAGAAAGTCCTCAAAGTCTTTGGGGAGCGGGCCGCCGTAGTTGACGCTCGATGCACTGAAGCCGTGTTGCGAGGCGAGCAGCAGGGCGAATCCGCCGCCCATGCAGAAGCCGATGACGCCGGCCTTTCCATTGCACTCGGGTTGGCCGAGAAGCCAACTGCGCGCGGCTTCTACATCGTCATAGGCAGGGCCGGAGTGGGCGGCGATCTCGCGCATCACGGAGCGGACGCAGCGCATCATGCCGCCCTGGTGGTAGAGATCGATGGAGAGGGCGAGAAAGCCGGCCTCGGCGAGCCAGTCGGCCTGGTTGCGGTGGTCCTGGCTCATGCCGAACATGTCGTGGATGACAACAATGGCGGGGACCTGTCCTGCGTCCGCGGGGACGGCGAAGTAAGAGGCCATGGGACCGCGCGCGGTGGCAACCGTTACGTTGGGCATGGGCGTCCTCCCTGGCAAGAACAGCGGAGTTGCCGGGATGGATTCGATTCTACGATGCGTGTGCGTTGGGGTACGGTGATCGCGTGATTAAGATTGGGCCCAGACCCCGGTTCGGAGTTTCATCATGGACGAAGCGTCCAACCGGCGAAATCCCGCAGGGGCCGAAGCCCACGACGATTTGGTTCCGCTTTCGGCATGACTGAAGTCATGCCCTTTCAAAACAGGGGCTTAGTCAGAGGTTCCTTAGGGTTGTGCAGCTGCGATGGCTCCCGTTGCAGCCGATCGTCCGTCGAATCTTCCTGTTGCGTAGAGGTACCAGGCGAGCCATGCAGGGGTGGTCCAGAGGAACCAGGGGGTGGTGATTTTGGGCCCGAAGAAAAACTCAATAAGCGCGGCGGCGGCGATGACGGCGATGGGGATGAGTGAGCGGCGATTGTCGAGCGCGGAGTACACGCCGGCGAGCACGGCGGGCAGCAGCATGGACTCGTCAGTGAGCCAGCCGAAGGGGGTACACATGGCGCCGACGAGCAACAGCACCAGGCCGTGGTCGAGCCAGTTCCAGCGGTTGCGGCGGGTGAAGAAGTACCAGACGGCCCACAGGCCTGCGCAGGCCTCGGGAACGAACTGCAACCAGACGGAATGCGGAGAGACGAGCAGGCGAAGGTAGACGCTGAGCGCGGGCACGGCCTCGTCGAGCGCGCCGCCCAGGTGCATCATCTGCGAGTACTGCGCCCAGGCGTTTTTGTCGAGAACGTAGGAGAGCGCGCAACTGGCGGCGAGGGCAGTAGCGAAGCCGGCGAGTATGCGCCAAGTCTTTGTGGTGATGGACCAGAGGATAAGCGCAACACCGAAGGCGAAGAAGAGGTGCGGCTTGAGGAAGCAGAGCAGCAGCGCTGCTCCGGCGAGAAATGGCCGTGTGCGATGGAAGTAAAGGAAGAGGACGACGCCAAGCAGGAGAAAGATGCCGAATTGGCCGGCCTGAAAACAGGCCAGCGCGGGGGCGAAGGCGTAGCCCATGAGATGGTAGCGGCTGTCGGGGCGGCCGTGCAGGTCCCAGATGAGCAGGACGGCGAGCGAAAGCCCGCCGAGCAGCAGGAGCAGCCAGAGAATGAGCGCGGTTTTGGCGCTGACCAGGCCGAGCGGGAGGGCCACGAAGAAGGCTACGGGCGGGTTGCGCATCATGAGCAGCGGCTCGGCAGGATCACGGCCGACGGCCAGCTCCAGGGTGCGCACGGCCTGGAAGTCGTAGGGATTCTGGCCGTGGACAAGCAACTGGCCGGCGGCCCAGTAGGAGATGAAGTCGCGTCCGGCGGCGTTCTTGTCGCTGAGTCCGACGATGTATACGGCGAGAATGAAACACAGGCCCGCAGCCACGATGGCGGCAGCGGCAAAGACGCGCAAGGGCTTTTTCAACGGCGGCTCGTTTCCCCCTCAGAGGTGTCGCAGGCTTGCTTGCGGCGCATGCATTTGTTGAGCCGATAATGCCAAAGCGATGAGGGCGGTTCTTGGTTGCTCCCACTCTACCAAGCGCCTGCTTGATCTCCAAGGCGTGCGAGGTCGCAAAGGCACAGGCGTTGCCAGAAGCAGCAACAGCGATGACGGGCTGATCAGCAATCAGTATGCGGCGATGCCGGTGAGGTGCTGGCCGAGGATCAGGGTGTGGATGTCGTGGGTGCCCTCGTAGGTCTTCACGCTTTCGAGGTTCATCATGTGGCGCATGATGGGGTAGTCCTCGGTAATTCCATTTGCGCCGAGGATGTCGCGGGCCATGCGCGCGCACTCGAGAGCCATCCATACGTTGTTGCGCTTGGCCATGGAGATGTGCTGGTGGCCCACCTTGCCTTTATCCTTCAGGCGGCCAACCTGGAGCGAGAGCAGTTGCGCCTTGGAGATTTCACTGGCCATCCACACCAGTTTTTCCTGGATGAGCTGGTGGCCGGCGATGGGCTGGTTGTGGAATTGCTTGCGGGTCTTGGCGTACTGGAGCGCGGTGTTGTAGCAGTCCATGGCCGCGCCGATGGCGCCCCAACTGATGCCGTAGCGGGCCTGGTTGAGGCACATGAGAGGGCTCTTCAGGCCGCCGGTGCCGGGCAGCAGGTTGGCGGCGGGGATGTGGACTTCCTGAAGCGAGAGGCCGCTCGTGACAGAGGCGCGCAGGCTCCACTTGCCGTGGACATCGAAGGCGCGGAAGCCGGGGCGGCCGGTCTCGACGAGGAAGCCGCGGACCTTGTTGTCTTCGTCCTCGACCTTGGCCCAGATGACGGCGACGTCGGCGATGGTGCCGGTGGTGATCCACATCTTCTCGCCGTTGAGGATGTATTCGTCGCCGGATTTGCGGGCGGTGGTAGTCATGCCTCCGGGGTTGGAGCCGAAGCCGGGCTCGGTCAGTCCGAAGCAGCCGAGTTTTTCGCCGCTGGCAAGGGCGGGGAGCCAGGTGTTCTTCTGCTCATCGGAGCCGAAGGTGTAGATGGGGTACATGACCAGCGCCGACTGCACGCTGACAAAGCTGCGCAGGCCGGAGTCGCCGCGTTCCAGTTCCTGGGTGACGAGGCCGTACTCGACGTTGGACATGCCGGCGCAGCCGTAGCCCTCGAGGTTGGCGCCGAAGAAGCCCAACTCGCCCATCAGCGGGACCAATTCGCGCGGGAAACGGCCCTCGCGGAAGCATGCCTCGATGATGGGAACGATGTGGTCGTCGACGAAGTCGCGCGCCGTGCGGCGGACGAGGAGTTCGTCTTCGCTGAAGCTGGAGTCGAGATGAAGAAAGTCGAAGTTCTGGAACTTGAAACCCATGATTGCACCTGCCTTTTGGCGATAGATCAAAACAGGCAAGGGTAGCAGATGGGAGGGACTGGGGAATAGGGACCGAGGGACTGAGGGCAGGGCAAACGCATTTGGATTCTTCGCATACAGTTTTCAAGCCGGAAAGTTGATTCATGCGGCATCGGCCAGCTTCTCGTCGCGGAAATTTGCGTTTTTGAGGGCAATGTGCGAGCAAATTAACACTGTCAGAAGCCAAATTCAGACAGGCTCGGGATTTT
>Ga0302319_10001560_pt1 | contig 51019 bp, 36 predicted proteins | sample Bog_T0_2_FD_203319 | JGI IMG/M metagenome (GOLD analysis project Ga0302319, IMG submission 203319) | Peat permafrost microbial communities from Stordalen Mire near Abisko, Sweden - Bog_T0_2 | ecosystem: Environmental > Terrestrial > Soil > Wetlands > Peat | place: Sweden: Abisko, Stordalen Mire... | reverse complement strand
GCCCTGATCGGAGGCCAGCAACCCCAGGTTATGCCACACCAGCGGACTGTCCGGATGCAACTCGGAGGCGCGAAGATAGGCCGCATGGGCCGCGTTGATCTGCTCGGCCCGGTGACGCGACGTCCCCAGCGTCAGCCACGCGGAGAAATCCTCCGGGCGCTTTTTTGTGATCTGCTCGTAAAAATCAGCGGCTTCCCCATGACTTCCGGCCTTCGTAAACGCGGCGGCGATTTCCTTCATCGCGGGCAATTCCAGCTCGTTGACCGGATCGGCCGCGCGCGCCTGCTCCAGCTTTTCCACGGCGAGGTCGAGCTCGCCCCGGCGCGCCTCGATCATCGACATATAGAAGAGAACATACGCGAAGAAATCGGGGTTATCGCCCGTCATGTTGAACGCCTCGGTCGCCACAACCAGGTTATCGAGCTGGAAATTAATCACGCCGAATTTGAACCACGCCGAGTGCAGGGCGGGCTGGAAATGGATGGCCTGCTGGCAGGCTTCCGCCGCTTCGGGCAGACGATTCATCGCGCTTAGCGCGGAGGCGAGATTGTCCCACGAGCGCGCGTAGTCACCCTTCAACTCCAACGACCGGCGCGCGGCCCGCTCCGCCTCGGCGTAGTCGCCGCTCTCAAACCACACCGAGCTGAGGTTGCACCATGTCTTGGGATTGTCCGGCGCGATCCGCACCGCTTCCTGGTACGAGGTGAGCGCCTCCTGGAGCTTCCCCATTTTTTGGTACACGAGCCCGCAATTAAACCAGCCCTCGATGGCCTTCGGCGCCAGATCGCGCATTTTCAGAAACGCGTCGAGGGCTTCCTGCATGCGGCTGTTGTCATACGCCGTGAGGCCCAGTTGCGCGTAGCAGGCCTGCAACTCCTCCTTTGGCGCGCCCTCCTTTCGCACTTCTTCCAAGGCCGCCGCCGCTCCCGCAAAATCCGTTTTTAAAATCAATCCATGAATCCGCTCCATCTTCTTATGGAAATCAAAAGCCGGGCTGTCGTCCTGTTTCAGCGCGCCGGACTTGCGCCAGGCTTCCTGCTGGCGGCCCAACTCACCCGCTGTCTCGTCCAGATGCGTCCGCGTATCGACCACATGCGCCAGCTTGCTCGTCTTGCGCAGGACCGCGCCGACTTCCGGTTTGGAAGGCGCCGCTTCGTCCAGCCCGCTGTGGGCCGATTGGTCCGTCATCTGACGGGCGACAGCCAGCGCCGCCGCGACTTGCAACTGCTCGATGTCGCGATCCTTCGGCGCAAATTGCCGCGCGAGATCAAAATGCTTCAACGCAATCGCCGGCATCCTGAATTCTTCCAGATAAACGACGCCGATTTCCTTGAGCAAATTGGGATTGTTGAACGAACGCAGGAGACGCTCAAAAAGAGTCGAATGAAAACTGGTGGTCGTAATCCCATTTTCGGCGGCACTGCGGGCTTTCGCCAGTTTTTCCACCCCCTCCTGAATCACCATCAGCGTCCGCGCGCTAAACAAATCACCCTTCACCGCATGGACGGTCAGAAGATCAATCCAGGTTTGCGGATCCAATGCAGGCGATGGAGGAGTGGCGGAATCGGCAGGCACAGGGGCTATTTTAGCGCGTTTTGATGTTAACGCCAGAGGAGATTAGCGGAATGCTTTCTGCTCTTCGAGATCGCCGCCGCCACGGGGCCCGGCCTCAATCCCCCTCCTTTTGCGCTCTCACGGGCGCGGCTATGATGTCTTGGCTCGGAGGCGCGGTTGTGAGATACATGGCTGTCCCTTCCAACCATCCAACCCATGCCCAGGTCCAGAACCAACCGCTTTGACCGAATCGAGCAATTCGCCGTCGATGTCATTCTGGAACGCCGTTGGGGTTTCCGCGCCGGAGTCTTCCGCCTCTTCCTCTGGGTCATCTCCGGCTTGTACGGACTCATCGTCCGCTGGCGGCTCTGGTGGTTTGACACCCGGCTCGGTTCCGTGCACGCGCTCGGCTGCCTCGTCGTCAGCGTCGGCAACCTCACCGTCGGCGGCACCGGCAAAACTCCCGTCGTCGAACTCTTCGCGCGCGAACTCACCAAGCGCGGCCGCAAAGTCGCCGTCCTCAGCCGCGGTTATAAAAGCCAGCCGCCGCCCATCCCGCAGCGGATACTCGACCTCTTTCGGCCCCTGGAACAACGCCGCCCGCCGCGGGTCGTTTCCGATGGCCGCTCTCTCCTTCTCGATTCCGAAATGGCCGGCGACGAACCCTTCATGCTCGCCTCGAATTTGAAGGACGTCCTCGTCCTCGTCGACAAGGACCGCGTCAAAAGCGGCCTCCACGCCATCCGCAAATTCGACTGCGACACGCTTCTCCTCGACGACGGCCTGCAATTCCTGCGCCTCAAGGAACGACTCGACATCGTCCTCGTCGACAGCGAATCGCCCTTCGCCAACCGCCATCTGCTCCCGCGCGGCCTCCTGCGCGAACCGCCCGAGCAGCTCTGCCGCGCCAACATCATCTTCATCACCAAATGCGACGGGCGCGACCTCTCCGACCTGCGCACCGAGCTGCGCCGCTACAACAACCACGCCGAATTCGTCGAGTGCGCCCACAAGCCGCTTCATCTCGAGGAAATTTTCACCCACGAAATCGTGCCTCTCTCCTTCCTCCAAGACCTCCGCATCGGGATGATTTCCGGCATCGCCAAGCCCGAAAGCTTCGAGGAAGGCCTGCGCAAGCTCGGCGCGGAATTGATTTATTCCCGCCGCTACGCCGACCATCACCGCTTCAGCGAAGGCGAAATCGCAAAAATGTTCGAGCGCAGCAAAGCACGCGGCGCGCGGGCCGTCATCACCACCGAAAAGGATTCCGTCCGCTTTCCGCGCCTCGGCAAGCGGCTCCTGCCCGTCTATTTTCTCCGGGTCGAAATCGAGATCATCCGCGGCCACGATGCCTTCCAACGTTGCCTGGAGGGAATGTGCCGGTATAACGAAGTTCCCCTTGACGAAACGCCCATCGAGCCCGTTCTTACCCCAATCTAAAATATATGCCCGGCACCGAAACCCCCAAGCGGACATGGCGCATCGCCTTTCTGCGGCGGCGTTTTTCCCCCACCGGCGGCGCCGAGCGCTACCTGCTGCGTCTCGCCGCCGGCCTGGCGACCCAGGGTCATAAAATCACCCTCTATTGCGAAGACTGGTCGCCCCGCGAAAATCCTTTCCAGGAAGTTCGCAAAATCGACTCCAACGATCCCGATTCCTTTGCGAGAAAGGTCATGCTCCTGCCCATGCGCGAGCGGCACGACGTCGTCTTCAGCCTTGAACGCGTCCCCGGCTGCGACATTTACCGCGCCGGCGACGGCGTCCACGCCGACTGGCTCGCCTATCGCCGGGCGTTCTATCCCGTCATGGGCCGCATCCGAACCATGCTTCGCTCCAAAAACGATCGCCTGTGCAAGTTGGAAGCCCGCGTCTTTGCGCCCGGCGGCGTGCGCCGCCTCATTTGCAACTCCCGCTTCGTCGCCGATCAAATCGTTCAGCGCTTCGATTTTCCCTCAGACCGCATCGACGTCATCTACAACGGCGTGCCTTACCTCCAATTCAGCATGGGCGACCGCGCGCTCGGACGCCGCGCGCTCCACTTAAACTCCGACGATTACGTCGTCCTGCTCGTCGGCGCGGGCAGCGAACGCAAAGGCCACGCCATCGCCCGCGACGCCATGCGCCGCATCAAAAAGAAAAACGCCAAACTCGTCATCATCGACTCGCCTCCGCCCATCGCCATGCCACATGTCTACGCCGCGGCCGACGTCTTCCTCCTCCCCACGCTCTACGATCCCTTCGCCAACGTCACCCTCGAAGCGCTCGCCGCCGGACTGCCCGTCATCACCTCCGCGCAAAACGGCGCTTCCGAAATCATGGAGGACGACAAAACCGGTTACATCCTCCCGCGCGCCGACGACGACAAACTCCTCGTTCATCTCCTCGATTATCTGGCCGACCCCGCCCATCGCGCGCGTTTTCGCCAGCCCGCGCAAGCCCTCGCGCAGCAGTACGACCTGCCCAAAAACCTCAACGCCACCCTCGCCGTTTTCGACAAACTCGCGCGTTAACCCCTCCCTCGGATGGCAGGAAGCGATCCCTGAAGGGTCGACGTCAGACGCGTCGCCGCCCCTGCATCTGACTTCCCCCTCGTCCCATCAGTCCCATGCGTCCCATAGGTCCTATCCTACAAATCCTTCCCCGCGTCCCGTGGCGCGATGACCTCGTATTCCCCGACAGCGACGGCCCCATCCTCAACTCGGAAGGTTAATAACGCAAAGCCGGCAGGCGCTACTTAGGCGTGAAATTAGGATCGTCGGTGATGAGGACCTCATCCAGTTCCGTGCCACACTCGCGGTGAACGAGGTACAGAGTATTCTTACCGGCGACGAGCGTCGTCGTCAGGACTTTAAACCAATGCCAGTTCACGTTGTCGTCCATCGCAACGTAGAGGTAATTAGCAGGAGTGGGGCCATCTAGTGGGGGAGCAAGTGGGTCAGCAGTGCCAGCCTTTGCGCCAGCATTTGCGCCCGCGAACTGCGCCCAGAAGGAATCCTCATTGCCGTTGGCCGTGGACACGTGGAACCAGAGCGTGACGTTGCCAGTCGCCTCGGTATCGATCCGCATTTCCGGAAGCTGGGTCGAGGGGACGGGAGCGATGTTGCCGGAGCCAACCGGGGCCATCACGTACGCACCATTGTAAGCGTTAGGGTCGTTGGTGAAGACCTGCATGGGAGCCTCGATCCCATTGCTGCGCCGCGCCGCCGCATAGGTCCACACGTGGGTGGTTCCGGTACTGCCGCTGAGCTGCAGGTTCGTCGTGGAGCCCGAAGTCGAGAGCAGGTCGGTGTAATACTTCTTCGTGATGCTTCCGTTGGTTGCGGTCAGGCAATACCGTCCCAGAAAGCAATTGGACAGAGTCGCGATGCCCGAGGTATTGGAAGCAGCGCTGGTATTAGTCCACCATTGGTTCCTGGCCAGGCTCATCCACGCTTCACCCTGCGGCATGAGGTCATAGGTATATACGGGTGGAGAACCCCCATTGCTATACGCATTATACATATCACCCATGCCCCAAAGATCGAAGAAGTCGAAGTTGGGTTGGCTGAAGACTTCCGTAAGGTAGTCGTTCATGAAGTCCGTGTAGAGATCGATGTCCGGTGGGAAGGCTGCGGCCATTCCGGAGCTTTCGTTTTCGTCGAACTCCGTCACATTTTCGATCAGTGTGTGCCCGGAAGCCAGCCCGCTGGCAAATCGACTGAATATCTTCGTGAGCAAAAGAGGCGGCGTGAACGCATCAACGAAATGACTTTCGAAGCCAATGCCATCGATGTCGGCATTGGCGTTTTCCAGATTCGTCAAGAGATTGGCGTCATAGTCCTCATGCGAAGTGTCGATATGATTCGTATTGGTTTCGATCCCCCAATCGTTGATGAAAAGATGCGGATAAGGATCGGTCGCACGCGTGAAAGCCAGCCATGGCGCAATGGCCAACGCATCATTCTGCGCCTGCGTGACGGAAGCAGATCCGGGCGGTTGGGTTTCGCCACCTGTATGGCGAACCAGACCATTTTCCACCTGCATTTCGTCATTGTGATCATAGGGCTCGTTGACTGCGTCCCAATCGTTGAAGAAACCGTGGACGGTCGGGTCGCCTACCTCGGCCGTAATGTGGCCATCGATCCGGGTGGTCATGGCGGAGGCGGTAGTAATGCTCGCCACATCCGGAGGACAAAGGCTATCCGCGGGCCAGATCAGATTATGGGCGCGGTAATCAAAAAGCCCATGGGTGCGGAGCTTGTCAAGCGTCTCGGCGTTATACGCAGGCGTACAATACTCAAGCGGATTGCCCAACGTCTCCTCTTCCCATTGCCCCCATTTGTAGCATCCCATTTCCACATGATTAAATAATTGGTAGAGAAGGTTTAAGCCGTTCTGATCGACTACGCCGTTATCGTTCCAGCCGATGACTGGGGTGGAGCTGGTCTGGCAGCCAAAGCCAAAGAAGGGGGCCGTCATGGAAGCCGCTACGCTGACACCCGAGATGGCATTGCCGTTGCCATCCTTGACATTGACGGTCATCGCACCTTCGCGATACTTGGCGATGTTCGCCGCGGCCGTAGTCCGCCAGGAATCGGAGAGCGCCCGGCCCGGATAATCAAAGGCCTGGTTGGTCAGCGTGCATGCGACACCCGAGCCGCCCAGTTGCTGGCCGAGATCGAGCACTTGAATTCCCGCGACTTGCACCGTTTGCAATTGGAATCCAAAATTGATATAGAAATCGGTGTTATAAGCAGTTTCGGCTGTCACGACCTTGAGCGGAATAGCCCATTCGCGCCAACCCGCATTCGGATCGATCATCAGGTTGAATGAGCCACCCGCACACCCCGTCGCCGTTACTCCAGCCACGGCATAGGGTACGCCGCTTGGCACAGCCGTAGCCCGCGTCCAGAAAAGGGCCACCAAGGTATCGCCCACATTTGTCGCCACCGGGAGACGATTATCAAGCCGGAGATTCCAAGTGACCGGTGGGCTGGGCCAAGTTTGGGGAGGAGCTACCGTCGTCTGAATCTGCGTGCCCGTCGAATAGAGAGCCAGACCGGTAATGGCCACATTTCGGGTGATCGTGCCATAAGTCACGCCGCCCGAGGCGGTGTCCGACGTGAAATAGGAGGTTGAATCAATCGAATTCGTGTTTCCAAAAATGGAGGTCTGGCCGTAATCGGTTAGCGAAACATCCGCGATATCGAGCGTCTGCAGCCCGGCGGCGCCCATATAGAAATTAAATTGGGCCGCACCCGCCGCATAAGCCGCTGCCGAGGTAAAGGGAATCGATACGCGACGCCAGATGGTATCGCTCGCCGTGACCGGATTGCCATTCGGCGGGGTTGCATTGGCCGGATAGGCACGCCCCCGCAGCGGCAGGCTGAACGACTGCAAATAGGGCGAAGTAATCGCTTGGAAATCGCAGCTGAAATTTGCCTCGGCACCCGACGCGGCGTCTTTCCGGCGATAATAGAACGTCGCGACAATGAGATCGCCCTCCTGCACTGCGGCGGTGTTGCTGGCGCACAATTTGACGTTGTACGAAAGCGGGGGTGCCGACGTGATCGTAACTTCCCACGCGGGGGTATTTGGGATCGTGTTGATGTTAGTTCCGTCATACGTTGTGACCGTCATGTTTTCCTGGGTGCCCGTGGCGTAGCCGCTGCCGTCGAAACCGAAATCCGAAGGCGTATTCGGCGCGATCACGTTAAACGAGGCGAACGCCATCGAATTGCAACAGCCCAACAGGATGAGCAAGCACAACCATAGGCTTTTCCTTCGAAGAAAAGAAGAGACCGCCGTGCCAACGAAGGCGCCGGTAACACTGCAGTTGGGCTGTGCTGTACGACGTTTTTTCTCCGAAGGGGTGAGGTAGTTCATAAGCTTGGGGTTCATCACTAGCGATAACGATTTTCGTGAAAAGGATTCTGTGGGATAGCATGTTAAGTTAGAGATAAACCCAAGCAAATCAGGGACTGCTATGAGTTTGTCGCCAAAAACTTCATATATCGAAGTACGTGGAGTCTCAATTCCCTCCCTCGTCCCCATCAGTCCCATCAGTCCCATCAGTCTCATATGTCCCATGCGTCCCATAAGTCCCATTCCCTCGTTCTAGACCGCCGCCATATTTCAGCTTAGGCTTGGAAACGCCATGGACGTCCTCTCCCTCAAAGAAATGGTCGCGCGCGAAGAACAGGCGTTCCGCTCCGGCATCACCGCCGCCGCCCTCATGGAAGCTGCCGGAAAAGCCATGGCCGAACGCATCACGGCAATCCATCCCCACGCGCGGAACTTTCTCGTCCTCGTCGGCAAAGGCAACAACGGCGGCGACGGCCTCGTCGTGGCAAGGCATCTCGCCGGAGCGGGAAAAAACGTGCAGGTCGTCCTCACCGCCCCTGAAGATCAACTCGGCGAATTGCCCCGCGCGCAACTCGCCAAACTCCGCGCCGCACTCCATGACCTCGAAATCATCCCCTGGCGCGACGACCTCGCCTTTCCCGACAGCAACGGCGTCGTCATCGACGCCCTTCTCGGCATCCAGGCTCGTGGCCCCCTGCGCGGAATCGTCGCTCAAATTGTCGCCAAACTCAACGCCGTGCGCGCCTCGCGCTTCTTCCGCACCGTCGCGCTCGATCTCCCCACCGGCCTTGCGGCGTACGAAGACGGCAAAGCTCCGCAGGAGCGTGACGTTGCCGTAATCGCCGACGTAACCATCGCCGTCGGCTTTGCCAAGGACGTGCTCGTCAGGGAAACGCTTTCGGCCTGGGTTGGGCGACTCGAAGTTGTCGCGTGGAGTCAGGCGCAAGCGGACTCAGCCCCGCATCAAGTCCTCGTCGCGCACGAACTCGCCGCCCTGCTTCCGCGCCGCAGCGCGCTTTCATTCAAAGGCGACTTCGGCCACCTCGCCATCGTCGCGGGCAGCCCCGGCTTCACTGGCGCGCCGGTTCTTTGCGCCCAAGCCGCGCTCGCCATGGGCGCGGGACTACTCTCGGTAGTCACGCACCCGGACGCCGCCGCCATTGTCGCCGCGAAAGCCCCGCCCGAAGCCATGATCTCCGGCTGGCACAACGACGGACACATTTCTGCTGTCATTGAGAAAGCCTCCGCCATCGTCATCGGGCCGGGACTCGGCGTCGACGAGGTAACCGTGAAGATGCTCCGCGCGGTTCTTGCGGTCGGCTGCCCCGTCCTCATCGACGCTGACGGCCTGAACGCCCTCGCGCAAAACCTCGATCTCCTGCGTGACGCGAAGGGCCCTGTTTTGCTCACACCCCACGTCGGCGAAATGGCCCGCCTCATCGGCCGCAAATTCTCCCCCGATGACCGCGAACCGGTCGCGCGTGAATTTGTGGAAAAACACAACGTCACCCTCGTCCTCAAAGGAACCCGCACCCTCGTCACCGCGCCGGGCCAGCCGTTCTTCATCAACACCACCGGCAATCCGGGCCTGAGCACCGGCGGCTCGGGCGATACCCTCTCCGGCATCCTCGGCGCGCTTCTGGCGCAGGGACTCGCCCCGCTCAACGCCGCGCGACTCGGCGTCTGGCTCCACGGCCACGCCGCCGACCTCGTCCTCGCCGCGCGCGGCTGCGAGGAAGGCCTCACCCCCACCATGCTCAGCGACCATCTCGGCGCGGCGCTTGTCTCCCTGCGCGCCCAAGCCGCCGCCCCCGCCGGTCTGCTCGAACGCGTCGCTTCCTAGCCGGCAGATTATAGAACTCACAGGTCAAAAAAGCCCCAAAGGCCATCTACCCCGCGTCTTATATCTCCTATTTGTTCTATTTGTTCTATCCCCAGTGGCCCCCCCAATGCATCTCGATTCCCATATCCATGACAAACTTGCCGAGCTCGAAAAGGCCTCCCTTCGCCGCACCCTTCGCACGACGGACGCAGGCATGCTCAACTTCGCGGCCAATGATTACCTCGGACTGAGCCGACATCCCGCGCTGATCGAAGCCGCGCGGCAAGCTACGGCGCAGCGCGGCACGGGCGCGGGCGCATCGCGATTGGTCACGGGCACCGACACCGCCATTCTCGCGCTGGAGGAAGCGCTCGCAGCGTGGAAGGAAAAGGAAGCGGCGCTGGTTTTCAGCAGCGGTTACGCCGTCGCGCTCGGGACGATTCCGGCGCTCGTCGGCAAAGGCGACACGGTGATTCTCGATAAGCTCGCGCACGCCAGCCTGATCGATGCCGCGCGGTTGAGCGGCGCGACGGTGCGCACTTTTCCCCACAACAACATGTCCCGTTTGGAAGCGCTGCTCGCAAAAATCTCCTCCGGCAAAACACGCGTTCTGGTCGTCACCGAATCGATCTTTTCGATGGACGGTGACGCCGCGCTGCTGCGCGAGTTGGTCGAGTTGAAGGACCGCTACGGCGCATGGCTTCTCGTCGATGAAGCCCACGCGACGGGACTCTATGGCGCGACCGGCGCAGGCCTCGTCGCTGAAGCGGGATTGAGTCCGCGTGTGGAAATCGTGATGGGTACGTTGAGCAAGGCGCTCGGAAGCGTGGGCGGTTACATCGCCGGTTCGCGCATGCTGATCGACTGGCTCATCAATCGCGCGCGCAGTTTCATTTATTCAACCGCGCTTCCGCCCGGAGTCATCGCGGCGAGCCATGCGGCGGTCGATCTGGCGCGCGGCCCCGAAGGCACGGCGCTGCGAAAGCGGCTGCGCGAAAACGTCTCGCATTTTCAGTCGGGACTTCCACCGTTGTGGAAAAGTCGCACGCGATCAATGAGCGCCATCCAGCCGTTGATCTGCGGCGAGGCATCGACGGCATTGCGGTTAGCGGCGGCCCTGCACAAAGCGGGCTTTCTCATTCCCGCCATCCGTTACCCGACCGTGCCGCGAAACTCGGCCCGTCTGCGCGTGACGCTCAGCGCGGCTCATTCACATAAAGACATTGATGCGCTGAATAGGGCTTTGGCATCCGCCTAAAATCTTCGGGCCACCCAACTCGTTTTAATTGAAGGGCTCTCGTTGGGAAACGTCCAAAGAAGAATATTGCCCGCAAATTGGAGTCGGAAGTCTTTGATAATGGGCGATAAACAGAAATAGGACGGTTTGGGACCGGGAAGGCCCGCGGCTTCGCGCATTGTTCCATTGCCCATCTTCAGCTAAAATCATGCTCATGCCCCCGATGATTCAAAAAATCGAGCCCGGCGACGTCATCGGACGTTGCCGGACGATCCGCGAACTGGGTCGCGGCGGAGTGGGCACGGTTTATCTGGCCACGCACCAGACCCTCCAGATCGAAGTGGCGCTGAAAATCCTTTCCCCTTCCCTCTCGATGGAAAATCCTGGGCTGGCCGAGCGGTTCATTCGCGAAGCTCAACTCGCGGCGCGAATCCGGCATCCGAATGTGATCGCGGTGATGGATGCGGCCCACGACGATGCGACCGGGCTCTACTATATCGTGATGGAATTTGTCGGCGGAGGTTCGCTTTCGTGGCATCTGCGGCACGGCCCCCTGCCCGAGGCGAAAGCGCTGGCAATCATCACCGGGATCGCCCATGCGCTGGTGATCGCGGAGGAAAACAAAATCGTCCACCGCGACATCAAGCCCGACAACATCATGCTCGACCTGCGCGGGACATCGAAGCTGGCCGACTTGGGCCTGGCCAAGCACGTCTACGATTCGCGCACGACGCTGACCCTCGGCGGCAGCTTCATGGGCACGCCCGCTTATATGAGTCCCGAACAGGCGCGCGACGCAAAGATCGCCGACACCCGAGACGACATCTACAGCCTGGGCGCGAGCTTCTATGAATGCCTGACCGGCGAACCGCCGTTCCAGGGAGAAACGCCCTACAACATCATGAGCGAGCTTCTGACCAAGCCCTCGCCGAAACCCCGCGCGTTGCGGCCCGGCATATCGCGCTCGGCCGACCTGATTTGCCGCAAGATGATGGCCAAGGCCCGTGACTTGCGTTACGCGAACTCCCACGCGTTGCTCCAGGATTTACAGATCGCGCAGACGTACGGCGATTCCGGCATCGACCGGCTGGAGGCGGCCAGCTTCGAGCAGGATACCGTGCTGGCCCGGCAGCAGGAGTTGAATTACGGCATCGAAACTTCCTCCGAAGGCGTCTATGCGGAGTCGGAACTGGAGGACGACTCGCCCAGTGCGATCTCCAGACCTGCGCCGGTATTAATTCCCCCGCACCGGACCGATTACGGCGTGTTCGGCGCGGCGGCTCTTCTCATCGCGCTGGTGATCATGACAACGCTGTTCCTCACGTGGGCAGGACCGAACCATCCGTTCCTGTTCTTAAAAAATCAGTGGAATCGCCTGGCACTGTTGTCCGGCAAGCCCACGCCGCCCCAGCCCGAGATTTCCAAGGAAAAAGAACATCCGCATACCGCCGCAGTCCGGCCCGCATCCGCGAATACCGAAGCGAATGAAGGACAGCGCGCGATGTCGACGGAGGATCCGCCCGCCGATGTCGCGCCGACAATCTCGGAGAATCCAGCAGCGGTCGTCCCGCAGCCCGGCGTCACGCCGGAACCTCCGGTGGCCCTTCCTGAGAGCGTGTCCGACGGCGCCAATGCGGCTGTGGCGAACCCGGCCCTGCCCGTTGCGCCGATCCCGGCGTTGGCTGCCCTACCCGACAGCGCGTTCACGGCCCGGGACATTGCGGAAAAAAGCCTTGATGCCGATATTGTGGCGCCGACCGGTCGCGGCGAGTTGCTGAAGATCATCGGCAAGCGGGACGACAACCAACCGATCCCCGTCACATGGACGTTTTACTTTTTTGACAAGAAGGCCGCCGGGCACGCGCGGATCGTCACGGTCAACGGCGGCAAAACCGTCAAGACCGGCGAGGACCTCGTCGACTTCGCCTCGCCCTACAGCGACTCGGCCATCCTGCCTGAAGACAAAATCCAGAAGGATTCCAGCGACGTCTTGCAAATCGCCGCAGGTCTCATTCCCGGCGTGGCCGTGAGCAGTTCCGAGTTCACCTTGGCTCAACAAAGGAATTCCGTTCCGATGTGGAAAATCGCGCTTTGGACGAAGGACTCGAGCGGCGAGGAACACAAATTGGGCGACGTCACCTTGCTGGCCGAAAACGGCACATTGATTTCCAAGAATCTGAAGCAGTAGCCTGTCGCGCGGCTACGAAGGCAAATCCGCCAAAACGGCTTCGACATCGGTTTCGGAAAAACGGTCGGTGTGCTGGGCGCGGCAGAGCTTTCCATAGAGGCCATTGAGGGCCAGCAATTCGTCGTGCGAACCGCGCTCAACGATGCGTCCCTTTTGCAGAACGAGGATCAGGTCGGCGTGGCGGATGGTGGAGAGCCGGTGCGCGATGACAAACGAGGTGCGTCCGGCGAGCAGGCGTTGCAACGCCTGTTGAATGAGTTGCTCCGTGGCCGTATCGACGCTGGCGGTCGCTTCGTCGAGGACGAGAACGGGCGGATTTTTCAGGAGCGCCCGCGCGATGGAGATGCGCTGCTTCTCGCCGACGGAAAGTTTCACGCCACGCTCGCCGACGTGGGTGTCGTAGCCTTCAGGCAGGTTCGAAACAAATTCGTGCACGCAGGCCGCGCGCGCCATTTCTTCAATTTCCCGCCGCGTCGCGTCCGGTCGGCCGAAGCGGAGATTGTCGAGGATCGTGCCGTTGAAGAGAAATGTCTCCTGCGAAACCATGCCGATCTGTTCGCGCAATTCGTGCAGAGAAATGTCGGCAACGTTGCGGCCATCGAGCAGAATCTTGCCGCCTGTCGCCTCGTAAAACCGGCTCAATAGCGAAACGAGGGTCGATTTCCCCGCACCCGTCGGACCGACCAGCGCAACGCACTGACCCGGCTTTACGGTCAAGTTGATGTCATGCAAGGCCGGCACATCGGCGCGGTAGGAAAAGGAGACGTTGCAATACTCGACCTCGCCCCGGGCGCGCTGAAACGCGGTTGAACCAACGATGTCCACTCCATAATTCTCCGTGGCAGTGTCGAGGATTTCCGCCACGCGTTCGCTCGATGCGCGGCCCGCCTGATAGAGCTGGTTGATCTGGTGCAGGCTCCTGACCGGCTCGTAGAACATGCCGACGAAAAGAAAAAAACTAAAGAGTTCGCCGTAAGTCATCGTGCCCGCGAGAACGTCGCGACCGCCGATATAGAGCACAATCGCGCTGCCGAGCGCGCCGAAAAAGGTCATCGCCGACGAATACCACGACCAGGTGCGCATGATGACCAGTTGCGTGTCGCCGACAAGTTGGGCGGAGGCGGAAAAACGATTAAGCTCGGTCTCCTCGCGCGCGTAGGATTTGATCTGGCGGATGCCCTGAAGGTTGTCGAGCAGGAGCGAGTTCATGGCCGAGGCGGCCTTGCGCTGCGCGCGATAGCGGAACCGGGCCGTCATCGTGTACCAGATGACGCCGGCGAAAAGAACCGGCATGGGCAGAAGCATCCACGCCGCCAGATGGGCGTTGAGGCTGAACAGATAGATGCCGACTCCGAGCATTTGAATGATCGCAATGAGTCCCTGTTCGACCCCGTCGATCAAAACGCGCTCCATAGCGGTGACGTCGTCGATCACGCGAGTGATGATGTCGCCCGTGGCGCGCTGGTCGTACCAGCGAAGCGGCAGCCGCTGGAGCGTTTGGTAAAGATCGCGGCGAAGATCAAAGATGACTTTTTGCTCGAACGTATTATTAAAACGAATGCGCAGGGCGTTCAGCGCGTTCTGCGCGAAGAAAGCACCAACGACAATCAGGACGTAGGGAAGAAGAAGATCGGCCTTGCGGGGAATCAGGACGTTGTCGATTACCAGCCCGGTGATCTTCGGAAAGACGAATCCCGCGAGCGTGCCCGCGATGGCCGCCGCGAACGTGGCCAGGGCCAAGAAGGGATAAGCACGGGCATAAACCCAGACGCGGCGGAAGGTTTTCATAAATCGCGATACACGTCTTTGCGATGGCAGACGGACATGATGCTGACGATCCTCTCCCCATCGTCGATCTCGTATAGCACCCGATAATCGCCGATGCGAATTCGCCAGAAGGAATGGCCCTTAAGTTTCAATACGCCCGATGGCCTTGGAATCAGGGTAAGATTTCCGATGCGCTCATAGATCCGATCCGCGAAGTGCGAAGGAATATGATCCAACTCCTTGCCGGCCAGCTTTGACCACCTTAACTGATATTCAGGCATGGGCCCGTCGGGCTTTCACCCGTTTTCCCACCGCTTCATGCGACTCGAAGGGCCCTTTTTTCCGAGATTCACAGAGGAACGCATCATAGACGTCCTTCCACAAGCGTCCATGCTTCTTGAGATCAATGATGACGGCCTTTTTTTTGCCTCGTTCATCGGTTACGAAACTAAATCCGCTCATGGATTGAATATATCGTCATCAGGTCGAAGAACAAGGCTACACATTAAACCGGAACTCCAGCACGTCGCCGTCCTGCACGACGTACTCCTTGCCCTCGATGCGGAGTCGGCCGGCTTCGCGCGCCTTGGCGAAGGAGCCGAGCCGGACGAGGTCCTCGTAGGCCGTGCACTCCGCCGCGATGAAGCCGCGCTCGAAATCGGAATGAATGACGCCCGCCGCTGCCGGGGCCTTGTCGCCCGCGTGGATCGTCCAGGCGCGCGTCTCCTTTTCGCCGGTGGTCAAATAGGTGCGCAGGCCGAGCAAATGATACGCCGCGCGGATCAGCGCGCCGACGCCCGATTCCTTCACGCCAAGAGTTTCGAGATACTGTTTCTGCTCGTCTTCGTTGAGATCGACGAGGTCCGACTCGATCTGCGCGGAGATGACCACGGCCTCGGTATTGAGGTGCGTCTTCACGTAATCGCGCACGGCCTTGACGTGGGGGTTCGCATCGGGATCGGCCAGTTCCTTCTCGGCCACGTTGCAGGCGAAAAGAGTCGGCTTGCTGGTAAGAAGAAAGAAACCCTTCATCACGGCTTTCTCGTCCGGCGTCACGTCGAGCAGAATAGCCGGCTTACCTGAATCGAGGTGCGGTTCGAGCTTGGTGATGAGATCAAGCTCGGCCTTGGCTTGCTTGTCGCCGCCGCGCATTTTTGTCTTTGCGCTTTTGGACGGCCTCGAGATCGCACAGGACGAGTTCCGTGTTGATGACCTCGATGTCTCGCACGGGATCGATCGTGCCGGAGACGTGATGGATGTCGCTGTCTTCAAAGCAGCGCACAACCTGGATCACCGCATCAACTTCGCGAATATGGGTCAGGAACTTGTTGCCTAGGCCCTCGCCGGTGCTCGCGCCCTTGACCAGTCCCGCGATGTCGACGAACTCGAACACGGCGGGGATGAGCTTCTGGGATTTCGAGATGCCCGAAAGTACGGCCAGCCGCTCGTCGGGCACCGTGACGATGCCGTTGTTCGGCTCGATGGTGCAAAATGGATAATTCGCCGCCTGCGCCTTGCGCGTTTTGGTGACGGCGTTAAAGAGCGTGCTTTTCCCGACGTTGGGGAGTCCGACGATTCCGGCGCGTAACATAAATTTATTTTCTAAAGACTGTCATCCTGAGCAAGCCGAGCTTGTCTCGGCGCTGTCGAAGGATCTCTAACTATTGTGCTCCTTCGAACGTGAACTGTGAATGTTAGCTGTTGCTCAAGACGATGGCAAGGCGCGTCGGATTACGGTAGTGTATCAGTTTGAAATCGCGTTAGTAGTGGTAACCATGTAGGTCGACCCAAGGAACCCAGGGAAGCTCCATCGCAATCAAGGCAACACCGAACCACACGACCAGCAACCAAATGCTAAAACAATAAGTAGCATTATAAAGCGCATCATGCTTTCGGATGTGCGCCGCACTCAGGATCACACTTAAGATCGTGGCAAACCCGATTCCGATCCACGGAAAATCCCAGTAAAAATTGCTTATATTGGAGCCTACGGCACCGGGATGTTCCACTCGAAAGCGAAAATGTACCACCTGACACCAACCGCTAATGAGAGCGGTGGAGCTAAGAAAAGTCGCAGCAAAACCAATCGTTTTAAACCAACTACCCATCAACAACGCATCATCCTCTTACTTATCCAGTAGCGCAACCACTTCTTCCAAGCTCCAAACGTGATCGGCCGTTTCCGGTGGCCCGGACAACTTGAGACCTCTGCAAAAGGCTCTCTTTTAGGATTCTGTCATCCTGAGCCTGTCGAAGGATCAGCCCCAGGAAAATATCGCACCTCTCACGGAAGCTGATCCCTCGACAAGCTCGGGATGACGGATCGTTTAAAGTAGGAGTTTCGCAGAGGTCGTTACTTGTTGTCCGGGCCACCAAAAAGCTCCTACCTCTGCCCATAAACCTTGCCGCTGTCGGCGATGGCCTGCGAGAGCGCGGAATCGTCGAATTGTGCGGCAAAGGCGATCGCGGCTTGCATCAATGCGGTGTCGTCGGGGTAATAAAAGACAGCCTTTTGCCAGGTGGCGCGAGCTGCATCAATCTGGCCAGCCTGCTCCTCGGCTTGCGCGAGATATTGCCAGTGACGCCCGTTGCGCAGGTCGAAGCAATCCATGCGCCGCGCCAGCGCAAGCGCTTCGGGCCGTTTCCGGTCGAGTTCGATTTTGAGCAGAAGCTCCGCCGTGTAGTTGCCGAGTTGATTCGCCGAGATAACTTCCAGAATGCGCAAAGCCCCGTCGACATCGCCCGCGGCGTAGTAGCGATAATAGGCGCGGAATTCCGCGGTCAGGCTGTCATCGCGCAGCGACTCCGCTTCACGCAAAAGCGCATCGCGGTGGACAGGCGAGAAAGCTGGATCATCGAAGCACATGATGCGCGCCGCTTCCCAGTACCACGGCGCGTGATGAAGTTCCTTCGGCAGTCCGGTCAGCTTGGCGAACGCAAAATCCTCCAGCCCGAGCGAATTGAGCGCGATGATGTTTCGTCCGAAGAGGCCGACGTCGGCGGGCATCCCGTTGGCGGCGAGATCGCGGTCGAACGCGGCCTCGACTTCTTCGTCCGCCACGGTCGCCAAATCGGGCCTCAGGTCGGAGCGCGTCCAAACGGAACTATTCGGCGAGTAGAAGATCGGCCGCCAGCCGTTTTGCCTCAGATAAAACGGCCATTGATAACAAAAGGTGCCGCAGACGATGAAGTCGGGTTTGTAGGCCGAAAGGAAATGGGGCACGAAAGCCGGGCGCTCGTTGACGAGACCAACCTCGTGGATGAAGGCCTCGTCGTATTTCCCGAAGCCCGTATCGCAAAACGTCTCGCCATGGTCGTAGCCGCTCATTTGCAGCCAGCCGCCGTCTTCGCAGCGATTGAAAAGGCGGCCCTCCACGCTATGCGCCTTCATCCACGCCGTCGCCTCAAGGGGAAGCTCGCTGCGGCCCGCATCGTAGTCCTGCCATTGGCGCTGGAGGTTTAAACGCTCAAGACTTGAATCGAGCTGACCGTCGAGCCGGCCGACCAAAACCATGGCCGCGACGACAGTCGCCATGAAAATTCCGAAAACACCGGGCCATGATCCCGGTTTCCGCACCCTCGCTGCAAAAGCCCCGCTGCTCAGGACCAGCAGTGGCACGAACAAACCGAAAACCGGCCACGCTTTGCGAACCGATTCCGCCTGCATATAGAGCATAAACGCGAGCAGCAGAAAGCTGAAGCAAATCGCCCCTCCGCGCCGAAGCATCCCCAGCGCCACGACGCCAATCGCCGCCAGGGTCAGATAGCCATAAATCGTAACCCAGCCAGCAGGGAGCGGCTCCATTTCACCGACATACGCGCGAATCGATTCGAGATGGTCCTGGAAAAAGGGCGGGTAAAATCGCGCCCAGCCGTAGGGATTGACGAAGCAAGCCAGCAGGATCAGCAGGAAGGCGCAGAGCCATGTGCGGGCCGTCGTCCACGGAAACGATTTTTCCCGCAGCCAGCGGCGCACCGTGATTTCGGCCCCGAAAAAAACCACCATGGCCGGTCCCAAAACAAAAGCACTGTGCGAATTGACCCACGCGATTTGCAGCAGCGCCATCGGCCAGAAGCTGGTCCAACTTTCCGTCTCGCGATGGCGCAGGAGAAAGACGCCCAATGTGGCCACGCCAAGATACGTCGCCAGATGCGGGCGCAAAGGAAAGGCGATGCTGAAAAAGAGGAACATCAACCCGATGGCGATGGCGGCCAACGACGACGCCTGAAGATTGAGCCGTCGCGCGCCGTGAAGCAAAACTCCCGCCAGCGCCGTATAGGCCAGCGCTGCGAGCAGGCACGGCCCCCACCAGCCGAGGCTCCAGAACGGGTAGAGCACCAGCTCGAAAAACGGGTACTCGTTGATGACAGGATGACCGAGATTCGGATAATTGAAAACGTCGTGGCTGTAGATGACGCCGTGCTGAACCATCCACCGTCCCTGGGCGACCTGCCAGCCGAGATCGTTCTGATTCATCATCGGCACGAAGCTGCTCAACACCGCGCAGACGATCATCAGCACGGCGAAGAGACGGTGCAGCTTTCCGTTCAGGCGTTCTGCAAGACTTTCGTTCGGCACTGCGACATCGAACCACTCCTGCGGAGAGCAGTAAAGCCTGCGGAGCGAACTCGTTCCCAAACTCTTTGGGAACAAGGAATGGGTCAGGACGGAGTCTGACCCTCCAAAACTAAAGTGGATAGCCCTCGCGCCATCGCATGAAGACTATCGCCCCCTAACTACTAACCTAACGCCGGTCCCGATGAGGAAGATTGTTTTCGCAGCGCCACGATCACTTTTTGCAACCGCTTGCGCAGGTTCAACGTTTCCAGAATTTCCTGCTTGCGGATCACGTCCTCGATAAAGCTATAAGTCACAATGTCGGCAAGGGCGTCGTAATCGGTGATTTCATTGAGAAATTTCAAGATGCCCTCGGCCTGGATATCGCCCGAATCGTGCATGGTGCCAATCATCTCGAGCACTTTGACCGAAAGCGCCTCGACCTCCAGCGCATCCGATCCCTCCGTGCTGAGAATTTCGATCTGCCCGACGTAAAACGGCTTTTCCTGGACAAAATTTGTGAAGCGCACGCGGCTCACGCCTTGCAGGATGAGGTTTGACGTTCCGTCCGGCTTATCGACGCACGCGCGAATGAGGCCGACACCCGCAATCCGGTGCGGCACGAGCGCCGGACTCGATGATGTGTGCGGGAGCGCCACGGCGAACATGCGCTGGTTTTCCAAGGATTCCTTCAACATGGCGCGGTAGCGCGGCTCGAAAATATAAAGTGGCAACAGCGCCTGCGGAAACAGGATCGCGTTAGGAAGCGTCATAATCCCGACTTCGTTGGGGAGTTCCATGCAATAAACATAGCATGGGTCGTGCCGATTGCATTGGACAGAATAGCCCGTAAACGGGTTACATTTTTGACATGCGTTTTCGCGTACGAAACCTGCCGCTCCTCTGGATGCTCGTGCTTGCGTCGACGCCCCTACGAGCCGACACGGGCGACGTCGAGAGCTCACACGATTACGCAGGCTTTCCGCGACCGCCGGGATTTGTGATTACTGATTACGACGAGGACAATCCGGCGCAGTTTGATTTTCCCGTTGCGCTCCCGTTGCCCATCGACGCAAACCACATCGAGACGGTCCACGTCATGGGACACCGGTATGTCATCCGGTATGAATTGAGCGCGGGCAAGCAGCCCCCCGCGTTGTTTCAGACACAACAGTATTACGAAAAGCTCGCCGCCGATGGCGGCTTCAAGATCGAAAAAAGCGGTGCAGTCGGAGATGTGACCGAAACGTTTCATAGAGCAACCTCCACGCGCGACACTTGGATTTATCTCGAACCGGCGGTGACATCGAACGTCCTCACCGTCGTGGAATCACTCCAGAACGCTTTGCCGCCTCCTCCTCGTCTAGCTGAAACGACGGTCGCGCCCACGCTCGTCCCACCGCCCACAGCGCCACCGAGGCCCACGGCCCCGGCCACCCCTGCCCCCACCCCGCCGACCGATCCGAATGGCGATTTGGTTTACGCCGCATTGAACGAGAATGGCCGCGTGGCTCTTCCATTTGTTTTTCAGCCGGGCAAGGATGAACTCGATGTGACATCGCAACCGCTGATCGACCGAATCGTCGCGATGATGAAAAATCATCCCGACATTTTTATCCGCATTGAAGGCCACACTGATAATGCCGGAGACCCTGAGGACAACATGCGCCTCTCCGCTCAAAGGGCCATTGCGGTACAGACCCGGCTTATCGCGGCGCATATCGACAGCAAGCGGCTTGATCCCGTGGGCGTCGGCGGTTTGCAACCGCTGGCCGACAACATGTCGGCGGAAGGCCGGGAGAAAAATCGCCGGATCGAACTGGTCCTGTGGAAGAAATATCCCGGATTCCATAAGCCTGCTCCCAACGGCCAGAATTATTATCCGGGTGACGGATCGTCATCGCCTCCCGCGAGAACGGGGCTTTAGGCTCGCCGCCCTACTTTAACGCCACACTCACTCCTGGAAAAAAACGATCCCAAGCCTCAATCGTCCCCTCCGCCACATCAGCCGACGCGACATGGCCTCCCTGCGCGCGAATCTTTTCCTTCACTTCGTCCACCGCGTTCGCCGGACAAGCCAGATGGTGAGCGTAACGCCGCTCCAGCATCGGCAGATCGTTGAGGTGATCCCCCACCGCCATGATTTGCAGAGGCAAAACACCGATGCCGTTGGCAATCGCTTCGAGACACGCGCCCTTGTTGTAGAACTTGTGGCTGAACCGGAAGTAAATCGAGTTGCGCACGGCGACCAGCATCGGCCAGTTTTTCAGCAGGGGTGCCATGTAGGCGGAAATCTCGTCGGCCTCCTCTTCGCAACTTGCGATGATGCCAAGCGGCGACCCGGCGTCCTCGACCAACTTGGCCTTGGTGTGGCGCGAGATGTAGTCTTCCACCAGCTTCCACACCGGCTGCACCGATTCAAAAAGCTGCGTGTGCATCAGCTCGCATTTCCGATTCCACTCGAACCAGCCGATCCCGCGCCGGTCGCGCACGAGCCAGATTTCCCTCTCCACGGCCACGACCCAATCGGGCCAGATGGGCACCCTGCGGCGCGTCAGCTCCTCCTGCAGACTCTCGATCGTGCGGCCCGTGTTGACGACCCAATAAAGGGGGCCGCGTTTGCGCCACGCCGTCAGCCGCTCGAAAAATAGGGGCGAAATCGGCTTGTAATCCTTCTCGGCGATGGTGCCGTCGAAATCCGTGCAAAGCAGCCGAAGGCTGGTCGAGAGAAGTGCGGTTTTTTTGTCCAGCATGGTCATGATTTTCCAGCGGCGGGAAAACGGCCCCGCCGCCAGCAGGTCACGCCGTAAATCAGGGCGAGCAAAGCGGTTGGCAGATATGGCGGGAACTTCAGGGGAATGCCCAGGGCAAACCAGAGAATCAGACCGATGACGGCCAGCAACCCGCCGGTCGTCAAAAATAAACGCGCCATGAAACGTTCGGACATCAAATCAGTCTAGATTTCATCGCCAAAATGACAACTCCCGTATCCGTAAAAATTTTGCAATCTGCTTTTGCGCCGGAATATGTCTTTATCATTCCCGCATGTTCTCCCTGCCGCCGCTCCACTTCTCGATTCTGGGCTGGCTTGCGGTGACAGGCGGCGCGTTCGCCTTCGGGTTGAGCAAGGGCGGCCTCACCGGACTCGGCATTTTTCCCGTTCTGCTCTTCGCGGTCGTTTTCCAGGCAAGGGAATCGACCGGCTTTGTCCTGCCGCTGCTGATCATCGGCGATCTCTGCGCCATCGTCGTTTATCATCGGGTCGTCATCTGGAAAATTTTTTGGAGACTCCTGCCGCCCGCTCTCGCCGGAGTCGTTTTCGGCTACTACCTCATGGGCCGGATTTCAGAATCGGCCTTTGGCCCGCTTATCGGCTGGATTATCATCGCACTGATCGCGCTCCAAGTGCTGCGCAGCGCGCTCGGCGAGAAAATCGACCACGTCTTCGAGTCGCACAGTTTCGGTCTCGGCATGGGCGTGCTGGCCGGAGTCACCACGATGCTCGCCAATGCCGCCGGGCCTGTCGCGACGCTCTATTTTCTTTCCATGCGTCTTCCAAAATGGAATCTCATCGGCACATCGGCGTGGTTTTTCTTCGTCATCAACCTCTGCAAAGTTCCCTTCAGCGCGGGACTCGGCTTGACCAATGCCTATTCGTTGACGCTGGCACTGGTGCTCGCGCCGCTGGTCATTGTCGGCTTTTTTGCAGGACGCCACATCGCCGGCCATCTGCCTCAAAAAACATTCGAGCGTTTCGTGCTCGTGTGCACGGCGGTGGGCGCGCTGAAGTTGATTGGATAGCCTTGGTAGCCCGCGACCTCCGGGCACGGGGCCGTCGCCCGGAGGTCGACGGCTACCTTTGCCACACGCTGACGCATTCAATTTGCGCCGTGCGCGGAAAGAGATCGATCGGCTGCACAGAAACGAGCCGGTACGTTTTCGCAAGCATCCGCGCGTCCCGTGCCAGTGTTGCCGGATCACACGAGACATAGGCGAGATGCGCCACGGGATCGAGGCAGAGCGCCTCCGCCAGCCGCACCGGCAGGCCTTCGCGCGGCGGATCGACCAGCACGCTTGTCTCCTTTTGCGCGCTCGTCTCTTTCGCCGCAGCTCCGCCAAGCGCGCGCAGTTCCTCCGGCAAAACAAAAGCGGCGTCGCCCTCGCGCCATTCGACATTCGTGAAGGGCAGCCGATGCGCGTCGCGCAGAGTGCGAGGATCGTTGTCAACGGCGAGCACGCGCTCAAATCGTCCGGCCACGAGTTCCGTGAAAAATCCGCCGCCGCAATAGCCTTCGAGCAACGTCGCACCGCGTTCCGGAAGCGCCTGCGCAATCAAGCCGCGCAGCGTTTCGAGCATTTCGTGATTGGCCTGAAAAAATCCGCTGGGCGGCACCGTTGCGTCGCGCAGCGAATAGTGGCCGTCGGCGGTCCGGCTTCCGTTTTCCCTTATGCGGGCCAACTGCGCGTTCACTTCCGGCCGCGCCAAAAGACATTCCTTGATGTCGACCAGGTCGCGTCCGTTCACACCGCGAAAACCGATGCGGCCCGACTCGGCATGCACCGTGATCCGGTTGCGATAGCCATAGGGATTTCCCGCGATGATCGGCAGAACCGGGGCGTCGGGCCATTTGCCCACGCGAGCGAAGGCCTCGCGAACCTGGTTTTCCTTGAGGCGACATTCTTCCGCGTAAGTGAGGTGCTGATACTGGCAGCCGCCGCATTTGGAGTAGTAGGGACATGGCGGATTTTCGCGAGCCGGGCCGGGCTGGAGGATTTCCACGATTTCCCCGCGCGCATGGTGGGCCTTGCGCTGGGCGATACGCACGCGCGCCCAGTCGCCCTCCGCCGCGAAGGGCACAAAGATCACAAATCCGTCTGATATCCGAGCCAGGCCGTCTCCACCAAAGATCACCTTCTCGATTGTGACCTCGATGATTTCTCCGCGCGACGGGGCGGTGGGAGAATCGGCGGGGGGATCAGCGGGTGTCTTCAAAATCGGCGGGCTATGTCATCAAAACGAAACCGCCGTCCTGCACTGGCGGGACGGCGGTTATCTCGCTATCGCCATCAAACAGGCGATCATTTCAAAAGCTTAGTACCAGTTCTTCAAATCAGCCGGAGGATAGGCATTGACCACCATGGAATCATAGGGCGGCAATTTCTGGCTGCGATAGGAATGGAAATTCTGGGTCGGGAAGGGCGAGGTGACGACTTCAAACACACCATGGCCGATATCCATAATCATACGAGAAGTGCCTTGGACCACAAAACCTTTGCAGAAGGCAACCGTATCGCCTTCGGTGTCCAGCATGCCGTACTGGGAATCGAGCAACTCTGTCGGAGAGAAAGCGATGTCGGCGAGGCCGCGGCCCAACTTGTCATAAAAGGAATCCCGGACCGGCATGGAAATATCGGCATGGGCCATGATCTGGGGCGCAACCAGAAGGATCGCAAGAGCGAGAATTCGTTTCATACGACAAAATTAACGCTAAAAGTGTAAAAAGAGCAAGCGGGAATTTGACCATGCCAAGGAATAAACCAAAGGCGTCAAAAGCCTACTGGTCCGCAGGGGCGTTGGTCGTGGCATCGGCAGGAGCTGAGGTATCATCCTTGGCCGGAGCATTGGTCGTCGCGTCGGCGGGAGCCGCGACATCATCGGCGGAGGCCGTTTCGTCCGCGGATTTGTTCTTGGAAGCAATCGGCGTCTCCTTGTTCTTCTTGCCGGGGACGGGATAGATCTGGTCAAAGATGGCCTTGGCGATGGCTCCGGCATCGACACCCCCGAGCAGACCACCCTCGAGCGTGTCGTTGCGGTTATCCGCAAACGTGCCCTCAACCATGATTGAAAACGAGTACTGGGGATTATCCGCCGGAAGATAACCGCTGAGCCACGCGATCTGGCGGCGGTGCGTTTCAGAACCGACCTGCGCCGTGCCGGTCTTGGCGGCGATCTTCATGTCGTCGCGATGAACGACCGTCGCCGTGCCGTTATCGATGACGTTGATCATGGCGGCCTTCAATTCGGGCATCCATTTGTCGTCGAAGGTCACGTTGCGCAGCGCCTCGACGGGGAATGCCTGAATCACATTGCCGTTGCGATCCTCGATCTGCTTGATGAGTCGCGGCCGATAAACCGTGCCGTTGTTGGCGATGGCCGCCATGACAGACGCCATCTGCACGGGCGTCACCAGCACGTCGCCCTGCCCAATGGAGGTATTGGCCAGATCGCCGCTGCCAAATTCGCGGCCATGAATGCGCTTGACGTATTCGGGATCGGGAATGCAGCCCGGCATCTCGCCCGGCAGATTGATGTTGGTGAGGCTGCCGAGGTTGAGGCTGCGCGCGGTGTCGATGAGAATGTCACGTCCAACCTTGAGGCCGAGGGTCATGAAATAGGTGTTCCAGGAATGAGTGAAAGCTTCGAGGTAGGTGACGTCCCCGATCTCATCCTTGAAGACAACATGCTTGTCGCCGATATCGAAGTAGCCGGGGGCGTGGTAGACCCATTTCGGGTCGAAGACACCGGCCCTCATGGCTGCGATGGAGGTGACAGTCTTGAAGCTCGATCCCGGCGGATACTGCGCGTGGATGGCGCGGTCCAGGAGGGGATTGAATTCATTGCTGTTGAGCAGCAGCCATTCATCCGACGCGATGCTCGGCACGAAGATGTTCGGGTCGAAGGTCGGATGCGAAGCCATGGCGACGACGTCGCCGGTATGCACGTCTATCATGACGACGGCCTTCATCTTTTTGGGGCTGGCCGACATCGCCTGCTCCACCGCCGCCTGGATTCTGGAATCGATGCTGAGGCGCACGTTGTCGCCATAACTCGCCGGCTCGGCGACGGCGGCGGAACGCGCGTAGCCGTCCTGCGTGGTGGAAATCATGAACCGCCCGTCCTTGCCGGCCAGCTCCTTGTCGAAGACCTGCTCCAATCCCGACGCGCCCTTGTACCGATCATAAATCACGTCGCCGCTAAGGTACTTGCCGCGGTTGCGCTGCTGGTCGCGGGAAAGATAGCCGAGCACATGGGCCAGTTCGGCCCCTCGCGGGTAGCTGCGAAGAGGCGCGGTCTGGAATCCGAAGCCCTTGCTTTCCAACCCCGACGCCTGAATCCGGGCGACCTGCGCCGGCGTGACATTCTCCATGACCGTGAAGGGCTGGTACCGCTGCGTTCGATATTGGGCGAGCAGGTCTTCGTCGCTGATGTCGACCTTGATGTCGCTGGCCTGCTGAAGCTCGTCCAACCGGCTGCGCATCCAGCGGACAATTTCGTCATCCGCCGTCGCTTGGTCCGTCGCGGGCCAGCCGAGCACCAGGTTTTTCTCCGAAGCCGTGGTCGCGTAGACCGTACCATCCGAGGAAAGGATATCGCCGCGCAGCCCCGGCATTTTGTATTCGGCCAAGGCCGGGATGAGATTGGCGCGCTTGTCGCCTCCTCCCATGACCTGGTCTGGCGCGAGGCCGGTTTCATCGGCTTCGTTGAACATCGTCGTGAGCCAGTCACTCCATTCCTGCGGCGGCTGGATTTGCTGCGCGACCGCGCCAGCGGTGCTGCCCGCCGCGTCGACCTGCTCCTTCTTGAGATAGACAAAAATATCGCCGGGCGCTGGAGCCAGGCCGGCCAGTCCGCGCAAAGCGCCCGTGGAGCGATCTATCTCCACTTTGGTAAGCGCGGGCGGAACGGCAAAAGCGCCGCCGGTCTGGAGACGCGCCTCGACCTGCCTCATGATGTCTCCCCACAACGGCACTGCCGATTTCACAGCGACATCCTTGCCACCGATGGCCCGCGAATCATCGTAACCGATCCAGACCCCGGCGAGGACTTTCGGCGTATAGCCGACAAACCAAGCGTCCCGATACCCTTCCGAATAACCGGGCATGCCGGCAACCGCCGACTTGAGCCCGTAATCGCGCGCAAGCGTTCGCGCCGAGCCGGAACGGAGCGCATTTTGAAGCGTCAGCGTGAGTTGCCGGTCGTTGAGGCTATTGAGCATGTCTTCCTCGCGGGCATCCCTGTCCGATTTGGAATCATCGTAAAGAACCTGGCCCGTGCGGGATTGGATCGAGTGGATGATCCTGAGTTTGCGATGCACTCCGTCGTTGCCGAGAACCTGGTAGACCGACGCGATGTCGCCGAGGGTCATCGGATCGGGATTGAAGACGTTGGGTTTGTCGTCGGGGATGCGCGCCTGATCCAGCCCGGCTTTGCGAAACCAATCGTCGACGGCGTTTGCCCGCAACTGCAAACCGACGCGCGTCGCGGCCGATTTATTGCCGAGCGCGAGTGCGTCCTGCACAGAAAGAAACCACTTGCTGAGATCGACCATCGGGTTGCCAAGCGCAAGATCGGCCTGCGAGGCGGATGCGGTCGGGTCGATATACGACGCGCTGATCATCGAGGCGGGATGGAGGTCGAGCCGGTCGAAAGCAAGCGCATAGAGAAGCGGCTGGAGCAGCGCGCCGTTCTCGCGGTGGGCCATGGAAATATGGTCATATTGGTTCTTGGAAAAATCGCGCCCGCCGACCCAAGCCAGGACCCGTCCCGTGGCAAGATCGGCGACGAGGGCCGCGCCCTGAAGGGGCGGCTTTGCCTGCGCGGGTTGAGCCGGAATAGTTGGAGAATTTGGAGGAACGGGAGCCGTCGTGGAGGTTGCGGCGACCGGCTGCTCCGACGCGCTTTCGAGGTCCCGCAAGTGCGAGTTCATTTGCTCCTCGATGGCGCGTTGCAAATGCATGTCGATATTGGTGTGGACGTTCAAGCCCTGGGGCATTTCCTCGGTGCCTTCGATCGAGAGAATTTGTTCCATCTCCTTGACGGCGGCGGCCATCACATAAGTTTGCGCGCCGTTCGGCTTGGCGGGCAGGATGTGGATCAGCGCTTTGAGGTAGCGGGCGTAATCGTCCTGCTTGATATAATGCTCTTCGAGCATCTGCTTGAGCGTGGCGTTGCGACGCCATCTCGCTTTCTCCAGGTCGGTGCGCGGCGAGGAGCTGGTGGGCGCGCGAATGATGCCGGCGAGCAACGCGCATTCCGGCACGGTCAGCTCGCTGGCCTCCTTGCCAAAGTAACCGCGCGCGGCCGCGCCCACGCCGAAGTACCCCTTCCCGAAATAAATCCGGTTGAGGTAATAATTCATGATCTGGTCCTTGGTCAGGTTCTGTTCGAGCCGTCTCGCGACGAATGCCTCCAGGAATTTGCGATCCATCGTGCGCGAGAAATCGCCGATGAGGTGCTTGGCCAGTTGCTGCTCGATGGTGCTGCCGCCCTGCACGCCGTGCGACTTTCTCGAGAGGTCCTCCCACAAGGCCCGCAGGATGCCGAAGTAGTCAATCGCGCCGTGCTGGTAAAAGCGCCGGTCCTCGGCGGCCATCACCGCCTGGCGCATGGTCTGCGGGATTTCCTCCGGCTTGAGCACGATGCGATCCTCGACAAAAATCCGCCCCAATTCCTCGCCGTTGACGTCGTAGAACGTCGATGTGACGTTGAGATCGTCGAGCTTCTTCAGGTCGTAAGTTTCAGCGCGGGCGTAATAAATCAACGCCCTTTCGTAAGCAAGATAGCCCAGGATGCACCCGATAATAATCGCCACGACGAAGCCGATCTGCATCCCGATCCAGAGCCTGCGCCAGAACGATCTCTTCTTTTTTACCGGCTTTGCGGAACCCGTCGGCGCGGCGCGTTGGGGACCGTCTAGTTTGCGCGGCTGTTGCAACGTGGCGGCGGGCGTCTCTTTGAGACCGGGCTCGGTTTTGCCGGATACTTTCGCCGGCCCCTGATCGACAATATGGGCGCGCGAAGAGAGGGGTTCGATGCGTTTGGCCACAAGTGCTTATATCACAATCCGGGGGGTTCCTACCTTGAAAAAACATTACAACTTGAAAGGGAATCCGCCTTAAGATTTTACGCCATCAACCCGAAAACCGAGTTCTTCGAGCAAGGCGTTCACGGCAGCGCAGCGGTCGCCCTGTAACACGATTTCCTGGCGGTCGAACGAACCGCCGCAGCCGAGCTTGCCTTTCAGCTCCCTGGCCAAGTCAGCAATCATCACCGAATTGGCGCCCGGTAATTCGGCAAAACCGGAAACGACCACGACGACCTTGCCCCCGCGGTCCTTCTTCTCGCGTCGCAAAATAAGCCGGCCTCGTGAATTTCTTGGGATTACGGGTTTGGGCGCTTTCGTCTTTTGCGGCAGCGCCCCCTTACCGCCGGAAGTCGCAACTTCACTCTTTTGCGGAAGCTTTTCCGGTTTCGGCTCGGGCTCGGGCGCAAGATTTTTCAGCGCATCCAACTCGCCCAGCACAGCAAAGGGATTATGCTGCAGCGGCGATGCCGGACGCGACACATCCATCTTCTTGTGGGAATCTTTCGGGCGGCTCATGGGTGCTACGCGCGTATCCTGCGGACGGCAGTTTTTTTATTTTTTGAAAATGGGACGTTCTGTTGGAATCAACATTTTTCAACAGGAAAACATGAAAGCATGAAGACATGGAAATAGACCGTCCTTCTCTCCCCTCCTGTTTTCATGATTTCATGTCTTCCTGTTAAATAGGCTGTTGCTGAAACAAAGACGGCCCTTTACGCGATATAGTCACCAAAAGCCTTGCGGCGTTCGTGGATTTCGCTTTCACGCAATTTTTCCAGGCGTCGCAGGCTGAATTCCTCGCAGCAGAACGAGGCGACGAGCGTGCCCTGAATGATGGCTTCCTTCAAATTTGCGAATGAGATGTCGTCGGTGGCCGCGAGATGCCCAATGAAGCCGCCTGCAAAGCAATCGCCCGCGCCGGTCGGATCGTGGATGACCTCCAGCGGAAACGCACCCGTGCTGAAAAACTCGCCGTCCCGGCCAAAGAGCAGACAGCCGTGCTCGCCCTTTTTCACGGCGACGTAACGCGGGCCCATCGTGACGATCTTCCGCCCGGCGCGGATGAGATTGTCATCCCCGACAAGCTGCTTCGCCTCGCTGTCATTGAGGATGAGCATGTCGACTTCCTTCAGCAGCTCGACCAAATCGGCGCGCGCCATGCCGATCCAGAGGTCCATCGTGTCGGCCACGACGAACTTCGGTTTGCGCACCTGCTTGCAGACGCTCCGCTGCAACGACGGCGCGATGTTGCCGAGCAAGACGTAGGGCGTTTCGCGATACGACTCGGGCAGCTTCGGCTGAAATTTCTCGAAGACATTGAGCGCGACGGAAAGCGTCTTGCGATTATTCATGTTCAACTCGTATTCGCCCGACCAGCAGAAGGTCTGGCCGGCGGCGACTTCGAGACCGGTCAGGTCGATCTTGCGGTCGGCGAAAAGCTGCCGGTGCTGCGGCGGAAAATCGTCGCCGACAACGCCGACGAGATGGACGGGGCCGAAAAAGCTGGCCGCGACGGCGGCATAGGAAGCCGATCCGCCGAGCAACTGGTGATGCTCTGCGGTGGGAGTCTTGATATCATCGAGCGCTATGGAACCAACAACGAGTACAGGCATTGTATAAGTAAGAAGGAAGAAGGTGAAAGTGAGAAGCCAGAAATTTGGGCGATCTGCGTGGCCCGGGCTATAGCATTTTAACTTATCGTGCACCCAGTTGCAGAGGTAGCCCGCGCTGGCTCAGCGCAGATTCCCTCTTATTGCACGGCAACTTCGCGTGTCGGTGACGGCTACCAACTAAAGCGTCTGGAGGAACCGGACGAGCTGCTCGCGATTCGGGCTGACGGCGTGGCGGACGTAGAAACCCGAAGCCGCAACGGCCAACTGGAGCGAGTGCGCAACCCCGAGTCCGAGCAACCGGCCCACAACAAACCCGGCGTTGAAGTGATCGCCAGCGCCCGTGCTGATCTTCGGCTTGGCCGTGAACGGGCCGTTGACGAAGGTCTCGCCCTGGGCGTCCGCGCCTGCGGCGTATTGAATCGGATGAATCACCACCGTGTGAATTTCGAGCTTTTCGCGAATGGCGGCGGCTAGTGAAGCGGCACCCTTCGGATTATTCGGGGTCTTCTTGAGGCGAAGCACCTTGGCTACATGCTGGCTTTCGCTCTCGTTGAGGCCGAGAATGACATCGTTGTGCTGCTGGAATTCACCAATAATCTTCAGCGCGGCATGCAGGTCGGCATCGAGGCGCTTGGCCGGATCGGCCAGATCAAAGAACATCAGCTTTCGGCTGGTCGGCTTGGCGGGCATGTAGTCGCTTAGGAGCCGTTTCCAAATCGCCGAAAGATGCGGCAGCATCGTCCAGTTGATCATCCCAACAAAGTGGGCCTGGTTCCAGAGCTTCTGGAACGTGACGTCCCCAAGGCGCTTCTTTAACGTCTCCCAGGAAACTTCATGCACCGTTCCGTGCTGACCGAACATGAGCTTGCCGTCGGCGAACTCGAAGGCCTGCGTCAGGCCAGGATCTGCGATGGAATAAACCTTCGTGCGCTTGGCGAATTCGGAAAAGACGGGATGCAATTCGGGATAGCCGAGCATGCCGACGTAATGGACCGGCGCGCCGAGCGTGCTCAACGCAAACGCCATGATGGGGCCGTTGCCGCCGAGCTTTTTGGCTTGGGGAACGATTTCAAAATTGGCGCTCTTGCCCGCCGCCGCCGTGATCTTGTTTCCGAAGCCTTTGATGCTGGCAAAAGGCGTGTACTTGCTTGGCGATTGGCGTTGCTCAACGACCTGAAAAATCTCGTCGACGAAGCCGTCGAAACCGAGCAAACATTGGAACTTAAGGAGTTGCGCGCGTGAACCAATGAGGCGTTCCGCCGTCTGACGGGCAAGCCGGGAATCCGTAATCATTTTTACTTTTTATCAGAAAAAGACTGGCGTGACAAGCTTCGTCAGCTAACTTAGTGACCGTACGTCTCATCTCCAAGCCCTTAAGGCCTTTTAAGCAACGCCCCCCCCCGCCGCTCCTCGCATGGCCCCCACTTCCGACCGTCTGGCTCTCCGTTTGGGGGCCTTGCTGGGCCTGTTTGGCGTGATTCTGGGAGCCCTCGCCGCTCACGGCCTACTCCACGACTTTCTTGACAGGAGCCATCATCTTGATCTGTGGCGGACGGCCCTTTTGTACCAATGGCTCCATGCGCTGGCCCTGCTCGCGGTGGGACAAGGCCGGTCAGCCCGGCGCGGAACGGTCATTTGCTGGCTGGTCGGGGTGGTGCTCTTTTCGGGCAGCCTTTATGTCCTCGCGCTCGACTCCAATCAAACATGGGCCGGGCCGCTGACGCCGCTCGGCGGTCTCATCCTCATCGTGGGATGGGCCTGGCTCTGGTTCAGCTTGATCAAAAAACAGGATCCAGGTTCATGATGCGCTTGATGATTCTGACATCGATTCTCGCCTTGGTCGCGATGGGTCCTCTCCCCGGCGATGAGATCACTCCGGCTCACTTCGATTCGGCGGCGCGCTACTCGCGGAGTCATGGCGGCGTGGCCCTGCGCGTGGAACAGAACGGAGCCGTGATTTACGAAAACTATGCTCCCGGCTATTCGGCCTCGACTCCCCACAAGATTTACAGTGGCACGAAGAGCTTCATCGCCATCGGCGCGCTGATCGCCATGCAGGAAGGCCTCCTTACCCTCGACGAAAATGCGAGCGACACGCTGACCGAATGGCGCGGAGATCGCCGCCGCTCAATCACCCTCAACCAACTCCTTTCACACACGAGCGGCCTCGATCCCGATGGCGATCTGATCTACCCGGCGCGCGATCAACTGGCGGCGGCTGTCGGCGTTCATCTCATCGATCCGCCCGGCAACCGCTTTCATTATGGCGCGGTCGGTTATCAGGCTTTCGGCGAAATCCTACAGCGCAAACTTCGGGCCAAAGACAGAAGCGTGGAAGGCTGGCTGCGCGACAAGATATTCGACCCGCTCGATATCGACATCGCGGACTGGAAACACGACGACGCGGGCAATCCGATGGTCCATACCGGGCTTATGCTTTCGGCGGAGGAATGGGCGAAGTTCGGGGAATTCATCAATCGCGTCGAAAACGGGAAGCCCAAGCAACTAATCACCAGCCAGGAACTCGCAATGCTGTTGACCGGCCACACGGCCAATCCCGCTTATGGAATGGGCTTTTGGCTCAACCGGCCCCCGCCCGTGCCCCGGCTCCAACGCATTTCCGAATTGCAACTGGCCATCGACGGCGACCAGCTTTATCCCGGCGGTCCGAGTGGTTTGATTGCCTCCATTGGCTCCGAAAAACAGCGGCTCTATATGATACCTTCTCTCGATCTGGTGATCGTCCGGTTCGGGTGTGAGACGGCGTTCTCCGACGGCGATTTTCTCTCGCGTCTTCTCACCGGGCGTCCCCAGCCCGATGCGCATACGCATTAAAACTGATTCCTCGACAAAGCGGCGGGGCACGCGGCTAAACTAGACTCAATGTCGGACAACGAATCCCTTGCCGCCCGTGGCGAACGCGCGGCGCAAATCATGAGCCAGCCCGGCCTTTACAAGGTCTGCGAAGGTTGCGAATCCATCGTGGTGCTCGGGGCGGTCACATGTCCGAATTGTCACGGCTATCGCTTTGATGCCGATCCCGAACGGGTCCGTACCCAGGCCGGGATTTTGGGCAAGAGGCTTCCCACTTCGGTGCCGCCAAGCGAGCTGCATTAGCATTTATCCGCACCGACCCACCGCTCAGCGTGCGGCGGCTCCAGAAGCTACTTCGGCTGCTGCTCGAGATAGATAAAGATGCTCGATAGCCCTTCCGGCCCGGTGATTTTCCCATGATGCACCAGCAGCACGACGCTCTGGTCGGGTTTCAACTTCTTTGTCAGGCCGGTGAAATCGACCGCGCTGGTCAGTGGCTGAATATTGCCGCGCCGGGCGCAGGCAATTTCGACCACATCGCCGCGTTCGATTCCCCTGGCGTCGGCAACGGAACCCTGCTGCACACCGGTCACCACCACGCCTGACGTGATCACGTCGTCGATTCCAAACTTCTGGCGCGCCTTGTCGTTGAGGTCCGTCACCTGGAGCCCGCTCAGGACATGATCGCCCGACGGCATCTGCCCGCTCGCGGGAGTCACCGGTGCCTGATTGCCGACTGGATCGGGCGCAGGCTCGGGGGCGGAAGTCTCCGCCTGCTTCGGAAGCTCCGTGATTTTCACCGTGGCCGTATGAGACTCTCCAGCCCGAATATAATTCACCACGACCTCCTTCCCGATAGGGATTTGCGCCACGATCAGCCGAAGCTGCGGCACGCTGTCGATTTTGTGGCCGTCGACTTCCGTAATGAAATCGACCGGGTGCAGCTTGGCCTGATCGGCGGGAGAGCTGCGCAGGACGCCCGCCAGCAGCGCCCCGCGATTGGTGTTGAGGCCCAGTTGCTGCGTCACGCCGCCATCAATCCGGGTCGGCAACCGGACGCCGAGATAGCCCCGCACGAGCCGTCCGTTTTTGAGCAGGCCGTCGACGGCGTAGCGCACGAGATTGCTCGGAATGGAAAAGCCGACGCCTTCGTTGCCCTTGGTAAACGACGCAATCGCCGCGTTGATCCCGATCAGCTCGCCGTGGATGTTGATCAGTGCGCCGCCCGAGTTGCCCACGTTGATCGCCGCATCGGTCTGGATGTAGTCCTCGTAATTCGTCGAGTCGGGCAGGTCGCGGCCCTTGGCGCTTACGATCCCCTTGCTGACCGAGTCGTCCAAATCGAATGGATTCCCAATGGCGAAAACCTGTTCGCCCACCTTGACTTTGTCCGAATCGCCCCATGGCAACGCGGGCAGATTCGTCTCCTCGATCTTCAGCACCGAGACGTCGGACGGAATGTCAGAGGCGACAACGCGAGCGGGAAAGGTGCGCTGGTCGCGCAATTGCACCTCGACACTGACGGCATCCGCGACGACGTGATAGTTCGTCACGATGTAGCCGTCCCTGCTGATGATGACGCCGGAACCAAACGAAGGCTCGGTGGGCCGAAAACCGTGGGGCGTGCCGGGGCCGAATGGGATTTTGAAGGGGAGATCGCCAAACAATTGCGAGTGTGGATCGACCGGCCCCATGGCCGTGATCCGGACAATGCTCGGCGCGGCCGCAGCAACCACGCGCGCGTTTTCCTGATCAATCTGTTCAAGCAACGGCACGTCCTCGGATGTAATCAGCGGACGAGTCTGGGGCGTAAACGTCCCCGGATGATTCGCGGCCCATTGGGCGTCCGTCTGCGCGGCGGACGAATCGTCGGCGTTGTCTTTCGCATCCTTCGAGCCGGGAGGCGATTGGTGGCAGCCGGAAAGGGCGAGGAGAGAAATGAGCGCAAAGCCGCAAAGTCGTTTCATACGGAAAGGGAAGGCCGGCCACTATTATAGCATTTTCCAGGAAATTTTAACTAAACAATCCGTCATCCTTGTATGAGCTTGTCGAATCCTGGAGATGAGGCATCCCCAATGTCGATTCCGCTGAAAGTGGAACCTGAAAGGCAAAGCTTGGCAGGAGCGAACCGAGTCTTCGCTCAGGACAGGTGGCGACCGCCGCTACAACTGACCGGCGCTTTTTCCTCTTCGCCTACGCCGGCCACCACGGACCATCGCCCGGAGGTCGCCGGCTACCAGGATCGGCGGCGGCTAACTCAGCCGGTCTTCTTCCAGATCGATCAGGTCAAAATAGGTCTCGACCTTCTTCTTGGTCGGGGCGCAGACCGCGCGGCGCTGCTCGAACGCGGCGATTTTCTCGGGCGAATCGGGACGGCGGTTGACAATCTTATGGTTGAAGTCGGTAACGGCGTGATCGCTCGGCCATGCCGGTCCAAGCCGTTCCTTGAGGGCGTTGAGGACTCCTTCGTCGGTCGGATTTTTCGCCACGATTTGCTCAAACACCGCGCCTTCGAGACAGAGAAAATCGAGCAGCGTTTTGTCGAAGCCAAAGGTGAGATAATTGTAGCCAGGCAGCTTGCCGGCGGGAAAAAGTCGGGCCTTGTCGACCATGCGCGGCAGATGGTAGAGGCCGCCGAGTTTTTCATGCGGGCTGCGCGGCGGAACTTCCGGCGCGGTGGAAATGGGCAGGCCCTGCTCGCGCCATCCGCTAAAACCGCCGGCGACAGAGATCACATTGGTGTAGCCCATTTTCTGGAGGTTGTCGGCGACGAGGGCCGAACGGTATCCGCCGCCGCAATAACAAAGAATGCGCGCCTCGACATCGGGGATGCGCTGCTCAATGTCGCGCTCGATGATGCCCTTGCCCATATGGACGGCACCGGGGGCGTGACCCGCGTGCCACTCGCTTTCCTCCCGGACATCGATGAGGTAGACACCGGCCTTTTTGGCTTCGACGTAGGCATCGTGAACGGAGATTTCTTTGACGCGATTCTTGGCGTCATTGACCAGTTTGAGGAATTGCGGGCTATGCTGCATGGAACGCCTAGTCTGGCGCAGATTCGCCGGGGTTCAAGTTTTCCCACAAATCGATTTTGCTCATCGCGAGCAACTCAGCGGTTTAAGGATTAACTAAGGTGTCTCCCTGCCGATTGTATTTTCAGGGAGATATCATTTTTTTGCAAAGAGCAAGGATTGGATTACGGCTTGTTCTAACAACGATAACGATTCCCATTAGATTTATAATTTCACTTTAATGAAGCATCAAAAGAGGGTTGATTTTGGACAAGTCAGTGCCAGTCTCATTCTTTCTTCGAGCGTAGCTTTAATTAGTACAAGATAGTAGTTGTCAATAACATCTGGCAGCGCAGTTCATTTACCAAACCCATGAACAGCGATCGTCAACATCGAAACGCAAGAGACAACAAGCCCCCGAAAGGCCGGACTTGCCAGAGCCTCCGTAATTATCCCGGCTCCTGCACCGCGATTCATCTCAATGATTGGGAGAGAGCATGGACAAATGGAGCATGTATTAATGACTGCGCGGTCACGCATTCCACTGGAGAGATAAATGCCAGAGCGAATTCAAATATTGATCGTCGAGGATAATTCCCGCGATGCCGAATTGATAGTGAGCGAATTGAAGCGCTCGCAGCTTGAATTTGACTGGCATCGAGTGGACACGGAGGAAGAGTATCTTGCCAGGTTGACGCCGGACCTCAATCTCGTCCTCTCGGATTACCGGATGCCGCACTTCAACGGCCTTCGCGCGCTGGAATTGCTGAAGCAACAACCTGCGCTCGATATTCCACTGGTCATTGTGTCAGGCACCATCGGCGAGGAAACCGCTGTGGAGGCCATGCGACAGGGCGCGACAGATTACGTGCTGAAAGACCGCATCGCCCGGTTGGGATCGGCCGTGCAGCGCGCCCTCAAGGAGGTCGAAGAGCGTCGCGAACGCAAGCGGCTCGAAGCGCAGTTCATCGAGGCGCAAAAAATGGAAGTGGTTGGCCAGCTAGCGGGCGGAGTGGCGCATGACTTCAACAACGTCCTGGCCGTCATTATGGGCTACAGCGAGTTGATAGCGCAGGAGCTCGGCTTCGACCATCCGCTGCAAAAATACGCGGAGGAAATCCGGCTCGCGGCGACACGTGCGTCGGGATTGACACAACAACTCCTCATCTTCAGCCGCAAACAGACGGTGCAGGCCGTACCGCTCGACCTCAACGAAGTGATCGAGGGCATGGGGAAAATGTTGCGGCGGCTCATCGATGAGAATATCGAAATGACAGTGGTTTACGGACAGGAAACCGGCCAGATCAAGGCCGACTCCGGTTACATCTGGCAGGTGCTGATGAATCTGGTTGTCAATGCCCGCGATGCCATGCCCAACGGCGGCAAGCTCACCATCGAAACGAGCGGCATCATATTGGACGATGTTTATGTGCAGACGCACCCCAGCGTGATTCCGGGCGATTACGTGATGCTAAGCTTGGGCGACACGGGGGTTGGGATGACGGAGGAAGTCAAAGCGCATTTGTTTGAACCGTTTTTCACGACGAAGCCCAAGGGCAAGGGAACAGGCTTGGGGCTGCTCACCTGCCAGACCATCGTGCGGCAATCGGGCGGTCACATCGACGTTTTCAGCGAGCTCGGCCAGGGCACTACCTTTAAGATTTATTTTCCACAAATCGAACCACAGGCCCATGACACGATAATTTCTCTTACAAAATCAGGGCCGCTACGGCGCGGGACAGAAACGCTGTTGGTCGTCGAAGATGATCCGGCAGTGCGGCATCTCGCCCGGGGTGTGCTTCAAACCCAGGGCTACGAGGTGCTGACGGCCACGAATGGCCAGGACGCCTTGCGCGTGGCCCAGGAAAATCGGGGCCAGCCGATCTCGCTGGTCATCACCGACGTCGTCATGCCGCGGATGGGCGGCAAAGTCATGGCGGAGTGGTTGAAAATTTCTTATCCCCAACTCAAGGTCCTCTTCACCTCCGGCTACACGGAAAACAGCATCGCGCATGACGGCTTGCTTGATCCGGGTATCGAATTCCTGCCCAAACCTTACTCAACCGCCAGTCTCACCCGCAAAGTCCGCGAATTGCTCGACGAAACTCCAGTTCTATAAGCAGAAAGGCTAAACGGATATGAAAGCCCGCGATGTCACACTCCGTTTGGCCGTCTCATTTTGCCTGTTGGCGGCGGTGCTTCTTGTCGTGGGCTGGCAGGGAATCCACCACCTGCGCCAGATCAACGCGCAAATGCAGAACATCGTTGCCAAGGAGTGGGGAAAATTGCAGCTGGCCCATGAAGCGTTGCGGATATCGGACCAAAACAGACAGATCACTTTATTGGTTTGCATCCTGGATGATCAGGACCAAATCAAGCAACAACTGGATCAACGCGCAATCAATACGGATCGCATTTCCAAGCTGGTCAGCGAGATCGAGCCTCAATTGGAGTTGGGAACGGAAAAGGAATTGTTCGACGTGGTGAAATCGACGCGGACGCCTTACCTCGACAGTTACCAGCGCGCCCTGTCCTTGCTTTTGACCGGACAAAAGCCTGAGGAGGCGCGCAAAATGATGGTGGATGTTGTTCGGCCCAAGCTCCTGGCTTATCACACTGCGTGGACGAACTTCGATCAATATGAGGCCGACAAAATCGACCAGGTCATCAAGCAGAGCAAAGCCGACTATATTGCAGATCAACGGGAGTTCGCGTTTACACTTGTTCTCGCGGGGCTTGTCACCGGCACCATCGCTATTTTCACGGTGGTGCACATGGGCCGGGAAGTTGCGGCGCGTCAACGCACCGAGCAATCCCTGCAGCAGGAGCACGACCTGTTGGAACAACGCGTAAAGGAACGCACCGCCCAGTTGGCAAGCACGAATGAAATGCTGGGATTGCTCAGTTCCGCAGTTGAATATGCGAGGGAATCGATTTTGATCACCGACGCGGAACTCGATCTGCCGGGGCCCAAAATCATCTTTGTCAATTCGGCCTTCACGAAGATGACCGGCTACACGGCGGAGGAAGTTATTGGGAAAACACCCCGGATGTTGCAAGGTCCACGCACGGACAGAGCTGTCTTGGACCGGCTCCGGAAAAACCTCGAGCAAGGCCGGGATTTTGCGGGGGAAGCCATCAACTATCGCAAGGACGGAACGGAATTTGATTTGGAATGGCAAATCGGGCCGATTCGCGATTCCAGCGGGAAAATCACTCATTTCGTGGCCGTCCAGCATGACGTCACCGACCGCAAACGCATCGAGGCCCGCATGTTCCAGTCCCAGAAAATGGAAACAGTGGGCAAGCTTGCCGGTGGCGTGGCCCACGAATTTAACAGCATCCTGACGGCCATCATCGGCCAGAGCGAATTGCTGCTCAACGATCTCCCCCTGGAAGGCACGCTGGGAAAAAGCGCGTCCGAAATTCACCGGGCCGCCGAGCGGGCCTCAGTCCTCACGCGGCAACTTTTGGCTTACGGGCGCAAACAAATTCTCCAGCCTGAAATCCTCGATTTGAACCAGGTCCTTGCCGACATGTCCGGCACCCTGCAGCATGTGATGGGCCGGGAGATGGATTTGCGCATCATTCCCGTCCTGGACCTCAAGCCGGTAAAAATCGATCGCGGACAAATGGAGCAAGTCATCGTCAACATCGCCGAGAACGCCTCCGATGCCATGCCCAACGGCGGCAAACTCATCCTCGAAACCGCCAACGTCACGCTCGACGAGGAGTATGTCCGCCCTTTCCCTGGCCTCAAGCCGGGAAACTATGTGATGCTCGCGATCACTGACACGGGAAGCGGGATGAGCGACGAAGTGAAGGCGCGAATCTTCGAGCCGTTTTTTTCCACGAAAAGCGCGGGACAGGGAACAGGGCTGGGATTGGCCACCTGCTACGGTATCGTCAAACAAAGCGAGGGGCACATCAGTGTCTACAGCGAAATTGCCCGGGGCGCCTCTTTTAAAATTTATCTGCCTCAAGTCGACCAACCGACAAAAAGCTGCCTGCTGCGTCTTGCCTCGCCCGATTTGCCGGGCGGCACGGAAACCATTCTGCTGGCCGAGGACAATGCCTCCCTGCGCGAGATGTCGTCCACCTTTTTAAGACGCCTGGGCTACACCGTTTTGACGGCGGTCAACGGCATCGAGGCCTTGAATCTGAAAAATCAAAAGGATATCGGGCGCATTGATTTATTATTCACCGATATCGTCATGCCGCACATGAGCGGCAAGGAATTGTCCGATCGCATCCGGGCGATTTATCCCCGCACCAAAATTCTTTTCACCTCCGCCTACACCGAAAATTCCGTTGTCCTGCAGGGACTGTTAAAAGAAGGCGTGGCGCTTTTGCAAAAACCCTTTACGCCGACCGCAATGGCCCACAAAGTGCGGGAGGTCTTGGATCAATAATCTTTCCCAGCAAATGAAAACGATTCTAGTCATCGATGACGATAAGCAGGTCTGCACGATGTTCAGCATGGCGCTGCGCAAAAACGGCTATCACGTCCTCGAGGCTGATTCCGGCGCCACGGGCCTCGCCATGGCGAAGCAGCATCTCCCCGACCTGATTCTCAGCGACATCCACATGCCGGGCGGAGACGGCTCGACCCTTCTGCGCGACATCCGACGCGATCCGGAACTGCGCTCCAAACAAATCGTGCTCATGACCGGGCGGCCCGATCTCGTTACTCCCCGCAAAGGCATGGAGGAGGGGGCCGACGACTTCCTGGTGAAGCCCGTCGGCCTCGAAGCGTTGCTCAACTGCGTGAAGGCGCGCTTCGGTCGCGCTTCGATCAGTTGGCGGGTGGAGGACCCGACGCTGGACCAGCTTCGCTCGTCGCTGCCGCCCAACCTGCCCCATGAATGTTTCACCCCGTTGGCCGGCATTATCGGGCTGATGGAAATCCTGCGCGGCGGCGACGCTTCCGCGCTCACCCCGGAAGAGGTTCAAGACATTTACACCGATGTCTACCAATCCGCGCTCCGCCTCCATCGCACGCTCCGAAATTACCTTTTGATTGTCGACACCCAGAACGCGGCGCCCGAATCCGCGCCGCCACCGCCCCTGCCGCCGCGCGAAGTGGAGACAAGCATCCAGGCCGGCATCACCGAGGCGATGCGATTGAATCAGCGGCAGGAAGACCTGACCGTCGCGATAAATCCTTGCTCGATTTCAATCAAGCCGGGAGAGCTCAGCCACATCATTGAGGAATTAGTCGACAACGCTTGCAAATTTTCGCGCCAGGGAACCCCGATCAGGTTGGAATTGAGCGCTGATGGCCTATTGATGGTCGCCGATCAAGGCAGGGGCCTGACAGCGGAGCAAATCAGCCACATCGGAGCCTTTAACCAATTCGACCGCAAAAAACATGAACAGCAGGGCTTGGGACTTGGCTTGGTGCTGGTCCAAAGAATAACCACCCGATACAAAGCGGAGTTTTCCATCGAGAGCCGGCCCGGCGCAGGCACCGAGGTGCGGATTGCATTTCCACAGGTAACCGCTGCGGCCTGACGCGCCATTTTTTTTGTCGCGCGCCGCGCGTGGAAAGATATAGTCGCACCACGCCATGGACGTGCTTCTCCTCTCGCGGATTCAATTTGCCTTCACGGTAGCCTTTCACTACATCTATCCGCCCTTGAGCATCGGCTTGGGCATGGCACTTGTCATCATGGAAGGCCTTTGGATTCGCACAGGCGACAAGCTCTATCACGAGATGGCGCGGTTCTGGACGAAGATGTTCGCCCTCACTTTTGCGATAGGCGTGGCGACGGGCATCGTCATGGAATTCGAGTTTGGCACCAATTGGGCAACCTACTCGCGATATGTCGGGGACGTTTTCGGCAGCGCCCTCGCGGCGGAGGGAATCTTCGCGTTCTTTTTGGAGTCGGGTTTTCTGGCGCTTCTCCTTTTCGGATGGAACAAGGTGGGCCCGAAGACGCACTTTTTCTCGACCTGCATGGTCTGCTTCGGAGCTCACTTCAGCGCGGTCTGGATCATCGTCGCCAATTCATGGCAGCAGACCCCGGCGGGGTATCACATTGTGGGCACAGGATTGCATGCCCGCGCGGAGATCACCGATTTTTGGGCCATGGTCTTCAGCCCTTCTTCCATGGACCGGCTTGGCCACACCGTCGTGGGGGCCTGGCAGACGGGCGCGTTCTTCGTCATCAGCGTGAGCGCCTATTATTTGCTTCGGCGCATGCACCTTGAATTTGCCCGGCGCTCGCTGAAGGTGGGATTGTGTCTCGCGCTTGTCGCCTCTCTTTTGCAACTCGTCACGGGCGACATCAGCGCGAAGCATGTGGCGATCAACCAGCCGCCCAAACTCGCGGCTTTTGAAGGCCTCTATCATACGGAAGCGGCGTCGCTCTATCTCTTCGGCTGGGTCAATGAAAACCAGCAGCAGGTCCAATTCGGCGTCGCGATTCCGAAAATGTTGAGCTGGCTCGTGTCCGGCGACGCGAACAAGCCGGTTCAAGGCCTGGACCAAACCGCGCCGCAGGACCGCCCTCCCATCAATTTCGTTTTCCAGACTTATCACGCCATGGTGGCAATCGGGTTTGGCTTGATCGGGGTGAGTCTTCTCGGCGTCTTCCTCTGGTGGCGCGGCCTTCTTTTTGCGGACGTCGGATGGGTGCGGCGTTTTGTGCTTCCGCTGATGGTCGTCTCCGTTCTCGGACCGCAGTTCGCCAATCAACTTGGCTGGTTTTCCGCCGAGGTGGGACGGCAACCCTGGATTGTCTACGGGCTGCTGCGCACGTCGGATGCGCTCTCCAAAGTCGTCCAAGCCGATGCGGTCCTGACCTCGCTGATCTTATTCACGCTCATCTACGCGCTGCTCTTCGCTCTCTTTATTTTCCTTCTTAACGAGAAAATTCATCATGGGCCGGACCATGAAACGGATGCCGGCACACCCCATCCCTTCACGCCTCCTGAAATCCTGGATCACCATCGCACATGAACTTTTTCTTTGCTCAAACATGGGTCGCGACGAACATGCCGTCCCTCAACGAAATCTGGTTTGTCCTCGTCGGGATTCTCTTCACCGGTTACATCATGCTGGACGGGTTCGACCTTGGCGTCGGCGCGCTGCACCTCTTCACCAAAACGGATGAAGAACGCCGCCAGATGCTCAACGCCATCGGCCCCGTCTGGGACGGCAACGAAGTCTGGCTAGTGACCGGCGGGGGGGCGCTCTTCGCGGCCTTCCCCGAAGTTTACGCCACAATCTTTTCCGGCTTTTATCTCGCATTCATTCTGCTGCTCTTCTCGCTGATCTTCCGCGCCGTGGCGATCGAGTTCCGAAGTAAGCGCCCGGAAAAATGGTGGCGTCAAACCTGGGATGTTCTCTTCAGCGTGGGCAGCGTGCTTTCCAGCTTCCTGATCGGCGTCGCCATCGGAAATATTGTTTGGGGAGTTCCCCTCGACCAGGATCACGAGTTTGCAGGCACGTTCCTCGGCCTGTTGGGGCCCTACCCCATCCTTTTGGGCATCACGACCGTAGCCCTGTTCGCCATGCACGGCGCGATCTACGTCGTGATGAAAACGGAGGGCGAAATGGAAGCCCGCGCGCGCGGATGGATTCGCAATACCATCATCTTTTTTGTGCTCACCTACACGATGACCTCGTTCGCAACCCTGCTCTTCATCCCGCGCATGGCGGCTCCTCTGCAACAGCATCCCTGGCTTTGCGTCGTCCCGCTCCTCAACATCCTGGCCGTCGCGAACATCCCCCGGGAAATTCATCTCGGAAACGAATTCAAGGCATTCCTTTCCTCCTGCGCGGCGATGGTCGCGCTCATGGGGCTTTTCGGGATTGGCATGTTCCCGCATCTCGTCTTTTGCCATACGGATCCCGCCAACAGCCTCGATATCTACAACGCCGCTTCCTCTGCAAAAACACTGAGCATCATGTTGATCATCGCCTGCATCGGAGTCCCCATCGTGCTGACGTATACGGCGTGCATCTATTGGATTTTCCGGGACAAGGTCAAATTGGACCCGATGAGTTACTAGGTTTAGCGCAAAGACAGCGCGAGCCATCACAAAAAGGGCCTATCGCTCTTTCATTATCCGGCCAATATCCCCGTCATTTTCGGCAAGCTGCGCCAGCATATCACATAAATGCACACGTCAGCACAGATTGGCTCTGGCGCGGGACCTCGGGCAATGCTAACCAAAATGTATGCAACCCAAGATTACTTTGATCGGCGCCGGTTCGGTCGTTTTTGCCAAGCAGTTGATTTGCGACGTTCTGCAGGCACCCGAACTGGGCGACGCGACGATTTGTTTGATGGATATCGATCCCGCCCGGCTGAAGGTCGCCGATGTCATGGCGCGGCGGCTCGTGGCCAAATTGAAGTCGCGGGTGAAAATCGAGTCGACGTTGAGCCAGCGCAAGGCGGTGCAGGGAGCGCGTTACGTCATTTGCACCATCCAAGTCGGCGGCTACAAGCCCGGCACAGTCATTGATTTTGAGATTCCTAAAAAATACGGCCTGCGTCAGACCATCGCCGACACTCTCGGCGTGGGCGGCGTGTTCCGCGGACTGCGCACGATTCCGGTCATCAACAAGATCGCGCAGGACATCGTCGAAGTCGGCGCGCCCGATTGCATTTTGCTCAACTACACCAACCCGATGGCGATGAATTGCCTCGGCGTGTCGCGCGCGGTCGGCATTCCGCACGTCGGTTTGTGCCACTCGGTGCAGGGCACTTCGCAGCAACTGGCCGGCTTCCTCGGCCTGCCCTACGACGACATCACCTATCTCGTCGCGGGCATCAACCACATGGCCTTCTTTCTCAAGTTTGAATACAAGAGGCAGGACGCCTATCCGCTGCTTTTCAAGCTCATCGAGAACCCGGAATTCCACTCGGAGAAAGTGCGCTTCGAGATGATGCGCCGCACCGGTTATTTCGTGACCGAGTCGAGCGAGCACCAGAGCGAATACGTCCCCTATTTCATTCATCACGGCGAAAAAATCGTCAAACAATTCGACATCCCGCTCGACGAATATCTCCGCCGCTGCGAGTCGATCATGGCTTCGTGGAAGCAGGAGGAAAAAGAGCTGCTTGGCGGCAAGACGGGCGACATCGAAATCCGCTCCCTCTCGCATGAATATGGCTCCTTCATCATCCGCGCCCGCGAGACCAACAAGCCGGTTGTCATCTACGGCAACGTGCCCAACACCAACCTCATCACCAATCTGCCTCAAGGCTGCTGCGTGGAAGTCCCCTGCCTGGTCGATGCGCAGGGAATTCAGCCGACCCACATCGGCGATCTGCCGCCGCAACTCGCCGCCCTCTGCCGCACGAACATCAACGTGCAGGAATTGACCGTTGAAGCGGCCCTCACCCGCAAGCGCGAGCACATCTACCACGCCATCATGCTCGATCCCCACACCTCGACGCAGCTCACTCTCGACAAAATCTGGGCCATGTGCGACGACCTGATCGAAGCGCACCAGAAGGCCGGATTGCTGGGTGAATTCGCGCCGACGTTGAAAAACACCGGCCGTTCCTACGCCGGCACCGGCGACCGCATCGTCGCAACGTTGTCCTCCGAAAGCGTGTCCCTTCCCACATCGTTGTCCGATCTCGATCTCACCCTCACGTTTGAAAACCCGGCCGCCGTTCCGCAGGAGGCCGCCGTCGCCATCACAGCGAACGTAAGCGGAATCAAGCAGCAGACCATTCGCGTCAAGCTGGGCGCGGGCAAATCGGTATCGCAAAAAATCAAACTTTCCGGCGGCAAGTTGCCCTCCGACAAATTGGAAATCACCCTGGTGCCGCAAACGTCCAATGTCTTTGCCAGGAGCCTGGTGCTCGTTGCGCGCAAGAAGGTCGAAATTCCATCGGGCGGAGAAGCCGCCATTCCCGTCACCCTTTCCGGTTTTCCCGCAGGCGAAGTATTCTTGAGCGCCGAAAAGAAAGGCCTGCGCGTGAAAGCGCATCTCTTCGATTCCGACATCCAATTCAACAAAGCCGAGCCATGGGCGGGAACGGTGCTGGAACTTTTCTTCGCCAAAAGCGATTGCCCCAATCCCACGCGGTTGTTTGTCTCGCCGCAACCGGGCAAATCCCGCCCAACCGTGATACGCACGCAGGGTGCGCTTGGCAACCAGGAGATCAAGTACGCAACGGCAAGCCAGGCGATCGACAAGACTTCGTATACGGTCGACCTGCTGCTGCCTTACAACCAGTTAAACCTGCCCGCCGCGCCGAAGGAATTCCTCTTTGATTTTATCACGAAGATCACCGCCTTGGGCGCTGCCCACAGCGGCGGCCGCGCCTCGATGAACGGACGCTTCGATTCCAATCACTCCACCGGCCATTACGCGCTGGTCGTGGTGGAGAAGTAAAAGTCCGCAATTTTAGAGCGCGGGTCTTTTGCGTTCCCTCTCCTGGCACACTCGTCCAACTGTCGCCTTGAAATGCCTCGGAGCGTGCGCCGAGACTCTTCACTATGGCGCTATATAGTTTTTAGGCCCGCCAAGAGCCAGGAATTTTCGATAGACGAAGGCGTAAAGCGAGAGAGATACCACGCATAAGATGGCAGCCAAATAATAACAATAGAGATAATTGTTGTGCACAACATGGTCGAGCAAAAATCCAATGCTAAAACTAAATATAATTGAACATATACAGCCAAGAATGCCATTCGCCGATCCAAGCTCGGCAAAACGGGCACGCGGCAAAATTCGCTGCGCATTGGACGCGCTCACCGTATTTATAATGCCGGCAGCAATCCCGTGCATCACATAGAACACGGCCAGCGTGGAAGCGTCTTTGATAAATAATCCGCCCAGGAAAACACATGTGCCATATATGCCGACCCCGATGATGGTGAGCGGCAGTGGATGGAACCGATCAACAAGCATGCCCAGCGGATAAGCCATCACCATGGACACGGAATAAGTGACGACCATGCATCCCCCGTAACCGGCCATACTCAAATGAAAACTATTCGCGCTGGGAATATCGAACCAATTGACTGGCGACACCATCAAACCCATTGTAATGCCGGCCGCAAAATATGCCAGATAGTAGGGTTTCATAAAACACTCCCGGAAATAGGTCTTGATTCCAATTACTGTTTTGTCAACAAACGCAACAATACCTTTCTCTCCCTTTGCAGCCTTCTCGGGTGGGGGTGGATAATTACCCTCCTTGACCTTGAAACACATCAGCGAGTAACCGATTCCATAGAGAAGGGCCAGACCTAGAAAAATCTCGAAATAACGAGCTTGCGCCATTCCCATTAGGTACCAGAAAAAGTCAATAGCGGCGGCCAAGCCAATGATGCGCCACATCGCAAAAAATTTTCCCAAGACTTCCGGAGGTACGACATCATTGACAAGTCCGCCAAAGACCGAGCCTATGACAGTGCCGCCAAACGCATACAGCACCCAAAAAAGTCCAAGCAAGAGCAGCGTCGATGTGTCCAATCCCGGTGAATGCGAACCCAGGAAATGATGCAGATGAATTCCGAGCGTGGGACCAAAGGCCATCCCGATGATGGCGGCAACAATGAGTGGAACGGGGAAAAGGATGAAGGGAATGCGGCGCCCCCATCGCCCGCGATGACGATCTGAATTATAGCTGATAACCGGACTAACAAAAAGCGTGATGAGCGCAGGCAGCACCGTTGTGAATACCACATAGAGGGTGTTCGACGCATGGAATCTTATAAAGAGGAGCTGGACGACCTTCGGCACCGAACGCTCCTGCAATGAGGTGGCGAAGTCGCCCCAGAGCATCCAAAAGCAAAGAACGATAAGTCCAGCCTTGGTGTAACTGAGCGTTCCTACCGTCCAGCGTTTTTCGTTTTCGGGTGACCCGGTGGACTGCAAAGTTTTCAAAACGGGAAAGATTTAGTTTTTGATGATGCGGAGGCGCTTTGGAACTGGCAAGCTGCAAGTTAACAATAAACGCCATCCGTGCATTGCCTAAGCTCAATTCCAACATCCTAATACTAATCCCTTCCGCTGAAAATGTCTTCATCCCCTCTTCCTTTTCCCCTATCCGAGACCGGCGGAATTTTCGGTCGATTTCACTGGCCTGCCTCCTGGATTACACTGCCCCATGTCGGTGAACCGCCCTACATCCTCGGATTCCGGTTAATCGTCGAGCAACCCTGCGATGCGACCCTGCGCTGCCACGTAACCGCGGATGAGCGGTACGAGATATTTCTCAATGGCGAGCGAGTGGCAAGCGGTCCGGAACGCGGCTCGCCGGAGGCATGGTATTACGAATCCATCGACCTGCCCGTTAAGGCGGGCCAGCAGGTGCTCTTCGCGCGCGTTTGGGCTTTCGGGCACAGGGCCCCTGTTGCCCAATGCAGCGTCCAACCCGGATTTCTATTCGGTGTCGAGCAGTCTTCCGATGGCGGCGCGGATGCGAAATGGAGCACCGGCCTGGCACCGTGGGAAGTCAAACGCCTCGCCGGCTATGAGCTGATCGAGGATCCCTACGAAGGCTTTGGCAGTTATTCTGGAAAGAAAATACGGATCGATGGCCGACGGTATCCTTGGGGCGTCGAATGGGGCCATGGCGAAGGCTGGACGAAAGCCGTGATTAGTGCCAAGGCCAGTTCCCCTCACCCCACGGACCTTTTCCCCATCCGCCTGCTTGCTCCGGGCACGCTACCCCCGATGATGCGCCGCACCATGTCGGCGGCCAAGGTCCGTTTTGTCGAAGATGTTTCGCTTGTCGATAATATCCTCCAGCACCGAATCCGCCAGGAGCGCCATTTGCCGGAAATCGCCGGTCAAATCCAGGACCTCCTCGAAGGCCGCGCGGATCTTCGCATTCCTCCCCGCAAGAGCTATCGCGCGATCATTGACCTCCGTAACTACTTTTGCGCCTACCCGCAAATTCGGGCCAGCCATGGCAAGGACGCTCAAATGACCCTCGGGTGGGCGGAAGCGCTTTTTGAAGTATTGCCCACAGCGGCGTCAAACGGACGCAAGGGTAATCGCAACGAGATTGAGGGACGTCTCTTCGCCGGTTTTTTCGACTCGTTCATTTTCGACGGTCACGAAAATCGCGACTACACCACGCTCTGGTGGGAAGCAGGCAGGTACCTCGAACTGCTGATCGAGACCCGGGACGAGGAACTTGTCCTGCATCAGTTGGCCTTCGCGGAAACGCGGTATCCGCTTGAACAGGAAAGCGCCTTTTCCGCCAGCGACGAACGTCTGCGTCAGGTTGCCCCCATTCTCCTGCGCTCCCTGCAAGTGAATGCGCATGAGACGTTCATGGACTGCCCTTACTACGAGCAGCTCAACTACACCGGGGACACCCTGATCGACTGCCTGGTAGTTTATGCGATCACCCACGACGTCCGCTTGGTCCGCAAAAGCCTTCAACTCTTCAACGACTCGCGCATTCCCCAGGGCCTGACCCAGTCCCGTTTCCCAAGCCGCCTTCGCCAAATCATTCCCACCTTCTCGCTCCTTTGGGTGTCCATGCTCCGTCATCACGCATGGTGGCGTGGCGAACCAGAATTGATTCGCTCGCTGCTCCCCGGCGCGCGGGCAGTCATCGATGCCCATCTCCAGCATGTCAACGGCGACGGACTCCTGGAAAATCTTCGCGGCTGGAATTTTCTCGACTGGGTGGAGGGTTGGGAGAATGGCGTTCCGCCGGATGGAGATCAAAATGAAGTGAGCGGACCGCTCAACTGGCTCTTTGTCTATACCCTGCAAGCGGCGGCGGAACTCGAGACCTTTGCGGGCGAACCTGAACTGGCCGTGCGCGCTACCCGGCTCGCGCAAGCTCACGCGCGGGCTGCCGAATCGGCCTTCTGGAGCAAGGAACGCGGTCTTTTTGCCGACGATCTCAAACATCGTCACTTTTCAGAACATGCCCAGTGCCTCGCTCTGCTCAGCGGACGGGCAAACGAACATCTGGTCGGCCGCGCGGCTGAAGGACTCCTGAGCACGCCTGATATCCGACGCTGCACCATCTATTTCTCACACTACCTGTTTGAGACATTCCACAAACTCAACCAGTCGGAGCCGTTTTTCCATCGCCTCGAGTCTTGGCTTAATCTGGGGGCCCAAGGTTTTGTAACCACACCGGAAGCGCCCGAACCAAGCCGATCCGATTGCCACGCCTGGGGTAGCCATCCCCTCTTCCATTTTTTCGCCACGATTCTTGGCATCCGCCCCGCTGCTATGGGCTTCGCGCAGGTTGAAATTCGCCCGCAACTTGGACCGCTTCAAAACGCCGCAGGCCGGATGGTTCACCCTTCCGGGTGGATCGAGGTCGATTTTCGACGTGTCGATAACCGCCTCGAAGGCGCTATCTCCCTTCCAGAAGGAGTTACCGGAACTTTTTATGGCGTTACCGGCACTCAATTGCTCAAGCCGGGAATTCAGACAGTTTCAGCCTGATTACCTGGGTTGGCGGAAGCGACTCAGAGTTCGGGTTCGAACTCCTAAAAACAAAATCCCCTCGGGTAAGAACCCGAGGGGATTTTAACTTGTCGAATCGAGCGTTTCTTAGCTCAACTTATTCCTGCTCTTACGGCGCTGAATGAAGATCAGCACCGCCAATCCGCCGAGCATCATGGCCCATGTGCCGGGTTCGGGCACAACTTCGAGGTCGCCGTTGTACAGATAGAGCTGCAAGTTTTGCAGGTTGGTTCCCGTGTTGACCTGATTGCCGTTGATGTCATACGCATTGAGGGTGAACGCGGTATAGGCGTTGCCCACACCGGTGCTCACACCCAGGA
>Ga0302319_10001559_pt1 | contig 51030 bp, 44 predicted proteins | sample Bog_T0_2_FD_203319 | JGI IMG/M metagenome (GOLD analysis project Ga0302319, IMG submission 203319) | Peat permafrost microbial communities from Stordalen Mire near Abisko, Sweden - Bog_T0_2 | ecosystem: Environmental > Terrestrial > Soil > Wetlands > Peat | place: Sweden: Abisko, Stordalen Mire... | reverse complement strand
GAACCTCCTTCTCCTTCTCCACACCGACCACGAGCAGAACTGCTCGACGGCCACGGTGAGGACCGTCGCCTCGAGCGCGGCGAACCTCTTCACCTCGCTCTCCGCCGGCATCTGCGCCCTCTCGGGCCCTCTCCACGGCGGCGCCAATGTCTCGGTGGTCCACATGCTCCAGACGATCCACGACGAGGGCGACGATGGCACCCGCTTCATCGCGGCCGCCAAGTCCGGCTCGAAGTCCAACCGCCTGATGGGCTTCGGCCACGCGGTGTACCGCAACTTCGACCCGCGCGCCAAAATCATCGGCAAGGCCTGCGAGGACCTCCTCAAGATGCTCGGCATCAAGGACCCGCTGCTCGACATCGCCAAGAAGCTCGAGGAGGCCGCGCTCAAGGACGACTATTTCCTCACGCGCAAGCTCTACCCGAACGTCGACTTCTACAGCGGCATCATCATGCGCGCCCTGGGGATACCTACGAGCATGTTCACGGTCATCTTCGCCATCGGGCGCACGCCGGGCTGGATCGCCAACTGGCACGAGGTCGCCTCCAACCCGAAGGGCCGCATCTACCGCCCGAGGCAGATCTACGTCGGGCCGGTGAAGCGCGACTACACCCCGATGGCCTCGCGCGCCTGAGCGCGGGGGCAATTATCCCCTTCTTTTGGGGGTTGGCCGTCAGGCCTAACTTTGTTTCGATGGGCGCATGATTCTCCTCGGGGTCAATATCGACCACTGCGCCACGCTTAGGCAGGCCCGCTACAGGGATGCCGCCGTGGACCTTGGAAACACCATCGAGCCCGACCCGGTGGCCCTGGCCATGAGGGCCGAGAAGTGCGGCGCCAACGGCATCACGGCGCACCTGAGGGAGGACCGCAGGCACATGCAGGACGCCGACATCTGGCGCCTGAAGAAGTACTGCATGACCAAGCTCAACCTCGAGATGGCCTGCACGCAGCCCATGATCGACCTGGCCTTGGAGCTCAAGCCCGAGGCGGTCTGCGTGGTCCCGGAGGGCAGGAACGAGGTGACGACCGAGGGCGGCCTGGACGTCATCGCCGGAGCTGAGGCCATCAAGGCCTGCATCGACTCGATGAAGAAGGCGGGCATCGAGACCAGCCTCTTCATTGATGCCGACATCAAGCAGATCGAGATGGCGGCCAAGCTCGGGGCCCCGACCATCGAGCTGCACACGGGAGCGTACGCGCTCGCCTACGGCACCGCGCGGCGCTCGATGGAATTCAAGAGGCTGGCGCTCGGCGCCATCCGCGCCCACGAGCTCGGGCTGAAGGTCAACGCGGGCCACGGCATCAACTACGTGAACGTCGACGAGGTGATAACGATCCCGCACCTCTATGAGCTCAACATCGGCCACAGCATCATGAGCCGCGCGATGTTCACCGGCATCGAGGAGGCCGTCGCGCTCATGAAGGCGAGGATGAACCCTTGAACCTCGACCTTCCGCCGGGCGGCATACTGATCGGGCTCGGCGCGGACGTGATCGAGGTCGAGAGGATCCGCGGCGTCCTGGACCGCCAGGGGGAGCGCTTCCTTGCGCGCGTCTTCACGGACGAGGAGCAGCAGTACTGCTCCAAGATGAAGCACCCTCACAAGCACTACGCCGCTCGCTTCGCGGCGAAGGAGGCGGTGTCGAAGTGCTTCACGACGGGCATCGGAGCGGAATTCGGATGGAAGTCCGCCTCGGTCTACCATGGCGATCGCCACCAGCCCCTGGTGCACCTGGACGAGAAGGGCCAGGCGCTCCTGGCCTCGGTCGGTGCCACGCATGTCATCCTGACGCTTTCCCATACCGACACGGTGGCCATGGCGGTCGCGGCCCTCGTCAGGGCCTGACGGGCATGGACGAGGAATCCCCGTCACCCGAGCCGAAGGCGAAGCCGTCGCAGATCCCCTCCTGGGTCTCCCTCGGGTTTGTGCTGGGCGCCCTCTTCGTCATGGCGCTCCCGAGGCGCTCGGAGCCTGAGACCGTGGAGGCGCCCACACCCGTTCCGGAGCTCAAGGCCGTGACGCCGCTTCGGGTGTCGACGATCGAGGCCGTGTTCTCCGACTGGGGACGATTTGCCCAGTGGAACGGGGCGACGACCCAGGTCGGCCTCTGGAATCCCGAGACGAAGAGCTATTCCGACTTCTTCGAGGTGATCCGCATGGGAGACTCGACCTACTTCAGGTCCATTCCCGCCCTCACTTCTCCCGTGGCCAAGCTCGACCTGCCCCTGGAGTGCCCGCTCGAGTTCATCGAGGGCCCCCGCACCGACACGGTGGACACGGAGCTGCGCAAGGACATGGGCGCCATCTCCAAGAGCATCAGGGAAACCTTCGGGCCTACGGAGTTGCCGAAGACGGCACCTGCGAATTAAGTAGACCCATGCTGGGTTCCCCGATCCCGAGTCACCCCGTCGTATCAGCCGAGGAGGCGCGCACGCTTGAGGCCACGCTGCTCGGAGGCGACGAGGCCAGGGAGTGGAAGGCGATGCAGTCCGCGGGCAAGGGCGTCGCGGCTTCCATCCTGCGCGACTTCGCCGAGGCGGGAGCGCTTCCGGCCAACGCCAGGATCCTTGTCCTTGCGGGAAAGGGCAACAACGCCGGCGATGCCCTGATCGCCGCCGAGGAGATCCTCCTGCGCGTCCCGGCAGCCACGGCTGACGTCCTTTTCGCGTTCGGGCCGAGGAAACTGAGGGCCCTGGCTGCAAAGGCATGGACCGGTCTCTCGCAGTCGGCCCGCTCGCGGGTCCGCATCGTGGAGCCGGCGACTCTGTCCGCGTCCTACGACATCGCGGTCGACGGGATCTTTGGCTTCCAGTTCAGGCCGCCGCTCCCGCAGGAGGCCATCGACGCAATCGCTGCGGCCGACACGTGCTCGATTCGTTTCCGGGCCGCGGTCGACCTCCCGAGCGGACTCGACGGGGCTGGCGCTTTCAAGGCGGACTTCACCTATGCCACCGGATCGGCCAAGGCGGATCTCCTGGGCTGCGCCAACGCCGGTCGCCCGCGCTACCTGGACCTCGGATTCTTCGAAGCGGCGGACAGGAACGGCGGCACGGACCGCGTGATCCTTTCATCGATCCTGCGGCCGCTGGCGGCGTTGCGCCCGGCGTCGTCCGACAAGCGGGCCCAGGGTCACCTCGCGATCGTCGGGGGCTCCGGTAATTTTCCCGGTGCGATCCTCATGTGCACTCTGGCGGCGCTTCGGAGCGGCGTGGGCCTGGTGACGGCCTACGTTCCCGAACGGCTTGTCCCTGGCTACGCAGCCCGTGCGCCCGAGGCGATGTGGGTCGGGCTTCCCGAGACCGCGTCCGGTGCCCTCGGCACGCGCGGACTATCGAGGGTGATGGAGGGAACTGAGAGGGCGAGCGCGTTGGTGATCGGGCCAGGGCTGGGGCGCGAATCCGCGTCGCTTGCCCTTGCCAAGAGCATCGTCAGGGCCTCCAAGGTGCCGCTTGTCATCGATGCCGACGCGCTCCAGCCGGACATCGTGCGCCTGGGAAAGGCGCCGAAGGTCCTCACCCCACACGCGGGTGAATTCAAGCGGATCGCAAAGGGGGCGGACCTGAAGCACCTCTCGCGCGAGCTGTCGGCGGTCGTCGTGGCCAAGGGTCCCGTGACCCGGATCTGCAGCGGCGGCGCCATCTTCCATTCGTTCTTCGGCGGCCCTGTCCTCTCCCGCGGCGGTAGCGGCGATGTCCTCGCGGGCCTCACGGGCGGACTCCTCGCCCAGAACCCTGCGGATCCCCTCGCGGCAGGCTGCAGGGCGGCAGTCTGGCACGGAATGGCGGCGGATCTCCTGGCCCAGTCCAAGGGCCAGACCGCGGTCGATATCCTGCAGCTTCTGGATTGTCTCCCGGCGGCGCTCAGGTCCTAGATCGCCATGGCGAGCGAGCTCACGCCGCGGCAGGCCTTCCTTGCGCTGAACGCGCTGCCCGGGGTGGGGTCGATCGGCCTCAACAAGCTTCTTGATGCCTACCGCGGGGATCCGCGCGCGGCCCTTTCCGGCGACGCCCGCAGGCTCGGTGCCATCCTGGGCCAAAGGCCGGCAGCGATCACGGCGGTGCGGGACTGGCGTGCGCATTTCGACGTGGAGAAGGAGGAGGCCAAGATGGCGAAGAGCGGAGTGACCTTTGTCGGCCGGGGAGACCCGAAGTACCCGGAGCTCCTGGCCGAGATACCAGACCCGCCGATCGGGTTCTACCGTAAGGGCGAGTACGTTATGAACAATCCCTGCGTGGCGATCGTGGGGAGCCGCCGGGCGACGAACTACGGGCTGGGAGTGGCCAAGGCGCTGGGAGCCGAGCTCGGGCGCCTGGGCTACTGCGTCGTCAGCGGCCTGGCCCGCGGCATCGACACCGCGGCGCACGAGGGTGCCCTTTCCGTCGGCGGCCGCACGGTCGCGGTCCTTGGTACCGGCATCGACATCATCAACCCGCCCGAGAACCTGGGCCTCTACCGGCGGATCGCGGAGTCCGGCGCCATCCTCTCGGAATTTCCCTTCGGAAGGGCGCTCGACAAGGACTCGTTCGCCATGCGAAGCCGCGTCGTCTCGGGCCTCTGCGAGGCGATCGTGGTCGTTGAGAGCGACTTGTTCGGCGGCGCCATGGCGACGGCCAGGGCGTCCGGCGAGCAGGGCAGGCTCCTCTTCGCGGTCCCGGGCAGGATCGACCAGTCCACGAGCTCGGGCACAAACCAATTGATCCGGGACGGCGCCACGCTCCTCACGAAGGCCGACGATATCCTCCAGGAGCTCCAATTCCTTGGCGGGATGCGCCCTATGCCGGTCGCGGAGCGGCCCGGCGAAGAACCGGGCCCGGGGGAATCCGACACCTAGCCCGGAGGCCAGCCCAGCTGGCGCTTGCCGAGTAGGTGGACGTGGACGTGGGGGATCGTTTCCCCGGCGTCTGGCCCGGAATTGACCACGAGCCGGAAGCCCTTCTCAAGGTTCAGCTTCTTGGCGACTATGCCGGCGACCACCAGAAGGTGGCCCAGGACAGCCTCGTCGGCGTCGGTGGCCTCGGAAAGCCTGGGGATCACCTTCTTTGGGATGATGAGGACATGGACGGGAGCCTTGGGCTCGATGTCGTGGATCACGATGCAGCGGTCGTCCTCGTGCTCGATCCTCGCGGGAATCTCCCGGTCTATGATGCGCTCAAAAAGTGTGCGGGCCATGGAGTGAAACATTTGCGTGCTGAGGGGAATTGGGCAATGGATTGATCAGCCTTTTTTGAGCCCTTCGGGTTTTCCAGCCCATGAAGCCAAAAATCATCACTCTTCCCGGCTTAACGATACTGGGTGCGGAGACGCGCTTCATCGGCGCACTGTCACCCGACGCCGACAATCTCGTGGTGATACCAGCCCTGTGGACGGCCTTGATGGCGAGGAGGAAGGAGATCGGGAAGGCGCTCGATGAATTTTCCTACGGCGCGGCCAAGAGGGTCCCGGAAAACGAGCGGAACAGGGTGGGTGAGTTTGTCTATATAGCCGGCTTCTCGGTGAGCCCGAAGGCCAAGGTGCCGGCCGGGATGGTGAAGTGGGTGATTCCCGAGCACGCCTACGCGCTCTTCACGCACAAGGGCCCGGTCAAGCGCCTGAGCCAGACGATCAGCTACATCTACCGCGTGTGGATGCCGCGGTCGACCTACCAGGCCGCGGATGGGCCCGAGATCGAGCGCTACGATGACCGCTTCAAGCCGGGCTCCGAAAGCTCGGAGACGGACTTCCTGGTCCCGATCAGGCCGAAGTAGGCGTCTGCCAGGCACCGCCGAGTGCCTTGATGAGGGCCACGGCGACGCTGAGCCTCTGGGCCTCGAGCTGGGCCGCGGAGCGCTCGCTCTCAAGCGCCGTGCGGTCGGCCTCGACCACATCGAGGTAGGAGACGTAGCCCGCGTCGTAGCGCTTCTGGGCGAGCTGGGAGGCCTTCTGGGCCGACTTGACGGCCTTGTCCTGTGAGAGGGCCTGCTCCGCCAGGATGTGCGTCGAGGCGAGCGAGTCCTGGACCTCGTCGAAGGCCTGGAGGACCTGCTGGCGGTAGACGGCGATGTTCTCGTCGAACACGCCCCGGGCGCGGTCGAGGTTGGCCTTGTTGCGCCCGCCCTGGAAAAGGGGAAGGTAGATGCTTGGGCCGAAGGCCCAGATGCGGGAGTCACTGCCAAACAGGTGCTCGGTGCCGCCCGACTCGAACCCGGCGCTGCCGGTGAGGGAAATCGCCGGGAAGAACGCCGCCTTCGCGACGCCGATCCTTGCGTTCGCGGCGACGAGCTCGCGCTCGGCGGAAGCCACGTCGGGGCGCCTCTGGATGAGTTCCGAGGGAACGCCCGCGGGAATCGCCGGGACGGCGATGTCGTTCACCGCTGGCGCCACCGAGAACGTGACGGCGGAGTCGCCGACCAGGACGGCCAGCGCACCCTGGGCCGACTCGCGCCTCGCCTCTAGGGCGTGCGTCTCGGCGTTCACGGTCGCGAGCTCGGTCTCGGCCCGCGCCGTGTCGAGCTCGGTGGCCACGCCGCCCTTGTACTGGGCGTTGATGAGGTCGAGCGAGCGCTGGCGAAGCGACGAGGTGTCCTTCAGGATCGCTATCTCGCGGTCGAGTCCGCGGAGCGCGAAGTAGGTCGCGGCCACGTTGGCCGAGATCGACAGGCGCACCGACTCGAGGTTCGAGGCGCTGGCCCCGGCGTCGGCCCTGGCGGCCTCGTTCAGGCGGCGCACGCGGCCGAAGAGATCCAGCTCCCAGGTGGCGACCACCGGGATGCTGTAGTCCTTCGAGAGCGGGTTGAGGTAGGGATTGGCGACGGTCGTCGACTGCTGGCTGCGCGATGCGGCGGCCTGGAGGGCCACCTGGGGCGCATAGGCGGACTTGGCGACGCCTGCTGCGGCGAAGGCCTGCTCGACCCTTGCGGCGGCAGCACCGAGGTCCTGGTTGCCCGCCAGGGCCCTGTCCTCGAGGCCGTTCAGCGTCGCGTCACCGAAGACAGCCCACCACGGGCCCCTCGGCAGCGCGTCGGACGGCGCGGCCGACTTCCAGTCGACGTCCGTCGACCCGTAGCGGTAGGCCGCCGCCGTCGGTGTCTCGGGCTGTTTGTAGGCGGGTCCGACCGCGGGGAGGGATGCGAATGCGGTGGATGCCGTAAGGATCAGGAGAAGGGCGTTCTTCATGGCTGGGTGTCGTTGACGTTGAAGAAGGGCTTTAGGCCGAGTGCGGGACGGGGGTCGTTGAAATGACCGGGGCCTTTCTCAAGCCGATCTTCTCCAGCACCACGTAGAAGACGGGTGTCAGGAAGAGGCTGAAGAAGGTGACGCCGATCATGCCGCCGAACACGGCGACACCCATGGCGCGGCGCATCTCGGAGCCGGCGCCGGTGCTGACGACGAGCGGGAACACGCCGGCTATGAAGGCGATCGAGGTCATGAGGATCGGCCTAAGACGCAGGCGGGCCGCATCGAGGGCTGCCGAGGTGAAGTCCTCGCCCTCCTCATGCCGCTTGACCGCGAACTCCACGATCAGGATGGCGTTCTTGGCCGCCAGCCCGATCAGCACGATGAGCCCGATCTGGGTGAAGATGTTGTTCTCGCCGCGCGTCAGCCAGAGGCCGAGGAGGGCGGAGAAGAGCGCGGTCGGGACGATCAGGATGACCGCCAGCGGGAGCTTGAAGCTTTCGTACTGGGCCGCGAGTACCAGGAACACCAGCAGGATGCTGATCGGGTAGATGAAGACGCCCGAGTTTCCCGCGATGATCTTCTGGAAGGTGAGCTCGGTCCAGTCGAGGACCATGCCCTTCGGCAGCTTTTCCTTGGCGACCCGCTCCATGATGGCCTCGGCCTGGCCGGAGCTGTAGCCCGCGGCCGCGCCGCCGTTGATGTCCGCCGCTGGATAGCCGTTGTAGCGCATCACACGGTCGGCGCCGTAGGTCTCGCGCACCTTTACCAGCGCTCCCAGCGGAACGAGGCCGCCCTCGATGTTGCGGGTCTTCAGGCGCGCAATGTCCTCGGCGTGCTCGCGGAACTGCGCATCGGCCTGGGCCACGACCTGGTACGTGCGGCCGAAGCGGTTGAAGTCATTGATATAGAGTGAGCCCAGGTTGATCTGCATCGTCTCGAAGACGTTCGCCAGCGGCACACCCATCTCCTTCGCCTTCACGCGGTCGACATCGGCGTCCAGCTGGGGGGTGTCGATCGTGAAGCTTGTGAAGATGCCGGCGAGGCCGGGCGTCTGGTTGGCGGTGTTGACGAGGTCCTGGCTCGCGTTGAAGAGCGCATCGAGTCCGTTGTCGCCGCGGTCCTCGACGTAGAGCTTGAAGCCGCCGATCGTGCCAAGGCCCTGGACGGGCGGGGGCGGGAAGATCGCGATGTAGGCGTCCTGAATGCCGCCAAACTCGCCTTGGAGCTGGCCGGCGATCGCCGGGCCTGAGAGCTCCGGTGTCTTTCGCTCCTCGAAGGGCTTGAGCGTCACAAATAGGATGCCGCTGTTCGGCGAGTTGGTGAAGCCGTTGATCGAGAGTCCGGGGAACTCAACCGCGCTCTCGACGCCGGGGTGCTTGAGGGCGATGTCCGTCATGCGGCGGATGACCGAGTCCGTGCGGTCGAGGGAGGCCGCGCCGGGAAGCTGGGCGAAGGCAACCAAGTACTGCTTGTCCTGGATCGGGACGAAGCCCGTCGGGATCTTCTGGAAGAGGACGCCCGTCGACGCGAGGAGCCCAGCGTAGACCAGGACGGCGACCAGCGAGACGCGGATCAGGCGGGCGACGCCGTTGGAGTACTTGTGCGAGGCCCAGTCGAAGAAGCGGTTGAACGGCCTGAAGATCCAGCCGAAGGCCCGGTCCATGATGCGGGTCAGGCCGTCCTTGGGCTCCGAGTGGCCCTTGAGAAGGAGGGCCGAGAGCGCCGGCGACAGGGTGAGGGAGTTGAAGGCCGAGATGACGGTCGAGATCGCGATCGTGATCGCGAACTGCTTGTAGAACTGTCCCGTGAGACCGGTGATGAAGGCCGTCGGGATGAAAACGCTCGTGAGGACGAGGGCCGTCGCGACGATGGGCCCGGTCACTTCCTTCATCGCCTGGCTGGTGGCCGCGAGGGGTGTCTTGCCGAGCGCGATGTTTCGCTCGACGTTCTCGACCACGACGATCGCGTCATCGACCACGATTCCGATCGCGAGCACGAGCCCGAAGAGCGAGAGCGCGTTGATGGAGAAGCCGAGCGCGTTCATGACCGCGAAGGTGCCGACGAGCGACACGGGGACAGCCGCCAGAGGGATGATCGACGCCCTCCAGGTCTGCAGGAAGAGGATGACCACAAGGACGACCAGCAGGATCGCCTCAAGGAGCGTGTGGACGACGGCCTCGATCGAGTGCCGCACGAAGATCGTCGGGTCATAGACGATGTCGTAGTCGAGCCCGTCCGGGAAACTCTTCTTGAGCTCCTTCATGGTCGCGCGGACCGCGTTGGAGGTCGCGATGGCGTTGGATCCGGGCAGCTGCAGGATCGGCAGCGCCACGGCCGGGTTGTTGTTGAGAAGCGAGCGCAGCGCGTAGTCGGAGGCGCCGAGCTCGACGCGGGCCACGTCCCTCAGCTGGACCCTCTCGCCGTTCGGGCCGACCTTCACGATGATCTGGCCAAACTCCTCCTCGCTCGAGAGGCGCCCCTTCGTGTTGATGAGGAGCTCAGTGTCGACCGAGTGGGAGCCCGGCTGCTTGCCGACCGAACCGGCGGCGACCTGCACGTTCTGCTCGCGGATCGCGGCCACGACATCGGAGGCCGTGAGGCCCTTGGCGGAGACCTTGTTCGGGTCGAGCCAGACGCGCATCGCGTAGTCGCCCGATCCGTAGATCGGCACCTCGCCGACGCCGGGCAGGCGCGCCAGGCTGTCCCTGACCTGGAGCGTCGCATAGTTGCGAACATAGATGTCGTCGTAGCGCTTGTTGGGCGAGTAGAGGTGGACCACCATCAGGAGGTCGGGCGAGGACTTCGCGGTCGTGACACCGATCCTGCGCACCTCCTCGGGCAGCTTCGCCTCGACCTGCGCCACGCGGTTCTGCACCTGCACCTGGGCCGTGTCGAGGTTCGTGCCGAGCTTGAACGTGACCGTCAGCGTCATGACGCCGTCGCTGGTCGCCTGGGAGAACATGTAGAGCATGTTCTCGACGCCGTTGATCGACTGCTCGAGCGGGGCCGCGACCGTCTCGGAGATGGTCTTCGGGTTGGCGCCGGGATAGTCGGCGCGGACGACGACAGTCGGGGGAGCAACCTCAGGGTACTCGCTCACCGGCATGCGGGTCAGCGAGATGGCGCCCACGAGGAAGATGATGGTCGATATGACCGCTGCGAAGATCGGTCGCTTGATGAAGAAGTCGGAAATATTCATGGAGAGATTCGGGCAATGCGGTGGCGGGAGAGGCCGTTTTCCGGCCTGATGGATTCGGTTGTTGCGGCGGGACCCTTAGCGGAGGGCCACAGCGTTGGAGGTCGGCAGGGAAGCGACCGCCATGTCAGCATCGACCGGCATTCCGGGACGCACCCTCTGGAGGCCGTTCACGATGACCAGGTCGCCCTGCTTCAGGCCGTCCTTGATGACGCGCTTGCCGTCGACCGTCTCCCCTAGAGTAACGGTGCGGTAGTTGGCGACCTTGTCGGAGCCGACGACGAGCACGAACTTCTGGCCCTGGTCGGTCTCGACGGCGCGCTCGCTGATGAGGAGCGTCGGCTCCGGCGCGCTGACCGGCACCCTGACGCGGGCGTAGAGGCCGGGGATGAGTGAACCGTCCGGGTTCGGAAACACCATTCTAAGCGTTAGAGAGCCGGTGGACGGGTTAAGGCGGTTGTCGCTCGACTCGATGAAGCCGTGGCGGGGAAATCCAGTCTCGTCGGCGAGCTCGAGCTCGACGGGGATACGGGCGTTGGAGGGGTTGCCGCGGGCGAGCCGGCTGAACTGGAGGAACGTGGACTCGTCCATGTCGGCGTAGACGTAGGCGTCGCCCACGGAGACGATGGTCGTCAGCAGCGTGGCATCTCCGGGCTGGCCGGAGACCAGGTTGCCGGTCGTGACGAGAGCCCGGGCGATGCGGCCCGTGATTGGCGCGCGCACTTGCGTGTGCTCAAGGTCGAGGCGGGCCGTCGTCAGCTCCGCGGCGGCCTCGGCCGCCTTGGCGCGGCGCGACTCGGCCTCCTCGATCGAGATGGCGTGCACCGCCAGGAGCTCGTCGGCGCGCTTCGCCTCGTGGGAGGCGACGTCGGCGCGTGCGCTCGAGAGGTCGAACTGCGCCTGGTACCAGCGCGGGTCGATGCTGAAGAGCAGGTCGCCCTTGTTGACGATCTGCCCGGACTGGAAGTTGACGGAGTCGAGGTGGCCCGAGACGCGGGCGCGGAGCTCGACTGTCTCCAGGGCGTCGACGTGGCCCGTGATCTCGTCGGTGTCCGCGAGGAGCCTCTGCTCGACGGGGGCAACCGTCACCTTGGCGGCGGCTGGCGCGGGAGGCGCGTCGGTGGCTGCGCGGGCGGTTGAGTGAAAGGCGGACGTGGCCACGACGGCGGCCACCACTGCGGCGGCTGCCACGGACACGACGACGCGCGAGCGTCGCTTTGGATTCTTGGAGGGAGCGAAGGTGGTCTGGTTCATCAGGTACAAGTCTGGGTGTTGGAAGGGGACGCGGCTTAGTCCGAGGAGCTGTCGAATGCCGTGACGACGACGATGCCGGCAAGGATGATGGTGGCTGTGATCATGGTAGTGTCCTTTTCTTTGGTTGTTAGATTCGTGGGAGTGACGGGATCACTCGTGGATGCGCGAGAGCGGCAGGCTCAGGCGGTCGAGGAGCCCGGGTGTCCAGAGCGAGCCGTGCTCGCGCTCGAACTGGGCCTCGTGTTCGGCGCGGCTGAGCCGGGTCGTAGCGGTGTGGTTGTGAGTGCGCAGGGCGTGCCTGGCCGGGGCCTTGGCGCGCGTGGGCGTGAACTGTGCGAGAAAGGTGGGGGGATCGAGATCGATGACCATGGCTGGAGAGAGTTGAGTAGTTGACTAATTAGCTAGTTTTTAGGCCTTAAAAAACCGCACGGCTTCGCGTGCGGACGCTTGGAAATCAGTGTTGGGCTATGAGTTGCGGAACGCCTTTGGACTTCACCCGCAGGAGGCCGAAGGCCATGTCGGGAAGCCTGCGCAGGATCTCAGGGTCGTTCATAATTCGGGCCTGGCTGATCAGGCCCTGAAGGAGACCGAGAAGGGCGAGGGCCTCCTGTGTGGGATCGCAGGGCTCGATGACGCCCTGGGCAACCGCGTCACGGATGGAGGACTCGTAGTACTTGAGTTTCTTCGCCATCATCGCCCTGACGGCGCCGGCGACGTCGACCTCCTGGGTGCTGACCTCGGAGCCCACGGCGCACACCGCGCAGCCGAGCACCTTGCCATACTTCTTCTTCGTCTCCAGCTGTGACTGGTAGATGGTGTCGAAGTAGCCTGTGAAGCGGGCGAGCGGTTCGATGGAAGAGGAAAACGCGCGGTCGAGGTTCGGCTGCCACTCGTCGGTCCATAGCTTCTCGAGGGCGGCGACGGCGAGCTCAGCCTTCGACTTGAAGAAGTAGTAGAAGCTTCCCTTTTTGACGTCGGCGCGCTGGCAGATGTCGTCGATCGTCACGGAGCCGTAGCTCTCCTCCCACATGAGGTCGAGGGCGGCTTGCTTGAGCCTTTGGTCCGCGTCTGAGGTTCTTCCCATGGGCCTAATTGATAGTTGACTGTTTAGCTAGTGCAAGCGTTTTTTTGAATTTCCCTCAAAAACGCATCAGAAGCTAACGAACCAGTCTAGTGAGGTTGAGTGCCTATAATGCTCAAAATAAGACACTTATAATTGCTTTGGGAAATTCTAAGCCTAGCGCGAAAATTCCTCAAAATTCTTGATGAGCCTGCGGATTCCCGGCGACCTCGCAGCTCAAAAAGACACTTAACCGACGGTGATCCAGCTACAGATTGAGCAGGCGAACATAGAGCGCCTCGAGTTTCGGGACATCCAATTTGCGAACCACCGTCACCTCGGGCTCGCCGAGACCAGGACCGCGGTCGACCGGCCAGCTGAGAATAGCGCCGTAGTTGGCCCCGTGGGTGATATCGATGTCCATCAGGAGCTGAGAGGTGACCTTAGCGATCGAGGGATCGAGAAGTATGGCCGCTGCCGACTCGTCCCAAAGCGGATAGCCGGTCCCTCCATATGCCGCCTGGTATTTCGCCGCGGGACGCCCGCTGGAAGTCGCGCGGCGAACGAGCTCCGGCGAGGTGAGCGTGCCCACGCACGGGTCGAACGGGACCACCGTGATCTTCTTCCATCCGGCATGGAGCATGATCTTCACCGCCTCGGGATCGAAGCGGCAGTTGAACTCCACGCGCGGGCTGTGGATGAACTGGAGCGTGAAGACGTCCTCCGTCGGGGCCGACGGGTTGAACGAGCCGCCCATGATCACGAGCTGTCGCGCGTTCGAGGCGAAGGTCGGGTCGAGGCGGCAGGCGAGCGCCAGGTTCGTGAATGGCCCCATCGCGAGGACGCTCACCTCCCCGGGATACTTCCGCACCTCGCGGACGAGGAACTCCGCCGCGATGTCGTCGGCCGCCTTGAGGGTCGGCATACCCTCCTTCAGCTGCGGGACGACGTCCGGGCCGTGGTAGTTGAGCACGTTCGTCTTGTCGTAGCTGGGCAGCTTGTCCATCCATGCGCCCTTCCATGACAGCGGACCGTAGAGGCCTTCCCAGCGTCGCGTCTCCTCCTCCGAGTTGAGGAGGGGATACGTGGCGCCAGCGATCACGGGGATGTCAGTGTGGCCGGTGAGTTCCAGCATCCGGAGCGTGCTTGCGACGCACTCCTTCACCCACCAGTCGCCGGTCACCTCGGTGATGCCGAGGACGTCCACATCGGGATCCTGGAGCACCATGAGGACGGAGGCGCCGCCGCCGTCCTGGTCGATGATCACCTTGGGCTTCTCGGCCGCGGGCACCCAGGGCGCGGAAGCCCCCAGGAGAAACATGACGCAGATCAGCGAGGGAAGGCGACGCACTCCAAAATTTAGCACGACATGTGCCATGTCCGGCCTTGCCAAGGCGTCACCCGAGGCGTCCCACTTGGGCCATGTCCGATCCCATCACGGTCCAGTTCATCGACGAAGTCGCGCGCCTCTTTCCCTTCTACGTGACCGATCCCCAGGACACCCAATGGAACCTCGGGAACGCGGTCGCCGTCGTCATCGGGCCGGACGGGTCCTTCCACGGCAAGATCTTCGGCGACAACAAGGAGATCTGCCAGAAGTGCTACCAGGTCGGCATGAGGAAGGTCCTCCAGGTGTGGAGGACGGGACACTACACGGGGAAGTTCGAGGAGCAGGTCTACGCCGGGAAACTGGACGAGAACCAATTCGGCGTGCAGCGCCCGGACCTGATCGGCTGGGAGGGTGGGGTGCCGCTCCTGACGGCCGATGGAAAGCGTGTCGCCGCGGCATTCTCCGGCTTCCGGGGCATCAAGGACATCGAGATCCTTGAGAAGGCTGCGGTGAAGGTCGGCCTCCGGCTGAAGGGCGCTTAGTTGGAAGTCGTCGACCCAAACATGGGTCTTCGCTCCCACGAATACGGGTTGGTCGGAACGGAATGTTGCGGCTGCCACCCAAACGATCCCTGGCCGGCAGCCGCCTCTTTGGCTCAGCCATTTATAAGAGCGTGCAAGGAAATGGCTTGGGGTCGGCAGACCAAGCTTGGCACAGGTGAAGCATAGTCGATGCACCCACCGTGAATAGATCCCCGAAGAATATCGTTTTGATCCTCACGCTTGTTCTGACTGGCGTTCCCGCGATCGCCGACGAATTCGAGGCGATCTCTTCCAGGGTGAGTCCGAACTACTCGCGTGAAAAATTGCCGGACGGCTCCTTTAAGACTGAGGAGTACTCCTTCGGGGAAGGTGGCTGCTGGACCGGCCCGCTGGACGACAAGTCCATCGATAAAATGAACTTCGCGGATGTTGCCCGGATCATCGCACCGACGCTCTCGGCCAAGAATTACATCGGAGCCCGGGACCCAAAGGCGACAAAGCTCCTGATCATGGTGTATTGGGGCACCACCCACGCCCCCGAGCACGCGGCAGACTCGATGGCCTATCAAAACCTCGAGATGGCTAACTCCGAGATGAACCGCGAAATGCCGACCGCGGACCAGAAGGACAAGTTCGGGCGCATGAAAAACCTGGAGGGGAATCCTGCGTTCGACGCCGTTACGGTCGCTATCGCCGCGGTGCAGGCTGAAAACCGGATGCGGGACCATACCGACCGTCTGAACGCGATGATGTTGGGCTATGACTCCTGGTGGGTTGCAACCTTCAATGCTCCAAACGGAACGCCGCTTGAGATCCGGAAAAGGGACCTGATCAATGAACTCGAAGGCGATCGATACTTCGTTGTCCTGATGGCCTACGACTTCCAGCTCCTGTGGAAGGAAAAGAAACACAGCCTGCTTTGGGAAACGCGCTTCAGCATCTCAGAGCATACGAATCGCTTTGACGAGCAACTCAGTCGCATGGCCCTCGAGGCTTCCAAGTACTATGGAAGAGAGAGCGGAGGCCTCATCCACAGTTCGCTTCCGAACGCCCAGGTCGACATTGGTGACGTCAGGAACCTGGGCGTGGTGCCCAGCAAGTAGGTCCTGACCCTTGACGGCGGACGATCCTACAAGAACAGCAGCGTGAGGTCGGAGTCGGACCGCGACCGCTGCGCGGTCAGCTCGCGAAGGAACGCGAGCAGATCGTCATACTCCTTGCGGCGTTTCGGCGTCTCGCGCTTCAGGGGGGGGAGGACGGCCGGGCGCAGGTTCGTGATCAGGAGCGTCGCCTCGCGGAAGGGAGCCAATTGCTTCAGCCCCGCCATCACCTCGGCACGCGCGAAGAGCTGCGTTCCGGAGTGAAGCGTGCGCGCGGCGTCCCAGTGGAAGAACCCGTGCCTGGGCATCTTCGAGTGCAATTTCCCGAGCAGCTTCGCCGCCGCCTCGTTGAAAGCCTCAGAGTAGGTGTCGGCCATCGTGGGGTCCGCCTTCGCGAGCGCCTCGAGGTCCGACAGCGTGAACGCGATCGCGGCCTTGATCTGTTTCGCGAGGAAGAGGTCCTTGCCCGTCAGATGCGCAAAGAGCGCATTGATGTAATGCAGGCGACGCAGCTCGTCGCGGTCCCTCGTCATTATTATTTCTTCGTCTTACCGAGAGCGCTGATCTCGCTCATGAATTCCGACACGTCCCTGAATTCCTTGTAGACGCTCGCGTAGCGCACGTACGCCACCTGGTCCACGGTCCGCAGGCGCTGCATCACGCTCTCGCCGATGGCCTGGGATGGGATCTCGTTCTCGAAGCGGGCGCCGATGGCGTCGATCACGTCCTCGACCAGCATCGTGATCTGCTCGATGTCGACCGGGCGCTTGTGGCAGGCGGCCCTTAGGGCGTGGACCAGCTTCTCGCGGTCAAAGTCCTCGCGGCGGCCGTCGCGCTTGATGACGACCATGCCGTCCAGGACTAGCACCTCCGTCGTCGTGAAGCGGAAGCTGCACTCGAGGCACTCGCGCCTGCGGCGGATCGTGTTTCCCTCCTTGCTGATGCGGGAGTCGATCACCTTGTCTTCAATGGATGTGCACTTGGGGCAGCGCATGGTAAGGTTTGTGGGGGTTAGTTTAGCTCTAGAAAATTCTGGAGGATCCTCATCCCGCCGAGTGTCGCGATCGACTCCGGGTGGAACTGGACGCCCCAGATGGGCAGCGTCTTGTGCCGAAGGCCCATGACCTCGCCCTCGGCCGTCTCGGCCGTGATCTCGAGGTCCTTGGGGAAGGTGGAGCGCTCGACGAGGAGCGAGTGGTAGCGCGTGGCGGCGAACCCCTGGGGCATCCCCTTGAACACATCCGTGTCCCTGTGGGTGATGGGGGAGGTCTTGCCGTGCATGAGCCGCGAGGCCCTCACGACATTGCCGCCGAAATAATCGCCAACCGCCTGGTGCCCGAGGCACACGCCGAATATCGGCTTCCTGCCCTTGAAGGCGTCGATCATGTCGAGGGTGATGCCGGCTTCCTTGGGGGAGCACGGGCCGGGGGAGAGGAGCACGCGGTCGGGGTTAAGCGCCAGCGCCTCCTTCACGGTGATCTCGTTGTTCCTGAATACCCTCTGCTCCACGCCCATTTGACCGAAGTACTGGACGAGGTTGTAGGTAAAGGAGTCGAAATTATCTATGACCAGGAGCACCGTCTTATAATTGACCCGCGATTGACAAGGGGGTCAAGGATGCGGGTAGGTTCATGGCCCAGAATATGGCAAGTCACTTTCAATTGCTAGCTAAGGATAGTGCGACCGGCGCGAGGCGCGGGCGCCTCTCAACACTCCACGGGAAAGTGGAGACGCCCATATTCATGCCGGTTGGAACGCAGGGGACCGTGAAGGCCCTGACCCCGGTGCACCTGAAGGAAATCGGCGCCCAGATCATCCTCGGCAACACCTACCACCTGAACCTGCGGCCGACGAGCGAGCTGATCCGCGAGCTGGGAGGCCTCCACAAGTTCATGGGATGGGACGGGCCGATCCTGACGGACAGCGGGGGCTTCCAGGTCTTCAGCCTCTCGAAGCTGCGCGAGATCGGTGACGACGGCGTCTCGTTCCAGTCCCATCTCGACGGCGCGAAACTCTTCCTGGGGCCGAAGGAAGTGATGGGCATCCAGGCGAACCTCGGGAGCGACATCGCGATGGTGATCGACGAGTGCCCGCCCTGGCCGGTCGAGCGCGACGCGTGCGCCTTGGCCTGCGAGCGCAGCCTTCGCTGGGCGAAGCGCTGCAAGGAGATAGCGACCGAGAGCGGCTTCCTGGCTGCGGGCCACCGTGTCTTCGCGATCGCGCAAGGCTCGACCTTCGACGACATGAGGCGCAAGGCGGCCGAGGAATTGACCGCGCTCGATTTCTCGGGCTACGCCGTCGGTGGGGTGAGCGTCGGCGAGCCCGAGCCCGAGATGCTCAAGCAGGTGGCGGCCACGACCCCGTTCCTTCCCGAGGACAAGCCGCGCTACACGATGGGCCTCGGGACGCCGCCCCAGATCCTGAAGATGATCGCGCTCGGGGTCGACATGTTCGACTGCGTGCTCCCGAGCCGCGTCGCAAGGAACGGCCTCGCCTTCACGCCGGACGGGGCGATCAACCTTAGGAACGAGCGCTTCAAGACCGACCCGAACCCGATCGTCGAGGGCCTGGACAATTACACCTGCCGCAATTTCTCGAGGGCCTACCTGAGGCATCTCTTCATGGCGGGCGAGATGCTGGGCGGAACTCTGGTCACGATCCACAACCTCCACTTCTTCCTCGATCTGGTGGCGCAGGCGCGCGCCCACATTGAGGCTGGAGACTATGGTCCGTGGCACCTTGCCTGGGTTGCGCGCTACGAGGCTGGGGAATAGCAGTGGGCGAGGTTTTTGCGGTTGGCCCCGCGACCTCGCGGGCACAGGGTCTTACGGGCACCCAGCTGCGTTAAGGCCCCATTCCCCCAATGATTCGACGTCGCCTCATTCCTGTCCTCCTTGCCGCTGCCTGCCTTGCCTCACGCGCACGCGCGGATTTCCAAGGCATCCCGGAAAGTGCCGTGCCGGGCCTCATCCAGAAAATCCAGGGCGAGCTGGGCGGCCCGCTCACCGACGACTCGAAGCCAAATCCCGCCGTGCCGCACGGGGAGACGATCGGTGGCGACCTTCCCGCCTCTTCCGCCTATCCCGGCACGGAGCACGCCTTCAAGGTCTACATCCCCGCGCAGTACGACCCAGCGCGGCCCGCCTGCCTGCTTTTCTGCCTGGACGGCATTCCCGAGCACGCGGCCACAGTACTCGACAACCTGATAGCTGCGGGCGAGATGCCCGTGACGATCGCCGTCGGGCTTTCCTCGGGGGTTGTCTGGAAGGCGAAGCCAAGCGCGGCCTACCGCTGGAACCGCTCCTACGAATTTGACAGCACGAACGCCCAGTTCGCGGGGTTCGTCCTTGATGAGCTGCTCCCGAAGGTCGAGACGATGAAGACGGCGGATGGTCGGCCGATCCGCCTTTCCAAGGAGGCCAGTGACCGCGCGGCGACCGGGGGCAGCACGGGCGGCATCGGCAGCTTCACGCTGGCATGGGAGCGGCCCGACTCCTTCAGCCGCGTCTACAGCACGATCGGGACCTTTGTCTCGATGCGCGGCGGCAACGACTACCCTGCGATCATCCGCAAGACCGACCCCAAGCCGATTCGGGTATTCCTGGAGGACGGCTCGACCGATGCCTGGAACCCGCTGTTCGGGAGCTGGTTCATGGCGAACGAGAACATGGAGGCGGCGCTCACGTTCTCGGGCTATGATGTGCAGCACGCCTGGGGCGTGCACGGGCACGACGGAAGACCCGGCAACGTGATCTTTCCTGACGTGATGCGGTGGCTATGGCGCGGTTGGCCCGCCGCGGTTCAGGCGGCCCCGTCCAGTAACGACATGCTGGCCGCGGTCACGCGGCCCGGCGAGGGCTGGAAAAAGCTCGAGGGCCGCTACGGCGCGGCGTCCGCTTTGGCCGGCAGCGCGTCCGGTGAGGTCTATTTCTACGACGGGGTGAACCATGCGATCGACCGCGTCTCGGCCGACGGGAAAATCTCCGTGTTCGTCAGCGGCGCGCCCGCAGTGGCAGGGGAGGCCTTCGGACCCGACGGGACGCTCTTTGCCACCGTCCCCTCAAGCGGCGAGATTGTCGCCTTCGACGGGGCTGGGGCCATGCGCGTCGTGGCCACGGGCATCCGGGCGAGCCGCATCCTCGCGACCTCCGCGGGCGACCTGTTCGTTTCCGAGCCGGGTGAGCACTCCGACGATCCGAGCGGGATCTGGCGAATCGCTAAGGATGGGACGAGGACGCTGCTGGACCGGGGACTCCTGGCGGCCTCGGGAATCGCGATCAGCCCCGACCGCTCCCTGTTCTTCGCGGCCGAGCGGGGGAGCACACGCGTTACGACCTTTGTCATCGGGGACGGCGGTTCGCTGGAGGATCGCGAGCCGAATTACTGGATTCATGCTGCGGACATGCCCGGGGGCGCGGGATCCGCGGACCTGGCCGTCGACCTCCAGGGCAGCCTGTACGTCGCCACCCGCCTTGGCGTCCAGGTGTGTGACCGCAACGGCCGCGTGAGGGCCATCCTGTGGCTTCCGACGCCCAGCGGTCCGACGGTGGCAATCTGCTGGGGCACCCCAGGGCTCGATACGCTCTTCGCGACCGACGGGCACACGCTCTTCAGCCGCAGGCTGGGCGTTGCGGGCTATTCGCAGTCCGCACCGCCCACGATCCTTCCCAAGGCCAACGCCGGCTGAGCGCCGCCGGCGTTCTGCGCGAGCGCCTAAAGCGCTCGCCAATCCGCCCAGAATCGGGCTCATTGCCCCTACATGCGCATACTTGTCACCGGGGGTGCGGGTTTCCTCGGCTCCCATCTCTGCGAGAGGCTCCTGAATGACGGCAACGAGGTCGTCTGCATCGATAATTTCTTCACGGGCAGCAAGGGTAACATCGCGTCCTTCGCGTCGAACCCGAACTTCGAGCTCGTCAGGCACGACGTGATCGACCCGTTCAAGTACGAGGTCGACCAGATCTACAACCTGGCTTGCCCGGCGTCCCCGCCCCACTACCAGTACAACCCGATCAAGACCATCAAGACGTCGGTCATGGGCTCGATCAACTGCCTCGGGCTCGCGAAGCGCCTCAAGGCCCGCGTCTTCCAGGCCTCGACTTCCGAGGTCTACGGCGACCCGCAGGTCCACCCGCAGCCCGAGAGCTACTGGGGCAACGTGAACCCGATCGGGATTCGGTCGTGCTATGACGAGGGCAAGCGCTGCGCGGAGACGCTCTTCTTCGACTACCACCGGGAGAACAAGGTCGATATCCGCGTCGTCCGGATTTTCAACACCTACGGACCCAGGATGCACGAGGCCGACGGCCGCGTGGTCTCGAATTTCATCGTCCAGGCCCTGAAGGGCGAGGACCTCACCATCTACGGCGACGGCACCCAGACGCGCTCCTTCTGCTACGTGGACGACCTGATCGAGGGGTTCGTCCGCACGATGAAGCAGACTGAGACGACAGGTCCCATCAACCTGGGCAACCCGGGCGAGTTCACGATGCTCCAGCTGGCCGAGCTGACCCTCAAGCTTGCGGGCGGCAAGTCCAAGATCATCCACAAGCGCCTGCCGGCCGACGACCCGAAGCAGAGGAAGCCCGACATCACGCTCGCTAAGAAAGTCCTGAAGTGGGACCCCAAGGTGCCGCTCGAGGAAGGCCTCAAGCGGACGATTTCGTACTTCAAGAAGCGGCTGTAAACGGTGCCCGTGGGCCGGCCATTTTGTCGTTTGCCTCTTAGGGAAGACGGTCTATTGTCTTACCCTTAATGCTGTCGATTCTGCTCAAACCCTTTGCCGGCAGGCACTACAAGAAGTTCCTTGAGAAGGCTCGTCCCATCGTTGTGCGGATCAACGAGTTGGATGAATCCTATAAGAAGCTTTCCGACACGGAACTGAAGGCCAAGACAACCGAGTTCCAGGAGCGGATCAAGAATGGCGAAACCCTCGACCAGATCCTCCCTGAGGCGTTCGCCGTCGTTAAGAACGCCGCCCGCAGGCTTTGCGGCACGAAGGCCCTGGTGTGCGACCACGAGCTCACCTGGGACATGGTGCACTTTGACGTCCAGTTGATCGGCGGCATCGCGCTCCACGAGGGCAGGATCTCCGAGATGGCGACCGGCGAGGGAAAGACCCTCGTTGCGACGCTTCCGCTGTACCTCAACTGCCTGAACGGCCGCAACGCCCAGCTGGTCACGGTCAACGACTACCTCGCCCGCCGCGACTCCGAGTGGATGGGCCAGCTCTACACCTTCCTGGGCGTCACGGTCGGCTGCATCCAGCAGTCGATGTCGCCCGACCGCCGCCGCGACATGTACGGCTGCAACATCACCTACGGCACGGCGAGCGAGTACGGCTTCGACTACCTGCGCGACAATGGCATGGCCACCCGCAAGGAGGACCAGGTCCAGCGCGACCACTGGTACTGCATCGTGGACGAGATCGACTCGATCCTCGTGGACGAGGCCCGCACCCCGCTGATCATTTCCGGGCCGGCCCCGATCGAGAGGGAGCAGCCCTTCACGCTCCTCAAGCCCGGCGTCGACCGCCTGGTGAACGACCAGATCCGCATGTGCAACCGCCTGGTCGGCGAGGCGAAGGACCTGCTCGAGAAGCCCGGCCGCACGATCGAGGACCGCGACCTCGCGATCCGGAAGCTCGTCCAGGTGAAGCTCGGCAACCCGAAGAACAAGCTGCTCCTGCGCCTCATGGAGAACCCCGAGTGGCGCAAGCTGCTCGACAAGGTGGAGACCGAGCTCAATTCCGACCTGAACAAGGACGAGATGTACCACCTCAAGGAGCATCTCCTCTACGTGATCGACGAGAGGCAGCACCAGGCCGACCTGACCGAGCCCGGCAGGAAGCACCTGCGCCCGGACAACCCGGACGCTTTCATGCTCCCGGACCTGGCGACCGCGTTCTCGGACCTCGAGCGCGACACCTCCATTCCCCCCGAGAAGAGGGAGGAGCTAAAGCTCGCCGCCCACCAGAGCTACGCGGTCGTCTCCGAGGAGATCCACGCGATCTCGCAGCTGCTTCGCGCCTATTCCCTCTACGAGCGCGACGTCGAGTACGTCGTCCAGGAGGGCAAGGTGATGATCGTCGACGAGAACACGGGCCGCGTGATGTCGGGCCGGCGCTGGTCGGACGGGCTGCACCAGGCCGTCGAGGCCAAGGAGAACGTGACGATCGAGCGCGAGACGCGCACGTACGCCACCATCACGATCCAGAACTATTTCAGGATGTACGAGAAACTGGCCGGCATGACGGGCACGGCCGAGACCGAGGCGACGGAGTTCAACGACATCTACCGCCTGTCGGTCCAGGTGATCCCGACCAACAAGCCCTGCATCCGCGTCGACAAGAACGACGTCATCTTCAAGTCGCGCCGCGACAAGTACAACGCGGTCATGCGCGAGATCGAGGGCGCGAACAAGCGTGGCCAGCCGGTCCTCGTCGGCACGACGAGCGTCGAGGCCTCCGAGGTCCTTTCCCGCATGCTCAAGCGCGCCGGGGTGATCCACACGGTCCTCAACGCCAAGTTCCACCAGCACGAGGCCGAGATCGTGAGCCGCGCGGGCCTGCGGAGCGCCGTCACGATCGCGACCAACATGGCCGGCCGCGGCACCGACATCAAGCTGGGGGAGGGCGTCCGCGACCTGGGCGGCCTCTACGTCATCGGCACCGAGCGCCACGAGTCGCGCCGCATCGACCGCCAGTTGCGCGGACGCTGCTCGCGCCAGGGCGACCCCGGCCTGACCAAGTTCTTCCTCTCGCTCGAGGACGACCTCATGCGCCTCTTCCTCCAGGGCAACCTGGCCTCGAGGATGATGGAGGGCTCGATGAAGGAGGGCGAGGAGCTCGAGCACCCGCTGCTGAACCGCTCGATCGAGTCGGCCCAGAAGAAGGTCGAGCAGCAGAACTATTCGATCCGCAAGCGCCTGCTGCAGTACGACGACGTGCTCAACCAGCAGCGCGAGGTGGTCTACGGCATCCGGAACGCGGCCATCCATGCGCCGCGCTCGAAGGACATCATCTTCGAGCAGGTCGACGAGGAGCTTGAGAGCCGCCTCGCGGTCGCCGGCTTCGGCGAGAAGGGCGGACCCACGGTCGCCTCAATCGAGAGCTTCGTCGGCTGGACGAACACGCATTTCCCGGTCGGCCTTAGGGTCGAGGACATGAAGGGCTCCGACCTCGACGCCATGAAGTCCATGGTGCTTGAGCGCATCAAGAGCGCCTATGCCATGAAGGAGTCCGCCGAGATCCCCGAGGCCCTCGGCACGCTGGAGCGCTACGTCGTCATCAACGCGATCGACCACCACTGGCAGGAGCACCTGACGGAGATGGAGGAGCTTCGCCGCTCGATCGGCCTTCGCAGCTACGGCCAGAAGGACCCGCTCGTCGAGTACAAGGGCGAGGCGTTCAACTTCTTCCAGGAGCTGATGGCGAACGTGAGGCTCCAGATCTGCACGGGCCTCTTCAGGAGCGCGTCCAATCTCTCGTCCTTCGAGAACATGCTCTCGATCCTGGCGAAGAATGCGAAGACGCAGGGACCCGAGGATGGCCCGGCCCCGGCTGGTGCGATGGCGCGCCTTCAGCCCCCGCCGGCCCAGCCTTCGGCGGGAGCTGCGGCCCCGATTCCCGTCGAGCCCGAGATACAGCTTCCGAAGGTGGTCATCCGCCGCGAGGCGCCCAAGGTCGGGCGCAACGATCCGTGCCCCTGCGGCAGCGGCAAGAAGTACAAGCACTGCCACGGGTCCTGAGGTCGGCGAGTTCACGGTGACCCCTGACCCGTACGATCCGGCGCCCACGTTCTGGGAGAAGCACTCGGCGGTGATCCCGCCGCTCGTCGCGGGCGTGCTGACGACTTTCCTGCTCGCGGCCTCGTTCCCGCCGCACCACGCGGCGGAATGCGCGTACACGCTCCTGGTGCCCGGCATCCTCTGGGCCTACCGCCGTCCGAACTTCAAGCTCTACGCCTGGACGATGTTCGCGGCGCAGGCCGTCGGCTGGGCCATCAACCTCTACTGGCTGCACCCGGTGACATGGGCGGGCCCACTCCTCCTTGGGCCCTTTGTCGGGGCCTGGACCGGCTCCTGGTACCTGATCGCCTGGTGGGCGATGCCCCGCGTGGTCGGCAAGTCAACCCCCGTCCGCCTCATCTCCATGCTGGGACTCTCGGGGGCGTGGGTCCTGATCGAGTGGAGCCGCACCTGGCTCCTCGGCGGCTTCCCATGGATGCCGCTCGCGGCCACGCAGTGGGAGCGGATCGGCATCCTCCAGATCGCGGCCTTCACGGGCTCGTACGGCGTCTCCTTTGTCATCGTCGCCGTAAACGTCGCCTTCTCGGCCTACGTGAACCGCCTCTTCAACGAGGGCTCGACCGGCCTCGGGCGCAGGAGCCAGGAGTTCCTGCTCGCGATGTTCATGCTCCTGGCCTGCCTCTGCGTGCTGGTCCAGGAGACGACGCACCGCTCGCTCTACACCGTGCCGTTCGCGACGGTCGCCTTCGTGCAGCCGAAGATTCCCGCGAGCGTGAAGTGGGACCAGGCCAAGGCGCCCGAGATCATGCAGACGCTGCATACGCTCACCCTCGGGGTCGGCGACCTGAACCCTGACCTGATCCTCTGGCCCGAGTCCACGACCCCATATCCGCTCAAGGGCGGCGATCCCGCGATGGGGAGGTTCGTCTCGTCGATAGCAGCCAGGACGGGCGTGCCCATGCTGGTGGGCGCCGACGCGATCGAGCATGACGCCTCGGGCAAGGACTCCTATTACAACGCGGCCTTCGTCGTCGACCCGCAGCTCGGCGTCCAGTCGGCGTACTACGCCAAGCGAAAGCTGGTGCAGTTCGGCGAGTATGTGCCGCTTCGCCCGCTCCTCGGCTGGATAGGGAAGTTCGTTCCGGTTGGGGACGACGACTTCTCGCCCGGCAAGGATCCTTCCCCGCTCGTCGTCCCGATGAGCAAGGGCGCCGCCGCCTTCGGCGTCCTTATCTGCTACGAGGACCTCTTCCCTCAGCTGGCCCGAGACGAGGTGCTTTCCGGCGCCGACGCGCTGGTCGTCGTGACGAACGACGCCTGGTACGGCGAGGGCCAGGCCGCCTACCAGCACGCGGCCAGCTCGGTCCTCCGCGCCATCGAGACCAGGAGGCCTGTCCTTCGCTGCGGCAACTCCGGCTGGAGCGGCTGGATCGACGAGTTCGGCAACGTGCGGCGCTGGATGCACGACGCCGACGGCAGTGTCTACATCCGTGGCACCTTCACGGCCAACGTGACGCGCGACCAGCGCTGGATCGGCCGCGACAGCTTCTATGTCGAGCACGGCGACTGGTTCGTTCTCGTGAGCGCGGCGCTCCTGGCGTTCTCCATCTCGCTCCTTGGCGTGACAGGCCTGAAGCCGCTGCCGGTTACGCCCAGGGAATGAGCACGAGGACGATAGCGATTGTCGGCGATTACTCGGAGGCCGTGACCGCCCACCGGGCGATCCCAAAGGCGCTCCAGCTCGCCCGCGAACACTCCGGCCTGAACATCGATTGGACGTGGGTCGCGACGCGCGATATCACCGAGCCTTCCGTGGACCTCGCATCCTTCGCCGGCGTGTGGGTCACCCCGGCCAGCCCCTACGAGAACACCGCAGGGGCCCTGTGCGCCATCCGCTGGGCCCGCGAGGGTGGCCTTCCGTTCTTCGGGACCTGCGGCGGCTTCCAGCACGCGATCCTCGAGTTTGCCATGAACGTGGCCGACATTCCCGGCGCGGCCCACGCCGAGACCGATCCCAACGCGGCTGACCTGGTCGTCACGCGCCTCAGCTGCTCGCTGGTCGAAATCTCGGGCAACATCCATTTCGAGAAGGGCAGCCTCCTCGCCAGGGCGAACGGCTCCGAGAGCGTGGTGGGCGAGTATCACTGCAACTACGGCCCGAGCTCCGCCTACAGGCCGGTGCTGGAGAAGGCCGGCCTGCGCTTCAGCGCGTGGGACGACGCCGGTGACGTCCGGGGCGCCGAGCTTCCGTCCCATCCCTTCTACTGCGGCGTCCTGTTCCAGCCGGAGCGCAGGGCGCTCAAGGGCCAGCTTTCACCGCTTGTCGGCGCCTTCGCGAAGGCGGTCGCCTCAACCTAGGCGACGACGTCGGGCTCCGGCGGCGCCGCCAGGACGACCATGACGACGCCAGCCACGACGATTGCGGCGGATATATAGAACAGGGCCCGCGGGATCTCCCCGAAGAGGAAGTAGCCCATGATGCTCGCGAAGACGAGCTGGCTCACGTTGCAGAGGCTGACGATCTGGCCGCGGATCCTGCGCATCGCGGCGTTGAGGAGCGAGTGGCCGCACACGGTCGGGATGGCTGCCAGGGCGACCATGATCGACCACTCGCGGGCCGAGCCCGCCTGGAACGTGCCAATCCTCGGGAGCGAGACAAGGAGGCAGACCAGGGCCGCCTGCCCGTAGACGGGGATCACATAGAGCCAGATCGACGGGAAGTCGCGGTTGCGCCGGCCTAGGGCCAGGTAGAGCGCGAACATGAGCATCGAGACGAGGCACATGAGGTCGCCCGCGAGGCTTCCCCCGCCGGAGACGGCATCCTTGGCCGAGAGCGTGACGAGCCCGATGATCGCGAGCACGGTGCCCGCGATCTCCGTGCGGTTCACCTTCTCCCTGGCAAGCCACAGGAGGAAGAACGGCAGCGCAATTGGCACCAGGTTCACGATGAGCGTCGCCTGGGCCACGACCGTCATGCGGGCCCCGAGCGTCCACGTGATCAGGTGAAGGGCGAGGACGACCGCCGGCGCATGTGTCCGGCGCATATGGGCCCTCGTGAATGAGCCCGGGTACTTCCTCAGCTGGGCGAAGAAGACCGGCAAGAGGATCAGGAATGCAATCAGGAGGCGCAGCGCCGTAAGGACGAACGGGTCGGTGCCGCTCATCCGGATGAAGATGGCCGAAGTCGAGCAGGCAAACACCCCGAGGAAGAGAAGCAGGTACCTCGCGAACATTGCACCGACGCTGGCATATCCCGCCACATGAAAGCAACCGATCGTTGCCTTGTATCCGCCTTGGTCGCTTGTGAATATGTGCCTTCAAGTCAGGTTGAATCTCCCATCCCCATGAAAAAGCTCCTCGGCTTCATCGCCTGCGCGTTCCTGGTTTCCGTCGCCCGCGCCGGCAACTACCAGAATTTCGCGGTCTCCGTATACATACCGGAAGTCGTCGTCGCCACGTTCAAGGATCCCGCCGTCCTGCGGAAGGGCTGGGACCAGATCACGAGCCAGGTGAAGGTCGACAAGGTCTACATCGAGGTGCAGCGCGACGGCGTGATCGCCGACGACCAGCTGATCGAGGACGTGAAGGCCTTCTTTGTCTCCAAGGGGGTCAAGGTCGCGGCCGGCAGCGCCTTCTCGAAGCTCGAGGCCGACAACTTCCACTCCTTCACCTACACGGACCCCGCGGACCGCGCGTTCGTGAAGAAGACCGCCGAGACGGCGGCGAGGCACTTCGACGAGTTCATCCTGGACGACTTCTTCTTCACCAACACGAAGTCCGAGTCCGACATCGCCGCCAAGGGCGACAAGTCGTGGACCGACTTCCGCCTGGACCTGATGGACGAGGCCGGGGCCGAGCTGGTCGTCAAGGCGGCCAAGGACGTGAACCCGAAGATCAAGGTCGTGATCAAGTTCCCCAACTGGTACGAGCACTTCCAGGGCCTGGGCTTCGACCTGGACAAGGAGCCGAAGATCTTCGACGGCATCTACACGGGAACCGAGACCCGCGACCCGAACTTCACGGACCAGTACCTCCAGCAGTACGAGAGCTACCAGATCATCCGCTACTACGAGAACATCAAGCCGGGCGGCAACGGCGGCGGCTGGGTGGACACCTACGGCACGCGCTACGTCGACCGGTACTCCGAGCAGCTCTGGGACACGATGTTCGCCAAGGCCCGCGAGATCACCCTCTTCAACTGGGACCTCCTCCTCATGAAGGCCGTGGCGGGCAACCGCAAGGAGTGGGAGAACCTGCCGACCGCGATGAACTACAGCGCCGTCACGAGCGAGTACCGTCCCTTTGACGCCTTGGCGCCCACGACCCCGACCTGGGCCACTGTGGCCGGCGTCTCTCTGCGCGAGGCCGACGCCATTGTCGGCAAGCTCGGCAACCCGATCGGGATCCAGAGCTACAAGCCCTACCAGTCGAGCGGCGAGGACTTCCTCCACAATTACCTCGGCATGATCGGGATCCCGATCGACCTGCACCCCGAGTTCCCGACCGCCGCGAGGCTGGTCCTCCTGACCGAGGAGGCGAAGTTCGACCCCGAGCTCGTCTCCAAGATCAAGAAGCAGCTGATGGACGGAAAGAGCGTCGTCATCACCTCCGGCCTCCTGCGCGCGCTCAAGGGCAAGGGGATCGAGGACATCTGCGAGACGTATGTCTCCGACGAGAAGGTCCTGGCCCGCGACTTCTCGACAGGCTGGGGCTCCGGCGCCTCCCTCTCGCCCGATGACCGAAGCCCCGGAATCCTCTTCCCTGAGGTCAGGTTCCTTACGAACGACGCCTGGGGCCTCGTGAGCGCGCTCGAGGGCGGCACGGGCTACCCGATCCTCCTCATGGACAAGTATGCGAAGGGCACCCTCTACGTCTGGACGATGCCGGACGCCTTCAGGGAGCTGTACGCGCTGCCGCCCGAGGTCACGAGCGCCATCAAGGACGTCGTCATGAAGGGCTTCTTCGTCCGCGCCGACGGGGCGAGCCAGGTGTCGCTCTTCGCCTACGACAACGGAGCGTTCGTGCTGGAGTCCTACCTGCCGGGCGCGACCTCGATGAAGGTCACGGTCGAGGGAAAGTTCTCAAAGCTTCGCAACCTCGTCACCGGCGAGGTCATCGCCTCCTACAAGCCCGAGCCGGCGAAGGGCTTCAGGCGCCTGCGGGTGAGGCCGGATGATCCGCCGAAGTCCTACTTCATCGTGAGCGTCCTGCCCCACAGCTACGCGGCCTTCACCGCAGAGCCCTGAGCGCACCGCGTCAGTAGGGGTAGGGATAGAGCAACCCGTCGGGCGCACAGAGCCCGATGAGTCCCTTGCCGCGGTAGTCATCAAAGCCGACGGCCAGCGTGAAGTGGCCGGTCGGGTCGGTGACGGCCACGTCCATCGACGTGCCGTAGAAGCTGCTGCCGTGGGAACCGGCGCCCACCGTGAAGGATATGTCCCCGTGAACCTCGGCCTTGAGCGGCGTCGAGACGGAGGCCTTCGGCGGGATGGGAGGCGGCGCAACCTTGGGCTGCGAATACGCGAACATCTGCTCCGGGGGCGGTCCGATGGCGATCGCCGAGGCGGCCAGGGAGTCGAGCGCCGTCCGCTCCTGCGGGGTCAGCTTGTCCAGGCCCGAGGCCAGTCCCTCGCGCTCCATGTGCCGATCCGAGAACCCGGACGAGAAGCCCGTGACGCCGCCATCGTGGGCGAGCGTGACATCCTGGGCGATCAGGGCATCCAGGATGGAGACCTGGGAGGTTGAGAGCTTGGAGACTCCGGTCGCCGTCTTCTGGGCGGGCAAGAGGTTTTCGATGAACGAGGTGTCCGCGGAGCGGGCGCACAGCGCAACGAGGAGCGCAGCGCCGGCGACAGTGAGCCGCGCGAGCCGGAGGGCGGGGTTGGGTTGCATCCACATGGTGTGACGTTGCTGGCCGGTGAAAGTTCCGGCGGAGGTCACCCTACGTCGTAATCGAGGTAGGGGCCGAGCCATTTCTCACCCGTGGCCATGTCCCAGCCCTTGCGCTTGGCGTAGTCCTCGACCTGGTCGCGGCCGACCTTACCGACACCGAAGTACTTGGAGTCAGGGTGGTTCATGTACCAGCCGCTGACGCTGCTGGCCGGGCTCATGGCGCAGCTCTCCGTCAGGATGATGCCCGTGGCGTCCCCGGCCTTCAGGAGGTCAAAGAGGATCGGCTTCTCCATGTGGTCGGGGCAGGCCGGGTATCCCGGGGCAGGGCGGATGCCGCGGTAGCGCTCGCGGATCAGGTCCGCCGGGCTGAGGTTCTCGGTCTTGCCAAAGCCGCAGGCCTCGCGGGCCTTCTTGTGGAACATCTCGGCCATCGCCTCGGCCAGGCGGTCTCCCAAGGCCTGGCTCATGATGGCATTGTAGTCGTCATGGGCGGCCCTGAACTCCTGGGCAAAGTTGTCGACGCCATGTCCGGCTGTGACGGCGAAGCCGCCGATGTAGTCGATCCTGCCGGAATCCTTGGGCGCTATATAGTCGGCAAGAGAGTGGTTGAACTGGTCGGCCGGCTTCTCGAGCTGCTGGCGCAGCATATGGAACCTGGTGAGGACCGATGACCTCGACTCGTCGGAGTACACCTCGATGTCGTCGCCCACCGCATTGCACGGCCAGTAGCCGATGACGGCGTTGGCCGTGAAGCGCTTCTCCCTGACGATCCGGTCGAGGAGGACCTTGGCCTCGTTATAAAGCTTGGTCGCCTCGGTGCCGACGACCGGGTCCTTCAGGATGTCCGGGAATCGGCCGTGCAGTTCCCAGGCGCTGAAGAAGGGACCCCAGTCGATGAAGGGGACGATGTCGGCCAGCGGGACCTCCTTGAACACCCGGGTGCCGAGGAACTCGGGGCGCGGGATGTCGACGCCCTTCCAGTCGAACACCTGCCGGCGGCTGCGGGAGAGGTTGAGTGAGAGGAGCGGCTTCTTCGCCCGGCGCGCCGCGAAGTCCTCCCTCTGCGCGACCTGCTTCGTGCTGATCTCCGTCAGGAACGCCGGCTTCATCTCTGGGGACAGCAGCGAACTCACGACATTGACGACCCTCGAGGCATCGAGGACATGCACGACGCCGTGGACGTACTCGGGCGCGATCTTGACCGCGGTGTGCGCCGCGCTGGTCGTCGCACCGCCGATGAGGAGGGGAACCGTGCAGCCGGTTCGCTTCATCTCCTTCGCGACATGGACCATCTCGTCCAGCGAGGGCGTGATGAGGCCGGAGAGGCCGATCACGTCCGCCTTGTGCTCGACGGCCGCGGCAAGGATCTTGTCGCAGGCCACCATGACGCCCAGGTCCACGACCTCGTAGTTGTTACAGGCAAGGACGACGCCGACGATGTTCTTGCCGATGTCGTGCACGTCGCCCTTCACGGTTGCCATGATGATGCGGCCCTGGCTGCGCGCCACGCCCCCGGCGGCGACGAACCTGCGCTTCTCCTCCTCCATGAACGGTGTCAGATAGGCGACCGAGCGCTTCATGACGCGGGCCGACTTCACGACCTGCGGCAGGAACATCTTTCCCGCGCCGAAGAGGTCGCCGACGACCCTCATGCCGTCCATGAGCGGTCCCTCGATGATGTTGAGCGGCCTGGGGTACTTCTCGGTGTTCGCCCGGGCCTCCTCGGTGTCCTTCTCGACGAAGGTGTCGATGCCCTTGACCAGCGCGTGCGAGAGGCGCGACTCGACGGAGGCGCTGCGCCATGCGAGGTCCTCCTTGATCTCGACCTTGGAGGCGCCGCCCTGCGAGGCCTTGAGCTCGTCTGCCATCGTGACCAGGCGCTCGGTCGAGTCCGGGCGCCGGTTCAGGATCACGTCCTCCACGCGTTCCAGGAGGTCCTTCGGGATTTCCTCGTACACGCCCAGCATGCCGGCGTTCACGATCCCCATGTCCATCCCCGCGCGGATCGCGTGGTAAAGGAACACGGCGTGGATCGCCTCCCTCACCGGGTTGTTGCCGCGGAACGAGAACGAGACGTTGGAGACGCCGCCCGAGACCTTGGCGTAGGGCAGGGTCTCCTTGATGATCCTCGTGGCCTCGAAGAAATCGACGGCGTAGTTGTTGTGCTCCTCGATGCCGGTCGCGACCGTCAAGATGTTCGGGTCGAAGATGATGTCCTCGGGAGGGAAGCCGAGCTCCTTGGTGAGGAGGTTGTAGGCGCGGGTGCAGATGCGGACCTTCTCGTCCCGCGTGGCGGCCTGGCCCTGCTCGTCGAAGGCCATGACGACCGTGGCGGCGCCGTAGCGCATGACCAGCTTGGCGCGCCTCAGGAACTCGGCCTCGCCGTCCTTGAGCGAGATCGAGTTCACGATGCTCTTTCCCTGCACGCACTTGAGCCCCGCCTCGATCACCGTCCACTTGGACGAGTCGATCATGATCGGCACGCGCGAGATCTCGGGCTCCGCGGCGATCAGGTTCAGGAACTTGACCATCGTCGGCTCGCCCTCGATCAGCGCCTCGTCGACGTTGATGTCGATCACGTTGGCGCCGCTCTCGACCTGCTGGCGCGCGATGGCGAGGCACGCGTCCCAGTCGCCGGCCTTCAAGGCCTTGGCGAACTTGGGCGAGCCCGTGATGTTCGTGCGCTCGCCGACGACTATGAACTGCGAGGCGGAGGCCCGTGGCGTGCTCGTCATCTCGTGCTTGCCCGGGTCAGGCGATGACCAGGCGCTCGAGCCCGCTCAGGCGCATGGCCGTCTGCTGCTCGGGGATCCTGCGGGGAGGGAAGGCCTTCACGGCCTTGGCGATGGCCGCGATGTGCGCGGGCGTGGACCCGCAGCAGCCGCCCACCATGTTGAGCCAGCCGTTCGAGGCGAAGTCGCTCAGGACCGCCGCCATGTCGTCCGGCGTCTCGTCGTAGGCGCCAAAGGCGTTCGGAAGGCCGGCGTTCGGGTGGCAGGTGACATAGCACTGGGCGATCGAGGCCAGCTCCTCGACATACGGCCTCATCTGTCTGGCCCCGAGGGCGCAGTTGATGCCGACGGAGAAGGGCTTCGCGTGCGCGATGCTCGCATAGAAGGCGGTGATCGTCTGGCCGGAGAGCGTGCGCCCGGAGGCGTCGGTTATCGTGACGGAGATCATGACCGGCAGGCGGACCCCCGTCTCGTCGAAGAGGAGCTCGCTCGCGAAGAGCGCGGCCTTCGAGTTGAGCGTGTCGAAGATGGTCTCAATGAGGAGCGCGTCGGCTCCCGCCTTCGCAAGCGCCCTCATCTGCTCCAGGTAGGCGTTGACCACCTGGTCCCAGGTCACGGCGCGGTAGTCCGGCCTGTTGACGTCCGGGGACATCGAGAGCGTGCGGTTCAGGGGACCGATGGCGCCAAAGACGAAGCGCGGGCGGCCCGGGTCGGCAGCCTCGGCCCTCGCGGCCGCGCGCTTCGCGGCCTTGACCGCGGCCGTGTTAAGCTCGGGCACGATTGCCTCCATCTCGTAGTCTGCCTGGGAGATGACGGTCGAGTTGAAGGTGTTCGTCTCGACCGCGTCCGCGCCCGCCGCGAAATAGTCCGCATGGATGCCCTCGATGATCTCGGGCTTCGTGATCGAGAGCAGGTCGTTGTTGCCCTTCAGGTCCTTGGGCGGGGAGGGGAAGCGCGTGCCGCGGAAATCCGCCTCCTCGAGCCCATGGGTCTGGATCATGGTGCCCATCGCACCGTCGAGGATTGCGATCCTCGAGTCGAAGAGCCGCCGGAGCGCGGAAAACGAGCTGGATTCAACGGGATTGGCCATGGTCGTGACGGGTTATTTTGAGTTACGGGAAGGGTATAAATCCAATGCATTCTCGAGGCATTGGCAATAAACATATCAAGAAATACGCATTTAATGATATGTTTGTGCTTGCCCGTGTTTAGTCCTTCTTGGACAGTCGAATCGACCGTCGTTCTTTTTAAGTCCGTCTTCGGGATTCAGGGAAGGCCGTGAAATCCGGCCACAGTTGCGCTGCGGTAACGCATCACAGACCCATCACCGCGCCGTCAGACGGCGCGGGCAAAGCCAATCGGGGCTCTCATCCCGGTGAAGGCGAGGGGCGAGGTAAAGCCTGTCCTGCCGAGTTTCGGCGGGAACGGGAAACACATGCGGAGTCCGAATACCTGCCCCGGGGAAGTCCTTCGACCGGCACGATTGCGCGCGCCGGATCCGACAACTTCATCGCAAAAGTGAAGAAAGCCTCCGTATGAACTCCCTACTGTCGCGCGGCCCCACGGCCGTTCGCTGCATCCTGCTATTGTCCGCGGCCGCACTGGCCGGGACCGTGTATTCGCAGACCGAACCGGCTGCCGAGCTCGAGCCCGTGGTCGTCATCGCGACCCGAACCCCGGCCGACGTCCGAACCCTCGGCACATCGACCGACCAGATCACCGCCGAGGATCTCTCGCGCCAGCAGATCGACACCGTCGCCGGTGCGCTGGGCGGCGCACCGGGCACGCCGGCCTTCGCGAATGGTGCCACCGGCTCCGACATCTCCATCTTCACCCGCGGCGCCAACTCGGACCAGACCCTGTTCCTCGTGGACGGCATCCGTCTCAATGACGCCAACACCGACTACGCCGCGTTCCTGGGCGGTGCGCGCCTCGGCGCAACGGACACGATCGAGATCGCCCGCGGCCCGCAGAGCACACTCTACGGCAGCGAGGCCGTGGGTGGCGTGATCTCCATTCAGGCCCAGAAGGGCTCCGGCACGCCGACCGAGGACTTCTCGGTCGAGGCGGGAAGCTTCGGGACGGTCCAGGGAACGCTCTCCGGCCAGGGCGCCCAGGACCAGTGGGCCTGGTCGATCTCGGGCTCGGGCTCGTACACCTCGAACCAGAGGCAGAACAATGACTTCACGAGCGAAGACCTCGTGCTTCGCCTGGACCGCGACCTCAATTCCTCGGTGTCCGTCGGGGCCACGCTCCGCGGCTTCGAGGGGCGCTACGGCGACCCGGGCGACGAGTTCACGAATGATCTCAATGCCCACGAGACCGAGAGCAACTGGCTCGGCACGGTCTTTGCGGATTTCAAGCCTTCGCCGGACTGGACCGCCCATGTGACCGCCGGCGGCCAGGACAGGCGCTACGTCTCCTTTGACGAGGAGCCCGGTGTCTACAGCTCGACGACCACGGTCGAGAACCACAGGGGCGTCCTCGACGCGCAGACGACCTTCAGCGGCGCGACGGACCAGAAAATCACGGCCGGCGTGACAGGGGAGGACGAGACCACATCGGACAACGGCTACGGCAACATCGACCAGAGGCAGACCTTCTATGCGGCATTCGCGGAGGACGAGTGGCATCCCGTGACATCGACGTACGTCACTGCGGGGCTGCGCTACGACGACTTCGATACCTTTGGCTCCTCCCTCACTGGCCGGGCCACGGTCGCCTGGCTGACGCCTGATCGCTCGCTCAAGCTGAGGGCCAGCTACGGCACGGGCTTCAACTCCCCGAGCTTCCTTGAACTCTACGGCGTCGACGTGGGCTATGTCGGCAATCCGAACCTCAAGCCCGAGCGCTCCCAGGGCGGCGACGCCGGCCTTGATGTCTACCTGCCGAGGAACGAGGGCTCCATCAGCGCCTCCTGGTTCAGGACGGATTACCGCAACCTGATCGACTACAACTTCGACAACTATCCCGGCACCACGGACAACATCGGCAAGGCGCGCACGCAGGGCATAGAGCTCGAGACAAAGCTCAAACTCGTCGCGGGCCTCGAGCTCCATGCGTCCTACACCTACATCGATGCCGATGACACGACCGATGGCACCCGCCTCCTTAGGCGCCCGCGCAACAGCGGAAGCGCGGACCTATGGAAGGACTTCGGTTACGGCTGGAGCGCCGGCGCCGGGGTGGCCGTCGAGGCGGACCGGGCCGACATCGATGCCCAGACCTACGAGACCGTGAACGATCCCAATTATGCCGTCGTGAGGGTTTACGGGGCCTGGAAGCAAAGCTCCCGGCTTACTTTCGAGGCACGCGTCGAGAACCTCCTGGACAAGAAATACGAGCCGGTGAACGGCTATCCCGCCTTGGGCATAGGAGCCTTCGGCGAGGTCGTCTGGAAGCTCTGACGCCTAGGGTTTGACCGGGACAGCGGCCGGGTCTTGGCTGCGGGCATGCACGATGTCCGAAGCCTGGGCCTGGCCTTTCTCGTTTTAAGCTTCCCGGCAGCGGGCCTTGCGGATCTTCCCCCGTCGCCGGCGGCGACACGGGTTACATCGGCCTATGTCCCGGAGGAGATAACCGGCATGACCGCCCCCAAGTCGAGCGAGCTGCGGGAACTGGTCGAGCGGTTCGACACGGACAAGGACACGCTCCTTGGGTTCTACAGCGTGGAAGGCTCCGACCTCCAGAACAGGCGCCTCGGCGAGTTCTACTCCGCCTGGGCCGCAAGGCTTCAGGCCATGCCTTATGAGTCGCTCGGGACGGAGGGCAGGGTGGACTGGCTCCTTCTCACGCGCCAGGTGGCGTATGAGCAGAAGCTCCTCGAGCGCCAGGTGGCGCGCAGCAAGGAAATGGCGAATCTTGTGCCGATCGTGGAGGAGATCGCGAAGCTCCAGGAGCGGCGCCGGCTCATGCAGCCCGTGGAGGCCCAGGAGTCGGCCGAGACCCTGGACGCGATGGCGAAGCAGGTGGCCAAGATCCAGGAGGGCCTGGAGGTCGGCCTCAAGCCGGAGCCGCCCAAGGACGGCAAGGGAGCCGCACCTATTGTGACGACAAAGATCGTGGCCTACCGCGCGATCCATGCCATCGACGGCCTTCGGGCACAGCTTGAGGACTGGTACAAGTTCTACGACGGCTACGATCCTTCCTTCACCTGGTGGACGAAGGGTTCCCACGAGAAGCTGAACAGCGCCCTGGACGATTATGTGAAGTTCCTGAAGGAGAAGGTCGTTGGGATCGAGAAGGGCAAGGACGAGCCGATCATCGGGGACCCGATAGGCAGGGCCGGCCTTGAGGCCGAGCTGCAGCACGAGATGATCGCCTATTCCCCGGAGGAGCTGATCGCGATCGCGAACAAGGAATTTGCCTGGTGCGACGCGGAGCTGAAGAAGGCATCGCGCGAGATGGGCTTCGGTGATGACTGGAAGGCGGCCCTGGAAAAGGTGAAGCAGGACCATGTGGCTCCCGGCGGCCAGCCGACCCTCGTCCGCGACCTCGAGCTTGAGGCGATCAAGTTCGTGCAGGACCGCGACCTCGTGACGGTTCCCCCGCTGGCGGCCGACATGTGGCGCATCCGCATGATGGGCCCGGCACAGCAGAAAGTCGCCCCGTTCTTCCTCGGCGGCAGGGACATCCTTGTCGCCTATCCGACGGACGAGATGGACTACGAAGACAAGGTCCAGAGCATGCGCTCGAACAACGTCCACTTCGCGAGGGCCACGGTGTTTCACGAACTGATCCCTGGCCATCACCTCCAGGACTACTACGAGAACCGGTTCAACACCCACAGGGAGATGTTCACAACGCCCTTCTGGGTCGAGGGTTGGGCCGTGTGGTGGGAGTTCCAGTTCTACGACCTCGGCTGGCCCAAATCACCCGAGGACCGGATAGGGGCCCTTTTCTGGAGGTCGCACAGGTGCGCAAGGATCATCTTCTCCCTCAACTTCCAGCTCGGCAACTGGACGCCGGAGCAGTGCATCGACTTCCTGGTCGACAGGGTGGGTCACGAAAGGGCGAGCGCCACCGGTGAGGTCCGGCGCTCCTTCAACGGCGACTGGTCGCCGCTCTACCAGGCGGGCTACATGCTGGGCGCACTCCAGCTTCGTGCGCTCCACAAGGAGCTCGTGGTGCCGGGCGGCATGAGCAACCGGCAGTTCCATGACGCCATCATGATGGGCGGCCCGATGCCTATAGAAATGGTCCGCACGCGCCTGAAGGCGCTAAAGCCCGCGAGGGACTTTACGCCTGACTGGCGATTCGCCGACTAACCTTCCTCGCCAAGGAAATAGTCCAGTGACGGACCGCCCTTGAGGATGGGTCCTCCCACATTCGTTGGCAGGCCCCACTTGTCGCTGTCAGGGTAGTAGCTGCTCTCGCCCACGGGATTGTCGGCGACGATGTAGAAAACGAGGTCCACGTCGCCATAGTTCAATATCTGGTGAGCTTCACCAGGCGCGAAGTGCATCGTGTCGCCCTCAACGATGGCCTCGGTCTTCTCCCTCGTCCTGATCGTGCCTTGGCCGGAAACCACGATGTACATCTCGGACTGGGCTGAGTGCAGATGAAACGGGCATGGGGACTAGCCTGGAGAGACGGCGCACAGCTCGACATCGAAGGGATGCGACTGGCTCTTGAGGTCCGAGTCCTTCACGTGCCCGAGCGCGATCGAGATGTTGCGGCTCGAGGAGGAGTAGCGCCGTCCGGGAGATGGGTTGGTCTTCTCAACCGGGACATCGTTGATGTTAATTTCATTCATTCTGGGTATTGGTTCAGCGGAGAGGGGATCTGTCGTTCAGATTCCGGTCAGCGCCGAATATAGTGGCGCGACGGTAAGTCCTGCCGCGATGACAATTCCGAACCAGAGCACCAAGACAAAACAGACAAACAAGGACCGAGTTAACCAACTGGTGTTCTCAACCCAGAGCCACGAGAAGACCGATGTGCCCCAGCACAGGACCGTCGTGGCCATTACTGTGCGGTCGATTGCACTTTTGTGGGGTCGCAACTGCTCGAAATGCCGCAACTCGTAAATTGGCCACGCAAGAGACGACAGCGCCACGACGAATCCCAGGGCCGCGACTGGGAAAACCCGGCTTAGTTTATGACGCCGGCTAAGGAGCATGATCTCTGGGCGGCTCTGCTGGGACTACACATGCCTAACACAAGTCAGGATGGGGATAGGTGTCGGATCCGTCGATTGGTTAGACTCGTTAGATTGGGTGAAGAGATCTTCAGCGGCATGCCATTCATGGGCCATGTCGCGCATAACAAGCGCATGATCGAATTCAATTGAGCCTACTGGGAAACAGACTTCGTCGGAAAAATAACTCGATTGAATGCTAACAACCGACATGGCGTTCACCCTCCACTCCAGTGTTCGCAACGACAAGCCGTCTAGACGATCGCCTTCCCCTGTTGCCGAATAACCCAAGCTGCCCCGTCTGAAGAACTCCGATGCCTCCAATAGCGACCCGAAGCACGATGTGGTGGGCAGCACACTGCAGTCATCGCCGACGAATCCCACACTTACTGAACTATCGAGTGATCGCATCGAAAATTCAACGTGGCTGCCGCTATCGAAAACGGAAAACTTAGCGGGATGATGTTCTCCAGGGAAGGCTCGCCCTCCCACCAGATGATTCAGAAACGAGCTGGTGTCTCTCCTCGGAATATAAACTCCTTCCCGGTTCACGCCGTCACCATCAGTCCATTCAACGGCAATTCTATGAGCTGCGTTTTCACTCGAAATACCAAACATGCCTGGCACGCCACGAGGCCTAATCTGTTCCAGACGAATTAGACATATGCCAACAATTGAATGTCCGGCATGTAGCTTAGGCCTAAATGGTCGCGGAATCAAACGCTGCACCGCCGCGGGATCCGCTCTATAGTTCAGCAGCAGGCGCCTCTTGATAACGCCTTTGATTACAGGAATGCGCACGGCTGAATGTTTCGGACGTTGAAGTGATCCAGGCCTAGGGAACTGGATCCTTTGATCGATTCGGTTTTATATTTCCAAGGTCACTATCTCACGTTCCTTAAATCCGAAGTTTGGGTTCAGTATTTCCTCAGGCGCAATGGTCCTCTCAAACTCTACCGGCTCTCCCTCATCTCCACTCCAGCAGCCGAAGATTTGTGATTGGCGACTAGAGCTGGGCAATTCCCTCAAATATTGGGTTAGAGCGAAATGGTCCCCATTGGTGTCCGTCGCGTCCGCCTTTTCCGAGATCAATATCCCATCACGATAGCTACGAAAGCCGCACCCGCATCCGTTGTGGGAACCCAGGTAGCGGAGATTACGATGAGGTAACTTATTTCTCACGCGCTCGAGCTCGTTGTCGCCGACGGACGCGACGTAGAAAGCGGGCGCCGCTTTGTCCCAAACTGGAAACAATGGGGCTTCGCTGTCAGTCCCCAAATAGTAAACCATGCACATTGTTTTGCCGAACGTTGAATGGATCCGCGCCTATGGCGTCGGATCCTTTGATTGGTTAGGCATTCTTAGAAATGCTGCGTTGTTCGATCCTGAGTCGAATGATTTTCAGGATGGTAGTCAGGAGACATGTAAAACATGACACGGCTACTCCGATAAAAAGGCCCCAGATCATTCCGACGGAGAATGCATATCTCGCGACACTGCCCTCTTCCGGTTTTAACGAGAACAGCCCCTTAACAAACTGCGGCGATACTTTTGCGATAAGTACCGCGAAGCCTCCGCCAAGTGCAGCAGCGAGCAGCGATCCCAACAAAATCAGCACGAAGTATCCTGCAGCCGTTTTGACGGTGTTATAATCCTGGTGAGGCTCGTTACTCATATTTTTGCCTAACGTTGATTATACCTTGCTGAACGGTATCAGCAAATTTCTAACATTTTCCATCGCGATATACCGGAAAATCGCAGCCCTGGTTTTTGAGGGACTTTTTTTATGCCGTGCACGGTATAATCCAATTATTCGATTACAAAGGCTAGTGTCTCCTCGAGAGACGGGCGAGTGAGACAGAGACACAAGCGCCCAAAGGCCTTAGAAAGGCGTAGTGGTCCGTGGCCTAGCGCGTGAACAGCTTGTCGAGGGCGTTAAGGCTCTTAAGCGGCTTCCCTTTCACGTCTGCTGCATCCAGACGAATGACCGCTGGCGCGGCCTTTTCCGCCTTGGCCGCCATCGGAGCCTTTTTCTTCGAGGTTGCCGCGGCGATCGCCTGATCGAGCTTCACGGAAGATACGGGTTCCGACGTTCCTAATTCCTGGGCAAACAAGCTCACTCGCAACTCCTCGACGAGCCAGCGCACCTGTTCCGGGGCCTTTTCATAGGGTGCAATGGCCTTTGCCCTCTCCGCGTCCTTCTGCGGGTTCTTGCGCCAGCGCTCGGCCCGGACCTTCATGGCTTTCAGGTACCTCGGCATGTGCCAGAAGCGCTCGAGCGGGGTGGTCCGCATGAAGTGTGGGCCGACGAGGGCGTCCAACTCTCGCGGCAATCCTGGATAAGGATCCTTCGCCACCATGAGCTGGGAGCGCAGCTCGAGGATCTCCCTTAGTGTGTCCATGAAGCGCGGGATGGTCTTTCTCAGCTCCACCTTTGTGAAGTCGGCGGCGGCCTTCAGGGCTGCGGGTGTCTCCGGACCGTGGAGCCGCTCGTGGGCGACGGCCCAGGTACGGAGCATTGCGTGGGCGTCGGCTTGAAGCGCTTCCGTGGGTGCAAGGATGGCTGTCAGGGCGCCCAAGTCCCGGATCTTGCGAAGGTCCTTTTCGAGCCACGCGAGTTCATAGCGCAGCTCAGACTCCAGCCCGACCTCGGCCTTCTTTCTCATGACCGACTCGATCTCGGCCTGTTTCTTGTGAATTGAGCTGTCGACCGCCGAGGAAATCTCCGACCACTCGCGGCTGCTGACGAGCTCCGCGCCCGCCTCGTCGAGAACCCGCACGCGAACCCGCAGCGGGTCGGGCAGGGGCTTTCCCTCCCAAATGGATGCCGTTAGACCCAGCCGGTGCCTCTCGCGGAGTTCTGCCGCCAAGGCCTCAGCCACGGTCTCGCGACCGGTAGTCAGGCGATGCCTGGATGCAATCACTCCAGAAAGGCGCGACGCGCTTTCCGCGAGGGGAACGAATGTGTTTCGAAGTTCCTTGGGCAGGGCGCGCAGGTAGTGCTCCACCTTGTCCTTCAGGTGCCCGGGAACGGCCCAGTCCAGCGCGGCAGGCGTGAGGCTCTGGGCATCGGCCAAACTGACGTCGAGCGTGACGCCATCGTCGTCCTTGCCCGGCTTAAAGGCGTACTGGAGGGGCAGCGCGGAATTCTGAAGCGGTACCGATGCGGGGAATGAGGCCTCGTCGATCTCCACCTCTGTCGGGTCAAAGAGATCGGTTTCCTCCATCTCGAGGAAGTGCGGTTCCTTGGCCTTGCGCTCCCTGACGAGAATGACGAGCTCGGCGACCGCCGATACTCCCTCGGGGCCGATCTCGGCCAGCGACAGCCTCGAGCTGTAGAAACGGTAGGTCATCTCGTCCAGGTTGAGCGAGCCGCCATGGCGCGCGCGGGCCAGCTGCTCCAAAATCCTCTCCTTGAGCGCCCGGTTTCGGATCAGGAAATCGAACGGCCAGGTGATCGTGTCATTGACGAGCCCCTCCCGGATGAAGATGTCCGTCGCCTGGGCCGGGTTGATCTTCCCGTAACTGACGGCGCGGCTGTCGATCTCGAGCCCATAAAGGCGGGTGCGCTGCTTCACTTTAACGCGTCCGGCCTTCTCGTCCCAGAAGGGCTCGCTGTGCGCGATCCGGGTGACGTGCGCCGCCAGCTCGGCCGCCCATTCCGTGTCGATGCGAGCGCAGGTGCGCGCGTAGAGACGCGTGGTCTCCATGATCTCGGCTGCCATCAGCCAGCGCACGGGTCCCTTTCCGCGGTCAGGAGTGGACCCTGGCTTGGAGCCCTGCTTCGCGGCATTCGGCCTGCGGAAGAGCATCGAGCCAGGGAACACCGACACCCTGCGGTCGTGGGTGGCCTTGTAGCCCGGGTTGACCTCGTCCCACGTGGCGAGATTTCCAAGGAGGCCGGTCAGGATGCTCCGGTGGATTGCGCGGTAGGCAGGCGTCGCGAAGAGCATCTTATCGACGTCCTTGTCGCCGTGAGGCTTCCTGCCGTCGTGGACCGACGTCATCTTGAATTCGCGCCGCTCACCCAGCACGTCCTTCAGCTGGGAATGCACGTCGCGCCACTCGCGCATCCGCGTGTAGCTCAGGAAATGCTCCCTGCAGAATCGCCGCAGCTTGGCCTGCGTCATCTGCTCGAACTCGCCATGATAGGCCTCCCAGATGTTGAGGAGGACAAGGAAGTCCGACTCCGGGTGAGCAAACTTCCGGTGCATCGAGTCCGCCTGGTCCTGCTTGTCGAGCGGGCGCTCCCTCGGATCCTGCACGCTGAGGCCGGCCGCGATCACCAGAACCTCGTTGAGGGCCTTCTCCTTCCTCGCCTGGAGGATCATGCGACCGACGGTCGGGTCGACGGGCAGCCTTGCGAGGTCGCGGCCAATGTCGCTCAGGGAGCCGTCGGGTTCCAGGGCTCCCAGTTCCTCAAGGAGCGCATAGCCGGCCCGGACGGCCTTGGGAAGGGGAGGATTAAGGAAGGGGAAGTCCTCGGCGTTTCCGAAGGCGAAGGCCTTGAGCCGCAGGATGACGTCGGCCAGGTTGGCGCGCTGGATCTCCGGCTGCGTGAACCTCGGCCTTGCCAGATAGTCCGCCTCGGAAAAGAGCCTGATGCAGACGCCGTCGGCCACGCGGCCGCAGCGGCCCTTCCTCTGGTCGGCGCTCGACTGGGAGATTTCCTCGATGGGCAGCCTGCGCGTGCGGGCCTGCGGCACATAGCGGCTGACGCGGGCCAAGCCCGTGTCAACCACGTAGCGGATGCCTGGGATCGTCAGAGAAGTCTCCGCAATGTTCGTCGCCACCACGATCTTGCGCCTCTGGCTGCTTGAGAAGACGCGCTGCTGCTCCGCGTTGGTCAGCCGGCCAAACAACGGCACGAGCTCGCACGTCCTGCCGATCCGACCCTCGATCAGGTCGCAGGAGTCCCTGACGTCGCGCTCGCTCGGCATGAAGACCAGGATGTCGCCCGAGGAACTGTCCCGGACGATGCGATCCACGGCCTCTACCGCGCCATCGATGTAGTGGAGCGTCTCCGCCTTCTCGGCCTCATCCGTCGAACCTGCCTCAGCCTCGGGGCCAAAGGAGTCGAGCGGCGCATAGATGACTTCAACGGGATAGGTCCTTCCCTCGACCTTGATGACAGGGGCGTTCCCGAACGCGGCGCTGAACTCAGCCGTGTCGATGGTGGCCGAGGTGATGACGATCTTCAGGTCCTTGCGCCTGCCCGTCAGCTGCCTCAGGTGGCCCAGGAGGAAGTCGATGTTGAGCGAGCGCTCGTGGGCCTCGTCCACGATGATCGTGTCGTACTCCCGCAGCAAGGGGTCGCCCTGCGCCTCGGAGAGCAGCATGCCGTCGGTCAGGAACTTGATCCTCGTGGCGCGCGTCGTCTCGTCGTTGAAGCGCACCTTGCAGCCGACCTCGCGGCCCCATTGGACGCCAAGCTCCTCGGCGACGCGCCTGGAAACCGACAGCGCCGCGACTCTCCTAGGCTGGGTGCAGGCGATCCTCCCGAAGGTCCCGCGGCCGGCAGCGAGGCACATCTTGGGAATTTGGGTCGACTTCCCTGACCCGGTCTCCCCGGCCAGGATGATGACGGGATTCCGCTGGATGGCCTCCGTGATCTCCTCCGCCCGCGACGAGATCGGGAGCTCCGGCGGAAACTCCACCTTGAAGGGAAATGGTGCGGGATCGCTCATGGACTTAATTTGGGACCCAGGCTAGCGCCTAAACGGCGCTGGCACCACCCACAATCTTCACGAGGGCCGCCAGGCGAGGACAAGTGAGCCCGCGACAATCAGGGCGCCGCCGGCGGCCTGCTGCCAGGAGACCCGCTCCTTGAGGAAAAGGGCCGCCAGCACGATGACAAAGACAACGCTCAGCTTGTCGACGGGCGCCACGCGCGAGGCCTCGCCGAGCTGGAGTGCCCTGAAGTAGCAGAGCCAGGATAGGCCGGTCGCCATCCCGGACAGCGCAAGGAAAAGGAGCGTCCTTCGGGACGGCATGACAAAGTGCCCAGACGGCACCGTGGCGAAAGCGATGCCCCACGTGATGACCAGGATGACCGAGGTCCGGATCGCGGTCGCCAGACTCGAGTTCACGTTCTCAACGCCGACCTTCGCCAGGATGGCCGTCAGTCCGGCGAAGAACGCCGAGAGGAGCGCCCATATGACCCAGCTCATGGCTTTGCCGCCTCGGGCGGTGCGGCGAGCTTCGCCGTCATGGGCAGGAGTTCGCGGTAGAGGTCGCTGCCGCCCCCGTGGCCGAAGTGCTCCGAGCGCAGGACAAAGTCCCTATCGACCAGGTGAAGTCCCGGGATCATGTCGAAACTCGCCTGGTTCAGCATCGCGGGCGTCCCAACCAGGACGTAGACATTGGCCCGGTCCGTCAGCTTGAAGTGGTCCGCCCACGCCTTCACCTCGGTGACCGTCGGAGCCTTGAGGTCCAGGTTGTAGATCACGACCTGGACGTAGGCTACCGCGGGGTTGTCGAGCTTCAGCCCTCCCCCGAAGCGGGCGAGGTTCTCGTCCAGGGAGACTATGCCTGCCTGCGGCTCAATGCCGAGGAAGCCGCCAAGCGTGTCGCCGCCGGAATGGGACTGGGACGCGGGGCAGGACATGGCCACGGGCTCGACCAGGATGACCCTGCCCTTGAGGGACGAGAGATGGAACAGGTTCCCGTTGCAGTCCATTAGCGCCAGGTCCGGGTAGTGATCCCCGACCTTTGGAGGCCAGGTACCTATATCCGTCTGGACCTCGGGGTGCGGGAGGGCGGGGGAGGCCTCGGAGACCCTGCGCGTGGGCAGCACGACAGGTGTCTTCTCCACGGAGGCCACCTGGCTTCTGTCGAGGACGACGCGGCCCGTCTCCCGCTCGAGGATCACCTTGTCGTCCGTCTCGACGACAATCCTTCCCCTGACGACCGCGCCAGTCGTCAGGGTCACCTCATCGCCCCGGGCCGCTGCGCCGCAGAGGGCCAAAAGGAGGGCAGTAAGGTGTCTCGTCCGCATGTGGCGTCTCTTTTCTTCCGGCTTCGTGGGCAACGCTCCAATTCGGCCGATTGCAGCGCCTTGTCGAATGAAAACACCGCAATCGGTTTGCCGAGCTTTCCCGGGTGCTTTCATATGACTCCCATGGTCCGCTGGCACGTTCGCCTCTTATCCTTGCTGCTCTGCGGGGCGCAGGCATGGGGAGCGGTACTTGCCGACCGGGTGGTCATCCTGGCCAATGCCGCCGACCCGGACTCCCTCGCCATCGCCCGGCACTACGCCCAGGTCCGCGGAGTGCCGGCAGCCAACATCATCGCCCTCGATACCCCGACCTCAGAGAGCATCACCTGGAGCATCTTTGTCCCCAAGGTCTGGAGCCCGCTTGAGGAGGAACTCGTCAAGCGGGGTTGGATTGACGCCATTCCCATGGACTTGGTGGACGATGTGGGCCGCAGGAAATACGCGGTCTCGGGCCACAGGATCGCGGCCCTGGTCGTCTGCCGGGGTATCCCGCTTAAGATTTCCAACGACCCGGACCGCTTCAAGGAGGCGCATCCCTACACTGACCACCCGCAGTTCCGGACGAACGAGGGCGCGGTGGACTCGGAGCTGAGCCTGCTGGCCCAGACGGACTATCCCATAAACGCCAGCGTCCCTAACCCGCTTTTCCTCAACGCGCAACCGAGCGACAACGCGCTGGAGCAGGTCGTGAAGGTCTCGCGCCTCGACGGCCCGACCGCCGACGAGGCCATGCATCTCGTGGACAAGGCCGTCGAGGCGGAGCGCGCGGGCCTCGTGGGCCGGGCCTACGTCGACATCGCGGGACCCTATGCCAACGGCAACACGTGGCTTGAGGGCGCGGCCAACCAGATCGCGGCGACCGGAATCGACCTCACGGTGGGGCGTGGCCCGCAGACATTTGCAGCCTCCGACCGCATCGACGCGCCGATCCTCTATTTTGGCTGGTACGCGCAGGACCTGAACGGTCCGTTCTCGCTCCCCGGCTTCCAATTCCCTCCGGGGGCCATCGCGGTCCACATCCACAGCTTCTCGGCCCACACCCTGCGCTCCGACACGGAAGGGTGGTGCGGGCCGCTGATCGCGCGGGGCGCGACCGCGACGCTCGGAAACGTGTTTGAGCCCTATCTCGAGTATCTTCACCGGCCGGACCTCTTCGTCGAGGCCCTGACGCACGGCGACAACCTTGTGGACGCCGCCTACTACGCGCTGCCTGTCCTCAGCTGGCAGTCGATCGTGATCGGGGACCCGCTCTACAGGCCATTCCCGGTGGGTGCGGCGCTCCCAAAGGGAACGGCGGCCACCTACGGCTACGGCGTCATCCGCCAGATGAACCTCCTGGACGCCGCGGGAAAACACGCCGAGTCGATCGCCGCGGGAAAGGCGGGCATGGACCGCTCCCCGAACCTGGCACTGGCCATGGCACTCGCCGGCCGGCTCGAGGCCTCCGGCAACCGGGATGAGGGCATCTGGGCCGTCTCGGGCGCGGCCGGAAATTCGGACGCCTCCCTCGGCAATTGGGCGCTGCTTCACCAGTCCGCCCAGTACCTGGCGTCGCGCAAGCGCTCCGCCGAGGCCATCGACATCTACAGGAGGCTCTTTGACATCGACGCCCTTCCCGCGGGCGTGCGCAGCTCGTGGCTCGCCGAGGCGAGGAACGTGGCGCTGGACTCGGGCGACACCGCCCAGGCCGCCGAATGGAAGCAGCAGATGGATCTCCTCAACCCGCCAAAGCCGGCGCCGTAGGCGCCCGGCCTTCAGAGCTTCTCGATGATGTGATCCGCCAGGCCGTAGGCCACGGCCTCCTTGGCGGTCAGGTAGAAGTCGCGGTCGCTGTCCTTCGAGATCTTCTCCAGGGGCTGGCCCGAGGCCTCCGCCAGAATGTGGTTCAGCTCCACGCGAAGCTTCTCCATCTCCTGGGCCTGGATGTTGATGTCGGTCGCGGGCCCGATGAAGCGTCCCGAGATGAGGGGCTGGTGGATCAGCACGCGCGCGTGCGGGTAGATGTAGCGCTTACCCTTGGCCGCGCCGCAGAGGAGGATGGATCCCATGGAAGCCGCCATGCCCGTCACGACGATCGTGATGGGGGAGGTGATGAGCTTCATCGTGTCGAAGACCGCCATGCCAGCCGTGATCGAGCCGCCGGGGGTGTTCATGTAGAAGGTGATCTCCTTGCCCGGGCCCGTGGACTCAAGGTACAGGAGCTTCTCGGTCAGGTCCTTGGCCGTCTCGTCGGTCACGGCGCCCCAGAGGAAGATCTTCCTCTGGTTCAGGAAACGCTTCTGGACCAGCATCGCGACGGGCGTGTCCTTCTTGGAAGCGGGGATCTCCGGGCCGGTCTCCTCCTCGTCATCATCGTCGTCCAGACGGGGGAGGGGGGAGGTCAGGCTGGGCTGCAGGTTGGTGAAATGCATGTGTCCGAAAATTTGATCGAAAGGCCGGTTTTGGCAAGCGCCTCTGGCTCAATAGGCGACCTTGTCGGCCTTCGACGCCCACTCCGTGAAGGCCCCCTTGGCCTCCTCGTTCAGGAGCACCTTCATGGCGACCTGGCGCTCGCCGACAGGCAGCGGGATCTGCTGGTAGATGAGGTCGTCGTCGAAGCCGATCTCCGCGGCATCCTGGCGGGTGTTGCCGTAGTAGACCTCGGGAATCCGGGCCCAGTAGATGGCCGAAAGGCACATTGGGCAGGGCTCGCAGCTCGCATAGAGGACGCAGTCGGAAAGCTGGAACGTGCCCAGATTCTTGCAGGCATCCCGGATGGCCACCACCTCGGCGTGCGCCGTCGGGTCACAGGTCGACGTGACCTGGTTGCTGCCCCGTCCGACGACCTTGCCACCGCGGGCGATGACGCAGCCAAACGGGCCCCCGCGTCCACCCCGGCTGCCCTCGAGGGAGAGGCCGATCGCGTCCCTCATGTGTTGTTCGTGGCTCATGGCGTGTGTCTAGGATTCAACGGGTTGGAAGACGCAAAAAGCCGACGGTACAAAGGAGGTGACAGGAGACAACGAGGAAGTTCATTGTCGGCTCCCACACCGCACGAATCATGCCCGACACACTACCCGCTGGAATGGAAATCAAAGGCCCGGTCTCGGCCCAATACGCCGAGATCCTGACACCCGAGGCATGCGCCTTCCTGGCGGGGCTGTTCACGATGTTCGAGGGTCGCCGCCGGGAACTCCTGGCCGCCCGGGTCGCAAGGCAGGCCGAGATCGATTCCGGCGTCCTTCCGGACTTCCTGGAATCGACGAAGTCCATCCGCGAGGGCACCTGGAAGGTGGCTCCCGCCCCGGCCGACCTCCAGGACCGCAGGACCGAGATCACCGGGCCCGTCGACCGCAAGATGGTCATCAATGCGCTCAACTGCGGAGCCAAGGTGTTCATGGCCGACTTCGAGGACGCGACGTCGCCGACCTGGGAGAACCTCCTGGACGGCCAGATCAACCTGCGCGACGCCGTCCGGCGCACGATCACCTTCTCGAGCCCCGAGGGGAAGGCCTACAAGCTCAACGAGAAGACGGCGACCCTCCTCGTGCGCCCCCGCGGCTGGCACCTGCCCGAGAAGCACGTGACGATGGGGGGCAAGCCCGTCTCAGGCAGCCTCTTCGATTTCGGCCTCTATTTCTTCCACAACGCCAAGGAGCTCCTGGCGCGCGGGTCCGGCCCCTACTTCTACCTGCCGAAGATGGAGGGCCATCTCGAGGCCCGCCTCTGGAACGACGTGTTTGTCTACGCCCAGGCCACCCTCGGCGTGCCGCAGGGCTCGATCCGCGCCACGTCGCTCATCGAGACCATCCTCGCGACCTTCGAGGCCGAGGAGATGCTCTACGAGCTGCGCGACCACGCCTCGGGCCTGAACTGCGGGCGCTGGGACTACATCTTCAGCTGCATCAAGAAGCTGAAGAGGAAGAAGGACTACATCTTCCCGGACCGCACACAGATCACGATGACGGCGCCCTTCATGAGGGCCTACTGCCTGTATGTCATCAAGGTGTGCCATCGCCGCGGAGCCCACGCGATGGGCGGCATGGCGGCCCAGATCCCCATCAAGAACAACCCGGCCGCGAACGACGAGGCCCTGGCGAAGGTGCTGGCCGACAAGGAGCGCGAGGCGACCGACGGCCACGACGGCACCTGGGTCGCCCACCCGGGCCTTGTGCCCGTGGCGCTCAAGGCCTTCGACCGCCTGATGCCCGGCCCGAACCAGGTCTCGCGCCTGAGGGAGGACGTGAATGTCACGGCAGCGGAGCTGCTCGCGGCGCCCGCCGGCACCATCACCGACAACGGCATCCGCACGAACTTGAGCGTCGGCATCCAGTATCTCGAGGCATGGTTCGGCGGCTCCGGCTGCGTGCCGCTGTACAACCTCATGGAGGATGCGGCGACGGCCGAGATCTCCAGGGCCCAGCTCTGGCAATGGCTCCACTGCGGCGGCCATCTGGCCGACGGTCGCCCGATCACGATCTCCCACTACGAGTCGCTGCTCGGCGAGGTGATCAAGAAGATCGAGGGTGAGGTCGGCATGGACCGCTACTCCAACGGCCACTACCGCACCGCGGCCCACATGTTCATGGACATGGTGAAGAATCCCGAGCTCGACGAGTTCCTCACGCTCCCGGCCTACGACCTGCTTAAGTAAGGCCCATGCCCCTGACCCTCGCCGCGCTCAATTCAGCCGACAGCGGGGATTTTGTCGGCGCCATCGGGCACCTCTTCGAGCATTCGCCCTGGGTGGCCGAGGAGACCTACGAGGCGCGCCCCTTCGCGAGCCTCGACGAGCTCCACCTCGCGCTCTGCGAGACGATGCTTTCCGCTCCGGCGGAAAAGCAGATGGCGCTCATCCGCGCCCACCCGGACCTTGCGGGGCGCCTCGCGAAGCCCGGCCAG
>Ga0302319_10001558_pt1 | contig 51035 bp, 43 predicted proteins | sample Bog_T0_2_FD_203319 | JGI IMG/M metagenome (GOLD analysis project Ga0302319, IMG submission 203319) | Peat permafrost microbial communities from Stordalen Mire near Abisko, Sweden - Bog_T0_2 | ecosystem: Environmental > Terrestrial > Soil > Wetlands > Peat | place: Sweden: Abisko, Stordalen Mire... | reverse complement strand
TGCCGTGCCGCCTGGTGCGCGACTTTCTCAAGGGAGGGCACAGGGTGCGCGGGCTCTCCGTTAATCGGCGCGAGTTCCTGTTCCAGGCTGGTGACGCCATGGTCGGCGATCCCGCATGGCACAATCAGAGCAAAGTTCCGCAAATCCGTGGTTACATTGAATGCGAATCCGTGTGACGTGATGCCCTTGGCGACATGAATGCCAATTGCGCCAATCTTTCTTTCCGCCCCAACCGGCTGCCCACCCGTTCCCAGTCCCTGCTGGCTGATCCCTGACCCCTGCTCCCTGTTGCCTGTACTTCCGCACCACACTCCGGTGAGTCCGGCAACGCGCCCCGCCTGAACGCCAAACCCGCCGCAAACTCTGATCAGCGCCTCCTCCATGCCGCGGACGAAGTCCACAGGACCCATTCGTCCGCCGTTGGGAGTGGTGAGGGTGCGCAGATCGAAGATGGGATAACCGACCAACTGCCCCGGCCCGTGATAGGTCACATCGCCGCCGCGGTTGATCTCGTGCAACGTCACGCCGCGCTCGGCCAGCATTTCGTTGCTGGCGAGGACATTGGCGCGGTTGGCATTGCGGCCCAGCGTCAGCACCGGCGAATGCTCGAGGAGGAGCAGCACATTTTTCAGATTCCCTGCGGCCACTAGTGCGGCAATCTCCGCCTGCAGCTGCAGCCCCTCGTCGAAGCCCACTCGCCCGAGATAGAGGTACTGAATCATCGCTGTTTCAATTGTAGCCAGCCGGTCTTCAGCCAGGCGGCTGCGCCATCGGTCACGCCGGGTAGCGCGGCTCAAAGATGGGAGCGAACGCCGCGCGGTGCTGCCAGAAGACCAGCAACCAGAGCAGTGTCAAAACCACACCGGCCTGAAAACCGTCAGGCAAGATCAGAATGTGAAACATCAGAATGTTCACCAGTACCGGGCCCAGGAGCACTAATCCCAGTGCCACAAACCGGTTCACGAGAAAGAGTATCCCCGAAGCCACCATCAAGGCCCCAATAACGTACGTGTAGTGGGCGGCCACCAGTAAACCAATAAATGTCGCCGCCGGCCCACTAGGCAATTGTCCCTTCAAAAAGTTGAAGAACAGATTCGAGCCAAAGAACAGAAATGCCGCGCCCAGCAAATAGCGTGCAATTGCACCAACAATCTTCATCAGGACTCTCCTTGGGTTTGAGGATATTTCCTTGAACAAGCGCCATCTTACGTACGCGGCCCTGGGGGAGCTGGACAATCGCCCTATCTTAGCAGCAGATGGCCACGACTCGCCTCTCGATTCAAGCCATTCTTCGCAAACGCTCTGAGCCGGTGTGCCGTCTTCTTTGGTAAAGTGTCTCTACACGGAGTGCCGCTGAACGTCCTTGCTTAATTCGTCCTCTCACACATTGCCTCGCGGGCCGCGGTTGGTTGAGGTGTGTCTGTTCGCATCTACCAAGAGAGGATGAACTCCATGCTTCTTCAGGATCTGGGCTGGTCCAGTTACTTTGCGAGCCAGCTTTCCACTGGGCTCGCCGGCATCCCGGGTCGCGTGGCTTCCGCCAACCACGGCCGGTTTCTGGTTTGGACTCAGACGGCCGACGAGGGCACGGGCGAAGTCGATGCTAGTGTTACCGGGACGCTGCGCAAATCCGGAGCCCTTTGGCCAGCCGTGGGTGACTGGGTAGTCCTGCGGCCGGACGCTCCGGTTATCGACCGCGTGCTCAACCGCCAAACCAAGCTTTCCCGCAAGCAGCCGGAGCGCGAGGTGCGCGAGCAGGTGCTGGCGGCGAACATCGATGTCCTCTTCATTGTCAGCGGACTTGACCGCGACTACAACCCACGCCGCATCGAGCGCTTTCTTGTGATGGCCAATGAGAGCGGCGCACGGCCGGTGGTGTTGCTGAACAAGGCTGATCTTGCAGCTACCTTAAACCTGGACCTGGCGGAGATTGTTGCCGGCGTTCAGCAGATGAGCGCGGGGATTACGGTGCTTCCAATCAGCGCGCGTACTGATAACAACCTGGACGCCCTTCCTGCGCAGCTTGGTCCGGGCCAGACCGCCGCACTGATTGGATCTTCAGGTGTGGGCAAATCCACGATCCTCAACCGGCTACTTGGGGACGAGCGCCAGCGCACGACCGAAGTTCGCGCCTCCGACAGCCGCGGCCGCCACACCACAACCTCCCGCCAGCTTTTCCGCATGCCCGGTGGCTGGCTGCTCATGGATCTGCCCGGCCTGCGCGAGGTCCAGCTCTGGGCGAACACCGATCCAACTTCAGCTAGCACTTCAGGCGGCGAAAATCTGGAAGCCAGCTTCGACGACATTCAGGCATTGGCCCAGAACTGCCGTTTCCGCGACTGCACCCACACCGCCGAACCCGGCTGCGCCGTAACCTCCGCCGCCCTTGACCCCGCCCGCTTGGCCAACTACCAGAAGATGCAGAAAGAGCTGGCGCACCTGGAGCGGAAGACCAACCCTCGCTTGGCGAAAGAGACTCGAGCAAAGTGGAATGCGATCGAGAAGTCGGTGCGGAGCCACCCCAAACGGGACCAGTCGTGATCGATCCAAAGCATTCCCGGTCTCTCACCGCCCACGCAGCAGGGTGCCCCATCCTTTTCGCGCTGTTTGCGAAAAGGGTGGGAAATCACTAACCCAAATTGCGGTTAAACTGGAATCAAGGAAGAAGTTGAATTGAATGCGCCCATCCGAGGTTCTGCCAAAGCATCGCGACACCATCCGCCAGCTCGTTCTTCAAGCTGGTATGGCCAACCCGCGCGTCTTCGGGTCGGTACTGCACGGCGACGATGAGGACGGCAGCGACCTCGACCTGCTGGTCGATCCCGCGCCGCGCGCGAGCTTGCTGGATATGGCAGGCCTCCAGATCCGGTTGGAAAAGGCGCTCGGGGTCAAGGTCGATGTCCGCACGCCGGGCGAACTTCATCCCCGCTTCCGCGAAAAAGTCCTCGCCGAGGCCTCATCCCTGTGAACAAGCACGAATTCCGCGCCAATGACTACATGTTGCATATGCTGGAGGCAGCGGATCGGATCCTTGGGTACACCGCCGGCGTGAACGAGGAGAACTTTTACTCCAATCAAATGTTGCAGGACGCAGTTGTCCGCAACATTGAGATCATCGGCGAGGCCGCCAACAACCTGCTTGAAGTCGGTCCAGAATTCGCCGCAAAGTATCCCTCCATCCCCTTCGCCCAAATCTATGGAATGAGAAATCGTGTCTCGCACGGCTACTTCGCTGTCAGCACGGCCATGATCTGGGACTCCGTGCAGGTTGACTTGCCCGAATTGCGTCTGCTGATTCTGAGAGTGCTCGAAGACTTGCAAACCTCGGATTCGCGCTAAACTATCTACAGGCAGGAGGACCGGGCGGTCGCTGCCGGCTTCTTTGCGCGAGCGAGGTTTGCCGGGGGAGGAAAGTCCGAACTCCGCAGGGCAGTGTGCCGGATAACGTCCGGGACGTGGGCCTCAAAACCCATGGACGGCCAGTGCCACAGAAAAGATACCGCCTCGGCTACCCCTCTTTCGGGAGGACGACCCTGAGTCAGCTTGCTGATTCAGTGCCGGGGTAAGGGTGAAATGGTGCGGTAAGAGCGCACCGCCCGTCCTGTAAAGGCCGGGGCAGGGTAAACCCCACACGGAGCAAGACCAAATAGGGAGGGAAGCGCCCGCCAAGAGCCAAGCGGCGCTGCGCATCTGCCCGATGCGTCCAGGCGGCTCGAGCTTTTGCCGAAACCTCCGGGTAGGTCGCTGATGAGTGTCCGCGGCAACGCGGCGCCTAGAGGAATGACCGCACACGACAGAATTCGGCTTACAGGTCCTTTTGCCGAAATCTCGGGTCCCCAACGATTTATCGTTGGGGCGATCACTGACAGCCTTGGCCGGGAAGCAAACCCGGCCGGGCTGACCACTTTATAAATGGAGATTCGGATGCCGGAAATTACGCGCCGAAGCCTGATGCGCAACAGTGGATTGGCAGCGTCGGCCTCGCTGATGCTCGGAGGGCTGACGAGTGCATCCGCGGAAGAGGGCGCTCAAGGGAATGTCTTCCACGTATTTGCCTTTCAGTGGAAGCCGGCTGCCACCGATGCGGACAAAGCTAGAGCGCTCAAAGACATATCCGCCTTTCAAGGACAGATACCAGGGCTTCTTGAAACGCACGTCGGCGCCAACATCTCTCCGCGTGGCAAGGGCTACACTTTCGGAGGAATCATGCGCTTCAAAGACCAGGCCGCGCTGGACGCATACGTTCAGCATCCCGCGCACCAGGCACTTCTGGCATGGCTGGTGCCGCTGATCGACGCAATCGAACTGGACCTGCGCGCTTGAGGACGCTCTCTCCTGCAATAGAGCGGCACTCGCTGGCCCGTTATTAAGCTTTGTCGGGGCGAAAAAGCTAATAACAGGCCCTACGATAGAGACATGCTTCGCGTAAAGCTGCTTCATCCGGACGCACGGGTTCCCGTTGTCGCTCACCCTGGCGAAGACCTCGGTTACGATCTATTCGCCCTCGAATCCGTCCTGCTCAGCCCGCACGAGACGGTTCGCGTCCGCACCGGGACCGCGGTCGAGGCCCGGCATCCGGAGAGCGGGGCTCCGCTCGGCCTGTTGGTTCGCGACCGGTCCTCGATGGCGGCGAGGGGCATTGCCACCACGGCGGGCGTCATCGATGCCGGTTATCGCGGCGAGGTTCTCATTCTCATGACTAACCTGGGCGAAGCGGCCATCGAGCTCAATGCGGGCGAAAAGATCGCCCAGATGATCCCCGTGCCGGTGCTTACCGGCCGCGTCGAGACGGTCGATTCCCTGGAGGACTCAGCCCGAGCGGAGAAAGGCTTCGGGAGTTCAGGAACGTAGGTCAGGTCGGAGAATCGGCAAAATGGCGATCCAGTAAGCACGTTTCGGAACAGACGAGCCGCCTAACGCGTATTCAAATCAAGGACAATCCAACTCGCATCAGGGGCCGGGCCGGCCAGTTGCCCTTCTCATGCAATTTTCGAACGCGGCCAGAACGGCCTTTGGCTCGTCAATAAGATGTAGGACATCCGGCAAGCGCAATCATGTCAGATTGCATAGACTAGGAAAACCGGCTAGAACCTCCGAGAGTCCTGGAAACGGATCCTGGATACCTGGGCGCCTCTTTTCTTGCTGCCTCTTTCGCAACAGGGTGAGAGGCGAAGAACCAATCCGGCACAGGGGAAATCCAGCACAGGGGAAATTCAGCCCAGGCAAGGAAAGCGGAACCATGCAATTCACCGAGGCGTTCAAACTAGCGCTGCAATCTCTGTGGGGCAACAAGCTCCGTTCCATCCTCACGCTCATTGGCGTGGTGATGGGGGTGGCATCGGTCATCATGGTCATCACTCTGGTGAATGGCGCAAATACCTACGTGAGCACCAAGCTGCTCAGCCACGGCGCGGATGTGTTTTCCATCAACCGCAATGGCCCCATCTTCTCCGCACAGGATTATTTCCGCTTTCAAAAACGCAAGATCTTGCGCATCGAGGACTATCAGGCCGTACAGGACGGTTGCAACGAGTGCACCGAAGTGGGCGTGCGGCTCGATCAGAACGTCAGCGTCGTCGCGAACAGCCACTCCAGCACGGATACCGACATGCGCGGCATTACCTGGACCATGGTCTCGCTGGATAACCTCGATATCGATCTGGGCCGCGGATTTACCCCCGCGGACGACTCGAACGCGACGCACAGCGCGATTGTGGGCTACGACATTGTAGACAATCTGCTGGGAGATGGAGACCCGATCGGCAAGGAAATCCGTGTCGGCGGCATCCCTTTCACCGTGGTAGGGGTGGGCGCCCGCCAGGGCAAGATGCTCGGCCAGTCGCAGGACAACTGGGTCGCCGTGCCCATCTCCACCTACCAGCAGACTTACGGCTACAACGATTCGGTGATTATCTTCGCGCGCGCCGGCGGCACGCCGGAATCGATGGAGCGGGCCAAGGACGAGGTCCGGGTGATGATGCGCGCCCGGCGTCACGACGCTGTCGGCGCGGAGGACGACTTCGAGATCCAGACCAACGACACGTTTCTCGACATCTGGAAGCAGATCTCGGCCATCTTCTTCGACGTGGTCATTGGCATCGCGTCCATTTCGCTGGTGGTGGGCGGCATCGTCATCATGAACATCATGCTGGTGAGCGTGACGGAACGGACGCGCGAAATCGGCGTGCGCAAGGCGCTGGGCGCCAGGCAGCGCGACGTGCTGCTGCAATTTCTCATTGAGAGCGGAACCATGGCGCTGGTTGGGGGATTCATCGGCGTCATGTGCGGCGTGATTGTCGCGAAACTGATCACGCTCATTATCGGCTTCCCGACAAGCGTGCAGTTATGGAGCGTGCTGCTGGGCTTATTCATGGCCACGGCCACAGGCATTTTCTTCGGCGTCTATCCGGCCAGTAAGGCGGCAAAGCTGGATCCGGTGGTGGCGTTGAGGGCAGAGCTGTGAAGAGCAGATGACAGGTTACAGATGACAGATGACAGTTTCCCTCTCTAGCCGGTCGCATCGTGAGGCGGCACTATGATTCATTCCTTCCGGGATTTACAAATTTGGCAAAAGTCGATGCAACTCGCTGTCGCCGTCTACCGGACAACTCGAGACTTTCCCCGCGAAGAGCTCTATGGCTTGACAAGTCAGATCAGGCGCGCAGCAATTTCTGTACCAAGCAATATTGCGGAGGGCCAAGGTAGGCTGAAGCTGGGTGAATTCAGGCAATTCCTGGGAATCGCACGCGGCTCGAATTGCGAATTGTAAACAGAGTTGGAACTCGCGATCGTACTTGGTATTGGAAATCCTGAAATGCTCCGCGAAACGGAAGGATTATCACAGGAAGTTGGAAAGATGATCTACGCGTTCTTGGAGTCCCTCAAAGATTGACCTGCAGCGACCATAGTCGCCGGTAGCCTGCAGGCCTTAACTGTCATCTGTAATCTGTAACCTGTAATCTGTACTTCGGAGCTTCCATGTCCCAAGGTCAAACCCGCGAATCGATCAAAATGGCGCTGGACACGCTGCGCACAAACAAGCTCCGCTCGGGGCTGACAGTGCTCGGCATTGTCATTGGCGTTACCACCGTGATCGTGATTTCTTCGGTGATCAACGGGCTCAACAACCGGGTCTACGAGTTCGCCGACTCGCTGGGATCGAATGTCTTCTGGGTCTTTCATATGCCGGTCATCGGCGTGCGGCCCACCACCGAGCAACTCACGCGCAAGAAGCTCACCATGGACGACATGTACGCTCTGCGCACGCTGCCCCATGTGGTGGCCACTGACGCGCAGCGCCGCTACGAAAAGGCGTTCGGCGTTGGCGACGTGAGCGCCAAGTACCAGGGGCACAAGGTTGCAGGCGCCGTTTTGACGGGCAATTTGCCGGAGATGATGGAAGTAACGAATTTGACGCTGCAGGAAGGCCGAATATTTACCGATCAGGAAGACCAGACGCATGCGCCCGTCTGCGTCCTGGGCCATGACACCGCGGAAGAGCTGTTCGTAAACGGCGAGGACCCCATTGGCAAGGAAATTACCGTCGCCAACGGCTTGTATACCGTGATCGGCGTGTTCGACCTTCGCAAGCAGGCCTTCGGGAGCGGCAAGAATCCTGAAGACAACGAAATCATCTTTCCCATGGGAACCTTTCACAGCCTGCACCCGGAAGTGCTCGACGTCTGGATCAGCGTGAAGTACGATGACCCCAAGAATAAGGCCCTCGTAGAGGACGAGATCCGCGAAATGCTGCGCATTCGCCGCCATGTGAAGGTCGAGGCGCCCGATAACTTCGAGATCTTTGGCCCGGACTCAATCACCAAACTGTGGGGCAACATCACGGGCGGCCTGGTCGCGTTCATGATCGCCGTCTCCAGCGTCGGGCTGATGGTGGGCGGCGTGGGAGTGATGAATATCATGCTTGTCTCGGTCACCGAGCGAACCCGCGAAATCGGAGTGCGCAAAGCCATTGGCGCCACCAAGCGCACCATCCTTACGCAGTTCACTACCGAGGCCATCACGCTGTGCGCGGTCGGCGGCATCTTCGGGATCGCCGTGGGGGCTGTGTTGACATGGATCGTCTACTACCTGCCAATAGGCCTTCCCGCAACGCTGTCCTCTCTCTGGGTGATGGTTGGGTTTGGCGTATCGTGCACCATCGGGTTGCTTTTCGGCATCTACCCAGCCTGGAAGGCCGCCAATCTGGACCCCATTGACGCACTACGCTACGAGTGATGGCGTCGGGATGGACCCGGTTGCATTCCAGAGCGATCGCACGAATCGATTTCGTTGACCAGACTGGTTCGGATTTCCCTCGCGCCGGAGGCGCAACGGACGTTAGCCCCGCGCTTAAGCGTGGGGAAGGAGGCAAACATGAGACTCTCAGCCCTGGAGGGGCGGTGCAAACTTGGAGATTGTCATCGAGATATCGTTCATGCGATTGCCCTGAGTTGCTTTCAGTCGCAGGTCACAAGGGAGCGATTTCCCGTTACAATCACCTAGAATGCGTCGTCCAACCAATATGCCTCGCTCCTTCCGTCTCGGCCATCTGCTGCCTGCAGTCGCCCTTGTAGCGTTTTGCGCCTCCGCAGCTTGTGCACAATCCCCAATGCAGGTGCTCGATCCCACTGCGCTCCATCCTCCGGCAGGCGCGCGGGTCGCAATCGTCGAGTTCGATGACCTGCAGTGCCCGGCGTGTGCGGCCGCCAACCCCATCCTGAAAGCCGCTGCGGCCAAGTACCATATCCCCTGGATACGTCACGACTTCCTCATCCCTTACCACAACTGGAGCCGCATCGCCGCCATCAACGCCCGCTGGTTCGACCAGAAAAGCAAATCGCTCGGGGACGAGTATCGCGACCAGGTTTTCGCCAGCCAAGCCTCCATTTATAACCCCGACTCGCTCTCCCAGTTCACGCAGAAGTTTGCCCAGAGCCACAGCATGGCCCTGCCTTTCGCGATCGATCCACAAGGAAAGCTGGCCCAGGAGGTGGATGCCGACGTAGACCTCGCCCGCCGCACCGGGTGCAAACTCACCCCAACCATTTTCGTTGTCAGCGCGGGAGGCAAGGGAGCGCCTTTCACGCAAGTGATGAACCCGGCCCAGCAGCTTTACACTACCATCGACCAGGCCATCGCCAACACCCCCGCTGCTTCCAAATCCGCCGTGGCCAAGCGCGGCAACTAGTCTGTCTTATTGCACCGCGTCCACCCTGGGATGGCTATAGGCTTCTGACGGGACCGGGGTAATGGGAAGCGATGGCCCTTCCCAGAGAATCTGCGGCGCACCCTGGCTTACCGAATGCAGGCCTTCGAGGTGAAGAATGTGCTTGCCGGCGCGCAGGCCAAGGGAGCCGCGATCGTAGCGCACGGCGTTGCCGGGCGAGCCGCAAACCTGGGCAAACGGAGGGCCGGTCCTGGCCACTTCGACACCGTCGATCCCGAGGCGGGCGCCGTCGCGGTCGAGCAGGTGAAATGTATAGCCGCCATCGGCGGGAATGTCGATGAACCCATCCCAGGCCGCGGCGTAGCGGGTGAAACCCTGTGGGTCTGCCTGGATGTTCAGCGATTCCCCTTTGAAGACCGCCTGTTGCTTGGATAAATCGGGAAGCTCGGTCCAGACACCTGGGTAGATTTGCCAAGTGAGGCCGGGAAGCGTGGAAATAAGGGTGCTTGCAGGATCATGCCATTTGGCGATGGCGACCACTCCCTGCGCCGCCCAATCCTGATTCGTCGAGTCAGGATTGCCTGACCTCTCTTCAACGTGAAGCAGAACACGGAAGCGGCCTGCACCGGTTGCAGCACCGTCGAGCAGGGTGCCTTCGGCATCGGGGAATTTGTGATTGACGCTGCGGCCCGTGCCCAGGGTGCCGTCGCCAAAGAGCCAGGTGTAGCGCGCGCCGGGATTCTCCTGCGCGGTAAATGTGACCTTCTGGCCGGGAGCGAAAAACGGCGGATCGACTGTGAAATGAGCTGAAGGGGTATGCGCGGGGGCGAAAATGGGCGGCTGCGCTCCGTCCGAGGCAATGAGGGGAAGATTGACGTCGGCATTGGCGACGGTCTGGCCATACTTCACGTTGTCGAAGGTGACCCCGGAGACATTGCCCACGAGAGTGGAATAGGCGAGCGGCGGCTGGTCCAGGGCCCAGATATTGCGAAACGTGAAGCCGTGAACGCCGGGCTGGCCAGGAGGCTGGTCAAGCTCAATCTGGGCAAGCGAATACCAGTTGTCGAGAAAGAGATTTTCAAAGGTGTAGCTGGTGTGTTCGCCTTTGGCGCTGTCCGCGCCCCACATGCCGAGCAAAGCGAAAGTTTGGCCACAAGCGCCGATGCCGGCGTGCAGAATGTCTGAGTCGCGCAGCGTGAAATTGCGAGTGTTGAACGTCTTGCGCGGCCACGCCGAGCGAACGACGTTGGAGATGCTGGTGGAAAGCTCGCTGTCCTCGACGAGGACGTTCTGGACATCCTTGCCGGGGCGTAGCATGTCTACATCCAGATAGCCGTCCCAGTTGCCTTCCATGGCCAGGTCGTCGTCGGAGGCGCGGATAAAGGCGTCGCGGACAATGGTGTCGCCGCCGCCCAGCCAGTCCATGCCGTCCTGGTTGGCGTTGCCGGGGTTGCCGCCGATGACGCGCAGATCGTCGAAGGTGAACTGCAGGGAGTCTTTCATCTGAATGGACCATGTGCGGGCGCGGACGATGCAGGTCACGCCGTCGATCTGGACGTTGCGTGCGTCGTAGGAGCCAATGCAATGCCAGTCAGGTTTCTGCATCCAGCCTTCGTCGGTGTTGGGGTCCTGCGTGCCCTCATAAACAATGGTCCCCCGGCCCAGGATGCGGACGCCGCCGACATTGAAGAGGTTGAGGCTGCCGAAGACGAATGCGCCGGGAGCGAGATAAATGGTATCGCCCGATTTCGGGTTCAGGCTTTCACGATGAATGCCGGCGGGGATGATTGTCACTCTCGGACCGGTGGGCGGCGGTGGGGGCGGCGTGCCGGCGAACAGAAACAGCATGACCGCATGGTTGAGGAAGTCTCCCGGCCGGGAGATGGAGAGCTTGGCCGGCGCTGCAAGATGAAAGCGGATAGTCTTGCCCTCGCGCTTAGGCCGGATGCCGAGCCGCCACGGCTGGATATCGACACCTTTGTCCCAGAAGCCGGCTTCGTCGGCGGTGATGGCGATTTCGACCGGTCCGGTGATGTCGAACGAGACCCAGTCGTAGCTGGCGGCGGCGTGAGCCACGTCAACGGACTGGCCATTCACGGTCACGGTGAAGGCGGTGGACTTCATTTCAGGAGGGACGGGCGCGGCTTGCACGCGGGTTGCGGCGTGGGCGGCCATCGGGAGAAAGAGAAGGACAACAAGGAACGATTGAAAACCCGGCAAGAAACGGACTCCGGAGGCAAAGTGGGAACAAACCACTTTAGCACCGGGGACGCGCGAACTCAGCTGCCGCCGCTCATCCAGGGTGTCTTCTCAACGATCGAGGAAACGAATCTCCGCCAGCCCACTTGGCGTGCGACTACAATCCAAATATTCTGGAGAAGTATTTTGAGACTCATGCGCGGCATTCTCCTGATCTTTTGCGTTCTCTCCGCGCCGGTCATAACCGCGAGGGGGCAATCCGCCGCAGACGTATTGCAGAAAATGAATGAGGGCTGGCGCGTCCACGCAGGCGATGATGCTGCTTTCGCCGCGCCTGGGTTTGACGATCGAACCTGGCCGGTGATCGACTTCGGTTTGCAGAATCTGCCCGCCGACATCGCCCGAGGCAAAGTCCGTTGGTTCCGCAAGCAAATCTCGCTGCCGTCGCGGGCCGGCGCCATCGATCTGCTGTTGATCGGCCAGGTCGGATCCTTTGAGGTCTATATCGACGGCGTGCGTTCCGGGCCACCCATTCGGTCTTCCTTGTTTTGGATCGAGTCCAATGAGGCAATCTATCCGCTGCGGCGGGCCGCGGACATCAACCGGCAGGATGTCGAGATTGCCATCCGTTCCCACGCTTACAACCAGGCCTTTTCCAACTCGCTGAATTTCGATAGCGCGGCAATCGGGGCTCCTCAGGCCATTGCGCTCGCCGCCAAAGCGAACGGCGGCGAGCGCCTGGGCGTCGGCGTATTCGACATCACCGTCAACCTGCTCACAACGCTCCTGGGCGGCATTCTGCTTTCACTCTACTTTCAGCAGCGCGGCCATTCCGAGTACCTCTGGCTAGGGTTCACTTGTCTCTTCTTCGCCATGAGCGGGGGTTTGGTGGCGGCCGACCAGGCCGGCTTCATGCCCTTTTCCATCAACGCGTTCATCGGCGACCCATGTTCGTTCCTTGTGATTGCCGCCCAGATCGAATTCGTTTACGCCTTCATTGGGCGCAAACCCGGAATGATCATTCGCGTTTATCAGGCGGTCCTGATTGTGGTACCCGTGATCCTCGATCCGTTACTCTGGGTGGCCATCGCTCCGCCTTTTCTCACTACATGGGTGGAAAACGGGGTTACCCTGCCGGGCATAATTCTGGTTTTTGCGGTGCTCGTCCTTTGGTCTCGCCGCGGCAGCCGCGAGGCCGCCCTGCTGATCGCGCCCATGCTGCTGGCCAATGTCTCCGGCTGCCTTTTCGACCTGCAGATGCTGATCCGGGTTACGCGCCCCGGTTACGCTGTCCGCTCTTTTCACCTCGGCCTGGTCCAGTTTGCTTACTGGCCCATCGCCCAGGCCATCTTTCTGCTCACCATAGGGCTCATTATTTTTCTGCGCTTCAACCGTGTCTCACGCGAGCAGGCCCGCGTCCAGGCTGACCTAGAATCGGCGCGCTCCATTCAGCAAGTGCTTATCCCCGAAGCGTTCACTCCCATTCCCGGCTTCCGCATCGAGTCTGTGTACTACCCGGCACAACAAGTGGGCGGCGATTTTTTCCAAATTCTGCCCACCGGCTCCGGTGGCGTACTCGCTGTGATTGGCGACGTCTCCGGCAAGGGTTTGCCGGCGGCCATGAATGTGGCGCTGATCGTCGGGACGCTTCGCGCGTTGGCCGAAAACACATCCAGCCCAGGGGAAATCCTCGCCGGACTCAACCGCCGCCTGCTCGGCCGTACCACCGGCTTCACCACTTGCCTCGCCCTTCGTATCCAGCCGAGCGGACAGGCTACGCTCGCCGGAGCCGGGCACCTCAATCCCTATCTCAACGGAGAGGGTAAGGCGCGGTTGGAGATCGCGATACCCCCTGCCCTTCCGCTCGGGCTCTCGTTCGGAACCGAATACACAGAAACGGAACTCACACTTCGACGCGGCGATATGCTCACACTTCTAACAGATGGAGTCTTGGAAGCGCGAGACGCGCACACCGGCAAAATGTTCGGCTTTGAACGAATGCGCGATCTGTCAGGCCGGCCGGCAGAAGAAATTGCAGCCGCGGCGCAGAGCTTCGGCCAGGAAGACGATATCGCCGTCCTGACCCTGATGTTTGTTGGAACATAGATTCGCTGGTGGCTGAGTTTTCTGCAACTTGCTCAGATGCCCTCGCCCATCGAGACGTACTCGGCGAGCCGCTCGAGCTCCTTGCGATAGGCCTCGCGCTCGGCGGCTTCCACGGCGAACGGCTCCTTGACGTGAGCCGGCTGCGAACCCGCCGCGCAGAGCCGGTCTTCGAGTTCTTCAACCCGTGCCGAGAGCGCGATCAGCGCGTCCGAGAGCGGGTCCTTCACCTCGTGGGGGTCGGTGATCAACACGCGTTGGCCGTTGCGGTAAACGATGTGGGCGGGGACGCCAACGACCGTGGAGTTTGGGGGTACATCCGACAGCACTACCGAGCCGGCGCCGACACGGGAGTTCTGGCCGACGGTAATGTTGCCCAGGACATTGGAGTTATTGCCGATGAAAACGCCGTCGCAGATGGTGGGGTGGCGCTTGCCATGGCCCTTGCCGGTCCCGCCCAGAGTGACTCCCTGGTAGATGGTTACATCGCTGCCGACGATGGCGGTTTCGCCGATCACGACGCCGATAGCATGGTCGATGAAGAGCCGCCGGCCCAGCAGAGCGCCGGGGTGAATATCGACACCGGTGTAGAAGCGGGCGATCTGGGAGACGATGCGTGCCGGAAGCCGGAGTTTGGCGCGCCAAAGAACATGCGAAATGCGGTGGAACCAGACGGCCCATAGGCCGGGATAGCAGAGAAGAATCTCCAGCCGGGAGCGGGCGGCGGGGTCGCGTTCCAGAACCGAGTTGATGTCTTCACGGATGCGGGCGAACATGGCGATGGACGAGAAATCCAGCCTTTAGATTCTAGCTTTCAGCCGTCAGCCATTGGCTGAAAGCCGGAGAGGTTTGAGGACTCCCTCCCTTGCGCCGGAGAAAAGACCAAGGATGGGGCACCGGACATTCGTGGCGTTCGAAAGCTACACCGCGATCGCTTCGGTTGGCAAGGCAAGGGCTTTCTGGCGCAGAGACTCGAAGAGGATGCTGGACAGGTAGCGCTCGCCGAAGTCGGGCAGGACAACGACGATGAGCTTGCCGTCGTTCTCCGGGCGCGCGGCAACCTTGAGTGCGGCTGACAACGCCGCTCCGGAAGAGATGCCCACAAACAGGCCTTCTTCCAGTGGAAGCTGCCGTGCGGCCGCGATCGACTCGTCGTTGGTGACCTGGATGATTTCGTCGATCAGGCTGGTGTCGAGCACTCCGGGGACGAAGCCGGCGCCGATGCCCTGAATCTTGTGCGGGCCGGGCTTGCCGCCGGAAAGAACCGGACTGTCGACGGGCTCAACAGCGATGGCCTTGAACTCCGGCTTGCGCTCCTTGATGTATTTCGCGACCCCGGTGATGGTACCGCCGGTGCCTACGCCGGAGACGAGAATGTCCACCTTGCCGTCGGTATCGTTCCAGATCTCCGGGCCAGTGGTGGCGTAGTGGATTGCGGGGTTGGCGGGATTGTCAAACTGCTGGAGGATATAGCCGTTGGGAGTCTTGGCGAGCAGCTCGTTGGCCTTGGCGATGGCGCCTTTCATGCCGTTGGGGCCGGGCGTGAGTACAATCTCCGCGCCAAAGGCAAGCAGCACGGTGCGGCGCTCAAGGCTCATGGTCTCCGGCATGGTGAGGATAAGGTGGTAGCCCTTGGCGGCGGCGATGAAGGCCAGGGCGATGCCGGTGTTGCCGCTGGTGGGCTCGATGAGGATGGTTTCGCCGGGCGTGATCTTGCCGGCCTTCTCGGCGGCGTCAATTAAAGCGAAGCCGATGCGGTCTTTCACGCTCGACAGCGGGTTCTGGCTTTCCAGCTTTGCAACGACAGTGCCGGGCAGGCCAGCCGCCACGCGATTGAGCCGTACCAGCGGGGTGCGGCCAATGATTTCAGTTACATCTGCGGCAATTCGCGCCATGATGATCTCCTCTTTGGGTGCAATTGGGTTTGGGGGCGAATCGGCCCCAGCCATTGAATTGAAGCGATGTTTGGGGTGCGGTGGAGCTCAAAAAACGGAAAAAATTTGCGCACGAATTGGGCACGCACCTGCGTCGGAGCTTCTCACCAGGACGGCGCTAGCGACATCGACGCATACCCAATAGCCTAGACCGGAAGCGCGGGATATGGCAAGTGCCTGCGCAACAAAGAGGTCGAGAAACTCGAATGTTATGAATGAACGCGAGTAAGATGCCACACATCTGGAGCGGTGGTTCCTGGAGAATAAGATTGTCGGAAAAAGGAGTTGACAAACAATATCTACATATGTAGAGTTTGACAAATGAAATTTCGATTGTCACCCCAAACACTGCTGGTTCTGGAAGCTTTTCTTGAGCAGGCTGAGGAGTGGAAGTATGGCTACGATCTGAGCCGTGTGACCGGGCTGAAGTCGGGCACGCTCTATCCGATCCTGATGCGCCTCGCCGGGCACAAGCTGCTGGAGACCGAGTGGGAGGCCGCTTCAGAGCCGGGCAGGCCTCCGCGGCACATGTACCGGTTCACACCGGAGGGCTTGCGATTTGCGAGGGCCAATGTTTCTGCGCATGCCAACGGCGCTCTGGACCAGGTGGCGCTGGGCCTGATTCCGCCGAGCCTGGTGCAGGGCTGATGGGGGCGCCGCGCAAACTGGCTGGGGCGCTGCTCCGGGCCGTGCTGCGCCTGGCGCCGCCGGAAAGCCGCGACTGGGCTCTGGCCATGTTGCGCGAGCTGGACTTCATTGCGGGCGAGTGGGCGGCTCTGCTCTGGGCGATCGGAAGTACCGCAGCGATTTTGCGCCACGCGGCGAGCGGCTGGCGAATCTGGTTGAGGGGTAAATCAAACAAGGAGGCGGGTATGAACAGCACAGGGAAGAAAGCACTTGGAGTTGGATTGGGGATGTTGTCCGCGTTGGCGCTGGTGGGGTGCGCGTTTGCCGTTCTGCGCATCGCCGGGATTGTTTTTCCGGCACTTGAACATTCGCCCTGGGCGTACTGGCTCGCTGTGTTAGCCATTCCGGAAGCGGTTTTTGTCATCGCGACTGTGATGCTGTGGCGGAAAAGAGGGCCGGTGGCCGCCGGTATTCTCGCCACGGGGCTGGTGATGGCCCTGCATGTCGCGGTGCATCTGACCTTGCATTGGTAAGCGTCGGCCTAGCAGCCGTGGTGAAAGTCAGGTTTTGAAAGGGCATGACTTTAGTCGTGCCGCAAGCGGTTGATAATAAACGATGGGCTTTAGCCCCTGAGGGATGTTTTGAGGCAATTTGCACGTTCACCACAGGCCGTTAGGAGAGTTCATTGGCCAACGAAACGGTAAAACCCGTACCAACCACGATCGCTCCCTGGCTGTCCGTCAGGGGCAGCGCCCAGGCGGTTGAGTTCTACAAGGCAGCGTTCGGAGCCGTGGAGGTCTTTCGTTTAGGCGATCCCGGCGAGAGTGTAATCGGACGTCTCTCGGTGGATGGTGCGGAGTTCTGGGTGGGCGACGAATCGCCCAGTCATTTCAACTTCAGTCCCGAATCGCTGGGCGGCTCTTCGGTGCGGATTATTCTTACCGTGCCGGACCCCGACACCGCTTGCGCGAACGCAATCAAGGCGGGCGCCTCCCAGGTGTATCCGGTTCACGACGAGCACGGCTGGCGCCTGGGGCGCGTGGTCGATCCTTACGGGCATCACTGGGAGATTGGCCGGCAGCTCGTTGAAACTTGAAGCTTCTCAGGCCTTGGCCGGCCCGTCGTCCTGCTTTGGGCCCAGCGTGCCGGCGCGCTCCAGCCGGCTCAGGATGCCGCGGGTACGGTTGATCCAGTGCGGGTCCTCCATTCCGGCGCCTTCGCCCTTCACTTTCTCAAGCGTGGCCGCGTACTTGCTCTTGCGGCGCGGGTCGGCTTCGAGCAGGCGCTCCATGGCGCGAACGGAATGCCGCAACGCGATCATGTTCTCCAGTTGCTCCCCCAGAAGGAGCGCGACCTGGCGATTCACGGCCAGCAGCGGCTCTAGATGGGATTCGAGAAGCGATTTCAGCCGCGCATCGATCTTCGCTTCCACCAGTTTTTGCATCTTCGTATCGAGCGTCGGTTCTTGGCTTCCGTCCGCGTTCGCCGGCGCCGGAGGTTTCCCCACCGTTTCGTCGGCGGCGTTCCGGTTCGCATCGTTCGCGGATTTGCTGGCCGAGTCGCTGCCCGAGCCTTCAGCGGAATCCTTCCTCGCGCCCTGGCTAGCCCCTTCGCGCGTACCGTTGCCCGTATCGGTACCCTTGTTTTGGTCTGGACCTGGGACCGCTTCAGAGCGGGGCCCGGGCTTCGAGTCCGTATTGGGGCCTTTCACTGCGTCTACAAAAGGGTCTTTACCTGCGTCTTCCATTTCGCGGCTCTCCGCATACTTCGATGCGGACAAGCCGTCAGGCGTCTGCACCGGCGCGGTGTCGCACAACCCTGAGTTTTCCTCTCAATTATGGCGACGCCGGCTAAAATCATCACCCCGTGGCGTCAACCCGTATTCCGCAGTCCCGCGGAGATTCCGCTGATCGTGGCGGCAATGGCGCGATTGACCTCCGGCGTGTCTTCGCCGGAGCGCTTGCGGCGCAGCATGTCCACCTGGATGAGGTGCATGGGATCGACATAGGGATTGCGCAAGCGGATGGAATGCGCGAGAACCTGGTTCCTTTCCAGGAGCTCCGTCTGGCGCAGGACGGCCAACAGAGCACGCACGGTGCGGTGAAACTCGGCATCGAACAAGTCGTAAATGCGTTCGCGGAGTTTTGCATCCTCAACCAGCGAGGAGTAGAGACGTGCCGTGGCCAGATCCACTTTGCCGAGAGCCATTTCGACGTTGCGCAAAAGGTCAATAAAGAGGGGAAATTCCCGCGCCATGGTTTGCAGCAAGTCAAGGGCCCCGGGCTTGACGAGATATTCCTCCAGCGCGAAGCCGACTCCGAACCATGCGGGTACAAGCAGCCGCGATTGCGTCCAGCCGAAGACCCAGGGGATGGCGCGCAGATCTGTCAGCTTAGTTGAGGCTTTGCGCCGCGACGGCCGAGAGCCGATCTTGGCATTTTCCAGTTCGCTGACGGGTGTTGACTGTTCGAAGTAAGTCAGCACATCCGGATCTTCGAGAATGTGTTTCCTGTAGAAGTCGAAGCTGAGGTCCGAAAGTTCATTGAGCGCGGCCTCCCACTCCGGCTTGAGCACGCCGGTGAAGTGACCCTTGGGGTCGCGCGCATTGGGTCGCGCCAGCGCATCGAGCGAGGCCGCAATCATAAGTTCCAGATTGCGCTCGGCCAGCACCTCATCGGCGTATTTGAAGTTGAGCACTTCGCCCTGCTCGGTGATCCGCAACTGGCCGTCGAAAGAGTCCATAGGCTGGGCAAAGATGGCGCGATGCGTCGGCCCGCCCCCGCGGCCGACCGTCCCGCCGCGACCGTGGAAGAGCCGCAGCTTCAGTCCGACATCGCGGGCCACCACGTGCAAGTCGCGATGAGCGCGGAATATTTCCCACGTCGAAGTCAACATGCCGCCATCCTTGTTGGAATCGGAATAGCCGAGCATGACTTCCTGCCAGTTGTCCCAGGTGGCCATGAGCTTGCGGTAATCCGGCCTGCTCCACAGTTCGCGGCAAACGGCGGGGGCCTGGCGCAGGTCGTCGATGGACTCGAAAAGCGGTACGGGCATCAGGCCGGGATCGCGGCAGGAGCCTTCTACTCGAACGCCGCCGAGGCGGGCGAGACGGACCACCGTCAGAACATCCTCGACCGCCGAAGCGCCGCTGATAACGTATTGGCGAATCGCCTCAGGCGAACAACCGTCTTTCACTTCCGCCACCACACGAAAAGTCTCGAGAACGCTGGCAGATTCATCAGACAAGCCGGTTGGCAGGCTGGGAGCCATGGTGTCGGCGACGGCCTCCTGCAAAGCGGCGGCCAGAACACGGGCATGCTGGCGAATGTCGAGCGTGTGCAGATGGAGGCCGAAGGTGCGCACCTGGAGTATGAGCGGATCGATGAGCGTGCGGGCGATGCGGAGGCCTCGGTTTGCAGCCAGCGAGGCGCGCAGGGATTCGAGATCGTCGAGGAATTCTTGAACAGAGCAATAGGCGGGCAGCACCTGGGCAAGCTGTTCCTGGCCCTGTGCAAGGGTGTAGGAGGTAATCGGCAGCGAATCGCCGTTGCCGCCAGCATGCGGCCTGCTCTCGTGTTCGAGGGTCCGCTGCACGCGCGCCTTGAGGCAGATGACGAAGCGCCGGTAGTACTCGAACTCGTATTGCTCTCCGAAGACCTGCGCCTCCGGCGTATGCACCTGGGCAACGTAGGCCTCAAGGCGCGCCAGCAGCGGTGCGCTCACCGGCCGTTGCTGGGCGCTGGTGGTGAGCAGGTCAATGATCTCCTGCAACTGGCGCTGGTAATAGAGCAGCAGGTGGCCGCGGGCGAGTTGAATGGAATCGCGCGTCACCTGCGGAGTCACGAACGGATTGCCGTCGCGGTCGCCGCCGATCCATGAACCGAATTCGAGCACCTTCGGCAAGTCCAGCGTGTCGATTTCGAGGCCGTAGGATGCCTGCAGCGCTTCCGAGATTTCTCGATAGAGACTGGGCAGCGTTTCAAAGATGGAGACGTCGTAGTAGTCGAGCCCCATCTTGATTTCGTCGTAAACCGTGGGCCGTCGCGAGCGAACTTCGTCGGTCTGCCAAAGGCTGGTGATCTCCGCCAGCACAAGCTGCTCGAGCCGCGCCAGGTCCTGCTCGGGGACTGGGATGCGACCGAGCGTGGCCAGAAAGTCTCCGATGCGGCGGCGCTTGAACATGACCGAGCGGCGCGCAACCTCAGTGGGATGGGCGGTGAATACGGGAACAATGAGCACGCGCTTGAGCCAATCGAGAGCTTCTTCCGCGCTGATGCCCACGCGCCGCATCTCTGACAAAGTCCCAGCCAGGGACCCGCGCTGACGACCAGCTTGACCGCTGAGGCGAAGCGCGATGCGGCGGCGCTTGCGGTGGTTCGTTTCCGCCAGGTTAATGAGCTCGAAATAAAAGGCAAAGGCGCGCGTGAGCAGGATGGCGCGTTCGACGGGCAGCGAATGCACCAGTTCGAGCGCGGTGGCGGCGTGCAGGGCGGCCTCTTCTTCCAGGCCGCGGGCCTCAGCGTCGCGGCGCCGGATAGTGCCCTGGCGCAGCGCTTCCACATGCGCAAACAAATCTTCGCCCGCCTGCTCACGCAATACGTCGCCAAGCAGCGTGCCGAGCGACCGCACGTCGCGGCGCAAGGGAGCTTCTTTCAGGTCGCCGGACTGCGCTTCCAACTCGGCCAGCCGCTGCGACCAGCTTTCGGGGTTCCACAAAAGGGCCATCGTACTTTCGATTATGCACGATGGGATATAAGGGCAGTCTCAGGAACGAGGACTGTCCGAGGTCCGTCTTGCAAGTGGAGAAATTGCAATTCGCCAGCTACTGAAGCCGTATACCGTAAATTCTGCTTCCGATGCCAGGGCCGATGCCCGTACAGTTCCATTCGCATATTCTTTGGACAGGCTTGAAGAGAGGTTATCGTCCGCGATTTCCACACTCGGCATGGCGAGTCGAAAGTGTTTTAAACTGGCAACCATGTATTCGAACCAACGCGAAAATGCGGGCAGAAACGACCCTTGCCCCTGCGGCAGCGGCAAGAAGTACAAGCGCTGCTGTCTCCCCGCCACATGGGCGCCGCCGACGTCCTTTGATAGCCCCTGGAGCCGCCAGCGCGAAGCGTCGGACCGGCTCACTCCAGCTCTGCTGAAACTGGCTGCGCGCGAGTTTGGCGAAGACCTGCATCTGGCCTGGCAAGATTTCAACCAGGCTTCGTTTCCCGCGCCGATAGACAAGTATCCCAATGAAGAAGGCATCTTCAATCCCTACCTGATCTTCGACTGGGAACCGCTCGCGCGCCGCCGCCGCTCCGGAAAACCCAGAGCCGGATACGTCCTGGGCGCTTACCTGGAAAAGCACGCGAGCCGGCTGTCTGAACTGGAGATGCGGATCGTGCTGCAAGCCATTTCGCGGCCCGTCAGCTTCTATGAGGTGGTTCGTTGCGATCCTGGACGCAGCGTGGTGCTGCGCGACATTCTGATTGGCGAGGAAACCCATGTGGAGGAGCACTCCGGATCGAAATCCATGCGGCCAGGAGACCTGGTTTATGGGCAAATCTGGATTCTGCCCGAGGTAAACACACTGGGCAGGCTTGCCCCGCGGATGATTCCGCCCGACCGGAAAGTGGAAATCGTTGAACTTCGCAACCGGCTGCGGCGGAAGATCGCGAAGAAGGGTCGCGAGCTTTCCGCCGCCGACCTCATTCGATACACAGACCAGATTCGCACCGTGTATCTGGACATCCGCGATGCCATGTTCAGGCCGAAGAAGCTCCAGAACACGGACGGTGATCCCTTCGTTTTTCACACGCTCAACTTTCGCATTGGCTCCGCCCAGGTAGCCTTCGACGCGCTCGCACCGCTGGCCTGGAGCATGGACAAAGAGGAACTTCTCGAAGACGCAGAGCACAACGCCGACAGCTCGCTTGAAAGCGTGGAATTCGATTGGATCGGAAAGGGAAACCGGATGCACAAGAACTGGGACAACACGATTCTTGGTCATCTGGCGATCTCCGGACGGACCCTGACCGTGGAAGTGAATTCGGCGAACCGGGCCGAGCGCATTCGCGCACAGATTGAAAAGCGTCTTGGCCTCCATGCCACTCATCTGAGCACCGCCTCTCGAACGCCGGAGGAAGCCCTCGCAAAACGGAAAGCCGAAGAGAAAAAACCGCTTCCGCAGATTGGCGCCAGCCAACCGCTCGATCCTGAAATGCTGCGAGAGTTTTCGGCAGTGATGCAAGAGGAAGTCGAAGCGTGGGTCCACAAAAAGATTCCTGCGCTTGGCGGACGGACACCCTTTCAAGCAGTCAAAGACCCGGACGGCTGTGAGATGGTGGAGTCCCTGCTCCTGGGCTGGGAGCGCACCTTCGAGGGCCAAGAGTTTTCCGGATCGTTTCGTCCCGACATTGACGCGGTACGCCGAAAGCTGAATCTTCCCGTTGCCATCGGAACCGTCATTCACTCACAGGCAAAGCCGTGAATTGCCGCCCCAACGCCGGTCTTCGAGAGCGGAAAAATCCCGCCCCCGCCAAAACAGTTGCAGATAATTACCCTCCGTCGGCGCACAATTGAATTGAAGAGAAAACAGGACCGGGAAGGAAGGCAGCTCGAAGATGCATCTTCAAAATCTATCCCGAAAAGGCAGGCTTCCGACCCCACCCCCACATCCACCACCACCCCGAAATTAAAAACTTGGCATCGATTTTGGGCTGTGATCCTGTGAAGATCAATCGAACCATCGAGAAATCAACAGTTTATTCTCGCTGCTTCCACAGTTTCACAGCGCAGAAAACGTCCAAGTCGACCGTGGAACTCTGGGCCATGGCAGTTACGCCGGGGGAAACGCCCCATGCACTGGCTGAATCGACAAGTCTCAGGAAACCGCGCCTTCCAGTTGCATCATCAGTTCTTCCCACTCCGCCGTCAGAGCCGCAAGCTGTGCGCGCAGATCCTCGACCAGCGCCGTCAGCCGCGCCGTCTCGGCAGCGGAAATATAAGCGCCCAGTTGCTCCTCAGTGTGGGTAATTGCCGCTTCAACCCGCGGCGTTTCTTCTTCGAGGAACGCGCAGCGCTCTTCCATCTGCTTCTGCTTGATGGGATTCAGGCGCCGGGGGCGGTCTTTGGATGCTGCTTCAACCTCGGCGTCGATCGCGCTTGCTGCTGCAACCGGTTGTGCTGCGGATTCGGGCTGCCGCAATCGGGAAGCAGGCCCAGACGACGGGGCGCCTGCCGCCCTTGCCTCCTTCCAGCGAAGGTAGTCTTCGTATTTGCCTTCGTGGCTGGTGACCGTGCCGCCTTCCACTTCGAGCACACGCGTGGCCAGGCGATCAATGAAATAGCGGTCGTGCGAGACGAACACTACCGTGCCTGAGAATGCGGCGATGGCCTCAAGCAGCACGTCTTTGGCGCGCATGTCGAGGTGATTGGTAGGCTCGTCGAGAAGGAGGAAGTTGGACGGCGAAACGAGAATGCGGGCGAGGGCGTACCGGTTGCGCTCTCCGCCTGAGAGCACGCCGAGCGGCTTGAATACATCGTCGCCCGAGAAAAGAAAACAGCCCAGCAGCGAGCGCAGCGCCTGTTCGGGAACTTTGAGCGCGGCGCGGCTGATGTCGTCCAGCATGCGCGCGTCGCCGTTGAGCACCTTGTACTGGTCCTGCGCAAAATATTCGCTCACCACGTTGTGGCCGAGCTTGACCTGACCCGATGTCGGCGCTTCATCGCCGGTGAGCAGGCGGATTAGCGTGGACTTACCCGCGCCATTGACGCCGACCAGAGCCACGCGATCACCGCGCTCGATGGTGAAATTGACCTGGTTCAGAACTAACTTTTCTCCGTAACTCTTCGATAAGTTCTCGGCCTCAATCACGGTGCGGCCGGAAGGCGGCGGCTGGGGAAACTTGAAATGAATCGCCGGCTCTTCTTCGGGTATCTCGATGCGGACTATCTTTTCGAGCTCCTTGATTCTGGACTGCACTTGCTTGGCCTTGGTGGCCTGGGCGCGGAAGCGGTTGATGAACGCTTCAAGATGCTCGATCTGTATGCGCTGATTTCTATAAGCAGCCTCTAACTGCGTTCTCCGTTCCTCCTTTTGACTTAGATACTTGGTGTAATTTCCCTGATAGATATTCAGGCGCTTGTTCCATATCTCCACGGTGCGGTCGATGGTGACGTCGAGGAAATAGCGATCGTGGGATATGAGAATGTAGCCAAAAGGATAATTCTTGAGATAGTCCTCAAGCCAGTTGCGCGTTTCAAGATCGAGATGGTTGGTAGGCTCGTCGAGAAGGAGCAGATTGGGTTTGGCGAGCAGCAGCTTGGCCAACGCAATGCGCATCTGCCAGCCGCCGCTGAATTCGTCCGTCTGGCGCGCCCAGTCTTCCTTGCTGAAGCCGAGGCCGGTGAGCACGCCGCCAACCTGTGCATCGAGCGCGTAGCCGTCGAGAGTGTGAAAGCGCTCCTGCAGCATGGAGAATCGCTCTGCCGCGGATTCGTATTCAGCCCCGGCGTGGTCGAGCACGGCAAGCTGGCCGGCGAGGCGCTCAATCTCCTGTTCCATATCGCGCAATTCGTCGAAAACGGTGAGGCATTCCTCAAAGACGTTGCGGCCGGCCAGCCGCAGACCCTCCTGGGGCAGATAACCGATACTCATGCCGCGGGTTTGCTGCACGGCTCCGTAATCCAGCGATTCGAGGCCTGCGAGAACCTTCATCAGCGTCGATTTGCCGGTGCCATTCGCGCCCACCAGGGCGGTTTTCTCGCGCGCGCGAATGAGCCAGTTAGCTTCAAGGAAGAGAACACGCGGGCCAAACCGCTTGCCGGCATTTTGCAGCGAAAGCATACCTACCCATTTTCGCAGAGCGGCGGCGGGCGAATTGAACGCGAGAACTCAGGGACGGATCTCGACGGGCGTACCAACCGGGACCAGGTTCCTTATCTCTTCAATCTCGTCGTTGTTCTTCATTTTGGTGCCACACGACTCAAGCCCTACAATGAGATTCGGGCCAGGGCCTGTAGCTCAACGGTTAGAGCAGGGGACTCATAATCCCTTGGTTGGGGGTTCGAATCCCTCCGGGCCCACCATCCACTCGCATCCCCTTTTTGCACACGCGGCGACGAATGTCTTCAACTCCGGTCATCGGCTTCTTGAGCGGAGCTGGAGCTATGGCGCGCGTAGACCCACAGATAGAAGACCCCCAAAATCAGCAGAATGAGGGGGGCCGGGAAGACCTGCACGGCCGTCAGTATCTGTCCGGACAGCCGTGTTGCAGGCAGGTGTATGTGGTCGATGAGTCCAAGCAAAATGGCCCAGGTAAGATCGCTGGTCAACACGAAACCCGCGGTCGTCAGCAGCAGCGCTAGCGACCCGGTCACCCCGCCTTCGACCCACAGCATGACGCAGGCGGGAAGCGTGAGCAACAGCAGCTTGGCATCGTATTGGCGATGATAGACGGGAAGCATGGTGAGAGCCGCAATGGAGGCCAGCGCCAGCCAGGCCCGGGCCGGCAAGGTCCGGGTGCGCAGCGTGATCCATGCCCACACCAGCAACAGCGGCGCGACGATGGCATAGCTACCGAGGTTGTAGATTCGCGCATCGTCCCAGAATACGCTGATGATGGCTTGCAGGCTGACGACCATGGCCAGTCCGTGAGAGCCCGTTGAGGCAAGGCCGGGGTCGTTGGTGCCGCCATGCATCGAATAGGCCAGCAGGTTCGAGTGCAATTCCTGCATCCAGTTTGGCGACGCGTGCCAGACCCAGAGGACTCCCGGCAGGCTCAGGGCAATGGTTACGAGCAGAGTTTGCAGCGCTCGCTTGCGGAAGACTCCGCCGGCCAGCAAGAAGTAGAGCCACACCAGGCCTGAGTCGTGCGGTTTGAGGACAAGGCTCATCGCCAGACACAGGATGCCGGCTAGGACAAACCGTTCCCGAATAAAGCACCACGCGGCCACGGCGCAGAGACTTATGACCAGCCCGGCAGCATTGCCGGTGATAATGAGCGTCTCGCTGCCGGCAAGAAAGAAGCCAAGCAGAACGCCGGAGATCACCGGCGCATAATTTGCCCCGAGACTCCAGATCAAGAATGTGGCGAAGATGAGACTCGCAAGGGTCAGCGCGATCCAAACGAGGTGCGCCGGTCCCCATGGCATGAGCGCCAAGGGCACCGTGAAAGAGAAAGCGGTGGGCAGGTATACAGTCTGCGTAACAATCTGGCGAACCGTTGCGGTGTCTGATGCGATCGGGCCACCATCGCCCATGTAGACGCGCTGTACGGCGCTTTGCATATAGGGGTCGCCGTGTTGAACGAGGCAGCGCGCGGTGTAGTAAAGCCCTCTAAAATCGGCCAACGGGGAAGGCGCTGCGTGTTCCAGGGCGACCCCCAGCAAGACAAACACCACGCTTCCCAAGAGCAGCATATACAGGCCGTCGAGCCGTGCTTTCGTCATTTTGCGCTGTTCCCCGTGCGGGCCAGGAGGGCCGAACCTTCGACCAGAACTTTCGATCATACATGAAAGTTTCTGCGGCAGGCTGGGCGGCCCATTTACTGATGAAGAACGTAAACGCGGCCGGTGCTATAGCTTTGGGGTGAGCGTTGCAAGGGCAAGTATAATTCTCAAGCAAGTGAGCGATCTTCCCAACGCGTTGGCCCAGACGGAGGATTTTGAATTCGCCGCGCTGAATGAGGCCAAGAATTATCGCCTGGCCTTGCTGCGCGATTTTGAAGCGCATTTGCGCGGCAATGTGCTTGAGGTGGGCGCGGGCATTGGGCAGATCACTTCGGAACTCTGCCGGATGCCTCAAATCAAAAAGACATTTTCTATTGAGCCCGACGAGGCTTTCTGCGCGCAGTTCAGGGCGCGGCTTCCGCAACTCGATTTGCTTCATGGAACCGTGGGCGATCTGCACTCTGAGACGGTATGGAATGCTATCTTGAGCATCAATGTTCTGGAACACATTGAGAAGGATGGGGACGAGCTTGCTTCATACTACCGTCTGCTGCGGCCTGCACAAGGCGCGTTGTGTCTCTTTGTCCCGGCGCGGCCTGAGATTTATGCGCCCATCGACAAGGACTTTGGCCACTTCCGCCGCTACACACGGCCTGAATTGCGAAGTAAGCTGCTGGGCGCCGGCTTTAGACTTCAAAGCATTCGCTACTATAACTTCGTCGGCTACTTTGCCTGGTGGCTTAATTTTTGCCTGTTGAAGCAACGATCGTTTGACGTGGCCTCTGTGCGCCTGTTTGACCGCGCAATTTTTCCGCTGGTGCATGGATTTGAGTCGCGCATCTGCGCGCCGCCCATAGGTCAAAGCCTGATGGCGGCAGCGGTGGCTCGATAGAGCTGCTCTTGGCTTGCGCTTTCTGCCGCTCGCATCGCGATTGGGTTTAGGGCTCCATGCCGGAGAACGGATCTTCAAGCGAAGGGCTTTGCGGAGTGAGTAACTCAGCGCCTGATGAAGTGATGAGCAGGTCGTCTTCCAGGCGAATGCCGAACTCGCCGCGGATGTAGATGCCCGGCTCGTCGCTGAGAAGGTTGCCAGCTTTGAGATGCGGATCAAGCTCGTAGCCGTACATGTTGTTCTTTACCAAGTAAGGCCACTCGTGCATGTCCATGCCGATGCCGTGGCCGAGACGATGAGAGAAGTAGGTGTAGCCGGGACCGTAGCCCCCGTCGACGATGATCTTGCGCGCGGCGGCGTCCACGGAGGCGGTGGGAACGCCGGGACGGGCAGTCTGGATGGCTGCTGTTTGTGCGCGGTGAACCAGATCGAAGACCGACTTCATCTTGTCTGTGGCTTTGCCGAGGACGAAGGTGCGGGTGATGTCCGACGTGTATCCCTCGACTTCGCAACCGTCGTCGAGCATGAGGATGGAGCCATCGCGGAGCGTCTGCTGCCGGCGCGAGCCGTGCGGCACGGCTGTGAACTCGTCAATATTGAGGCTGGCTTCGCCTTCGAATCCGACGCGCTTGTAGGCGGCGTCGATCAGGGAGTGAACTTTAGCGGTGGTCATGCCTGGATGAAGCGACTGAGCGACGGCGCGATAGACCAGCAGCGTGGCGCGGCAGGCCAGCCGGAGACACTCCACTTCGTGCGCGTCTTTGATCATGCGGCAGCCGGCGGTGATTGGAGACGCGGAGACGATGACCAGGTGCGGATTGGCGGCTCGGATGCCTTCAGCGAAGACGAACTTCATGTTCTCGTCAAGGCCGATGGTGGCCGAGGCGAGTCCGCGACTGGCGAGGCCCTTGCCTAGAGTCACGGAGGGGCTTTCATCTTCCTGCCATGTGAGGACGTCGGCGTCCTTGCCGAAGGGGCCGGCTTCGAGCAGCTCGCGGGCGCGGCCTTCTTCAAACGCGGGGCATACGAGGAAGGGCGTGGCCTTGGCGGGAATGACCAGTGCCCAGAGACGCTCGCCGCCGTTGAGGCGCAGGTCGGCGAAATAAACGGAGGATGTGGTCGAGTTGGCGAGAACGAAGGCGTCGATTTTGCTGGCGGCCATCAACTGCCGGGCGCGTTCGATGCGTAACAGGCGCTCGGCGTTGGTAAAGGGGCGCGGCAAGCCGGAGAGAACAGGCAGCTCGGCGATGGCTGCGGCCACCTGCGGTGGGGATGCCTCTTGGTTGAGCGCGGTCCGCGGTGCGGCAATGGCCGCGGCCAGGGCGCCGGATGCGCCGAGAAAACCGCGACGGGATACAAGGGGGCTGAAAGCCATGCTTCTCCGTGGGGAATGCTGAAGCTATTGTGTCTTCCAGAGTAATGCTTGAGAGTCGACTTCCTGCGTTGATTTTGTGAGCATTCGGGTTTGAGGCTTCTGGAAGCGGTGCGAAAATGGGTGCATGGCGCTGGAATTAACCACTTCTTACCTGAGCGATTCGCTCAGCCTGTTCCGCCACTACAAGGGCCTTGCGGAGCGGGCCATGGCGCAATTGAGAGATGAACAACTGGTGGCCCTCCTCGACGAGGAATCGAATTCGATCGCGGTGATTGTGAAACATATGACTGGCAACATGCGGTCCCGGTTCACGGATTTTTTGACCAGCGATGGGGAGAAGCCGGACCGGCGTCGGGACCTTGAATTCGATGATCCGCTCACGACGCGGAATGCGTTGATGGAATCGTGGGAGGCTGGTTGGGACTGCGTGTTTGGCGCGCTGGAGCCGCTGGGAGAGGCCGACCTGGCGCGGACAGTGACGATTCGCGGTGAGGCGCATTCTGTGATGCAGGCCATCAACCGGCAGATGGCGCATTACAGCTATCACTGCGGGCAGATTGTTTTTCTGGCCAAGCACTTGAGCGCCGATGGATGGAAGCCGCTGACAGTGGGCCGCGGCCAGTCAGAGGAGTTCAACCGGCGGGTGCGAGCGGGCGAAGCGAGCCAACGGTAATAAGGTGGGTCCACAGGATCCCAGGTCTCAGAGTCGAGACATGGGGCATCCATGCTGATTAGCCGTTCAGTTGTTCCTGCAGCTTGTTCAGCGTGCGGTGCAGGTCCTTGTCGGCGCGGCGCAGCTCGTCGATCTTGGCAATCGAGTGCATCACCGTGGTGTGGTGCTTGTTGCCAAACTGGCGGCCGATTTCAGGCAGGCTGGCTTCAGTCATCTGCTTGGCGAGATACATGGCGATCTGCCGCGGGACAACGACATTGCGCGAGTTGTTCTTCTGCTTGAGGTCGGCGACCCTCATGCCGAACTGCTCGGCTACCGAGCGCTGAATGGCCTCGATGGTGATCTTGCGCACCTGCATGTCGATGAACTGCTTCAGGCATTGCTGGGTTGAGGCGAGCGTGATCTCCATGCGGTTGAGCTGGCACCAGGCAATCAGGCGCACCAGCGCGCCCTCAAGCTCGCGCACGTTGGTGCGGACATTCGATGCGACGAACAGCGCGACGTCGGTGGGAAGCTGCACCTGCTCGCTCTCTGCCTTTTTTTGCAGAATGGCGACCTTGGTTTCAAGATCGGGAGGCTGAATGTCGGCGATCAAACCCCACTCGAAGCGCGAGCGCAGGCGGTCTTCAATCTCGGTGAGCTCTTTGGGCGGGCGATCGGACGCAATCACGATCTGCTTCATGCTCTCGTGCAGAGCGTTGAAGGTGTGGAAGAACTCTTCCTGGGTGCGCTCCTTTTGCGCAATGAACTGAATGTCGTCGATGAGCAGCACATCCACGGTGCGGAAGCGGTCGCGGAAGCTGGTCATGCGATCGTTGCGGATCGACGTGATCATCTCGTTGGTGAACTTTTCCGCGGAAACGTAAGAGATGCTGGCCATGGGCTGGCGTCGTTTCACTTCATGCCCGATGGCATGCATAAGATGCGTCTTGCCCATACCGACACCGCCGTACAGGAAGAGCGGATTGTAGGCGCGCGAGGGCCGTTCAGCCACGGCAAGCGCGGCGGCGCGTGCAAATTGGTTGCCGTTGCCGATGACGAAGCCGTCGAAAGTATAGCGCTGGTTGAGCTGCGCGGCGGTCGACCAGTCAAAGCGCTCCTGCTGCGGATTGCGCGCAGGAGCCGGTGGGGCGGTGGGCGCATGGGCAGGCAGCGGCGGAAAGCCGCCATCGCGGCGCTGCGGCGGAATCGACGGATCTTCCTCGGCCGTCACGAAGCTGACGTCATCGAACTCCAGCGACTGAAGGTCAATGGCTTCCTGAATCAGGTCGCCGTACTTGTCGCCAATGTGCTGGAACTCGGGCGACGGCACGCGTACATAAAGTGTGCGGCCCGCGGCGTGGCTATAGCGCGTGGGTTTGAGCCAGGTCTCGAAAGACTGGCGAATCACCTTCTTTTCGAGGGCTGCGAGGATTTGAATCCAGGGGTTGAGTACCGTTGCTGGAGAAGTTGCGAATGCCATCGATCTATTCCTTGCCTGCGTCGCCTAGTTTATTGATCGAAACGGTTCATCCGCGCGATTTGGGCAATAGTTCTTCTTCGGCGCAAAGCGGATTGCTCTGCGTCCAACTGCTGCCGACCGAGTGCCTGGTTGCCGCTGATCTGCCCCTGAATCATCGAGCGGGGCCTTGGATAAATCCGTTCCGTGGGACGCTTGGAAACTTTTCTTGAACGGTCCCGATAGTAGCACATTTAGCGACTGTTGCAATGCCTCATTCACACAACTTTTTGTGGCCCCGAAGAGTTGCACCAATGGTGGTGAAACTGAGGACAAGGGGTGTACGGAGTGGTTTCCGGACACGAGAAAAAGATTACCAGAGTCACGGCGCCAGAGCAGCAAAAGGGCTCCGGGTAACGCCCGATTTCAATTGCGGCGGCTTTATGTTGGGAAACCGGACAAACAGGCGGCGGGGAGGGTCAAAGGCTATTCGGGCTGGATTCCAGGGCCAACCTGCGATATACTTGAAACTTGCCGCCAAGGCGCAGACTTCAGTCAAGAAACAGGAGCGCATTTCGATGCCCAAGCGCACATTTCAACCCAATCGCCGCAAACGCGTGAAGACGCACGGTTTTCGCGCGCGGATGAAGACCAAGAGCGGCGCGGCCGTGTTGAGCAGGCGTCGCGCCATCGGCCGCAAGCGTGTGTCGGTAAGCGCCGGCTTCCGCGACTAGTCTGCCTGCCGTTTTGTTTGAGCCGGAAACGGACCTCATCGCGATGAGATCCGGCTTGAGTGCGTTGCGGCATTTGCCATGACAAGCCCACCCCTCACGACCCCGATCCCGACACTGCAGGCATTCGTCCAGGGGCCCGCCTCCCAAGTCCATTCGCCGATTCAATCTTGCATTCAATCGTTGACCGGAAAGCGGCTGCAAAAGCACGCCGATTATCAGCGCGCGTATGCGGCAAGCCGCAAGCGGCAGTCCTCTTCAATGAGCTGGTTTCTGGCCAGGCAAAGTCCTGCTTATACCGGGGCCGCATTGCCGGCTGGGCCGCGTGTGGGACTCACTGCGGGCAAAGTGCTGGGCAAGGCCCATGAGCGCAACCGCATCAAGCGGCGCATGCGTGAGGCGCTGCGGCGTCATGCCGAGATGCTGCCTGGGAGATTCGATCTGATCCTGCACCCCCGGCGGTTTGTGCTGACGCTTGAATTTGCGAAACTTGAGGCGGAGATCGTGCGTATTCTTCATCAGGCACAGGCTGAGGCGGCGCGCATGTCTCAGGAAATGCCTGCAATATGACGCGCATTCTGCTCGCCACTCTCGCCTTTTATCAACGCTGGCTTTCGCCGGCGGTGCATTCGCTGGGTCCGGGAGGATGCAAGTACCTGCCCACCTGCTCAGAGTATGCGGCAGGAGCGATCGCTACCCACGGCCCGGCGCGTGGCGTGGCCCTGGCAGCATGGAGACTGCTGCGCTGCCATCCCTTTGCCCGCGGAGGACTTGACCCGGTTCCTCCCACGTCTGTGGCAAGAACTTTTCCCCACGAACCATTACCATAGAACAAGCGCCGGCCTGACGGCTGTTCGCTCTGAACGCCTGTCAGCAGGCCCGTAACGACAAGGAAGTATCCTTTGGCAGAAATTCGCAATCCCAATCTTCAAGGGCAAGGCCCCGGCGCGCCGGGCGGTGGCGGCGGGGGCGATATGCGCTCCATGATGGGCTTCGCCGCGTTGTTACTGGTGGTTTTGCTTGGCTATCAGTATTTCTTCAAGCCCAAACCTGCACCGGAGAATACGGCGCAGACTCAATCGCAATCCCAGACCGCGGCATCGGGCCAGACGTCCGCCGGGCAGGCCGGAGCGACGACAGCGCAGGCGACCACGACGAACGGCCCGACGGGAGCAGCAAGTGCGTCACAGGTGACGGCGGCTCTGGAGACGGAGACAACGGTCGAGAACGAGCTTTACAAGATCGTATTCACCAATCGCGGCGGGCAGGTGAAGCACTGGATTCTGAAGAAATACAACGATACCGCCGGCAAACCGCTGGACATGGTGCAACCGCAGGCGTCGGCGCAATTTGGGTTCCCCCTCTCGTTCTATACCTATGAGCCGGCGCTGACTGTGCAGTTGAATCAGGCGCTATATCAAGTAAGTGTGGCGGGCGCGCAGCCTTCTCCGACGGGTGTCGTTCTCGCGCCAACCACGATCACCTTCCACTATGCGTCCAGTGGGCTGGATGTGGTGAAGACACTCCGCTTCGACTCGAGCTATGTGGTCGACATCGAGACGCACGTGCTGCGCAACGGATCGCCGGCGCGCGCGCTTGTGCAATGGCCGGCAGGCCTGGGCGACATGGAGGAGTTCCTGCCGTCGTCGCTAACGCGGAGCCAGGTGCGGACGCCTTCCTACTTTTCGTGGTCGGTCGACGGCAAGTCGGATTACATGGCCGCCGGCAAGGTGAGCGGCAACGCAACGCTGGATCAGCCTTATGGGTACGCGGGCGTGACCGATCTTTATTTTGCTTCAGTGTTCCTGCCCGACGATCCTTCGCGGACAACAGTAGTCACGCTGCACAACAGCATCAACCTGCCCGGCGATCTGAGCGACCCCAACAGCCAGAAGAAGCCCGCAGACGTGGTGGGGTTGGCGATGGGCGATATTGGCGGATACACAAAACTGAGGCTGTATGCGGGACCCAAGGCGATGGACGTGCTGGCTTCGATTCATGCCATTGGCGCGGATGGCAAGCCGACGGGCCCGTCGCTGCAGCCGCTCATCCAGTTCGGCTGGATGACGGTCATCGCGACGCCGCTCTATTGGGTTCTTCGCTTCCTGAACGAACACGGCGTTCCCAACTGGGGCTGGGACATCGTCATCGTCACGGTCGTCTTCAACCTGCTGATGCTGCCCACGCGGCTGATGATGATGAAGTCTTCCCTGAAGATGATGCGCATTCAGCCCAAGGTCGACGCTCTCAAAAAGAAGTATGCCCATCTCAAGGTGAGCGACCCCAAGCGGGCCGAGATGAACACCGAAATGATGGAGCTCTACAAGCAGGAGAACGTGAATATGTACGGCGGCTGCCTGCCGCTGCTCATCCAGATGCCGCTGTTCTTCGCCTACTACCGTGTGCTGGCCAACGTGATTGAACTGCGCCAGGCGCAATGGTACTGGCTGCACGATCTCTCGGTCGCCGACCCGCTGCATATCCTGCCCATTCTGATTATTGCCAGCATGTTCCTGGTGCAGTTCATCACGCCATCACCGGGGATGGACCCGAATCAGCGGCGCATGATGGCCATCATGATGCCGGTGATCTTCGGCTTCTCTATGTGGCACTTTGCTTCAGGACTGGCGCTCTACTGGGGCACAGGCAACCTCATCAACCTGGGCCTTCAGTTGGCCATCAACAAGTCGAAGATGGGCCAGGAGATGCATGCGATCGCCGCGAAACGGCAGGCCAGGAAGTTGGGCGGCGGGCCGAAGACGATTCAAGGGCGTAAGTAGAGATCGCTCGCTGCTGGATTCTGAATAAAAAGGGACGGCCTTCGGCTCGTCCCTTTTCGCTCTTGCGGGCAATGTCTCAGGCGACCGGCTGTCCGGCCGCATGCTCCAACGGCTGCTTGATCGAGGGCGCGTTGTAGCCCTCGCTGGCAAGATGGCGGCCCATTTGCGCGTACATCTCCGGGTCGGTGGGTTGCCAGGTTCCGAGGCCGTCGACGTAGCGGTTATACATCGAGAAAGCAGCGGCGATCAGCACGGTGTCGTGAATCTCAAGGTCGGTTGCGCCTTGGTTACGCGCGGCCTCGACGTCGGCGGCGGTAACCAGCTTGCCATCCTGTTGGACTTTGCCGGCGACGACGAGCAGGGCCTTGAGTTTATCGCTGATCGGAGCCTGGGTGAAGTCCGTCTTGACCTGCTTCACCACGGCATCGTCGCCCAGATGGCAGGCGGCAGCGGCTCCGTGGCTCGCCTGGCAAAAGTGGCAGTTGTTGCGCGAAGAGACCAGCGTGGCGATCAGTTCGCGCTCGCCGGGGGTGAGCGAACCAGGCTCGTGGAGCAGGATGTGCGCCAACTGGCGCATGGGTTTCGCCGTCTCAGGCCGGTAGGTGAACGCTGCATTGATCCCGGGAAGGCCTTGGGGAAGATCGATGTGAGGCATGGAATTCTCCTTAACTCTAGACGTGTGCGGCTTCGGCGTGGCTGGCCAGATATTCTTCGCTCACGGTGACGTAGCCATCGCGGGCGACGCGGTGGCCTCGCACGCGGTACAGGGCTTCATCGTCCGGCTGGTCGGTGCCCAGGCCGTCGACATAGCGGTTGTACATGCAGAAGGCGGCGGCGATGAGCACAGTGTCGTGGATCTCGAGATCGGTGGCACCGTGATTTCGCGCGGCCTGAACATCAACGGCGGTCACCAGCTTGCCGTCCTGCTGCACCTTGCCGGCAATGGCGAGAAGAGCTTTCAGCTTGGGACTGATTGCGGCCTGAGTAAAGTCGGTCTTCACCTGCTTGACCAGGGCTTCGTCGCCGCCAAGGTGCGCGGCGGCGATGGCGCCGTGAATGCTGTGGCAATAGTGGGTGCAGTTGCGGCTGGAAACGTAAGTGGCGATCAGTTCGCGCTCGCCGCGGCTGAGCGTGCTGGGGCCGGTGAGCAGGACTTCGACCAGCGCGTTCAACGGGCGCGCTGTCTCCGGGCGAAAGGCCATGGCGCCGCGGATGCCTGGAAGATCGGGGGGAAGAGCGATATGGGGCATTGGGTTCTCCTTCGATGGTGAAAGCTGGATGCGATTTATTCCCGGACTTCGGCCCGGGACTTAGGCGGGAGCGGACCGTCGAGCACGCCTCCGCAGGGGTGGTTGAGAGCCTTCTCAGGCGCCGTTTGCGCTGGTCTCCGCAGCAGCCAGCGAACCGGCAGGCCCGCAAGGACTATGGCTGCTCCCAGAAGCGAAGGCCAGGGGCTGTGCATGAGCAGCATGGCGGCCAGAACTCCGCTTCCGGCAATAAAGACGATTGGGGCAATTGGAAACCACCAGCGCTTCACTGGCTCCGCGGTGCGGAAGAGCGTGGCCACGGTGAGGGCCAGAAAAACGACTGCGGAAAAGATGATGAAAGCGAGGATGCGGTCGAATGCGCCGAGGGCCAGTACCGCCAGGGCCATCCCGGTTTGGAGGAGGACGGCGTTGGCCGGAGAACCGAAGCGGGGATGAAGACGGGCGAAGAATGCCAGCGGCCCCGAATGCGCTGCGCTGCCGGCTTCTTCGCGGGCCAGGGCGTAAGTGACGCGAGGTACGGCCATGCTGAGCACCATGAGTCCACCGAACACGCAAAGCAGCACGCAGGCCGAAAGCACGCGCCCTCCCTGTGCTCCAAACAATGCCTGGCCGAATTGGGCCACAAAGGCGGTGTTGTCCTGAATCCGATCCATGGGAACCACGGCGACAAAGGCGAAGCTGACCAGCAGGTAAATCGCCGTGACGATGAGCACGCCGGCGGTGAACGCGATGGGCAGAGTGCGCCGGGGGTTTCGGACGTCGCCGGCAATCTTGCCTGCTTCCCACCACCCGCCGAAGCAGAAGAATGCGCTGATGGCTGCTCCGGCAATGGCGCTTGCAAGCGGGTCGGAACCGGCGCGGCGCAAGGTCAGTGGAGCGAGGTGCGCCAATGTGGCCTGGCCGGAGACGAGCGCCCAGCCCACCAACGCCACGAGCACTGGAACTTTGAGACAGTTAAGGGCGGTCATGAAGCTGCCGGAGAGGCGGGTTCCGGCGTAGTTGGTGACGCCGAGAGCCAGCAGAATGAGTGCCGGGAGCACAGCCGCCAACCAGCCGGGAAGCGGGACGAGGGACCGCACATAGGGCACCGAGCCAACGCACAATGCCGCGGCAACGCCCGGATACATGACGACCGCGGCCATCCAACCGTAAAGAAAGGCGACGCGGCGGCCAAAGCCATGGCGCAGATAGACGTATTCGCCGCCCGCCTGGGGAAAGCGCACCGCCAACTCAGTGAAGCAGAGGGCGCCGGCCAGGGTAACGAGGGCCATGCCGCACCAAACTGCCCCCAGCAGCGCCGGCGAGCCCAGCGAGCGCGCCATCCCGGCGGGCGTCAGGAAGATGCCAAGCGAGATGGCCTCGCCTGTCACAACTGCAGTGGCGGCCCACACTCCCATTTGCCGGCCGGTCTCGGCTGCGTCGTCCATCGTTTTGACATGGTACCGGTTTTCCTTCGACCGTCGCATCCTCCGTTGGGATGAGAGCGGGGTTCCGGAGACTCTGAAGCCGCGCCCTGACACTTCCTGACCTTGAGAACCAATTTCCCTATCCAGGTGTTCGGGAACGCTCGCCGTGTCTCGATGCATCCTGGGCTTTTGGTGTATCGTCCAAGTCGTATGGCTACCGTAACCAATCGCCCCGCATCGCCGGCCAATGCCCCGCGCCCCGCGCCTGAGGCGGAAGAGCTTTTCCGTCGCTGGCTTCAGTTTCTTGACGATGAATTTGTCCGCCACAGCTCCCCGGAACGGCGGGCAGAGATTGTGCGCGACCAGCTTTACCAGCTCTACCTCGGCCGCCCGCACGGGGGCAAGCTGAACCTGACGCTGACCAGCGAGCTGCCGGGCAACATTCTGGGGCTGAGCCTGGACTCGGCTAACGTGACCCTCGAAGCAGAGTACTTCCATGACGTGGACCGCGAGCGCTACGCCCAGCGCAAGCCGCTCCTGTGGTTCTGGCAAATGTTCGACCGCTCGCCCATCGGGCTGAACCTGTGGCTGGGCGTCCGCTTCCGCTGCATGCTGGGCCGGCATATTTTTGAGCACATGGGCACGAGCGTGAAGATCTTCCACGGCGTTGACCTCACTTACGGCTACAACCTCAAAATCGGCGATGGGGTCACCATCCGCCAGGGCGCGCTGCTCAACGACCGCGGCGGAATCACCATCGGCAAGAATGTAGTGATTGGCTCGTTCGCGCGTATTTACTCGTTTACGCATGCCGCGGATAACTACGAGAAGGTAACGCCGGTGCCCACGGAAATCGGCGACGGCGCGCGGATTGCCAGCCACGCAATTGTGCTGGGCGGGCAGAAGGTGGGCGCGGGCGAGGCAGTGGGGAGTTTTCCTTCAGACCGGACTTGAGGAGATTCGGGCTGTCAATATTGTGGTACCGAGTGCTATAGTTACCGAGTGTTCTCAACCGTTCGAAACCGATTGGCCGTCTACATGACGAAGCCGTTCGCCCGTTTCGCCCGCAAAGCTCTCATTCGTGAAGCGGACCTCTGGGAGGCTGCCCTTCTTGCAAATGCGGGTCTTATCGATGCCGATCTTGGCGGAGGTGTCATAAAGCAGCGCATTGCCCGCACTGGAGAAGGAAAATCGGGGGGCGCGCGAACGATTATTCTCTTCCGGTTCAAGGGGCGGGCAGTATTCGTATTTGGGTTTGAGAAGAAGGACGTGGGCAATATCAAGGCGAATGAGTTGGAAGCATTCAAGGAACTGGCGGACGTAATTCTTGGCTACAGCGACAATGAGATTGCGAAGCGTGTCGCGGACGGTGCTCTGATCGAAGTTTGTCCGCCAGAGGAGGGTGGAAATGCCTAAAAAATATCGCAGCGAAGTGATGGCGGCGATTCACGAAACGGCGGGCGACCTTCACTCCGTTGGCGGAATGGATCAAAAGACAATGCGCAAGTTCGACGTGCTTTGTCTTACGCCGATTCCAGAGATGACGCCTAAGAAGATTCGCGCACTTCGCGCTCGCGAGAAGGCCAGCCAGGCGGTGTTTGCAGCCTATTTGAACGTGACGCCGAGCCTGGTCAGCAAGTGGGAGCGCGGGGAAAAGCACCCGCAGGGGCCGTCTCTCAAGCTTCTCTCGCTCGTAGAGAAAAAGGGACTCGAGATGATCGCCTGACCTTGTTCGCAGCGCCGGCAACAAATCTCAGGAACCGTTCGCAACGCGACTGGTAGCCACACGTCCAGCCCGCATCGAATCCGAAGGACCTTCCATGCTAACCTGAGCTTTCCGGCATAGGGGAGAGTGGTTTGCAATCGGTACGATTTCTTATTGCGGTTTTCGAGTTTGTGCTGCTGATCTTTTCGCTCAGCGTGCATGAGTGCGCGCACGCGTGGACGGCTTCCTACCTGGGCGATCAAACGGCGCGGCTGCAAGGGCGAGTCACACTCAATCCCATCTACCATGTGGACCCGATAGGCACGCTGCTGTTTCCGGGGCTGGTGATTTTTGGGCCCTTCATCGGGTTCTCGTTTTTCAGCGGGCTGCTGGTGGGCTGGGCAAAGCCGACGCCGGTGATTACGCGGAACTTCCGCAAGATTGTGCGCGACGACAACCTTACCACGCTGGCTGGGCCGGCTTCGAATCTCCTGCTTACCGTCGTGGCGTTTCTGGCGCTGGCGGTGATTTCGATTGCCGTGCCCGGCGGCCACGCACTGGTGATGGCAACTTTCGATGGCGGCATCGCCATGGGCGTGCCGTCTGCCTTGCCGGCGTTTGTGCTGCTGGCGATTTTGGCCATCGAAATCAACCTCAGCCTGTTCTTCTTCAACCTGCTGCCGATTCCACCACTCGACGGCAGCCGCCTGGTGCGCAACCTGCTGCCCTACAATGCGGTGCAGGTGTACGACCGCATTCCCATCTGGGTGAGCTACTTGTTCATGATCTTCATTGGCGGGACATTGATCAGGCTTTTCCTGGGTCCGGCAATCGGGGTCATTTATGTGCTGCTGCGGTTGATTTAAGCGGCGGCGAGAGCAGGCCGCACCGCTGCCCGTACAATAGAACGAGCCTGTTTTGAGCCTCGCGGCTGAGACAGCGGCATCTCCGCGGAAGCATTCTGGAATCGACAAGAAACAATGCCTGAAAGCCAAATTTCAACGTCACGGCCGCGTGTTTTGAGCGGCATGCGCCCTACGGGCAAGCTGCACCTAGGCAACTACATGGGCGCGCTGGCCAACTGGGTCAAGCTGCAGGATCAGTACGAGTGTTACTTCTTTATCGCGGACTTGCATGCGCTCACGACGGACTACGCAGATACCTCGGGAATTGCGCCGAATACGCTGGAAGTGGCGCTGGACTTTCTTGCAGGCGGACTTGACCCGCAGAAATCCACCATCTTCGTGCAGAGTCAGGTCAAACCCCACTTCGAGCTTCCCCTTTATCTGGGGATGATTGCCCCACTCGGTTGGCTTGAGCGCGTTCCTTCGTACAAAGAGCAACAGGAGAATCTCTCCCATAAAGACCTAACCACCTACGGCTTCCTCGGCTACCCGCTTCTGATGGCCTCTGACATTCTGCTCTATCAGGCTGAATTCGTGCCCGTTGGGCAGGATCAGCAGGCCCATGTTGAGTTCACCCGCGAAATCGCGCGTCGGTTCAATTTCTTCTATCAGGAGAAGGGCTACGCTCCCGCGCGGAAGTTCTCCCGCGAGCAGGAATCAAAAGCGGTTCTAAATCCGAATATTGAGCTGGCCGATGAGCCCTTGCTCCACCGACATGAGAGCACATTCGGGAAGCCCGCTCTCGACGAAGACGAAGAGTCCCAACCTGGCGTATTGCTCGAGCCGAAGGTTCTGCTGACCCCCTCACCGAAGCTTCCCGGCACCGACGGCCGCAAAATGTCCAAGAGCTACGGCAACACCATCCTGATGACCGACCCGGAGCCGGTGGTGCGGCAGAAGCTGAAGACCATGGTCACCGACCCGGCGCGGGTGCGGCGCACCGATCCGGGCAACCCCGACATTTGCCCGGTAGGCGACCTTCACAAGGTCTTCTCGACCTCGGAGACGCTGTCCAACGTCTACGAGGGCTGCCGGACGGCGGGGATTGGGTGCATCCAGTGCAAGGGCTGGGTGGCGGATGCGCTGGTGCAGGTGCTGACGCCGATCCAGGAGCGTCGCGCCAGCTTTACCGAAGCGCAGGTGATGGAGATTCTCGCCGACGGTTCGAGTCGCGCCCGGGCTCGCGCCGAGCAGACGATGGTCGAGGTGCGGGCCGCGATGCAACTTGGCCTGAGCACGCAATGACCGGTTCAGCGACCGGCTGGCGAGAGACTCCAGAAAGAAACGACGAAGCATTGACGGACCAGAGCAACAATCCGGACGCTGTTTCAGACGCAGCCCAGCCTGACCCGGCGGGTGAGGCGCCGTTGCAAATCGGCGAAGTTCAGCCGTTCATGCTGGTGACGAAGCCGGCTGGGGATGAGAAAGCCGCGGCCAAGGCGGCCGCAGTGCAGAAGAAGCGCGACGAAAGCTCCGAGGAGTCGCCCTTTTCCGTCAGCGTGGGTCTTGTCTATGACGGTCCGCTTGACCTGCTGCTGGACCTCATCCGCAAGCAGGACATCGACATCTACGACATTCCAATCGCCAAGATCACGGCGCAATTTCTGGCGTATGTGAATCAGTTGAAGGCGTCGGATGTGGATGTGGCCGGGGAATTTATCTACACCGCTTCCCTGCTGATCCACATCAAGAGCATGATGCTGCTGCCGCGGGCCGGGGCTGGCCCCGAGGAGCCTGCCGAGGATCCCCGCCGCGAACTGGTGGAGCGGCTGCTGGAGCATGAGCGCTTCAAGAACGCGGCGCAGATGCTGCAGCAGAAGCAGATGCTGGAGGCGGCCACCTGGACCAATCCGGGATTCAAGGAGTTCAAAGACGACGTGGCGGCGGAGCCGGAGATTGCCGCCGACACGGTGGACCTGGTGCGGATATTCCGCGACATTCTGGAACGCGCGCGCAACCGGCCGGTGCTGGACGTGGAAGAGGACTCGGTGACGGTCGGCCAGATGATCCGCTTCCTGGGCCGTCGGCTCAACATGGAAGACAAGCCGGTTTCGCTGAGCCGGCTGTTGAGCCATACGCATTCGCAGCGGGCTCTGATTGCGACTTTCCTGGCGCTGCTGGAGCTGGTCCGGCTACAGGCGATCCTGCTGCGCCAGGACCGAGCTTTCAGCGACATCTTTATCAAGAAGCACGCGGGCTTTGACACGGTGATGAATGACGGCCTGGCGAACGCGCGGGATGACTGGCGATAGGATGGAGTCGCGTTATAACTTATGTTATACTTGAGCCATTGAGGAGAACTCTCGATGGCCACGACTACCAAAATCATTGCAATCGGCAACTCTGCCGGGATCATTCTGCCCAAGGAGACTTTGGCGCGGCTGAATGTGCAGAAGGGCGATTCTGTTTATGTCACCGAAGGGCCTGACGGTATTCGCTTGATGCCGTTCGATCCCGACTTTGCCGCGCAGATGGAAGCGGCTCGCGAAGTGATGCGCGAGAATCGAGACGTTCTGCAGAGACTTGCGGAGTGAAAGAGCCAATTTGGATCAGGCAGGATGCCGTACTTCGCATGCACGAGGAATCGCTCGCGCTTCACGGCGGGCCAGAGGGCGTCCGCGATTTAGGATTGCTGGAGTCTGCGTTGGCTCGCCCCAAGAATCTCCTCGCCTATTCGGAACATACTCCGTCTCTCCCTGAACTTGCTGCCGCATATGCCAAAGGAATCGTCGCCAATCATCCCTTCGTAGATGGAAACAAACGCACGGCACTCATCGTTTCCTTCACTTTCCTGCGCATAAACGGTCTGCAACTTACGGCGCCGAAGGAAACCCGCGTTCTGACGTTCTGGGCGCTTGCGGCGGGTGAGATTTCGGAAGCCGAATTGGCTCTTTGGTTCGCTGAGCACACTATCCCGCTCTAAGTCTTGAACATCCTAGTCGGACATTGTGTCGCCCAATTCCCGAAACGGGAGCGGGTTGCGTTTCCGTTCCCGTCGACGGCGGGTGTAGAATCTGTGCAGCAGAACCAGTCCCGCTGGTTCACCGAGCAAACAACCGCTAAATTACGTGGTTGTTGGGGTTTTATGGAAGCCAATTTATCCGGCACTTGTCTCAACAGACGCAAGCGGTCCCCCCTGCATCTCCCGTTCAATTCCATTGCTGAAGCGCTCATGAGGAGGCCCAGGCGTGCCCGGAATCTTTCCGGCCGCGTTGGAGACTTCTAATGGCCGACCTGGCAACCCTTATAGAAGCCATACCTTCGCGCCCAACTTTGCTCGAACGCCGGACGAAGAAGCGCTCCAGCAAGGCGGGGATGGCGGTATTCCTGATTGCGCTGTTGAGCGGCATGGGATACATCGGCGTGCACGTTGCACGCGACCTGAACAACGTGACGATCACCAGCGTGTGGCCGTATTTGCTGCTGGCGCTGGCGCTGCTGATTGCCCTTGGATTCGAGTTTGTGAACGGGTTTCACGATACCGCCAACGCGGTGGCGACGGTGATTTACACGAACTCGCTGGAACCGAACGTGGCGGTGGTGTGGTCGGGAATCTGCAACCTGGCGGGGGTGCTGGCCTCCAGCGGCACGGTGGCCTTCGCGGTGATTACGCTGCTGCCCGTGGAACTGATCATCCAGGTGAGTTCCGGAGCCGGGTTCGCCATGGTATTTGCGCTGCTGATTGCGGCTATTCTCTGGAACCTGGGCACATGGTGGTTGGGGCTGCCGGCATCGAGTTCGCACACCATGGTGGGCTCGATTATTGGCGTGGGTGTTGCGAATCAGCTGCTCAACATGCACAGCGGCACGTCGGGCGTGGATTGGGAGCAGGCCATAAAGGTCCTCAAAGTCCTGCTGATTTCGCCGGTGGTAGGTTTTGGCGCGGCGGCTCTGCTGATGCTGATTTCGAAGTGGCTGGTGCGCTACCCCTCGCTGTACGAGGCACCCAAGGATAACCAGCCGCCGCCGTTTCCCATTCGCGCATTGATGGTGTTGACCTGCACCGGAGTCAGTTTCTTTCACGGCTCGAATGACGGACAAAAGGGCATGGGGCTGATCATGCTGATCCTGATTGGCACGGTGCCCACGGCGTATGCGCTGAACCATGCGGTGACGGCTCAGGATATTCAGGAGTTCATTGCCGCGAGCGAACAGGCGGGACACATCCTTGACCGGCACGTGGACAGGAGCGGAATCCTGGGAGCGGATGCACGGGTCGAGGTGACGGACTACATTCGCACCAAGCAACTGCAGCCGGACACGATTCTGGCGCTGCGCGAGTTGGTGGAAGATCTGAACCATGAAGTGGCCCTCTACAAGGTGTTCAAGTCGGTACCGGCGCAGGACCAGACCAACGTGCGCAACGACATGTACGTAGCCAGCGAGGCGATCCGGCTGATGCAGAAGAGCCACAACCCGGCTTTCACGCCGGCTGAGAACGCGGCTCTGACCACCTACAAGAGCAAGGTGGACAAGGCGACCAAGTTCATTCCCGACTGGGTGAAGGTGGCCGTCGCGCTGGCGCTCGGCCTGGGCACCATGGTGGGCTGGAAGCGGATCGTGGTTACGGTGGGCGAAAAAATCGGCAAAGATCACTTGACGTACGCGCAAGGTGCAAGCGCCGGGTTGGTGGCGATGGGTACGATCTGGGCCGCGGACACGTTTGGATTGCCGGTAAGTACGACGCATGTTCTGAGCTCCGGTGTTGCGGGTACGATGGTGGCGAATGGAAGCGGCCTTCACATCTCTACGATTCGCAATATCGCCGCGGGATGGGTGTTCACGTTGCCTGCGGCGGGGTTGCTCTCGGGGCTGCTTTACTGGCTTTTCCGCGCTGTTTCCTGAGCCTTTTCCCCTGAAACGAAGCAAGATTCCAAGGCGATTTGCAGTGATTCGACCGCAAGGTGAGATGCGCATCGTGTGCCGCCCGGCAAATTGACTGAAGAGATGGTTTCGACTCGTCGATAAACGTCTTGGGACGGTCCCCATGTCAACTCAAGCTCGACCGGGTAGAAGCTCCGCTGCTGCGCAGCCCGGATGGGCAGGCGAGATGCGCTACGTTGCGCGCCAGCCGATCATGAACCTGCGCGGGCACACGCATGGATATGAGCTTCTGTTTCGCGACGGTCCGGAAGCGGACCCAAACCCGGGCGCCGACGTGGCCGCCCGCACCATGCTGGACAATGCAGTGATCTTCGGACTGGAAGGCCTGACCAACGGATTGCCCGCCTTTGTAAACTGCACAGCCGAGTCGCTGACCGAGGACTTGGTGCTGGTTCTGGCCCCGCAAATGACGGTGCTGGGGATACCGGGAAGCCTGGAGATGACCCCCCGGCTGATGGAGTGTTGCCCCAAGCTGAAGAACCGCGGATTTCGCCTGGCTCTGGATGATTTCAGCTGGAAGGCGGATATGCGACCGCTGGCAGAGCTGGCCGACTATATCCGGATGGATTTCGACCGGTTTGGCATGGCGGAGTGGCATTACCTGCGCGGGCTGAGCGGCGCCGCACCGAACATGGTGGCCAAGAAAGTGGAGACGCAGGAAGATTACCGGAAGGCCTGCGAAGCGGGTTTCACGCTTTTCCAGGGCGGCTACTTCTTCCACCCCGTTTTGCTGAAAAAGCGCAAGGTGCCGGCCAACCGGCTGTTGCACTTCGAGATAGTGCGGCTGCTGCACCACGATCCCATTGACGTGCGGCAGATAAGCCGGCTGGTGTTGCGCGATGCCTCGCTGACGTATCGCGTGCTTCGGCTGGTGAACTCCCCGGTCTACGCAATTCAGCAGGAAGTGCGCAGCATCGAGGCTGCGATTATCGCCCTTGGGGAGGATACGCTGCGCCGCATCGTAAGCCTGGCGGTTCTGAGCGAAATCAACGGAAAGGAACCGCCGGAGATTCTGCATATGGCGCTGCTGCGGGCCCGGTTCTGCGAAGTGGCTGCCGGCTTATGCCGGCTGGACCCTGCAGAGCAGTACCTGCTGGGCATGCTCAGCCTGGTGCCGGCCATGCTACGGATACCCATGGAGGAGCTCACGCCATCGCTTCCGTTGCGTGCCGAGATCTGCGAAGCGCTGCAAGGAACGATGAATCGCGAACGCGGTCTCCTTGACTGGCTGGAGAGCCACGAACGCGGGGATTGGGAATTGTGCGACCTGATCGCACTGTCCATTGGCCTGAACCGGGAACGGTTGATGCGGTCCTATGCCGAGAGCGTGGCGTGGGCTGAGGCTTCGCTGCACTCCGCAGTTTGATTGCAAGTCGAACCTGCTTTGGGGCCGCTTGCAAAAAGGAAAAGACCCTCCAATCCGGGAAATTCATCCCCTTTTCATCTAATTCGTATATCCATGGTTAGGTCCGGCGTTGCTTCCCCCCGAGCGTCGCAGGACACATTCGCATTTCCAACCCTGGAGCAAGATCATGCCGGAATTAGCAACCGCCGTCCCTGTCCGTCCCCCCGCTGCAGCGCTTCTCGACAAGAAAATGAAGAAGTCCCATGCCATGATCAGCACCGGGGTGGTTCTGGCAGCACTGGTGGTCGGAATCGGATTTATCGGATTTCACATTGCCGAGGATTTCAGCGGAGTGACGCTGGGCAGCATCTGGCCCTATGCGCTGCTCATTCTTGCGCTGGCGATCGCGCTCGGCTTCGAATTCGTGAATGGCTTCCATGATACGGCAAACGCCGTGGCTACTGTAATTTACACCCACTCGCTGGACCCCAACATTGCCGTGGTCTGGTCAGGACTTTGCAACCTGACAGGAGTGCTGGTTTCGAGCGGAACGGTGGCCTACACCGTGATCACGCTGCTGCCCGTGGAATTGATTCTGCAGGTGAGCGCCGGAGCCGGATTCGCCATGGTCTTTGCCCTGCTGATTGCGGCCATCCTGTGGAATCTGAGCACCTGGTGGTTCGGGCTGCCTGCCTCGAGCTCGCACACCATGGTGGGCTCCATCATCGGGGTCGGAATCGCCAATCAGCTCATGCAGGGCCACAACGGCACTTCGGGCGTCGACTGGGAGCAGGCCACAAAGGTCTTCAAAGTTCTGCTCGTATCGCCGATCTTTGGATTTGTGCTCGCGGCTGCGCTGTTTCTGCTCTCCAAGTGGACGATCAAGTATCCCGCCCTTTACGAAGCTCCGAAGGGGGCCGAGCCTCCGCCATGGCCGGTTCGCGCGCTGCTGATTCTTACTTGCACCGGGGTCAGCTTTGGCCATGGCTCCAACGATGGGCAGAAGGGCATGGGCCTGATCATGCTCATCCTTATCGGCACCGTACCCACTGCTTACGCGCTGAACCACGCTGTAACGGGGCAAGATGTACAGAAATTCATTGCCGCATCCCAGCAGGCAGGGACCATCTTGGATCGGCACGTAGATAAAACCGGAATCCTCGGCGCCGATGCGCGCACCGAGGTGACCGACTACATCCGCAGCAAGCAGTTGCAGCCGGACACTGTGCTGGCACTGCGCGAGCTGGTAGAAGACCTGAACCACGAAGTGGCGCTCTACAAGGAATTCAAGTCCGTTCCGGCCGGCCAGCAGACCAACGTGCGCAACGACATGTATGTGGCCAGCGAAGCGATCCGCCTGATGGAAAAGAGCCACAACCCGGCGTTCACACCAGAAGAGACCACGGCACTGACGGCCTACAAGGTGCAAGTAGACAAAGCCACCAAGTTCATCCCGACATGGGTAAAGGTTGCAGTCGCTCTGGCGCTGGGGATGGGAACCATGGTGGGCTGGAAGCGCATTGTGGTTACAGTAGGTGAAAAGATCGGCAAGGAGCACCTGACCTACGCGCAGGGGGCAAGCGCGGAATTGGTGGCGATGTTTACAATCTTCGCCGCCGACAATCTGGGTCTCCCGGTGAGCACCACGCATGTGCTCAGCTCCGGCGTGGCGGGCACCATGGTGGCCAACGGCAGCGGCCTGCAGTGGTCGACCTTGCGAAATATCGCGGCGGCCTGGGTGTTTACCCTGCCGGCTGCGGCGCTGCTCTCGGGGACGCTTTTCTACCTGTTCAGCCAGATGACCCACTAGGCTTGGGGCCTGAGCCGAGGCGAATGGCTGTTTTAGGGATTCATAATTGGTTTCCTCTGCATCAATGAAGGGTGTCCGCCACCGCGGATGCCCTTTTTCCGCGGCTTGCACAAGGCCCCTGAACCCGATTGGCCTGCGGGAAGGCTGCGATTCCGGTACCATACTTGAGGTGCCTATTCCCGAATGAGCCTTAAAGCCAAGCTGGAAGCTGTTGTTTACGCCGCGGAGGAGCCGGTGACGCTGGCTCAGCTCTCCGCATTGTTCGCCGCCGACACGCTGGAATGGAAGTCGGCGCAGGAAGCTGCGACCGCCGACGCTCCCGCTGCACCGGTGGCCGAAACGCTTCCGTTCCTGGATGGGGCAACGAATGACAACGAGCTGGAACTGCCTTCGGAAGCGTCGAATGCGGCCGGTTCCGATACGAGTCTGGAGCTGGTTGCGGAAACTGGCGAGGAACCGGCGGAGGCGGCTCTCGAATCCCCTAAGGAGCCGTCGGCTGAAAATCCGGTCGACGCCGAAGCCGAGGCCAAGCGGCTGGCTCGGCAGCGGGACCGCGAGGTGCGGGCCATTCTGCGCGGCCTGCTCGACGAGCTGATCGCATCCTATGCCAGCGACGACCGCGGCATCGAGATCAAGGAGATTGCCGGCGGCTATCGCATGGCCACGAAGCCGGAGTGCCACGACGCGGCGCGCATGTTTGTGAAGAGCCTGAAGCCGGCGTTGAAGTTAAGCTTGCCAGCATTGGAAACACTCGCGGTGATCGCCTATAAGCAGCCGGTGACGGCGCCTGAGGTCAATGAGATTCGCGGCGTGGATTCTTCCGGCGTGTTCGGGTCGTTGCTGGCGCGAAAGCTGATTGCGACGGCGGGGCGGAAGCAGGTGATCGGCCGGCCCATCTTGTACAAGACAACCAGGGAGTTTCTGCTGCGGTTTGGGTTGAAGGATGTTACCGAACTGCCGTCGATGGATGAGTTCGAAAAGATGGCACAGCTTGAGTTTGAGGATATGGAGCCGGCTAGCGAAGAGGCGTCCGGGGAAACGGACGGAAACACAACCGGGGTTCCGGAAGTGGACGACGAACCGGATGAGCAGGCTGTTGAGACAGGCGAGCAGGAAAAACAGGAAGGCAGCAAGCAAGAAGACAGAGCACACGCAAGCACTGAGACCGCCGAGATGGCGGACAGCGAAGACGTTCCGGTAGCTCCCGTGCCGGACACAACACAATCCGTTGCCGTCACACAGGCGATGGATGCGGAGACAACCCTCGCAGAGGCCGCGCCTGCCGCGCCTTCCCCCCTTGAGCAGGCAGAAACTGAGACTGTACCCCATGACTGATGAAAATCGGCCCGAAGCGAATGAAGAAGAGTTGATTGCCGCCGTTGAAGCAGAAGGTATCGAAGACCCCATCGGGGATGAGACGGACGGCGAGGCGAAGTCCTCCATCGCGCCTGGAAATTCGATCTCGAGCGAAGAAACGGCTGAGACTGTGACCGAAATCGAGCCTGAGATCGTCATCGAAGACGAATCGCAAACGGAAGATGAGGTAGACGGCGAAGCCGCGGAGGACACCGGAGAAGACGAAGATGAGCCGGAGTTCAAGCCCAAGGCTCATCCGCCGGTGAAGCTGGAGCGGCTGCAGAAGATTCTGGCCCAGGCGGGAGTTGCCAGCCGGCGCAAGGCCGAGGAAATGATCGAGCAGGGCCGGGTGCAGGTGAACGGCAAGGTGGTCACCGAACTGGGCACCAAGGCGGACGCGGGGCGCGACCATATCCGAGTGGACGGCAAGCTGTTGCAGGGCGCGGAACGGCTGCGCTACTTTGTGCTGAACAAGCCGCGTGGGTTTGTGACCACGGTGAAGGATCCCGAGGGCCGGCCCACGGTGATGCAGTTCTTCGACAAGATGCGGGAGCGGCTTTATCCCGTTGGCCGCCTGGACTACATGAGCGAAGGCCTGCTGCTGGTGACCAACGACGGCGAGCTGGCCAACAAGTTGACCAAGGCATCGGCCGGGGTGGAAAAGACCTACCTGGTGAAAGTGGCTGGGATTCCCAGCGAAGCCGAGTTGGACATTCTGCGCGCGGGAGTTGCGATCGAGAAGGGGAAACCGGGCTCAGACAAAGTGCGGACGTCGCCGGCGCGAATCAGGCAGGTTCGGCAGGGTGACAATCCCTGGTATGAAGTGGTGCTGATCGAGGGGCGCAACCGGGAACTGCGCAAGATGTTCGAGGAGGTCGGCCATTTTGTGGAGAAGATTCGCCGTGTGGGATATGGGCCGCTGATCCTCGACCAGGAGCCGGGCAATTTGCGCGAGCTGGATGCACAGGAACTGGAACTGCTGCGCAGGGCCGCGGATGGGAAGCTGAGGACTCCCAAGGCGAAGGAAATTCGGCGGCGGAATATTGTGGACTCGCTGCCACCGGAGAAGCCGGCTTTCAAGGCGCGAGGTGCAAAGCCGGCCGCTGGGCCTAAGGATTACAAGCCCAAAAGGTCGTTTGGTGACGACAAGCCGGTGCGCAGCGGGGCTGGGCCCGCCAACTTCGGGCCGGCGAAGTCTGGGCCCGGGAAGTCGGGACCCGGAAAGTTTGGGCCGCCAAAGTCGGGTGCAGGCAAGTTTGGTGTGGCGCGGCCTGCGGATGCTGCTGCGGAGAGGCCGGATTGGAAGAAGGACGATCGGACGGCGCGTCCCCCGGCGCGGTTTGCGGCGGGAACCGGGCGGCACGAACGCCCTGCTGGACGAACTTTTGGGGCTAAGCCGGGCGGCAAGCCCTTTGGCGATCGGCCGGCCGCTCGCAGCTTCCCAGCCAAGCCAGGGTGGAAGAAGCCGGAGCACCAGGAATGGCCGCAGTATCATCGTCCGCCTGAAGAGAGACCGCAGGCGGCGCGGCGACCCGCTCCTGAGCCGGTCGAAGATCTGAGCCCGAGGAAGCCAACCAGGCTGCATATTGAGCCGGTGCAGGATTTCGGGCGTAGCGAGCGGGATAAACCGGAGCGGGCAAGGCCTGAACGATCCAGCGCGACTCGTTCCGGAACGGGCCGTCCTCCGTTTGGACGGTCAGGCGCGGCTCGACCGGGCACTGGACGGTCAGGTTCAGGACATTCAAGCTCCATGCGGCCTATCCGCAGCGAAGGCGGGTTGGCGCGGCCTTTCACCACCAGCAGCGGCAAGCCGCGGCCGGGCGGCGCTCGGCCAAGCAGCAAGCCAGGGAAAGAAGGTGGGCGATCTTATGGCGCCCGAACGGATCGCGGCGGGCCTCGCACCGGCGCGGATGCACGGCCAGGCTTTGGCGGGAAGCGGCCCTTTGAGAGCAGGGGCACCGCTGGCGGTTCGGCGAAGCGGCCTTACACGCCGCG
>Ga0302319_10001557_pt1 | contig 51045 bp, 43 predicted proteins | sample Bog_T0_2_FD_203319 | JGI IMG/M metagenome (GOLD analysis project Ga0302319, IMG submission 203319) | Peat permafrost microbial communities from Stordalen Mire near Abisko, Sweden - Bog_T0_2 | ecosystem: Environmental > Terrestrial > Soil > Wetlands > Peat | place: Sweden: Abisko, Stordalen Mire... | reverse complement strand
TGAGATTTTCTTCCAGCACAGCCTCCCGGTGTACGCTGCGTTTCTGACTGTTCCCCTGACCTGGATTCTGCTGGACAAAACTACCTGGGGATTGAAGATCAAGGCCGTTGGACACAATCCTGCGGCGGCCGATTCCCTGGGTGTGAACGTGAACCTGGTGCGCTACATCAGCGTCACCATTGGCTCCATCATGGCCGGACTAGCCGGCGCGACACTTTCTCTGGCGCTGGTGAATTTGTTCCAGGAGAATCTCACCGCTGGAATGGGATTCATCGGAGTGGCGCTGGTGTACTTCGGCGGATGGCGTCCGGTCGCGATCATGGGCGGCGCGCTACTGTTCAGTACTGTCAACGCCTTCCAACTATGGATGCAGGTGCTAAACGTTAAAATCCCCTCCGACCTTGCCGTGATGTTGCCCTACGTGCTGACGATTGCTGCGCTGGCTCTTGCCCCGAAACTGATGCGACAACCCGTAGCGTTGAACAAACCATTCGAACGAGGTGAGCATTAGCGGAAATTCGCGGATACTTGCCGCGGCACATGACTGTAGCTGAGCTCCGTTTTTTCCGTAAGGTTGGGCGGGGTGCATGAAACTTGAACGAGGAGAAGAAGGAATGAACATTCGCAGTTTTAGAATTGTTGCACTGGCTATGGCGCTGCTGGCTATTACTTTCAGCGTCTCCGCCGCTCAAGCAGCGCCTCTGCGCATCGCTGTTGTAATGCCCAGCTCTACCACCGATATGGCCTTCAGCCAGTCTATGTTTGCGGCGCTGAAAACCATCCAGAAGGAAATGGGCGGCGAATCCGCAGTAAAGATCGTCTATTCCGAAGGTATGTTCAAGGTGCCGGACGCTGCCGCCGCGATTCGCGACTATGCCAGCCAGGGCTACGATATCGTAATCGCACACGGTTCTCAGTACGGTTCGTCAGTAGCTGACATTGCACCGGAGTTCCCGAAGACGACTTTTGCCTGGGGCACCGACGTCAACACTTTCGGACAGCCGAATATCTATGCTTACACCGCTGCCGCTGAAGAAGGCGGATTTGTGAACGGCGTTCTTGCCGCGAAGCTGACCAAGTCGAAGGTAATCGGTGTGACCGGCCCAATCAAGATCGGCGACGCCAAGACGTATGTCTCCGGCTTCGCGCAAGGTGTCGCGTCGGTTGATAAGTCTATACGCGTCCAGGAGACCTGGACAGGATCGTTTTCGGATGTGGCGTTGATGGCTGAAGCCGCCAAAACTCACATCGCCGCGGGCGCAGATGTGCTGACCGGCTCCTCGCAGGCTGTAGTGGGCTCGATTGGCGCAGCCAAGACGAAGGGCAACGTTCTGTGGTTCGGAACGCAGCAGGACGAAGCTTCGATTGCACCGGAACTGGTCGTAGCCTCTCAGCAGTATGACTGGACCGGCATCCTCAGGAAAATGATTGCGAACCGTAAGAACGGCAAGTTGGGTGGCGAGAAATTTATTTTGCAGCTCAAAGACGGCGGCTTGAAGATCGTTTACAACCCCAAGTTTAAACTCGCTGCCTCAGTGAAAGCCGCGGGCGACAAAGCTATTCAGGGTATCTCTAACGGTTCCATTAAGGTAACTCCGTAATTCTGGTCTGACTCCCTGCTTTGCAGAAAGCAGGGAGTCCGTTCCATTTGTGAGACGAGTTCAACCAACTTCGAGGAATTTACAGGATGACGTCTGGGCCTCCCACTACGAAACGCTATATTCGCCGGGTCGAAATGCGCGGTATCACCAAGCGTTTTCCCGGAATATTGGCGAATGACAACGTTTCGTTCGATGTGAATGCCGGCGAAGTTCATTCGCTTCTCGGAGAGAATGGCGCGGGCAAGAGCACTTTGATGCGCATGCTGTACGGCCTGTACCGTCCTGATGCGGGTGAGATTCTCATCGACGGAGTTCCGCACACATTCCGCTCGCCAGCCGACGCAATTCGTGCCGGTATCGGGATGATCCATCAGCATTTCATGCTGGTACCAAGCCTGACCGTAGCGGAAAATGTGGCCCTGGGATTGAAGTCATCGCACGAACCGTTTCTGGATCTGAAAGTGGTTTCGAAGCGCCTGCATGAGTTGTCGCAGGCCTACGGCCTGAAAGTCGATCCCTCCGCCATGGTCGCGCACCTTTCCGTAGGAGAGCAGCAACGGGTTGAGATTCTCAAGGCGCTCTACCGCGACGCCAGTCTTATTATTCTCGATGAGCCAACGGCAGTACTCACGCCGCAGGAAGTCGACGACCTGTTCACCACCTTGAAGCGGATGGTGAAGGAAGGTCACGGGCTTGTCTTCATCTCCCACAAACTGAATGAAGTGGTGGCCATCAGCGATCGCATATCGGCATTGCGTGACGGGCGCATGATGGGAACCCGTTCGGTTGAGGGAGTGACTCGCGATGAATTGATCACCATGATGGTGGGGCGCGAGGTGAAGCCGTTAGCTCCTCAGCCGATGAAGGCTGGAGCGGTGCGCCTGAAGGTTGAGCAACTTCACGCCCTGGGCGACCGCGGCACTGAGGCGCTGCGTGGCGTGAGTCTGGAGATACGGTCAGGCGAGATCGTTGGGGTTGCCGGAGTGTCCGGCAACGGACAACGGGAGCTGGCAGAATGCCTCGCGGGTCTGCGCAAGGTGACCTCCGGTGAGATCACCATCGACGGCCAGAACGTCACCCACATTCATCTGCGACAACGCATGGAATCGGCGGCATACATCCCCGAGGAACGTATGCGCGACGGCGCAATCAAAGACTTCACCGTGCAGGAGAATCTCTTCCTCCGTGATCACTCCTCGCCCAAGTTCAGCTTCGGCATTTTCCTGAGTGTCACAAAGATGGCGGCCCATGCCCGCGAACTTGTAAAAGAGTTCAACGTTAAGACGCCTCAACTCGACACTCCGATCAAGAATCTCTCCGGCGGCAACATTCAGAAATTGATCATGGCTCGTGAACTGTCGCGCGATCCCAAGCTCCTGATCGCGGCGCAGCCCACGCGGGGTGTGGATGTGGGAGCCACTGAGTTCATCCACCAGCGCCTGCTTGAGCAGCGCGCAGCAGGCAAGGCTATTCTGCTGATCTCCGAGGATCTCGACGAGATTCGCAGCCTTTCTGACCGGATCACGGTGATCTACGAGGGCAAAATCATGGGCATCGTGGATCGCTGCCATGCAACCGTAGAAGGAATCGGCCTCATGATGGCAGGCATTCCGTTCGATGAAGCGATGAAGCACGCGGGCCAGCGAACGCCGCTACTACATCTGGCGGGCGAAACCGAAGAACCGCTGCCGGTTTAGAGCATTCCTTCCAAACTTTCCTTCCGCATGATTTGTCGGGCGCGCGGCCTCGTCGCATAATGTGAGTAGGCTGCTTACGAAAGACAAACGCCTCTTATGACCGAGACTCGCAGAGTTGTGCCCGATTCACTGCTGATCCGCAACATTCACGCATTAGCCACCATGGACGCTGACGGCCGAGAGCTGTACGGTGGATTCATCTACGCCGAAGGTGGCGAGATCAAACTGGTTGGCAAGCGTGTGCCGCGTGGACTGCAAGCCACACGCACCATAGACGGCTCTGGCTGCGTAGCTGTCCCCGGCCTCATCAATACCCATCACCACTTTGTTCAAACGTTGACTCGCGCGGTTACGGCGGCCGCAAATGCGGAACTCTTTGATTGGCTGCGTACGTTGTATCCAATCTGGGCGCGCATCGACGAGGAAGCGGTGCATGTTGCGGCGCTTGCGGGCATGGCCGAGCTTATGCTATCGGGTTGCACCACCACGAGCGACCATCATTATTTGTTTCCGCTCGGACAGACAAAGCTGATAGACGCAGAAATCGCAGCTGCGCGGAAGATCGGAATTCGCTTCACCGCAACCCGAGGTTCGATGAGCGTCGGTGAGAGCAAGGGTGGCTTGCCACCTGATTGCGTGGTGCAGGACGAAGACACAATCGTCGCCGACAGCGAGCGCCTCATTCACACCTATCATGATCCGAGTCCCGGCGCGATGCTACAGGTGGCGCTTGCCCCTTGCTCTCCGTTTTCCGTGTCTGCCAGGTTAATGCGTGACACCGCCGCGATGGCTGAGCGCGAGAACGTGAGACTCCACACTCACCTGGCGGAAACCAAGGATGAAGAACTTTATTGCCGCGAGCATTTCGGTATGCGTCCGCTGGAGTTATTGGACAGCGTAGGTTGGCTTACGAACCGAACCTGGGTGGCACACGGAATCTATTTCAATGCTTCTGAAGTCAAGCGTCTCGGCCGCGCGGGAGTTGGGGTTGCGCACTGTCCTACGTCGAATATGCGGCTCGGCTCGGGTCTTGCGCCTGCTCTCGCTTTGCAGCGCGCCGGCTCTCCCGTTGGCCTGGGAGTTGACGGCAGCGCATCCAATGACAGTTCCAATATGATCGCCGAGGCGCGGCAGGCACTTCTAATTCAGAGGCTCGGTCACGGTGCCGCTGCAATCACCGTGCAGCAAGCGTTACGGATGGCCACCGTTGGCGGTGCGCAGTGCCTGGGCCGCAGCGATATCGGCAGCCTGGAAGCAGGCAAGCGCGCCGATATAGCGCTATTCGATCTGAACGATCCAGCCTACTCCGGTGCGCAAGATCCCGTTGCTGCATTGCTGCTGTGTGCGCCCACTACGGTCAAAACCCTTGTGGTGGAAGGCCGGGTTGTAGTGGACGATCACAAACTGACCACCCTGGAGATGTCGCCGGTGCTGGCCCGCCACCGCCGCATTGCTGCCCGCATCACCGGCAGTCGACGCACCTTATAACTCCCGCCTCCGCCAAGTAGTTCGGCGGCCCCGTTAAGGGCCGCCGACTTTCGCGCAACAGAACACTTTCTGTTTAGAGGTGGATCGCAAGCTCGACAAACGGAGCATTCTGCACGGAACCCGGGTTCAGCTTGCTGTCTTCACCGAACTTGTGTTCCCAGTATTCATATCCCACGCCGAGCTGCCAGTTGTGCTTTTCACCGACCAGCGAGCCGAAGTTGTACATCAGCTTCGGGTGGAGAAGAGTTTCAGGCTTGGTGCCATTGCCTGAGCCATCCGGTCCCTTGGAGCTGGCGATATTGCCGAATCCTTCGAAGGTGAAGGGGGCCTTCCCGACCTTGAACGGATAAAGCCACGCTGAGGCCACCATGACCTGGCTGCGGAAGTTCACGCCGCCATTGGCATTGTAGATCGCAGGATTAGGAAGGTAAGCGCCATAGCCGTTGTGGTTCCACTCCTTCACCCACAAGGTGGAGACGTCCCAGAATCCCTTCTTGATTTTGATTGCGAAGGTCGGACCAAACACAGGCGTCTTCTTCTCAGGCGCGAACTCAGTGTTCTTGGTTTCCAGATCCACTCCAGCGGTGAAGAGAACGTCCTTGATAGGTCCGAAGGCAAGCTTCTTCTTCGTGAGCTTGCTCAAGCTAATATTGTGACGGTAAACGAAGTAGAGCTCGATCGCTCCGATGGTGTTCACCGAGGGGGATGAGCAGTTAGTAAAAGGCATACCGCAGGTAGTCGCCGTGGGGTCGCCCGCGTTGGATTTCAGGATGTCCATGTTCACGAAGTTATCGCCGAACTTGTTGCCACCGTCCACGTGAGTGAAGGAGATGACATTCTTCATGATGTTGTGGGCGGTCTTTCCCTCGCTCGGATCAAAGGGATTGGTCCCCGTGCCCGTCAAATTCGTATCGGGCTCGCGAAATGCGTCGCTGTTCCAGTAGCGAATCGAGTTGTCCTGAAACTGGGCATGGGCGGGAAGAGTACAGAACGTCGCGCCAATCAAAACGGCCGACGCAAGAATTTTCTTAATCATATGTTTACAACCTCCGAAACCGGGGGGACCGGATAACTCATTGAAACAAAAGTATCCAATGGCAAGCGGGCCAGCGCAGCCAAACCATTGCCTTCAGGCGCAACTGAAAAGTACTCTGCCTTCGCTTCGTATCTCTTCTGCTGAATTACTCTGTTGAGTGATGGGAGAGTACCAGAATTCCGCCACTTTGGCCTACGCAATTCTTTTTATCGCAGCGATTATTTACTCTTATATATGGGCCGAACGAACCGCCAAAAACCCTAGTGTGGCCGCACACCCCAATGCCCCATTTGTCCCGGCCAATTACGCGCAAAAGACAGCGCCTGAGAATGCTAAACTGGGCACTTCAGGACCCCTATGCGTGATTCCATTGTTCTGTATGTAAACGGCGAGCGTCGTGAAATCCGTGGAGCCTCGGTTTTCCAGCCGCTTGCCACTTACCTCCGGGACGAACTGGGACTAACCGGCACGAAAGTCGTCTGTTCCGAAGGCGATTGCGGATCATGCACCGTGCTTCTGGGAAGACCGCGGAGCGCGTCCATCGAATACCGCTCCCTCTGCTCATGCGTCCAATTTGTCTTCCAGGCAGACGGATGTCACGTGGTCACCGTAGAAGGTCTCGGCAGCAACGGCGGCTTGGACCCTGTACAGGAAGCCCTCGTCCAGCACCACGGTACGCAGTGTGGATTCTGTACCCCCGGCATCGTGATGTCGATCCACGCCCTGCTCGAAACTGATCCCATCCTGTCGGAATCACGCCTGCGCCAGGGCCTGGTCGGCAACCTCTGCCGATGCACCGGCTATGACCCGATTGTGCGTGCAGGTCTGCAAATAGAGACCGGCCGTACGCAGCGAATGAATCAGCTTTTCAATTCATCCGCCATGTTGGCGGAGCTTGCACTCGCTCGTGTCCAGCACGTCTTCGTCGAGTCCGCAGGAAAAGCATTCTTCAAGCCGACCGCCATTGCCGACGCGGTCCACTTTAAGTCCACCCACCCGGATTGCGTCATCATCTCCGGCGGCACCGATCTTGGCGTGCAGGTGAATAAAGGCGTCCGCGAAATTAAAACCACGTTGAGCACGGCGGCTTTGCCAGAACTGAGTTCACTAAGCATTAGCGACAATGAAATAGTTGCCGGCGCGAACCTGTCCATATCAGAGCTTGAGGCCGCAGTTACGGACGCGATTCCCGAGTATGCTGCGATGATCGCCCGCTTCGGCTCTCCACAGATAAGAAATGTTGCCACGTTGGGAGGTAACATTGCCAATGCGTCGCCCATTGGTGACACCATGCCGGCTCTCTTCGTATTGCATGCGCAGGTGGAACTCTCCGGCGCAAAAGGCTCTCGCTGGATCGATATGAACGATTTCTACATCGGCTATAAGCAGACGGTTGCTGCCTCCGATGAACTGATCAGCCGCGTGTCGATTCCCCGTTTAGGCTCGGGCGAGGTGCTGAGGCTGTACAAAGTGTCAAAACGCCAGGACTTGGATATCTCGACGTTCAGCGCTGCGTTTTGGCTGAAACTTTCAGGTCGAACCATTCAGGATATTCGTATTGCATACGGAGGCGTGGCCGAAAGGATTGTTCGTATGCCCAACACTGAGGCTCATCTGAAGGGGCGCGAGCTTTCCGTAGAGGCTTTTGAATCCGCCGGCGAGAAGGCGCTCTCTGAGATTTCTCCAATCAGCGATGTTCGCGGTGCTGCCGAGTATCGCAATTTGTTGGCAGCCAACATTCTTCGAAAACTGTATTACGATCTCGACGCGGACCGGAAGCAAGCAAGCACCGCTTAGCCGCAGAACCTGGGCAGGAGTTGGAAATGCCATCAGTAGGAAAAGACATTCCGAATGATTCCGCCGCCGGACATGTGAGCGGTCGATCTGTCTTTCTGAATGATGTTTCGCCTGCACGCAATGAGTTGCTGGTGGACTTCCTCGGCAGTCCGGTCGCACATGGCCGCATCCGGTCCATCGATTTATCGGCGGCCTCAGATCTCCCCGGCGTGGTCGCATTGTTAACCCACAAAGATATTCCTGGACGCAATCGCTTCGGCTCCATTCTGCAAGATGAACACCTGCTAGCCGACGATACGGTTGACTACATCGGCGACCCGATTGTGCTGATCGCCGCCAAGTCCCGGGCGGCAATTGACGCGGCCCGCAAGGCCGTGCTGCTGGACATTGAGGAACTGCCGCCGATTCTTTCCATCGACGATGCGATTGCTGCCGAAAGCTATATTGGTACGCAGCAGGTCATTGAACGCGGAGATGCTGCCGTCGCGCTGGCTCATTCCGAACATCGCCTGAGCGGTGCGCTCATCACCGGCGGACAGGAACATTTCTACTTCGAATCGCAAACCGCGATCGCCGAACCGGACGAGTGCGGACGGATAACCGTACACTCCTCCACCCAGCATCCGACTGAGACGCAGCAGGTTGTCGCCGAGATACTCGGCGTGGACTTCAATCATGTCATCGTCATCTGCAAACGCATGGGCGGAGCCTTCGGTGGCAAGGAGTCACAAGCCGCTGCCCCTGCCGCAATGGCCGCGCTCGCAGCAGTGAAGACCGGTCGCACGTGCCGAATCGCATTGAGCAAGGACGATGACATGCGCTGCACCGGCAAGCGCCATCCGTTTCAGAGTTCCTGGTCGGTTGGTTTCGATTCATCCGGGCGCATTACCGCCCTGTCACTCGAGCTCTTCGCAAATACAGGATGCGCATGTGATGTCTCTCCGGCGATTCTGGAGCGTGCGCTGCTCCACTCTGATAACGCATACTACCTCCCAAACTTCCGCGTAACGGGTCGCTTGTGCCGCACAAATCTTCCGAGCAACACTGCTTTCCGCGGCTTCGGCGGCCCACAAGGTGTTGTGAACATCGAGAACATTATTGAGGAGATCGCGCTCCATCTGGGCAAGGATGCGCTGGACGTTCGGCAGGTAAACTGCTATGGGATCGATGATCGAAACATCACTCCCTACGGGCAACGTGTGGACAACAATACCTTGCCCAAGCTGCTTTCGCAGTTGCGTCAATCCAGCGGGTATGACCTTCGGCAACAGGAGATCGCAAAATTTAATGTACTGAGTCCGACGAAGGTACGCGGCCTCTCGATGACCGCCGTCAAGTTCGGCATCTCGTTTACGAACAAAACGCTCAACCAGGCGAACGCGCTCGTCAACATTTATACCGATGGAAGCATCTTGATCTCAACCGGCGGCACGGAGATGGGGCAAGGCCTGAATACGCGGCTTCGGCAGATTGTGGCCGACGAGCTCGGCGTGGAATTCAATGATGTGATCGTCGCCCCCACCAGCACAGACAAGAACAACAACACCTCGCCAACGGCAGCTTCCAGCGGAACTGACCTGAACGGGGCAGCCGCCGTTGACGCCTGTCGCACTCTGCGCGAACGGCTCGCCGAATTTGCCGCACCCTTACTGGCCGATCCAAAGACCGGGCTTGCGCCTGCTCCGATGCAGCTTCGTTTCGAGAACGGCGTGGTCGTTAATTCGCTTCGTCCCGAACAGAGCATTACTTTTCGGGAACTTGTAATTCAAGCGTACAAAGCGAGGATCAATCTCGGCGAACGTGGCTTCTATGCCACTCCAGGAATCACCTACGACCGCGACACCGGCAGAGGCACGCCTTTCTTTTACTTCACCAACGGAGTCGCTGCTTCCGAAGTCGAGATCGACCGATTCACCGGGGATCTCAAAGTGCGTCGCGTGGATGTGATCATCGATGCGGGCCAGTGCATCAATCCAGGCATTGACCGCGGCCAGTTGTCTGGCGGATTTATGCAAGGACTGGGTTGGGTTACAACCGAGGAGTTGAGGTATTCCGCTCGCGGCGAGTTACTCACTCACTCGCCGACCACTTACAAGATTCCTAACATTGGCGATCTGCCTGAAATCTTCAACCTCGGATTTCTCGAGAATACCGATCATGCGATCAGCCTTCTCCGGAGCAAGGCCTTGGGAGAGCCTCCGCTGCTGCTCGCAATTTCCGTGTGGACGGCTGCCAAGCAAGCGGTCTTCAGCGTCAATCCTGCTGCTGCAAGCGGGCTTTCATTGCCCGCCACTGGCGAGGCTCTACTGCTGGCGATGGAAAAATCACGGTCTCGACCTGCGACCGCTCGCTGACTGCATTCACTGCACGCGGGATTTGCGTAGCACGTTTCCGGCAAGCTTTCGGTCATAGTTGCCGGAACTCAGCACGAGTTCTCCATTGATCAAAACGTGAGCGATGCCATCCGGAAACTGAACGGGATCGACAAATGTTCCCTTGTCGACGATTGTCTCTGGATTGAATATGACGATATCCGCAAAATTGCCCGCCTTCAACAACCCTCTGCGCTCAAAACCAAACACCTCGGCAGGCTTGGACGTCATTTTGCGAACTGCGTCTTCAAGCGTCAACGCTCGCTCCTGCCGAACATACTTCCCCAACACTCTCGGAAATGATCCAAAGACGCGCGGATGAGGTTTGCCTCCCAGCAATCCATCGGTGCAAACATTTTGCTCGGGCCGGGTTAGAAATTGAACAACGTGCTCTTCCTTGCCATAGAAATCAACCATCCCAACCGCATTCTCTTCGCCGAGAAGTAAATCGAATGCAGCCTCATACGGATTCTTGCCGCGCATCCCGGCAATCTCCATGAGGCTCTTGCCAATCACCTCCCGGTTCGCGTCCGTCTTCACGCTGGTCACGAAGATCTGATCGAAGCCGGCGAAGTCCACAAAGTTATCCCAGCCAGGTATTCCTTGTTCAATGTCTTGAATCATGCGCTGCCGGAGAGCTGGGCTGCGAAGCCGCTCCAACAGCTTATCCGTGCCGCCATCGTGCGCCCAGGGCGGCAGAATCACTCCCAGCATCGTGCTTCCGGCAACATACGGATACTGATCGAACGAGACTCGGATTCCCTCGGCGGCAGCGCTGTCCAGCAGGCCGAGCACCTTGTCGATAAGGCTCCAGTTTTTGCGTCCGCAGACCTTGAAGTGCGAGAAGTGAATCTTCACTCCGGACTTGCGTCCGATCTCGATCACTTCCTCCATCGAAGCCAGAATCGTATCCGCCTCGCTGCGCTGATGTACTACGAATGCGCCATCAAACTCGGCGACAACCTTGCACAACTCGATCAACTCCGCTGTATCCGCATATGCACAGGGCATGTAGATCAGCCCTGTCGACAGGCCGAATGCGCCAACTTCCATCTCTCGCCGAATGATCTCTCGCATTCGTGATAGTTCCTCCGGAGACGCAGTCCGGTTGTCCAGACCCATTGCCTCCATGCGAACATTGCCGTGCGGAATCAAGTAGCTTTCGTTGAGACCCACGCCCTTCGCCTCAAGCGCCCGCAGATAACCATCTGTTGTTTCGTAATCCCAGCCGACTTCGTCGCTATCGCCATCGAGTCCAGCCAGGTTCTTTCGCCACGGCGAGATGTACCTCAGCGGCAGCGGCGCCATTGAGATTCCGTCCTGTCCCAGCAATTCAGTGGTGACGCCCTGTCGAATCTTCGCTTCAACATAAGGGTTCAACATCACCTGCAGGTCGGAGTGGCTGTGCGTGTCAATAAATCCCGGAGCCACGATCATGCCTTGCGCGTCGATGACCTGATCGAATTCGCCGGAGTGCTCCACATTGCCGATAGCGGCAATGCGCGTATCCTCCACCACAAGGCTGGCCGCATATCGGGGCGCGCCGCTGCCGTCCACAATCGAGCCATTCTTGATCAGAACCTTCATCCACTATCCTCTCTGCAACACTGCCTGCAAGATTCCGTAATAACCCGCGGTAGCTTTCAAGAGTTGATCGATCTCAATATATTCGTCGATCGTGTGGGCCAGATTTTCTCTTGAGGGTCCAAATCCAATTGTCTTGATCTTCGCTTCGCCTGCGTAATGACTGCCGTTTGTGCAAAAGGAGTATTGAGTGACCTCAGGCTTCAGCCCCGCTTTTCGCAAACCTGCAAGAGCCGCTTGCACAAATTCATCATCCGCATCAAATACCCATCCGGCGAAGAATCTTTCGCCGCCAATCTCATCTCCCGTGTAGCACTTCTGGATATCGGCGGCAAAATGCACCTTGGCTTCAAACTGCGCGTCTTTGCTCTTCAACTCGCGGACCAACTCAAGCAGCGGCTTCAGCACCGATTCTTTGGTCTCTCCCACCAGCAAGCGCCGGTCATAGGTCGCGCGGCAGTAGTCCGGTACTACGGATGCGCCCGGATACGGTGAGGACTTGATATCGGTGAGTTCCAGTATTCCCTGCCCCAGAGTGTCATGTACCGGAGCTTCGAGTTTGCCGATCTCACGAATAAGCTCCGCCATCTTGTACACCGCGTTGATACCCGCGTGCGGATTGGCTGAGTGAGCGGGCTTGCCGAAGGTCTCCACGACAATCTCAGCGCGTCCACGCTGCCCCCGCTTGAGGTTCAACTCTGAAGCCTCGCCGATCACCACGTAGTCTGGATTGATGCGCTCGCTGATCTTTCTGGCGGCAATTCCCTCGAAACATTCCTCGTGAACCACCCCTGAGACATAAATCTCTCCAGCAAAATCCTTGCGCGAGTCCGCTGCAAAATAAGCCGCTGCGGCAATCATGCCGCTGACTGCACCCTTCATGTCTGATGTGCCGCGCCCGTAGATCTTTCCATCCTCGATTTCGCCACCGAAAGGCTTGTGCTTCCATTTAGAAGCATCCGGAACCGGCACGGTATCGATATGACCGTCGAGCAGAATGACCTTGCCTGGACGGCTGCCTTTAATGCGCCCCAGAATATTTCCGTACGCATCGACGATCACCTCGTCGTATCCCAACTCATGGAACGCCTGCTTCATTCGGTTGACCACTCCCTCTTCCTGTCCGGAGTAGCTCTGTTCCTGAATGAGTGCCTGGCACAAGCCGATAACCTGTTGCTCTCTCTCCGCTGTCAGCATGTCTTAAGTTTTCCTTTATGAAGATGTCTGGCTGCGCTTGAGGCGCTCCTTCCGCTCACGAAGTTGTTTGAGAGCGGTACGGTCGGCGCTATAAGGGGTCTCCTGCAGAGGAAGGCTGTTACGCAGCTTTCCATCGCGCTGAAAGTACGCGCACGCCACGGCTGGAGGCGTCGCAACGCTCACAATTTCGCCCATTCCCTTCGCGCCATACGCCAACTCGGAAGGATTCTTCTCAATGATGATGCACTCGATCTCTGGCACTTGTGTGGAGCGAATCAGTCCAAGCGTCGACAGACTTGCCGTGGGCACGCCATTGCTCAGCGGAAATTCCTCGGTGAGCGCGTATCCCAGTCCCATCACAACTCCGCCTTCAATCTGTCCTTCAACTCCATTGAGATTGATGGCCTTGCCTACATCGTGTGCGGCAACCACCTTCTTGACTCTTCCCTCGTCATCCAGAATGACTACCTGGGTAGCGTATGCGTAGGCAACGTGACTCACCCGGTTCGGCTTATCGGAAGTCATGGGATCGGTGATCGCATCATATTCGCGGTAGTACTCGCGGCCCTCGAGCTCGGCTAGCAAATGCCCCTTCAGATCAACATTCAGAGCCTCTGCCGCTCTGCGTGCTGCCTCGCCCGTGACCAGCGTCTGTCGAGACGCCGTGCTCGTGCCGCTGTCAGGAGTCACCATCGTGTCCGGAGCATGAACGCTGATTACGGACTTGGGAAGCCCCGTGGCTTCTGCCACAATCTGCAATACCACGGTCGCGATTCCCTGCCCCATGCAGGCCGCGCTCGTGCAGATCACGACCTTGCCATCCCGCACCACCAGTTTCACCCGGCCAACATCGCGCACGCCCACGCCCTTGCCGCTATTCTTGAACGCGCAAGAAACACCTGCGTCGGGATTCGCGTCAACCACGGCCTTCACCGCGAGCAGCGTCTCCTTCAGGGCCGTTCCCTCGTCTGCGATTTGTCCGTTGGAAAGCACTCCACCGGGCTCGATGGCGTTGCGGAATCGGAGCTCCCATGGAGAAATCCCAATCTGTGCCGCGAGCAGGTTCAGGTTGCTCTCCATCGCAAAACAGGTCTGAATCACGCCAAAGCCGCGGAATGCGCCGGAAGGTGGATTATTAGTGTAGAAAGCACGCCCATCAATATCGACATTTTCAATCCGGTAAGGTCCGGCGGCGTGCGTACACGCTCGCTGCAATACCGGGCCGCCCAGAGAGGCGTAAGCCCCGGTGTCGGCCACAATGCGAACCTTCGCGGCAACAATTTTTCCGTTCGCATCACACGCAGTCGTGCATTCCATCTCCATCGGATGGCGCTTGGGATGAACCGCAAAACTCTCCTGCCGGCTAAGTGTCAACTTCACCGGACGGCCGCTGTGCCAGGCTAATAACGCTGCATGATGCTGTACGGAAAGATCCTCTTTGCCGCCAAATCCCCCGCCAACATACTTACTGATCACCCGAACTTTTTCCCCGGGAACGCCGAGCATTTCGATGACGCCTTGATGATCGTCGTAAACGCTCTGGCCGCCGGTGTAAACCGTAAGTGATCCGCACTGGGTCGGAACCGCCAGCGCGCTCTCCGGCTCCAGAAATGCGTGCTCCTGATGCGGCGTTGAATAATGTTGCGTAACCACGTACTTCGCCCCGGCGATTGCGGTATCTGCATCACCGCGTTTCATGATGGTTTGCGACAGCAGATTCCCTTTGGGATGAAGACGCGGCGCACCCTCCGCCATGGCCGCAGCCGTGGTTAAGAGTGGCGTAAGTTCCTCATACTCGACGCGGATAAGATCCAGCGCCTTACGCGCCTTCTCCTTTGTGGTGGCCGCCAGAATCACCAGCGCGTCTCCCACGTAGCGCGTCTCTTCGCCTTCGGCAATCATCACTGGCCAGTCGTGAACAATGTGGCCAAGCAGTCGCTCGCCGGGCACGTCCTTTGCCGTCAACACAAGTTCGACGCCGGGGCACTTCTGCGCAGCCGTGATGTCTATCTTCTTCACCAACGCTCGCGGATACCGAGCCCTGAGCACCGCGCCATACAACATCTCCGGAACCTTCATGTCGTCGACGAACTCGCCAGTTCCCAACACCTTCTCTTTGGCATCGGGTCGAACCGCACGCGCACCCACTCTAGCGCTCGCTTCCGCCTCAAGCGTCCCACCGTCGCGAAAGGCTTTAGCTGCCAGCAGAATCGCCTGTTCGATTTTCACGTAACCGGTGCAGCGGCAGAGATTGTTCTCGATGGCATCCTTGACTTCCGCGTGAGTCGGCGTGGGAGCCCGGTCCAGCAGCGCTTTCGCGCTCATTACAATTCCCGGAATGCAGAATCCGCACTGTACCGCCCCCACTGCTCCGAAGGCCCATGAGTACACATCTTTCTCACGATCTGACAGACCTTCAGCGGTTGTCACCGTCTTGCCCTGCAGTTTGGAAACCTTCAATTTACAGGCTCGCCATGCTCGTCCGTTCACCAGCACAGTGCAGGAGCCGCAAGTTCCCTCGGCGCAACCGTTCTTGACGGAAATCAGGCGCGCATCTTCGCGCAGAAACTCCAGCAGATTTTTCTCCGCCGGTACCGTAACAGTTTTCTGGTTCAGAGTGAACTGGAACACTGTTGGAACTCCTTTGCAATGCCAGGCTGGCGTTTGAGGTAGCGCCCGCAAGGCTCACCCTTGAGAATGCCGTCTTTCACAATTTGCTTGCCGCGAAGGAATACATGACGTGCTCCACCAACCAGATGGAAGCCTTCATAGAGGTTGTAGTCCACGCGCTGTTTCTGAGTGCTTGCAGAAATGACGCTCTGCAACGCCGGATCCCACACTACGATGTCGGCATCACTTCCTGCGGCGATCAAGCCCTTCCGCGGATAAAGTCCGAATAGCTTGGCCGCGTTTGTAGACGTGACGGCCACAAATTGATGAATATCAATCTTTCCTGCGGCTACGCCATAGGAATACAAAAGGCCAAAGCGATTTTCGACTCCAGGCCCACCGTTCGGAATCTTTGAGAAATCATCGCGTCCCAGCTCTTTCTGCCCTGCAAGATTAAACGAGCAATGATCCGACCCTACGGTAGCCAGATCGCCGCCGCGCAACCCTGCCCACAGTTGCTCCTGATTCGCCAATGCTCGCAGCGGCGGAGACATCACATATTTTGCGGCGCTGAAGTCATCGGTCTCGTAACGGGATGCATCCAGCAAAAGATACTGTGGACAAGTTTCCCCGTAAATCTCCAGCCCTCGACCGCGCGCTTCCGCGATCACGCGCAGCCCTTCTGCAGAGCTCACATGCACAACGTACAGCGGAGCCTCTGCAATCTCTGCCAGAGATACCGCTCGATGAATCGCCTCGCGTTCCACTGCCGCAGGCCTGGTCAGCGCGTGATACCTGGGCGAGCGATTTCCCAGCGACTTTGCTTCCTCGACCAGAACGTCGATCACGTCGCCATTTTCGCAATGTACGCATACTAGAATTCCAAGCTGCTTTGCGGTTTGCAGAGTCCTCAGCAGCGCGCCGTCATCCACTTGCAAAACCCGCTTGTAAGCCATGTACAGCTTGACGGAACTGATGCCGTATTGATCCACAATCGAAGCCAGCTCGCAAAGCACACTGTCATTCAGATCGCTGATGGCGATGTGAAATCCGTAGTCAATAGAACTTCGCCCATCAGCCTTGACATGCCAGTTCGCAACCGCCTCGGCAAGAGTTTCGCCCTTGTTCTGCGTCGCGAAGTCGATCACCGTGGTCGTGCCGCCAACGGCAGCGGCCTGGGTGCCGCTTACAAAGTCGTCCGCCGTAACAGTGACTCCCACTGACAGATCGAAATGCGTGTGAGGATCGATTCCTCCGGGAAACAAGTAACAGCCGGTTGCGTCGATCAGAGTGTCCTCTGGCCTCTGCAGATTTAGACCGGCTGCTTGAATTGATTCCCCGTCAATGCGCACATCTGCCCGCGAGCTTCCGGTCGCGTTCACAACCGTTCCGCCTGTCAGCACAGTTGCCAATGGCAGTTACTCCTCGTGGTCAAATATCTGGTTAAGCCTTATGCGCTAAAGACCGTGACGAACTGATTTTCTGATTGTACGCTGGAACTTTTGCGTACTGCGCATCCCAGAAATCCTGGCTCCGCATGGAATCGAGGAACTCCTTGGTGTAACCAAACTTCACCCAGTCGTTCTCTTTTTGCAGGAACAACTGCTCCTTTACGGAAGGCTTGCGGAAATCAAACACATGATCTTCGGCTGCGCCAAGGAAGATGTCCTGCGCCCAACGGTCTAACACTGCCGGAGCCATCTCGAGATACCGGTTGTTCATCTCCTCCAGCACCGAGTTATAGCGGTCGAAGCCATCGGTCGCCACGGTTACAACGTTATCGCCAGGTCCCAACCGCAGAAACTTCGCCAGCTTGATAGCCCCCAAAACATTGCAAATGCCGGAGGGTCCGAACCAATCCCGCAGACTCAGAGCGAAATCGCGGTCCACGCCGAGTTTCACCAGCGACTCCGTTCCGTCGTGGAAGATCTTCACACCCTGCACCGTCTCTTCGTCCTTAATCAGGATGACAAAGTCAGTGGACAACAAGTTGTGAATCAACGTACACATCTTGTCGCCAATTCCCTCAATGCGATGCTGGCCGCGTCCGCCGTTTGCCAGCGTCGAGCACTCATACGGCTCCAGCGCCGCAACCTTGGCCTCTGGGAAAGCAGACTTAATCTGGTCTCCCGCCGCAAGCGTGCCCGCCGAGCCCGGAGCAGACGTGAATCCTGCAATCCTTCCATTGCCCACGCCCTTCACTGCTTCAATGGCGCTGTTTCCCGTAACATGGCGATGGAAGCGATAGTTCGGGAAGAGTTCGAACTGCGCCAGTGCCTTGTTCTTGGGATTCTTCATCAACTCGCGTGTTTTCTCTAACGTCAGAATTACGTCAGACTCAGAACCAGGCGTCAGTTCCAGTTCGCCGCCATATTTCTGGATTCGCGCGTACCGCTCCTTGCTCATGGTGTCTGGCATGATCACGATTGCGCGGAAGCCTAGCAGTTTCGAAATGTATGCCGTCCCAATTCCGAAATTTCCTGTCGATGGTCCAAGAATCGTGTGTTCGCCCGGAACAATCTCCCCATCCACCATCCCCTCGATCAGCGTGCTGTAGGCGGGGCCCACCTTGTGCGATCCCGAGGGAAACCCGCAGCCCAACATCACCACCACGTTCGCGTCGATGCCAGTCAACGCCGGTGGCAACACAACTTTGCGAGTCTTGTTCGCCGCATCTTTCCAGGTGATATTGAACAGGTTAATGGGATTGAGTTCATCTTCCTTCAAAGCGACCAAGGCTTTGGCGCGCAATTCTTTGTCGATAAGACCCGGATTTAGCATCTCGTCGTAGTTAGGGCCGAACGGAATCTTTGCCATCTTCAACTCTTCTCCTTGCGGCGAGCGCAATATTAACGAACAACAATAACCTCTACCGCTTTGCGAACTTCTTCAATATCAGGTCGTACTGAAATCGGACGTCCCACCGCGCGTATTGCGCTCTGAATATCTTTCAATCCATTTCCGGTTACGATGATCGCCACGCTCTCCGAAGGGTCGATGATTCCAGACTCCACCGCCCGCTTCACTCCTGCCGCCCCGGCCACTCCTGCAGGCTCGCCGAAGACCCCTGCCTTGCGCGCCAGCATGGGGATCGCCCCCAGGATCTCTTCATCGGAGACGGAGACGAATGCGCCACCCGACTCGGTAACTGCCCTCATTCCCTTCACGAAGTTTCTCGGATGCCCCACCGCAATCGAATCCGCAACCGTGTTCGCATCGCACGGAGTCAGGCTTCCATCCTGTTGCCAAGCTGTAAGAAACGGCTTGCAACCTTCCGCCTGCACGCCGAGTATCTTCGGCAAGCGGGGAACGAAGCCGAGACGATGCATCTCGCGCAGTCCCTTCCACACGCCGCCAATCGTACATCCGTCGCCGACTGAAACAACAACCCAGTCAGGAAAACTGCCCGGCATGAGCGTCATAAACTGTTCCGCTATCTCCAGCGAAACCGTCTTTTTTCCTTCGATCAAATATGGATTAATCGCGCAGTTGCGGTTGTACCATCCAAACTCCGCGCTGGCCTGCATGCACAGTTCCCACGCTTCGTCGTAGGTTCCTTCAACAGAGAACACTTGCGCTCCGTAGACCAGCAACTGGGCAACCTTCGCCTCTGGAGCACGCGAAGGAACGAAGATGGTCGCCGGTATTCCCGCCGCAGCCGAAAATCCCGCCAACGAAGAAGCCGCGTTGCCCGTAGAAGCGCAAGTAATCTGCGTTGCTTTTTTTTCCAGGGCCTTCACAACTCCCATGGAACTGGCGCGATCCTTGAACGATGCGGTAGGATTTCGACCCTCGTCTTTGACCCAGCAGCTTGCCACGCCCAACTCACCAGCCAATCGCGGAGCCGCGTACAGAGGCGTCCATCCCACATGCAAGTGCGGAATCAGCGTGGGATCCGTAACCGGTAGTAATGGCAGGTAGCGCCACATCGAACGTTCGCTGTTATTGGCAATTGCGGATGGATTGAGCTCCTTGCGCATTGACTCATAGTCATAGATCACGTCCAGAATGCCGTCGTGGTAACCGCAGGCTACGCAGTAGTAATCAACTTCGCCCGTGTCGTATTCACGCCCACAATGAATGCATCGGAGCCCGGTAACATAACTCATAATTCCCTGCCTCTTGAAGACCGTCCCCAGCGCTTACTGCCCCATCGTCAGAGCCTGCCTCTTGCAGCGGCTCACGCACAATCCGCAAGTGAAGCACTTCTCCTCGTCTATCTTCAATATTCCATCCTTCTTCGCTTCGCCTTCCCTGGAGATGGCGCCATACGGACAACTTATCTCACACAAACCGCACAGATTGCACCGATGCATCTCCACTCCAGGCGGGCTTACGCTTGCTCGCCGTTCCGCCATCTTGCGAATCGTGAGGCCTTTAATGTCTTCGACCGAAGCATACCCGTGACTGTCGAGAAAATCGTTGAGTTCCCGCGCGATCTTTCCATACACCGTCGGCCCCTTCAGTATGGCCTCCGTACAAACCTGCACTGCGGAAGCTCCAGCCATGAACATCTCTGCCGCATCGCGTCCATTGCTGACACCGCCTACGCCAAAAATAGGAATTTTGACCACTCGTGCGGCATCGTAGACGCAGCGTAGCGCGAGCGGCTTAATCGCCGCGCCTGACAGCCAACCAAAACCCTCTTTGCTGCCCATCAGCGGCAGCCCGGTCTCCAGATCAATGCTTAAACAAGGGCCGAAAGAGTTGATCATGACCAGCGCATCGGCGCCCGCCTGCTCCACGGCCAGTGCAATCTCCTGGATGTTCGGGTGTGGGCTCATCTTCATGAACACTGGCACGTCGACCGCTTCCTTCGCCGCGCGCAGCGCATTCAGAATTGGAGAGATATCGTTTCCAACGTAGTGCGTCGAAAGTTCAAGAGCATCGGCGAACGGCTTCACCAGGGGAGCCAGCTCCCGAATCTGCTCAGCCGAATATCCCAATCCCACGATGACCGGCAGTCCCGTATCTTTCGCCAACTGGTACTCGGTCTCGAGCCACTGCTCTTTCGGCAACTCTGACCACAGCTCCGTATTCAGAAATCCGCCGCGGATTTCCGCCATGCAAGGCCGTGGCACGTCCGCCGGATTCACCGAAATTGTCTTGGTGACCAGTCCGCCGGCTCCGCCCTTGGCCGCCGCCTGGCAGATTGCACCGTCTTTTGTCGGCGGTCCAGCCGCCGGCAGAATCGGATTCGCGAATTCGATGCCGCAGATTCTTACACTCAGATTTGCCATTTCACTTCCTGTGGACCCATCGAAAACGGACGCCGCCTGCAACAGAACTGCAGGTATGCTCCGGAGCGCGCCGGAGCTCATCTCTTTCTACAGCATTTCATCGAATTGCGCAGTTTGCGGGGTGATGAGCCGCAGCATAGCGCATGAGCGCAAGAAATGCCATCTGCCTAATAAACCACGGCTCCGCAGTGCCCTGGCTTCAGCAGCAAGAGACTCATCCAGATTCAGATCAGGCGTCAATCAATTGTTATCGAGCTCCGTCCCTGCACGCAGTGACGCCAATCACAATGTTGTAGCCCTCCAATCATCTTTTGCTATAGGCGCAATCAGTTTTTACTATAAAAAGAGGGGATTGAAACAGCGAAGCTCAATGCTAAAATCCTCCCACAACGGAGACATCCGCAATGTTGTTGGTCGGGAACGGTCGGCTGATCACTCACGATGATCGCCTCCCCCTCATTGAGGACGGGTGCGTCGCCGTCCAAAACGGCTTGATTGCAGAGGTTGGCGCCACCTCTGACTTGCAGCAAACCTATCCTGCCGCGCAGTTTGTAGATGTACACGGCCGCGTAATCATGCCGGGGCTGATCAACACTCACATGCACCTGTACAGCACCTTCGCGCGCGGAATGGCGCTGAAGGACGCTCCGCCAGAAAATTTCCTGCAAATTCTGGATCGTCTCTGGTGGCGGCTCGATAAGGTTCTCACCCTGGAAGACGTTTATCTGAGCGCGATGGTGTCACTCATCGACTGCGTCAAGAACGGCACAACCACCATCTTCGATCATCATTCCAGTCCCAACGCCGTCGCCGGCAGTTTATTCCGCATTTCAGACGCAGCCCACGACGCCGGAGTTCGTAGCTGCCTTGCCTATGAGGTCTCCGACCGCGACGGCGCACAAATCGCAGATCAGGGCATTGAGGAAAACCGGGCGTTTCTTCGGTACTGCAAACAATCCGGAGATGAGATGTCGAAGGGCCTCTTCGGTCTGCATGCCTCGTTCACGGTGAGCGATACTACCCTCAAGCGCTCTACGAAGGTCACCGAAGAACTTGACGCCGGATTCCATGTTCACACCGCCGAAGGGCCGGAGGATTTGGCCCAATGCCGGCGTGAGCACGGAAAGCGAATCGTGCAACGCTTTCACGACCTTGGAATACTCGGCAAGAAAACAATTGCGGCTCACTGCGTCCACGTAGACAACGACGACATCGGCCTGCTGCGAGCCAGCCAAACCAACGTGGTTCATAACCCTGAATCCAACATGGCAAATGCCGTCGGCTGCGCTCCAGTGTTGGAAATGCTCCGGTGCGGCGTGCGCGTTGGCCTGGGAACCGACGGCTATACCAGTGACATGTTTGAATCACTCAAGGTTGCGAACATTCTCCACAAGCACCAGGCGCGCCTGCCGAGTGTCGCCTGGGCGGAAGCGCCCGCAATGCTCTTCGACGGAAATTCCGAGATCGCCACCGAATGCTTCGGGCGTACATTGGGCAAACTCATTCCCGGTGCTCATGCGGACTTGATCGTTGTGGACTACGATCCACCGACTCCCCTGTGCGCCTCGAATATCGACAGTCACATCATGTTTGGCATCTCCGGACGCTCCGTCGTAACCACCATCATCGGCGGCCGGATTCTCATGCACGACAGAAAACTTCTTGCAGTTGACGAGAAAGAGACCTTGGCCAAAGCCAGGCTCTCTGCGGCAAAACTATGGCAACGTTTTTGAACTCCTGAACTTGTTCTAAAAATCCTGGCACTCTATAAGGAGTCTCTCCTTGGCAACCGATACCGAAACCATTACGCGACAGCAGTCGAAGCCCACCCGTCGTCCCGCACCCGTGCGTGAGACTATCCAGGTCGATCAGAAGGTGCCGTTGCTCAAAGGCATTCCGCTCAGCCTGCAGCATCTGTTTGCGATGTTCGGCGCGTCCATCCTCGTCCCAATCCTCTTTAATCAAGCCGCAGGAACCACGGTTGTCGATCCGGCTCTTGTGCTGCTGATGAACGGCATTGGAACCCTCATATACACATTCGTATGCCGAGGCAAGGCTCCGGCATACCTGGGATCGAGCTTCGCTTTTATCGCTCCCACAATCACGTGTATTACCCTCGCCAAAACGCCGGGAGTTGGATTCCAGCACGCGCTCGGAGGCTTTGTCGCCGCCGGTCTCATCTTCGCCATCGTCTCGTTCATTATCCGATTCGCCGGACGCGAATGGCTTAATGTAGTCCTGCCCCCTGCGGCAATGGGCCCCATCGTGGCTTTGATCGGTCTGGAACTCGCGCCAGTTGCAACCAGCATGGCATTCAACAAGGGTTCCGCCATCAGCGGGACCGCGACGCTGATCTCGCTCTTTACTCTGTTCGTGGTTGTCCTCGGCTCGCTGGTCTTCCGAGGATTCTTCGCCGCCATACCGGTCCTCATCGGAGTGGTCGCCGGCTACCTCATGTCGGTGGTCGTCAACGTCTTTGTGCCGGGCACAATGGATTTTTCTCCCTTGCATGGTGCCGCTATCTTCGCCTTTCCTCACGTCGTGATGCCAATTTTTGACTGGGCCTCCATCCTCATCATCATGCCTGCGGCACTGGTCGTGATCTCCGAGCACATCGGACATCTGTTCGTCACCAGCAACATCGTCGGACGCGATCTGCTGAAGGTTCCGGGCCTTCACAATTCCCTGCTGGGCGATGGTCTCTCGACCATGCTCTCCGGACTTACCGGCTCCTGCCCCACCACCACCTACGGCGAGAATATGGGTGTCATGGCGCTGACCCGCGTTTATTCCGTGTGGGTGATTGGCGGCGCTGCCGTCATTTCGATCATCATCGCGTTCTTCGGCAAAGTCAGCGGAGCCATTCGCACCATCCCTGTGCCGGTCATCGGAGGCATCAGCATGATGCTCTTCGGAGTGATCGCCGCATCGGGCCTGCGCATGCTCATCGAAGCCAAGGTGGACTATTCGAAGAGCAAGAACCTTCTGCTCTCCGCAATCATCCTGGTCGTCGGAATCTCCGGCGTCTCCTTCAAACTGGGCCAGACGCAACTGAAAGGCATGGTGCTTGCCACCATCGTCGGAATGCTGCTCAGCCTGTTCTTCTTTATCTTGGAAAAGTTGGGCCTGACTGCAGAAGACTCCAGCGTTTTCGCAGAAGAGGAGTAGGCTCCACATCCCTCCCGGCTCCTGTGTTATCTGCGCACGGGAGCCGGCTCTTTTTGCAGCATGAGCAATCGTAAGAGGGAACGCTCTTGCAAACCATGCGCTCCTTCTTCTTCACACGGATGTGCCATTGAAAACCAGTTTTTTTGAGATTTTCAAGATCGGGATAGGACCATCCAGTTCGCATACGGTCGGGCCCATGCGCGCCGCCCACAGCTTTGTGTCCGAACTCACGCGCACAAAAACACTTTCCTCCGCGGCCCGCATTCGTGTGGAACTCTTCGGCTCGTTGGCGCTAACCGGCATGGGACACGCGACGGATCGCGCCATCATCCTCGGACTGCTTGGCGAACTGCCAGACACCGTCGATCCGGCAACCATCGAACGAAAGTTCGCGCAAGTGCGCGACGCTCGTACCCTGAAGTTGAGTTCGAATCATAGCCTTCCCTTCAACCTTGAGCACGACCTTCTGTTCCGCAAAGGCGAGACGCTGCCCGCTCATCCCAACGGGATGAGATTTTCAGCCCTCGATTCAGGCGGCCAGCTTCTTACCGGCTCGGTTTACTACTCTGTAGGCGGAGGGTTTATATCCAAAGAGGGTGAAGGTAATTCAGCTCAGGAGCAGCGTGCCGAAGTTCCATTTCCATTCTCAAGCGCCAGCGAGCTACTTCGGATTGGCGACGCTCATTCCCTGGTAGTGTGGGAAATTGCGCTCGCAAACGAAATGGCCTGGCGTCCCGAAAAAGAGATTCGCACCCTCGTCGAACGAATCTGGCAGACCATGGAGGAATGCATCCACAGCGGCTTGCTCTGCGAGGGCGTTCTCCCCGGCGGCCTTAAAGTGCGGCGTCGCGCGGCCACTCTCTACAAGAAACTGCAGCACAAGCCAAGCTCCGATCCCTTGGCTGCCCTTGACTGGGTTACCGCTTTTGCCATGGCCGTGAATGAAGAGAATGCCGCCGGTGGCCGCGTTGTAACCGCCCCAACCAATGGCGCCGCAGGAATCATTCCTGCCGTCGGTCATTACTACCTGACTTTCGTTCCAGGCGCATCCCTCGATGGCATTTTCAAGTACCTGCTCACCGCCGGAGCCATCGGAATCCTCTACAAGGAAAATGCCTCCATCTCCGGTGCCGAAGTGGGATGCCAGGGGGAGGTGGGCGTGGCCTGCTCCATGGCTGCGGGCGGACTTGTTGCAGCTCTCGGCGGAAACAATCGTCAGTTGGAATACGCCGCTGAAATCGGCATGGAACACAATCTCGGAATGACCTGCGATCCAATTGGCGGCCTCGTTCAAATTCCCTGCATTGAGCGCAACGCCATGGGAGCCGTCAAAGCCATCAGTGCCTGCCGCATGGCCATGAACGAAACCGGAGAACACAAAGTCTCCCTCGACCAGGTCATTGAAACCATGTACCGTACCGGACTCGACATGCAGACCCGATACAAAGAAACCTCTCTGGGCGGACTGGCCTTGAACATCATCGAGTGTTGAGGAAGAGGCTTTCGCGTTCAGAACCAGCGCGCTTGAAGAATATGCCTGACTCCGATCCAATCCGAATGACACTCGAGCAAGCCGAGGAACTCCTGCGTAATTCTCCGGAAGCAGTGGGCCGCCACATCGTCGCAAATGAGGATGGCACGTTTTCGATTCTCGGGCGCACGATTTCCGAATCCGAAAGACTGGAAGAACCTCTCTATGACACTCTCGTAGTGGCTACCGGCAAAACCACAACGAAGCCTGGAGACTTCATCCATCAGTTGCAGAAAGCTGCTGATAAACCCATCACGTTGCGTAATCTGATCCGGCATCTCATTGCCACCTACCGGCCGCCGATAAGTAAGAAAAATCCCGCAACGGTGATACGAATTCGAACCCGGAACGCCTATACTTCCCTTGGATATCTGAGAAGGTATGTAAATATACGGCGCACTGGTTAATCGCGCAGGCTTGCGCGCGCTCGTGCTCGCGAGGTTCACGTCCTCGGTTTCGCGCTTGAAAAGATTTCGATTTCCATCAGCATTCTAGACACGTGGTCGAGGAACCAAGAGAACTAAAATTTCACAATCCCCGTAAGGATGAAAAAATGAAAATTCGTTACTTGTCAATTCTGGCAGTCGTTGCCTTGGCCATCGCTTTGCTGGCCGCCTCGCATCCAACACTGGCCGCTGCCGCCGGACCGCTGCGCATCGCAATCATCATGCCCAGCGCCACCACGGACATGGCGTTCAGCCAGGCAATGTTTGACGCACTGAAAACTGTCCAGAAAGAGATGGGCGGTGAGTCAGCCGTGAAGATTGCTTATACAGAGAGCCTGTTCAAATCGGCCGACGCCTCAGCCGCCATCCGCGACTACGCCAGCCAGGGCTATGACATTATCATCGCCCACAGTTCGCTCTACGAATCCTCGGTTGAAGACGTTGCCAGGGACTTTCCCAAGACTACCTTTGCCTGGGGTACAGATGCCAAAACCTTCGGACTGCCCAACGTTTATGCCTACAACGCGGCCGCCGAAGAGGGTGGCTACGTCAACGGCGTGCTTGCCGCCAAACTGACCAAGTCCAAGATCATTGGCGTCACCGGTCCATTGGAAGTTGGCGACGCCAAGACTTACGTCTCCGGCTTCATTCAGGGCGTCGCTTCCGTGGACCCCAAGATACGCGTGGCGAAAACCTGGACCGGCTCTTTCTCAGACATCGCCCAGATGACCCAGGCTGCCAAAACGCACATTGCCGCCGGCGCAGACGTGTTGACCGGTACCTCGGAGTCGGTGGTTGGCTCGATCGGCGTAGCAAAGGCAACCGGAAAGGTGCTTTGGTTCGGCACTCAGCAGAATCAGGCGCCGCTCGCCCCTCAGATCGTCGTCGCTTCTCAGCAGTATGACTGGACGGGCGTGATCAAGCAGATCATCCAGAATCGCAAGGCTGGTAAATTGGGCGGCCAAAGCTATATGGCACACCTGAACAATGGAGGCCTGAAGATTATCTACAACCCTGCCTACAAATTGCCGGCAGCGGCCAAGGCAGCCGGAGACAAGGCCATCAAAGACATCACTTCTGGAAAGTTGCAGATCAAGCCCTAACCCGTCTCGATCTTCCGCTTCGCAGCGAACAGCGAAGAATCGCCAATAAGCAAGGCCCTGATTTCTCAGGGCCTTGCGAAACAACTTTATCAACCCAGTCGCAGGTACGTCTCAGAACGGTATATCGTCGTCGGTGATTTCCGTGGCGCGCGCTGGCGCGGAATCAAATTCCGCGGGGCCGCTCTGATCAAAATCACTGCCGCGCGAGGAGCCACGGCTACCACCCTCTTCGCCACGTCCGCCGCCCAGCAGAACAAGATCGCTGGCGTTGACGTAGGTCTGGTAGCGCTTTGTGCCCGTCTGCTTGTCGTCCCAGCTATCGGTACGAAGGCTGCCTTCAATGTAAACCGTGCGTCCCTTCTTGAGGTACTCGCTGGCGATCTCGGCGAGCCGCGCCCAGCAAGTCACATTGTGCCACTCTGTGCGATCCTGCCAGTTGCCGTCCTTGTCCTTGAAACGATCATTTGTCGCCAGGGAAAACTTTGCAACGGCGGTGCCGCCGCTGGTGTGCTTCAACTCGGGGTCTTTGCCAAGATTTCCGATCAGAATGACCTTATTTACGCTTTTTGCCATGTTCTGCCTCTATTGCCCGCTGGTAATTTGGCTTGTCCGTGGTAATTTGGGTCCGTCACGGCTGGTAATTCCCGTTGTCAGTCCCTGCTGGTAATTCCACTTGTCACTCTTCCTAGCCAAAGGTGGAAGAGACCAGCCGGTCTGCAAGCCATTCAGCGGTAGTCCTTTCTTTAAAATTCTCTTCTCTACACACGCGAGTATAAATGGTCTCTTCCCTAAGCTTCTACCATTTGAGGGAAAGTCCCCATGCCGGCGTGGCAAAATCAGAGCCTTCGGATGCAATATATGCTGAAGTTCCAGCAACTTGGCTTGCAATAAGCGTCTCCCCCGTATTGGTTGCCGGAGTTTGCGCGGCATGCTCGCTCGTTGCGGAGTAATTGGCGGAAGCTCAAGCGCGTCAGTGACTTAACGGATTGGGAAGCGTGAACAAGAAGAGTCTCAGCGAACGCGACATATGTACGAAGTTCATCACACACGCCCTCCAGAAGGCAGGCTGGGACCTTCTGTCGCAAGTTCGTGAGCAGGTACATTTCACGAAGGGACGGATCATCGTCCGGGGCAAGTTGGTATCGCGCGGCAAAGACCTTGCCGGTGCTTGCCGCAACATTGGTTTTCGTTTCAGGATTCCAGGTGCCGCTGCGCACGCGCTAAAGAGTTGACGCTGTTTCTGGATGACGGCACGGTGCCGATCGACAACAACGCCAGCGAGCGGGAGGTGAAGCGCGTTGTGTTAAATCGCAAGAACTCTTTGTTCGTGGGCAACGCCCGCGGCGGACGCACAGCCGCCATCCTGTCGAACTTCACCGCAACGTGCCGGCGTCATGGAATCGACCCCCCAACTCTACCTAACCCAGTTGCTGGTCAACCTTCCCATGTGGCCGATCAACGATCGCGGGTACGCAACGTCGTTCTTGATACCGGCGCTGCTGACTTTGCCGAGCGCACTGCCGACCTTGCCGGCGAAGTTCTAAGCCAAGGTTCAGCAAGCGCCGTGAGTTGTGTGGGTGTCGGTTCTGGATCCATGCGCTGGAGCGAAGAAGAATTGCAGCGACTTGAAGTCGGCGTCGTCGGTGCTTTTGCGCATGGCTGCCATGACGGCGGAATCGCTCAGTTTTGCCTACTTTCTGCGGTAGGAAGCACAGCCCGCGATGCGGGGAGATGGTTCGTCGTTGTGCACAGTTCCTTGTTTCAGCGTCATCGGTAGCGTATAGAATACATACCACCGTTGAGGGAAGCGGAGCGGCGGACTGCTGCGTCAGTACACAGGCAGCCGCGCGCATTGGGTCTGGACTTCATCCCTCTGACGCAAAAGCCGTACCGGTTGGTCATCCGTCGCACACAACTCGAACTCCCACCGATTCAAACGTTGATTGAAACATTGGGCCGCGGCTCGTTCCGTCGCGAGGTAGAAGCTTGCATTGGCTATGATATGCGAACGGCCGGCGACCGTCTCATATGACGAGTTGTCCGTTCGTCGCGCGACACCCCATGCTCTCCCCCTGCTCAGTGCTGAGCCGCCTTGACCCCTTTCAATCGAGAGTGCGGCGTGGTGCCTTCGCTCTTGATCTCCTCGGCTTTTGACGGTGGCGAATCGAACTCCCGGTCCATCCAATGCTTGAGCGCTTCAATGTTTTCTCTTCGCCCCAGAAAGTCCACTACCAACTGCGCGGCAGGTTTCGAACTGCCCGGCTCCAGCACGGTCTTCCGGTAGCGCAGGGCGGCCGGACCATCCAGCAGATTCTTCGCGTCGAACGCGGCAAAGAAATCAACCGCAATCACCTTGTCAAGCACGTACGTGTAATAGTTTGACGAGTAACCCGTCAAGTGTGTGAATGACGTGTAGAACCGGTTGCCATCGACAAACTCATAGGGACTGAAGCGGGCGTAGTCTTCCTTCAGCAGTTTGTCAAAGTCCAGCGACTCAGGCTTCTGATCGTGTAATTGCAGCGCATAGGTTGAAAGGAAAAGCTGCCGCTGTATCCAGCTTGCACGCCCGAAATAGCTCGCTCGATTCATCCGCGAAATCACTTCCAATGGCAGCGTTTCGCCCGTCTCGTAATGCTTCGCAAAGCTCTGCAGAATCGCGGGATCGTGGAACATCTCCTCCAGCATCTGCGACGGAGCCTCCACAAAATCGCCTTCTGTGCTTGTGCCGCTCTGTCCTGCCCAGCGCTGCTTGCCTCCCAGCACTTCATGCATCATGTGCCCAAACTCATGGAAGAACGTCACCACCTCATCGAACTGCATCAGCCCAGGGTCGCCCGCAACGCCGCCGGAGAAGTTGCAGATCAGTGCCGCTTCCGGCAACTGCTCGCCGCGCATGCCCGGAATCACGCCGCTCTCGGAAAACCACTTGTCCTTGCCCTCCCGCGGATGCATGTCCAGATAGATCCGGCCTGCCTTCTGTCCTTTGTCGTACACGTCGTATGCATGAACGGACCGGTCCCACACATCGGCCTTCGCCACCTTGCGAAATTCCAGATGGAACAAACGCGACGCGGTCTTCAAAATTCCTGCTTCAACCTGTGCGTAGGGAAAATACGGCCTCACGCTCTGCGAATCGAACGAGTATGCCGTGCGCCGGTATTGCTCGTTCCAATAGCCCGCATCAGACGCCGTCAAAGGCAGAGCGCTGGAATCGTTCCCGCGAGCAAATTCCTGCAGCAAATCGAACTCATGCTTGGCGCGATCGCGCGAAGCGTCATCAACCTCGTCAAGAAACTTGAGCATATTCTTCGCCGAAGCCATCATCAGGTCTGCGGTCGCAAGATCCGCCCACGTCTTGAAGCCAAGCGTCGACGCCACTTCCTGTCTCGCTTCAAGCAGGTTCTCCAACACAGACTTGTTCGCCGGATACGCGCGCTCGTTGTAGGCCAGAAACATGGCGCGGCGCAGCTTTCCGCTCTTTGCGTAGCTCATCACCGGTGAAAAGTCAGGCGAGTCAGTGTTCAGTGTGATCGTGCCATCGGAAGCCGCTTTGTGGCGGGAGATATAGTCTGCGGGCAGGCCATCCAGTTCACTCTTGTCCGTCACCGGAATCGTGCGAACGTCGTCCTGAACATTGCGGCTGAATTTCAGCGACACTTCCGCAATCTGATCCTGGAGTTTCCTCACCTTCTCGCGCGTCGCCTGGTCCTTATCCACGCCGCCAAGCCGATATTCCAACAGCGTGTGCTCCATGTAGTGCCTTGTCGCGCCATTGGCATGGCTTGTATCTACTGCGGCAAGCGCCCGGTAGATATCCTGATTCAGGGCAACAGACGTTTGTTCGGCAGAGACGACCTGCACCAGATCCTGCGCTTTATCGCGGATTGCCTTCCGGGGATGCACCTCGAACAGGATGTTGCTCTGTCCACCTGCCAGCGTCAAATGCATTTCAGCGCGGTCGAAGGGCAGCAATGTGTTTTCCACCGTGCGCGGCCCTTTTACGGACAGCAACTCCGCAACCAGTCGGCGCTCCTGCACAATATGCCACCGCACCCAGTTGTCCAGCGAGGAAGCGTCTTTCAATCCCACCCACGCGTGAGTCGCATCCGCGGGCATTACAGGAGTGGCGGCGGCGCTTGCGCTGCAGATCAGAAAGGAAAGTGAACATGTGAGCAGCACGATTCGCAACATGGATCGCATTCAATAAGCTCCAGAAATGGTGGATTCAGCCATGATACCCCAACCGGAAACTCGCCTTTCGCCGGAGTCGAATCCCGAACCTATCGCTGCTTCTTCGGGGGATTGAACATTGCCCAGTCGGCTTCTGTCATCACTTGTCCAACGTAGTTGAACTCGCCTGCGCCTTGCAGCCACTCTCCGCCATCCATCGTCACAATCTCGCCGTTGATATACGCCGCTCCGTCGCTCACCAGGAAAGCGGCAAGGTTGGCAAGTTCCTCAGACGTTCCAAAACGCCGCAACGGAATGCGCTCGATCGCCAGCTTCTCCAACTCCTTCTTCGGAAGCAGGCGGGAGAACGCGCCCTCGGTAGGAATTGGCCCCGGAGCAATGGCGTTCATTCGTATGCCGCGCGGACCCCATTCCACGGCAAGGCTGCGAGTCAACGCCTGCACGCCCGCCTTTGAAACTGCCGATGGAACCACATAGCCTGACCCCGAACCGCTGGAAGAATAGGTCGCCACAATGTTCAAAACCGATGCCGTCTTTTTCTCCGCCAGCCAGCGTCGCCCGCAGCCCATCGTCATGTTGATCGTTCCCATCAGTACAATGCCGATCACCGCCTGCCACGCCCCCGGCGAGAGTTCTTCCGTGCGCGCCAGAAAATTTCCGGCAGCATTGTTGACCAGAATATCCAGCGGCCCATCGCTCCAGATACCGGCGATGCATTCGTCTACCGCAGACACATCCCGCACATCGCAGCGCAACCCATGAATGCTCCCTCCTGTCGCGGCGGCCAGTTCCGCGCACGTAGCCTGCAGCACGTCCTCGCGACGGCCACATATATAAACGCTCGCGCCAAGTTCCATGTAGCGCTTTGCCATCGCCTTGCCTAGCCCTGTGCCGCCGCCTGTAATCAGCGCCCGTTTTCCCCGTAGCAAATCCGTAGCAAACATTCCGGTGTCCTCTCTCGTACAACGCAGCAGAGTAACAGAAAATGATGAACCATTACGCAGAGTCCTTCGCATATTCGCCTCAACAAAGCATCACGCCATTCAAATGAGCCAACTCCGTAGCCTCCGGCATCGAATCTACTTGGGAATGATGAAACCATGAGGAGCCATTGATGCTTTGCAAGATCCTTGCAGAAGGATTCGAGAGATGAAGGGAAGAGACTGGCCTGCATATCCGGTTGCCAGAAGAGTTTCAGAGCTGATTTATCCGCGTTTCCAGCGCCGCTCGCCACACGAAAACGGTCAGTCCGGCGCGTCGCACTCTCCCGCGATCGCTGATATCGAGGCAATGATCGATGCCGCATTCTGGGCAAGCCTCCGCCGCGAAGAAGGCTATGTTCCCACCATCTCGGCCGCCTTCCTTGATCCCGAGCGGGCTAGTAACCCATTGCTCTTCGAGCAGCCATTCCCTTTCGCTCCAGATGAGCTCGCCCGTCTTGCGCCTGCCGTGGAAAGGCCCGGCGTGCATCTTGGCGTGTGGCGGCTCTCAGGAGAGTTGCAGGTGTGGGGCACTCTCACCAATGTTCCAAAGCACTGCTTCGTGCTTGAGGTCACAGCCCCAGGGCTGCTGGTGATCAAAGAGAGTCGTGGCGAAAAAACAGGCAAGTTCGCCAACGTTGCCGTGCTCGAAGGCGATCTCATCAAGGTTCTCAGTGGAGACGCTCTCAATCTGCCCGACTGTATGCCGCTCGTTCGTTCCCTGCTTGGCTTTGGACTCGCCACAACCCCGGACGATGACGTCAACATCCTTCTGCAACTCGCAATATCAATGCGTCGTCACGGCCGTGGAGGCTCGCTGTTAATCGTGCCCGGAGCAAGCGAACGTTGGCGCGAATCAATCATCCCGCCGATTCACTATTCCGTGTCGCCTCCGTTTCTCGGCCTGCCAGCCCTCCTTCATAACGGCTTAACCCCGCAGGATCAGGCATGGAAGAATGCGCTTGGCCAAACGGTCGATGCGCTTGCCGGACTCACTGCCGTGGACGGTGCGACCCTCATGAGCGACTCGTATGAACTGATCGCTTTCGGCGCGAAGCTTGGCCGTCATCGTGAAGGAACGCGAGTGGAGCAGGTGGTGGTAACCGAGCCCGTACTCGGTTCCGTCTCTGAGATCGTCCATCCCACCCAGCTCGGAGGAACTCGTCACTTGTCGGCTGCACAGTTTGCGCAAGACCAGCCGGACTCAATGGCGTTGGTCGCCTCACAAGACGGACGCTTCACCATCTTCGCCTGGTCTCCTTGCCAAAAGATGGTGCACGCCCGTCGCATTGAGGCCCTTCTGCGATAGCCGTTTCACCGCCCAAATGGAGGTGCATGAATGTGCCGCAATATCAAAGAGCTTTTCAACTTCGATCCTCCCGCAACCCCCGAAGAGATCCGGGCTGCGTCGCTCCAATACGTAAGAAAGATCAGTGGATTCAACAAGCCGTCGAAGGCGAACGAGGATGCATTCATTGCCGCGGTCGATGAAGTCGCCGCAATCTCGGCTCGTCTTCTCTGCTCTCTCGATGCCAGGGCGCGGCCCAAGAACCGTGAAGAAGAAGCGGCAAAAGCGAAGGCTCGCAGCGCCGAGCGATTTCCTGCCTGAGCTTCCTCTCGGCTGACCTGCCGCAAGTTTCACGGGAATCGCGCGCCCCAAAGCCATTTCCTGTATCTAAGAGATAGGTCGCTTCGCCCAAGCGGCAGAACGGAGACTCTCAATGAACCAGTGTTCTCATCTCGATCAAATCCGGCCGGTCAAGCCGCACACCCAGGGTTGTGAAGAATGTCTGAAGATGGGCGACACCTGGGTTCACCTTCGCCTGTGCCTGATTTGCGGACACGTCGGTTGCTGCGATTCATCGAAGAACACGCACGCCACCAAGCACTACCATGCCACCAGGCACCCCATCATGCGTTCCATCGAGCCCGGCGAAAGTTGGGGCTGGTGTTACATCGACGAACTTGAATTGGATTTCGACTGAAAACCTACGGTGCCACGTCGAGAATCGCGGTCAGGCCCTTGAGGTCTTTCACCACAATCTGCCGGGAATCCACCTCCAGCAATCCTTCCGCCTGCAGCCTCGTAAGATTGCGGGAGATTAACTCGCGCACTGTCCCGAGCTGATTCGCCAACTCCTGATGGCTCGACGGCAGCACAAATTCCACGCCGCGTGCAGTCTTCTTGCCGTCGCTCTGCGCCAGTCGCACCAGCATCGAGACAAGCCGCTGACGAATCGTGGTGAATGAAAGTTCCTCTATAATCGCAACCAGCCGCCGGAGTCGCGCACCCACAACCGCCAGCACCTTCAGCGCTACTTCCGGATGCTCCAGGCAGAACGCCTGAAAGTCGCGTCGCGAGATGAAGGCGATCTCCACATCCTCAATGGCACTCGCCGAGGCAGGGTACGGGCCGCCATCAAAAACCGGAATCTCAGCAATCGACTCGCCCGGTTGTTGCACGGCCAGAACCTGTTCTCTCCCACTCACAGATGCCTTGAAAATACGCACCCGTCCGCGGGAAATAATGTTCAGCCCGTTGCAGGGTTCGCCCTCTGAAAACAGCAGCTCTCCCGCGCTGTAAATCTTCCTCACCGTGCGCTTTGCCAGCAGTTGCACTTCCGGTTGAGAGAGGCTGGAGAATAAAGGTGTGTTGCTCAGGACAGCCGTCAGATCATGAGGCGTAGGATTCACGCGACGAATTATAGCAGCGCAGGACTTTGGGTCACTCCCACGGTAAGCAATCCTTCATTCACATCGTGAGAAGAGGTTGCCCGGAGAGCATCTCAGCTCTCCGGGCAATCAATTACGCAAGCATCGCCGCAAGGTCTTCATCTGCGGTCTTGATCGCCATAAGGTTGAACTTCTCGTTGAGCAGTGTAAGCACGGCGGGCGACAGGAACGCGGGCAATGTCGGCCCAATGCGAATATTGCGAACGCCAAGATGCAGCAGCGTAAGCAATACCGCAACTGCCTTCTGCTCGTACCAGGATAAAACCAGTGACAGCGGCAACTCGTTCACGCCACAATCGAAGGCCTTGGCAAGTGCCAGTGCAATCTGTAAAGCGGAGTAGGTGTCATTGCATTGCCCTAAGTCGAGCAGCCGGGGAAGTCCGCCAATCTCTCCGAAATCAAGCTTGTTGAAGCGGAACTTTCCGCACGCAAGTGTCATGATGATGCAGTCATCCGGAATCGCCTCCGCAAGTTCCGTGTAGTAGCTTCGCCCGGAACGCGCTCCGTCGCAGCCTCCGATCAGGAAGAAGCGCCGAATCGCGCCTGACTTCACCGCTTCAATCACGCGGTCCGCAACGCCCAGCACCGCATTGTGGCCGAAGCCAACCGTGATCTCCTCGCCGGAGACGTCCTCATCGTAGCCCGGCGCAAGCAGCGCCGCGGCAATCACCGGACTGAAATCCTGATCCCCAATGTGCCGCACACCGGGCCACGCCACCGCCCCCGAGGTAAAGATGCGATTCTGGTAAGCGACCTTCGGCTGCTGGATGCAATTCGAAGTCATCAGAATCGCACCCGGAAATTCAGAGAATTCATCCGCTTGGTCGGTCCATGCTCCGCCGTAATTTCCAGCTAGGTGCTCATAGGCCTTCAACTTCGGATAGCCGTGTCCCGGTAGCATTTCACCGTGCGTGTAAACCTGGATACCGAGCCCCTTCGTCTGTTCCAGCAGTGCATACAGGTCGTGAAGATCATGACCCGATATAAGGATGGCTTTGCCTTTGCGCGCCTGCAGCCTTACCTTCGCGGGCTGCGGATTGCCAAATGTTTCCGTGTGCGCCTTGTCCAGAACTTCCATCACGCGATAGTTGAGTTCGCCCACTGCCAGCGCCGCGCCCAGCAGTTCCTCCGCTGAAACTTCGGTGTGCGTCAGCAGGTCGAGCACTTCGTGAATCTTTGCGAAACAGATTGGACCGCCCGGACCCAGCGCCAGCGCGTGTGCCGCATAAGCTGCAACTCCCTTGATGCCGTAGAGCGCCAGCTCTTGCAGATTGGCAATCTCCTGACCGATCGCAAGAAAACGCGCCGGAATAAGCTCCTGCTGTCCTTGTGCAAGCAGTCCATCCAGTGTCGAAGCCGCTTTCCATGCAGCAGCTCCACCAACCTCCGCCGGAACCTTCCCGGCCGCAATGCTGACGCGCTCGTACAACGCGCGGGCAGAATTCCGCACGGCCACTGCCTGATGAATCAGCTCCACAAGACGCTCAGGATCGAAGTTTACATTCGTTAACGTTGCAAAAATCGCGCGGATCGTGAAGCTATCGATCTCCGGATCTGCCGCACCCAGCAGCCGCGCCCGATGCGCGTACATCGAGATGCCCTTCACCGCATAAATTAAGAGATCTTGAAGAGTTGCCGTGGACTCGTCTTTTCCGCATACTCCGAGCGTCTTGCAGCCTTCGCCCTTGGAGGTCTGTTCGCATTGATAACAGAACATCGTGTGGAACCTTCCTGTCTGGTTTTGATTACACGCCCAGAATAGGGTCCCGCGAGTTTCGCCGAAGCGACTTAAGTCACAGCTCCACCCATACGTTTTTCTCTCCGCCGCCAGTGACCAAAGTCGCTGTGTCCGCAGCCGCCATTCCCTAATCTCAGTCTCAAGGAGATTGCCATGACTGACACAACCAAGACCGTTCGCGAGATTGCACTGGAACAGCCGTCCTCCATACGGGTCTTTGAACATTACGGAATTGACTACTGCTGCGGAGGGCGCAAGCCGCTAGCTGAAGCATGCCTCGCTGGAAAACTCGAAGTGGATACCGTGATTGCCGCCCTCGAAGCTGCTGCCAAAACTTCTGCCCCCATCTCACAAGACTGGTCCAACGCAACGCTGGCCGCGCTCAGCGGACATATCGTCGCCACCCATCACGCGTATGTAAATAAGGAACTGCCGCGTCTCGCAGAGCTGGCACTGAAGGTTGTAGCCCGCCACGGTGCCACCAAGCCGGAGTTGCCTGTCATTCAAGCAACACTCGCACGTCTCGACGAGGAACTCAGTCAGCACTTGGCCAAAGAAGAAGCAATCCTCTTTCCTTATATCGTTCAGCTGGAGCGCGCTGTCGCCACTCAATCCGCAGTACCGCATGGATGTTTCGGCACCGTAGCCAATCCGATTGCGATGATGACTCAGGAACATGAGGCTGCGGGAGAACTGCTTGCAGAGATCCGTCGCTTAAGCCACAACTTTGTTACCCCCGCCGATGCCTGCCCGACCTATCACGCGTTCTATGACGGGCTCAAAGACTTTGAGCACGATCTCCACCAGCACATTCACCTTGAGAACAACATCCTCTTTCCACGCGCTATTGATCTTGAGACCGCAACCATCGCGGCAAAATAAGTACCTGAGACTCCTCCGCCACCACACGCGGCATCTGTGCAGCGGTCCGGCATGGCAAAAGTAAAAGGTACTGGCGAGGCGAATGCCGCCAGTACCTTTTCGTCTGCGTAACAAATTAAACCTCACTTCAAAAAGCAGCTCCGGCAACCGCGACGTCGGGAATAAATCGGACGCCTTTCGGTTATCCATGCAACGGCAGCGGATGAGATCAAACGCTGCGACAGTTCACAGGAGATGCTTCCATGAATCGAATTCAGGCCCCACTCACCATTAACAGGCGCGCCTCCATCGCCGCGGCTGTGTTCACGTCAGTCCTGTTATTCGGCGGATTCGCCAACGCAGGCACAATGCCCTCAGCTCATTCGCGCCGGGCGAAAACAGGCCACCTCACCATCACCTCTCCTACAGAGGTTGCCGGCACAACTCTGCAACCCGGAGAGTACGACGTCAGGCAATCGAACTCTACGAATGGCCCTGTCATTGAGTTCGTGCATAAGTTTCGCAACGAGCTCGCGTCTGAGTTGGTGCAAGCCGATGAAGAAGAGGTCGCTGCCCGCGTGCAGTTCACTGAACAGCCTTTGCGTTCGCCTCTGAAGCACACGCAGCTCGTTCTCGCGTCGAATGCTGATGCCGCCTCCGGCCTGCAGATTCGCGGCAACATTGTTAGCTACGAATTTGCCCCGTCGCAAATGGCTGGCAAATCCGAAGCCTCGGTTATCTGTTCCAATTAAGTCTTCCATCCGGCTCAGGACAGGTGAATGCCAGCGCTCGCCTGTCCTTCCATCCTGCATAACAAAATGGGTTGAAAATCTTTTCCACAATTCCCGGGAATAAAACTCGCCCCACTCGGTTCTTGTAACCATGCGTTGGACGCTCGCCGTCGGCGACCCGTCGCTAAGCAACCATTAAGGAGAGCCATGAACAATCTGAACCTCACGGATGCGAATGCAAAGTTTCCCCAAGTCACGGACACACCGGAAAGTTCAGACGGCATCGACCGCCGAGGATTTCTCCATTGCATGGCGTGGGCAGGCACCGGCATCGTCTGGAGCTTCGCCGGAGGCATTCCCGTCTCCCAGGTCTTCGGAGCCACAACTCCAAAGCAGCACGCTGAAGATTTCAGCTTCATTCAAATCAGTGACAGTCACATTGGATTCGGCAGGCCCGCGAATCCAGACGTAACCGCCACTCTGCAAAAAGCCGTGGACAAGATCAAGGCCGCATCCACCGTGCCGGATTTTCTAATCCACACCGGCGATCTCTCGCACACCTCCAAGGCCTCGGAGTTCGACACCATGGACCAGGTGCTCTCTGCCACCGGGCGCAACATCTTCTACGTTCCCGGAGAGCATGACACTTCCGTGGACGACGGCAAACTCTATCTCCAGCGTTACGGCAAAGGCACTGCCGGAAACGGCTGGTACAGCTTTGACCACAAGGGCGTTCACTTCGTAGGCCTCGTCAACGTAGTCCAACTGGAAGGCATGGGCAAGCTTGGCGGCGATCAACTCGCATGGCTCAAGAAGGATGTGGACCACCTCGGCAGCAGCACTCCCATCGTCCTCTTCGCCCATATACCACTCTGGGCCGTCTATCCCGAGTGGGGCTGGTGTACCTCGGACAGCGAGCAGGCGCTCTCCTTGTTGAAGCGCTTCGGATCGCTCACCGTGCTGAACGGACACATCCACCAGGTCATGCAGAAAGTGGAAGGCAACGTGACGTTTCACACCGCCATGTCCACCGCCTTCCCGCAACCTACTCCCGGTGCCGCTCCATCGCCCGGACCGATGAAGGTCCCTGCCGGCAAATTACAATCCGTCCTCGGACTCACCAGCGTCCACTTTGCCCCGCAGAAAAATCAACTCGCCGTCGTGGATTCCACTTTGGCCGACGCTGCCGCCCCGCAGGTATGACATGAACCTTGCGAAGCTATCTCTGAGCGCAGCTTTGGCTTTCTGCGCAATCGTCGCGGTGCTGATCGTCGCGCTCTCCCTCGTGCATCCTTGGGGAAACCTGCGCCCCGGCTCACCCAATGCTGCGATTCTCGCCGGCGCAAATGCTCCCGGCGAAATCCGGAACGCATTGGCCCGCAAGTGCGGAGACTGTCACTCCAACAACACCCGATGGCCGCTCTATAGCAGAATTGCACCCACCTCCTGGCTGGTTGAGCATGACGTGCATGAGGGACGCGAGCACATGAACCTCTCATTCTGGGACCAGTACAGCATCGACAACCGCATCGATCTCCTCGGGAAGATGGGCACTCAGCTTCGTCAGCGCAAAATGCCACTGAAGCAATACCTGCTGCTGCATCCCGAAGCGAGACTCTCGGACGAAGAACGAAAACAAATCATCGACTGGACAAAACTTGAGCGGAGACGCCTCGTTGCCCAGTCCGCAAAATAGCAAACAGCGTGCAGAATCCAACCACAGAACGGAGTCACGATGATTCGCATTCACCTTAACCATCACGCCAGCCACGCGCCGGAACGCCTCGCCTGCGTCGCAATCGTACTATTGCTGCTCGCGCTCGTAGTCTTTCCAAAGATCAGTCAGGCGGCGCAGGACGCAGACCAGGGTAAGCAACTCTTTGAGAAACGTTGCACCGGCTGCCACTCCCTCGATCGCAACAAAGAAGGTCCACGCCTTCAGGAAGTCTTCGGAAGGCCCGCGGGAACGGCTCCCGATTTCAATTATTCCGCCGCTCTCAAGTCCGCTCACTTCGTGTGGGATGAAGATCGTCTGAACCAGTGGCTCACCGATACGCAGTCATTGGTCGAAGACAACAACATGGATTTCCATGTTCCCAAGCCCGACGAACGCGCGGCCATCATCAGTTACCTGAGGTCGCTCTCTTCATCGCCGAAGAGTGCATCGAACTCCGCCAGCCGGTAGCCCCTTGAAACTCGGAAGCAATCTCCTGCCGTTGTGGCCCGTGCTCGCAGCGGCAGAAAACCTTCCCGATCTGCCCATTGCCGCCCCCTGTTCAGACACTCCAGCCTGTGATTTGTATCACTGCATTCAACTGCGGCCAGATGTATTTTATCCGCGTTGAGTGTCTCCGCAAGGAGGTGCCTCATGTCCAGCACCACCCATACGCGGCTCGCCCCTTCCCTTAAGAACATTCTTTTTGCCACAGATTTCTCACCCTGCTCGCAGGCGGCCATTCCCTATCTGTGCGCCGTTGCCGAGCGTTACGGCTCTACCGTCCACGTGCTCCATGTCCTTCCCCCGGAGCCCACGCTTGAAGTGCCATTGGACGTAATTCCAGAACTGGATGCCGACTGGGATGCGGCCCAATCCATGCTGAACGCGCTGCCGGTCAGCAAACCTTTCAGCAACATTTCATGTACGGTTACCGCCATCCGCGGCCCGCTATGGGATGTTTTCGAAGCGTTCATCCAGGAAAAAAACATCGACCTCGTGGTGTTGGGTACGCACGGCCGCCGTGGACTGAACAGGCTCGTGCTCGGCTCTGTGGCGGAGCAGGTTTTCCGTCACGCAGCGTGCCCGGTACTTACGGTTGGTCCGCACACGGTCGCTCCTGAAGCCGCGAAGATAAAGATTGCGACCGTTCTCTTCGCAACTGATTTCTCTCACGGCTCGCAGCGTGCCCTCACCTATGCCGAGTCGCTGGCACGCGCCAACCGGGCTCACCTTGTAGTACTGCATGCCGTCGGAGCCATGGCCGATTCCGAAGCCTTTGCATTCCCGGTCGAACAGCCTCTCGTATACATTTCCGCGGAGTCTATCGATGACGCCATTGCTCGGGCGCGTGCACAACTGGTAGCACTATTCTCCCCGGCGACGACGCAGGAACTGAATCCCGAGGTGATTGTCGAATGTGGAGGACCGGCCCAGACGATTCTCAGTGTCGCCATGAACAAACAGGCAGATCTGATTGTGATGGGCGCCCACCGTGCGTCGCACAGCTCGCTCGCCAGTCATCTGCCATGGGAACCCGCTTCTGATGTTGTGCGCCAGGCTCATTGCCCTGTGCTGACGGTTCGCAGCTGAGCCTTCTGGCTGCCCGCGCGTGAATGAAATTCCGCGGCCCTGCCTTGCTCCACGACGCCGTCTGCGCCGCGCCGCTTCTGATCTCGAAATCGGCCCATGCTATTCTGATTCCGTAAACCCTTTTCATTCTCTTTCTGGGGCGGCATGAAAGCACTCAGCTCCCAATCGAGTCGCACCACACTTTTGCTTGCAGGAGCGTGTGTCACCATCATCGTGACATTGGCGTTTCTGCTCCTGTTCTGGAATCGCTTCGTCGGCCTCCGCTCCGGCGATGGTGGATTTACCGCGGGGCTCATGCTTCTCAATGGCATCGTCCCCTACCGTGATTTCTATTGCCCGGGCCCTCCCCTCTTCCTGCTCAGAACCGCAACCGTCCTCTCTCTTTTCGGCAAGACCGTCATCGCCCTCAGGGTTGCAGCAATTTTTGAGCGCCTGACGTTAGCCGTCATCCTTTATGCATGGCTCGCACGTTTTTTCAAGCACGGAAACGCGGCTCTCGCGGCAATCGTGACTATGGTCGTTTCCACCCTCGATGCTTCGGATCCCTTGAGTTCTTACAATCACTTCACCATCTTGATGGGTGTGGCAGCAGGTTTCGCCTCCAGCTTCGCCCTCGATGAAGGCCGCACGCCACGCTCTCTGCTTACCATTGGCGCCGCTGCCGGGGCTCTCTCGTTTCTCTGCATTGCCTGCAAGCAGACGATTGGTCTCGCTATAACCGTCGCGCTGCCCATCATCATTGGAGCCTGCCTGCTTCGCTTGGAACGTCCTTGCAAAACTATGGCGTTTCTCGGCGGATTTTTCGCCGCATGGCTCGCGGCTATGGCCCTGCTCTTCTCATGGTTCGTTCACATGGGACTGCTGCGAATCTTCCTCCGGCAGATTTTGATCACCGGTCCCGCCGCAAAAGCCTCGCATCCAGGCGATTTTCTTACGCGTGCCATCTACGTAATGCGCGACATGCGCTGGGAGGCCGCTCTCGGCCTTATCGGCTTCCTGATCTGCTGTGGAGCTGTGTACCGAGTCGGCAAGAAAAATGAAGTGCCGCAGGAGCGAACGCGCGCCTCCTGCATCCAGATTCTCGGAATTCTCTTTCTCGGGTCCACAGCAATCGCGCTTTCTTTCAAACTTCCACGCCATCTTCTGGATGTCTATCTGATCCAGTCGCCCCTTGGCATGGTACTGAATACCTACATCATCGTTCGTTCTCTCATCTACCTGGCTCTCTTCGGCAGTGCTTTCCTCGGACTCTTTTATTTCTTTCTCTACACTCGCAAACAGGGGCTCTCCCGCCGACAGTCGCAGTTCTTGCTCTTTGCCGCTGTCTCATTTTCTGTCGCCTTCATGCTCTCGCTCTCCTATCCGGCATTTGAGGCAATGACCGTTCCCGGCCTCGCCCTTTTTCTTGCCGCAATGCTGGAAGACAATGCTGGCTGGCGAAAGTGGGGTATCTATGTCGCCTGCACTGCACTGCTAGTGGTTGAAATCCAGGCCAAACTCGATTTGCCCTTTGGATTCGCGGGCTGGATCGAACCTCCTGTCGCTCTCGCCAATCAGACTTCCACTCTGCCGGAGCTGAAAGGTATGCGTCTTCCGGCGACCACCGTGAATTTCGTCGACAAAACTGTCCGCATTATCCAGCAGAACTCTTCTCCCACTGACACCATCTTCATCTACCCGGAGTTTGCCTTCCTTTACGGAGCCTCCCACCGTCGCCCCGCAACATTTTCCCCATCGCACAATATCGATGTTGCTCCTGACTCATTCTGTCGCGAAGAGGCAGCCCGACTGCTCCTCAATCCTCCCGCAGTCATTGTCTATGGCGTTGAGTCTGACCCCTTCCTCATTGGCCAGGAGATGCTATGGCGAAATGGCTTGCCCAGTGGGCAGCGCGACATCATCGCCGCCGTTAAAACCCTTACTGCGCAATATAAGTTGGCAGCCACGTTCAGGCCCTACGCGCATGACGGACTCATTTTCGTCTACGTCCGCCCCGCGTCCTGGCGCACCTCTGCAAACAGAATGCAGAAGACCTTCTAACCCGCCGGCAACCCTGCACGCCATCCGCGCTATCATGAACCTGTGACGCGCCAGAGCACCACCGCTCGTTCCGGAGGTTTCACCCATGCCCATCACCACTCTTTTTCTTGATCTCGGCGGAGTTCTTCTCACCAACGGATGGGATCGTCACTCCCGCGAGCTTGCGGCCAGCACTTTCAACCTTGACCGCAAGGAGATGGACGAGCGCCATCATCTCACCTTTGATACATATGAGGTCGGCAAGCTCACTCTCGAGCAGTATCTCAGTCGCGTTGTTTTTTATGAGGAAAGAAGGTTTACCCGGCAGCAGTTTCGCGACTTCATGTTCGCCCAGTCCGAAAGCTTTCCTCAGATGATCGAACTCATCCGCGACCTCAAGGCTAGGTACAAACTGAAAGTCGCCGTCGTCAACAATGAAGGCCGCGAACTCAACGAGCATCGCATCGAAAGATTCAATCTTGACGCCTTCGTCGATTTCTTCATCTCATCCTGCTTCGTCCACGTCCGCAAGCCCGATGAAGACATCTACCGCATCGCCCTCGACATCGCCCACGTCCAGCCTCAGAACGTCGCCTATCTCGATGACCGCCTCATGTTCGTTCAGATCGCCCAGGGCCTCGGCATCCAGGGTATCCACCACACTGATTACAACTCAACCTGCGCCCAACTTGCCGCCCTCGGACTCAAGCTCTAACCACTTAGGACTTCGCTTTTTTCGAAGGCTTCGACTTGCCGGAACTGTTCAGCGTGATCGCCTCGCGAACCAGCGCCTTGAACGCCGACTCGTCAACTGCTTCTCCTTCGTGGATGTCAATCGCGCGGCGCACGTTTCCGTCCAGACTAGAGTTGAACAGACACGCCGGATCCGTCAATGACGCGCCCTTCGCGAAGGTAAGTTTCACCACATTCTTGTAGGATTCGCCCGTGCAGATTATGCCGTCGCGCGACCAAACCGGAGTGCCCATCCACTTCCACTCCTCCACCACCTCCGGATCTGCTTCCGTGATGAGCTTGCGCATTCTGCTCAGGGTTTCTCCGCGCCAGTCCCCAAGTTCGGCGATTCTTTTCGAGATAAGCTCCCGTGCCGATTGGCCTTCGCTCGCGTCCGGCTTTTTCATGTCCTAATCCCGTCTAAGCTTTCAGTCCAAGCTTCCCTGCTCCACAACCACATTTTCCCGGACGATCAACCGGTGTGCCGCCATCTCTTTCAGCTTCGGCAGCACCCGCTGAATATGTTCGTCCGTATCCACAAACGTCACCACCACCGGAAGCTTTCCTCCGCCGTCCACCAGCGTTGCCGTCTTCAATCGCATGCGTCCCAGAAAACCGGCCACCGCGTGATACGCCACGGCGCCGTAAACATTCTCCTCGCGCAAATACCGCAACACTTCCAAATGCAGCGCGCGATGATGCCACTGATCGTCCTCTTGCAGATACATCGTGACCTGTACCGCCATATCAGATCTTTCCCTGCGGCATCGGGCGCTCGCAGATCACCATCCATGACGTGCCGAACCGGTCTCTCATCATTCCAAAGCGCAGCGCAAAAAACGTTTCCTGAATCGGCATGAAGACCTCGCCGCCCTCCGTCAGCAGCCCATAAATCCGCTCCGTCTCTTCCACGCTCTCCACCGCCAGTGCAAGGTAAGCGCTGCGCATCGGCTGAAAGCGTCCCGGAGGCATATCGGCGGCCATAATCTCCGTCTCGCCAAGGTGCAGAGTCGCGTGAAGAATCAGATTCTCAGAGCCAGGCGGCACGTTTTTCGGGTCCGGCTGATCCTTGTACCTCATCATCATCAAAATCTTCCCGCCCAAATGCTTTTCGTAGAAGCGGAAAGCCTCTTCGCAGTTCCCACCGTAGTTCAAATATGTATTTAGCTTCATGCCCTCGCTCCTATTCGGCTCCGTCGCACATTATATGCTGCGCGCAATCATTGCGCCCGCCAGAACTCCCGCCAGACACAGCACGTTGTTCGCCAGTACATTGGACGCAAACAACACATAATTTCCCTGCTCAAACAGCGCGAAACTTTCAAACGCATAGCTTGAAAACGTCGTGTATGAGCCGCAGAATCCAATCGCAATCAGCAAACGCCATCGCGGATCGGGCAGCGCCCGCTCCGTGCTCCATACCAGGAACAGCCCCAGAATGAAGCTTCCCGTAATGTTGATCAGCAGTGTGCCGTAAGGAAATGAGGCCGTCACCACCTTGGCCACAAAGCGGCTAACAAAGTACCGTGCGCTGGCGCCTACAACCGCGCCAATGGATATCCACAAGTAAGCAAGCACCGGTCGAGTTCTCCTGAGTTCAGCTCGTAGGAGTCATCAGCCGCACTCACCTTCTCGCAAGCGCAACGGTTAAGGCGAACTCCATCGCCGTTGGTATTCTAGCAACTCGTCCACTCTCAGTGCAGCGTTTTCCTCCCAATGTACATCATAGAAGTGTCTCTGACCGAGGTGTCCCCATGCGTCCTGGAATCGCCTGCCTTCTCGCTCTCACGCTGCTTGCGCCCACCAGCCTCTTTGCTGATTTCCAGTACACCGAAACCACCAAGATCTCCGGTGGCTCCATGATGAGCATGATGAAACTCGCCGGAACCTTCAGCAAGCAGGCCCGTCAGATCGGCGAACCCGCCATCTCCAGCGTCTACGTCAGCGGAAATCGCATGGCCCGCAACTTCCCTGATCATTCTGAGATCGTCGATCTCGACCGTGAGACCGTCACTCACATCGATCATCAGAAGAAGCAGTTCTACACCATCACCTTTCAGCAGATGAAGGAGCAGCTTGAAGCCGCCCAGCGTGAGGCCGCCGCGCATCCGCAGCCTCAGCAGCCAGCCGCCAAGCCTGATCCCGCACCCAACACCACGGACATGAAATTTGACGTCGCCGTGCGCAACACCGGAGCACAGAAGGAATTCAGCGGCCTCCAGACCTCCGAATCCATTCTCACTCTCACCGTCCAAGCCACCGATCAGCAGACCGGACAAAGCGGCAACATCGCCATGACCAACGACCTCTGGCTCGCCCCTGAAATTCCCGGCTACCAGGAGGTCCGCGACTTCAACCTGCGCTACGCCCAGAAGCTCGGCATAATCTACGGCAGCATCACCGCGCCCATCACCGCCTCCATGCGCTCCCAGATGAAACCCGGCTCAACCCAGGGCTGGGGAGAGATGGCAAAAGAAGTTTCCAAGCTCAAGGGAGTGCCCATCTATACCGTCATGCGCATGGGCAGCACCACTGACGGCAAACCGCTTCCCGCCGCCTCCGAAGCGCCGCTTCCCGCCGGCGATCAGAACGCCGAGCTTCCCTCCAAGGGAGACCTCGCCAAGCAGGGAGCCAGCAACGCCGCCACCAGCGCCATCGCCAGCAAACTCGGAGGCTTCGGCAGCATGATGGGCGGCTTCGGCCACAAAAAGAAAGACACCGCCCCGCAGCCCGCCGACGATCCGTCCGCCGCCGCGCAGCCCCAACCCACCAGCCTTGTCCTCATGGAGTCCACCACCGAGGTAAGCGGTTTCTCCCGCAATCCCGTTGATCCATCCCACTTCCGCCCGCCGGACGGCTACCAGCAAGTCACCGTCCCCGACTATCAACATCATGCGCAGTGACCGTGCCGGGTGGCCCATTCAAGCCATGGCTTGAGTGGGGCTGCAGTGGATCTAGCTCCCGGTGCCCCATTTCTGCCGAAGCGCCCGCCGCGTCCGGAGCGGCATCTGTTGCCGCGTACCCGGCTGCGAAGCGCAGTCAGCAGAAGTGTGCCCGTTGCCCTTGCCTTTACTCTTAACCTGCGTAACCTTGCAACCTGCGTAACCTGCGCAACCTCACCCTACCACCGCGCCCGCTCATACTGCTTCGGCCACTCCACGTTCTGCTTCAGCGCCGCCGCCGCCCGCAGCGGCCAATGCGGATCGCGCAGCAGTTCCCGCGCCAGCAGCACAAGATCCGCCTGTCCCGTCCCGATAACGTGTTGCGCCTGCTCCGGCGACGTAATCATGCCAACCGCTCCCGCCAGGATTCCGGCCTCTTTCCGAATCCGCTCGGCAAACGGCGTCTGATATCCCGGCCCCAGCGGAATCTTCGCCGTCGGCACAATTCCACCCGAGGACGCATCGATCAGATCGACTCCCAGCCCCTTCACCACTCGAGCCAGCGCCACCGAATCCTCAATCGTCCAGCCACCCTCGGTCCAGTCCGAGGCCGAGATGCGCAGCCACAACGGCAGCCGCTCCGGCCATACCTTCCGCACCGCTTCCACAATCTGCCGCACCAGCCGCGTCCGATTCTCAAAGCTCCCGCCGTACTCATCCGTGCGAGTATTCACCAGCGGTGACAGAAACTGATGCACCAGGTACCCGTGCGCACCGTGAATCTCCACCAGCTCGAATCCCGCCTCCAGACTGCGGACGGCACCATCGGAAAACGCCTTGATCACGCGCGAAATACCTTCCACCGTCAGCGCCTCCGGCTGAATCGATTCCGCCGTGAAGCCCTTGGAAGTAGACGAGTACACCGGACGCCAGCCGCCGTCTTCCACCGCAACCGGCTTGCCGTGATTCGCCCAGGGCGCACCCGTGGAAGCCTTGAATCCGGCGTGCGCCAGCTGCGTTCCCGATACCGCTCCGTGCCCGCGCAAGAAGCGCACAATGCCCCCCAGCTTCTCAATGTGCGCATCTTTCCAGATGCCCAAATCATTAGGACTGATGCGGCCTTCCGGAACCACCGCAATCGCTTCGGTCAGCACCGCTCCCGCTCCGCCCACCGCCCGCGCCCCCAGGTGAACGAAATGCCACTCATTGGCAAAGCCGTCTTCCGACGAGTACTCACACATCGGAGACACCGCAACACGGTTGCGAAATGTAATATCGCGAATTTTGATTGAGTCAAACAGGTTCATAAGTTATGGATGATACCAGAGAGCGATTCGGTGCAGAGCCGTGTGGGCCGCTGTGCGGCGGGTGGCCCATTCAAGCCCGCTGTTGGCTTGAATGGGGCTGCTTTGCACTTGTTTTCCCCTCTGTTTCAGGCTTGCGAGCTCTACGAACTTGCCGGAGCTTCACCCTTTTCCATATCCTTCAACTGCTGCCGTGCCGCGCCCAGCTCTGCATATTTCTTGTATGTCTTTTCCGCAACCTGCATGATCTGCTCCCATCCATTCGGCAGATCTTCTGACAGATCGTGCAGATCCAATTTCAGTTGGCTCGCCTCAAAACTCAGCCGCTTGATCCTGGATTTCAGTTCGTCAATCGTCGTCGATTCACTCACCCCTGCATCTCCTCCCCGAACTTACTTCTCCGCTTCCACCTCAAGTTCCAGTTGCCTGATCCCAATCACCCGCACTCCCGCTCCCTTGTGAATCGGCTGCATTGCCCGAGCGTCCCATAGTTCGCCGTGAACAAAAATCTTCCCTGCCGGAGCCAGGTCCGTACACGCCACGCCCACTTCGCCCACCAGTCCCTGCGCCCCCGTCACAACTTTATTCCTCCGCGCGCGCCACGCAATTGACATCAGGAACGCCGTGATCAACCCAAACGGCAGGCTCACCGCCAGCGCCACAATCAGCTTCACCCGCATCTCCGGAATCGGCCCATCCACCAGCAGCAGCCCGCCCAGCGTCAGTGAAACAATGCCTCCAATCGTCAGAATTCCATGCGACATAAACTTCGCTTCCAGCGCAAACAGAACGAACGCCAGTGCAATCAACCAAAGCGAAGCGTAGCGCGTCGGCAGCAGATTCAGCGCGAACAGCGTCAGCAGAATAAAGATCACGCCCACAACGCCGGGAATAATCGCTCCCGGATGGTTGAACTCCGCATACAGAGACAGCGCGCCAATCGCCAGCACTAGGAACGCAATGTTCGGATCCATCAGCCAGCCCAGCACCCTCTGCCGCAGCGTCGCCGGAAGCTCTTCCACCGGCTGTCCCGCCGTGTGCAGCACAACCGAAGAGCCGTCAAAGCGATGAATCGTGCGCCCATCCAGCAGCTTCAGCAGATCGGCCTCGTCGTTCGCCGTCAGGTCGATCAGCTTCAGCCCCAGCGCTTCCTTTTCCGTCCATGAGATCGACTGCCGCACCGCTTTTTCCGCCTCTTCCACGTTGCGTCCCCGGCGTGAAACGTAGGAGCGCAGTGATGCCGCCGTATCGTTCTCAATCTTCGCCTTCATCACGTCGTCCAGCTTGCCGCCGCCGATCGTCACCGGATGCGCCGCTCCCGTGTTGGTGCCATTCGCCATCGCCGCAACGTCGGCAGATTCCAGAATGAAAAATCCCGCCGATGCCGCGCGCGCTCCGCTCGGCCCCACAAAAACAATCACCGGAACCGATGAGGATTCGATCTTCGCAACAATCTCCCGCGTCGAATCCAGCAGTCCGCCCGGAGTGTTGATCTCAATCAGCAGCGCCGCCGCATGGCGAGCCTCGGCTGCATCCACCGCGCGCGCAACCTGCTCCGCCACAATCGGATGAATCGTTCCATCAATATGTAAGCGGAGGATCTCCGCAGCCGCCGGCAGCGCCGCCATCAACAAAAGAAACGCAGCAATCATCCCAGGAAAGCGTTTCATCTTTGACCCCTCCAGCTTCTGGTGCCCCATTTCTGCCCGTCTTTGGCAGAAGTGGGGTAGTTGACCTTGCTCTTGATCTTGACTCTAACCTGCGAAACCTTGAAACCTTTGAAACCTGCCCTTAAGATGCGCCTCACCGCTCCGGTTCCGCTCCAGACGTTCTGCTTTGAATCTCCTCGCCCACCTTCCGCGCGTCGTCGTTCGCCGGCTCCAGCGCAAGCGCCTGCTGCAGATTCTGTTGCGCGCCGGTCACATCATCCTCATGCAGATAAGCGCGGGCTAGCACCAGGTACGCTTCCGCGTTGGGCTTCAGTCCCAGCGATGCATTAGCCGCCCGTCGAGCTTCCGCAAACCTGTTTTGCAAAACCAGCGCGTGTGCCAGTCCCGCCAGCGCCGCCGGATTCGCCGGTTCATGCGTAAGCGCCTCGCGAAACTGACTCTCTGCCTCGCCGTTCGCGCCGCCGGAGAGAAATTCCCGCGCGCGCTCAATATGCAGCGCCGCCCGGTCTGCCGGCTTGGCCTTGTCCACCGACGCCTCAATCGCGTTCTGTAGCTCAACCGCAAGCTGACGGTATGAGCTTTCGTCGTAGTTGCTCTTGATCCGCGTAAACGGCACTGCCACCGTGGCGTGCGTGGCAACGCTCGCCGTGACCGCATCCTGGAACTGACGTGCCTCGGCATCCGCCGCCCGGCGGCTCAACGTCTCCCGAAGCTGTCGCTGCGCCGCCGCCACGTCGCCGCGCCGGTACAGCGCAATTGCCAGGTTGAAATGATAATCCGCGTCTGCCGGATCGGCCCCCACTGCCTTCTGGAAGTAGCTGACCACATCCTTACGCCCGCGCCGGTTCTCCGCCACTCCTATGTTATTCAGAACCTCGGTCAGCGGAACCCGCTCCGCCGTCGTCTGAAAAGCTGCCGAAGCCTTGTCGAAGTGCCCAAGGTGATACTCGCTCAATCCCAAAAAGAAGTTCGCCTCAGACGAAGCGGCATCGTCCGCCGGAACTCTCCCAAACCACAGCGCGCTCGG
>Ga0302319_10001556_pt1 | contig 51049 bp, 40 predicted proteins | sample Bog_T0_2_FD_203319 | JGI IMG/M metagenome (GOLD analysis project Ga0302319, IMG submission 203319) | Peat permafrost microbial communities from Stordalen Mire near Abisko, Sweden - Bog_T0_2 | ecosystem: Environmental > Terrestrial > Soil > Wetlands > Peat | place: Sweden: Abisko, Stordalen Mire... | reverse complement strand
AACAAATGGAATTACATCGTGGCCAATGAGGAAACCATGCGCACCTCCAAGCCCGGCGTCTTCGCCGGCGGAGACATCGTCACCGGCGGCGCAACCGTAATCCTGGCCATGGGTGCCGGCCGCAAAGCCGCCGCCTCCATCCACGACTACCTGACCACCGGCACGTGGTAGCAAAGGGTAGGGAACTGCGAGTACGACCCTTCTGAACTCAGCGCGGCGAACTCAGATCTCGAAACCGAGACTTGGGGTACACGGCCGTTCCAAGAGAATTTCAAGTTTCACGGCGAAGTTGCTTGCTTGCCTATGGCGTTTGCCAAAGGTGCGTGGTCTTTAAGATTGGTGGTCAGGATTACAGTGTCTGCTGGCGCGTACAACGCGAAGAACGCGTCGCCGAGTCTTACGCAATCCCTCGCACCCATCGGCTGCTCTGGTGTTCTCCATAACTTCTTCAGAACGCCCCGTCTGTTCGTATCTTCTCGTCTTGTAAGTCCGTCAAGCGCGTGCATCAGCAGTTCCAATTCACTCGCTTTATTCTTCAAGGAAGTTGCCAAACAACATTCCTGTCTGTCGTACAACCGACAGATGGTTGGATTGTTAGTGAATAGGCCGGAATGGGGGGCGATTTTCGGGTCCGTCTCTGCGTAGCATCGGAGATCGTCTGTGACCGAAGTTGTCAGATTCCTTCTTTTACTCCAGGCCCTGATAATCAAGCCAGCAATTGAAATGCGGTATACATCTGCCAACTCTTCATCAGTCATTTCCCGAGAAGTGCCTAAAGCGATAAGAGACGAAAGCACTTGGAGAGCTGTTTTTGCTCGGTTATTCTGCCAGCCGATGATTGCGCTGATTGCATTCATTGTCATGCTCAACGACTTCGTCTGTGCAAGCTTGTTGTGCAACCAAATGTGGTATTGAAGTGGTCCAGCCTGGAATTCCTTAATTGCATATACGGGAAGTAATGTTTCTGAGTAATCCTTGAGCGCTTTTCTGGCGGCCTGTCCCTGATGATCTTGTTTAAGGAGAGCGTCGGTCAAAACAGTCGTATCGATGTATGCCTTTCTATGTGTCAACGAATCCCGCCTCCTGCGCTTCTCTTAACAGGTCGGTCAGCGGAACCGGATCAATCACGAGTCCTGCCTTCTCCAAAATTTCTGTTACCGCAGCTCCGTTCTCTAACGTCGGGAAGGGTGCGGAGCGAAGTGCCTTTAGGGTTCGCAAGACCGCGTTCATTTCGATCTTGCTAAAAGGAGTTCCCCGCTTGTTTATAAACGCAAACATCAGTGCAGTTGCAACAACACCAAATCCGTCCCCTATTCCACGGAGTTCAATCAATTCCATGGACGCTGCCTGAACCTTCAACATGCAATCATCTGCACGGAACTTGTCGGCAGCTTCTTCGGCCTGAATGGCTTCATTACAAGCTAAGATGGCCTCTGTCAGAGAAGTTATTACCCGTTGGAGTTGTGGGCTCGGGTCAGGATAGATTTCGCGCAAATCCTCAAGTTGATCTTGCACGCTCTGACTAACCGCAGCAGCGTTCTCAATAGTGAATCCGCCGGTCTCCTGGTTCGCCGCGGCCGTGGAACCTGTAGCGGTGTGAATCTTCCCTGTGAGAAGGTCAAGTTGAAAAGTGCTCATTTGAAGATCTCCTTACCAACAGCTTTCTTGACGAATCGATAAGAGCTGCCAATCCATTCTCGCGCGTCCATTTGGTCCCGTTGAACCTTTGCTGTTGTGAAGTAGTCGATGTCAAGGACTAGAAAGTAGCGCTCGGGCGGAGCGGCCTTAAGATGTATCTGTGACCTAAAGTCCCATGGGATCTTAGGGTCCACCTTTCTCTTCTCAGCGCGGCATCCGAGGGTTGCACCCATGCGCTCATCCTCCCATGTTACCTTGACATCAAGTCCAATGGGGGGAGTCTTGATGCCGAATGATTCACCGGCTGGCTCGGAGAGAAGGCCCAACTCTCTAAACGATTCCGCAGTTTGCAATGTTGAATCATATTGCTTGGCCCAAACCGTGCGGAGTGCGACTCTATCGAACAACTCGATATCGAGGAATTCTACGACCATTTCAAAGAAGATTGTGGCCATCTTTTCGAATTCACTGAAAGGTTCGTTGTCCTTTGAGACGACCCGGACTACGCTTGGTTCTGCAAAGAATTGGAAATTGCCCGTCTCGAACTGTGTGTGATTTGGGTCAACATTCACAAGGTTCACGTCGGGGAGTTTTCTCGACGCGTAGGTCCATAATTGGCCAGCCCTGTCCCAGAACAGGAAATTCTGGGGGAAGCGCGCCTCGAAGATCTGGCGATCAACTTGAAAGTCGGACAGTGAAAGCATAAACCACCTTGGCCGAAATAATAGCATCTCCGGTGGGCGGACCGGGTGCCCCACCCCTGAGGGTGCCACGTCCTTCGATTCTTTCTACCGAAGGGCGGGAAACCGAGCGGTAGGCCGGGGATTCATCCCCGGCAACACAGCGGCCTTTCGGTAACGGGGTTTTAACCCCTGAGGTATGCTTTTCGCTCCGACGGCTATACCTCAGGGCCTAAAGGCCAGGTTCATTTTGCGTTTCATTGTCGGGGATAAATCCCCGACCTACCAGCCCAGCTCATTCCAGCCGCTTTCGCCGCCTGTCCCAGCTCGTATTTGAGAATCTGGGATGCATAGATGACAGCCGAGCGGGATCGGTAGGCCGGGGATTCATCCCCGGCAATACAGCAGCCTATCGGAAACGGGGTTTTAACCCCTGAGGTATGCTTTTCGCTCCGACGGCTATACCCCAGGGCCTAAAGGCCAGGTTCATTTTGCGTTTCATTGTCGGGGATAAATCCCCGACCTACCAGCCCAGCTCATTCCAGCCGCTTTCGCCGCCTGTCCCAGCTCGTATTTGAGACCTGGGATACAAGGAGGATCGCCGAGCGGGAGCGGTAGGCCGGGATTCATCCCCGGCAACACAGCGGCCTCCCGGGAACGGGGTTTTAACCCCTGAGGTATGCTTTTCGCTCCGACGGCTATACCGCAGGGCCTAAAGGCCGCGTACATTTTGCGCTTTATTGTCGGGGATAGATCCCCGACCTACCAGTCCCGGCCCATTCCAGCCGCTTTCGCCGTCTGTCCCAGTTCGTATTTGAGACCTGGGATACAAGGAGGATCGCCGAGCGGGAGCGGTAGGCCGGAGATTCATCCCCGGCAACACAGCAGCCTTTTGAGAACGGGGTTTTAACCCCTGACGTATGCTGTTCGCTCCGACGGCTATACCGCTGGGCCTAAAGGCCGAGTCTATCTCCCGCGTCCTTGTCAGGGATAAATCCCCGACCTACCAGCCCCGGCCCATTCCGACCGCTTTTCGCGTCAGGCTTAAATCCCCGACCTACCGCTCGAACCGATCCGGCATTGGGTCCAGCCTGTCCAAAAATCGCGTATGCACGAAACCCCAATCGACCAGCCCCCGCTTCCCCGGATTCGCAGCAATATAGCCAAGCTGTCTCCGAAAATCCTCTTCGTCGCGAATCCGATGCTCATGGAATCCCACCTGCCATACTTCCCCGGCAAATTGCGCGCGCACTTCATGCGAGAAACCGCCCTTGATGCACTGGGCGCAGCGCTCGATTGTCTGGTTCGGCGCAGGCGTCAGCAAGACGTGCAGATGTTCAGGCATCACGGCAAATCCGTGCAACTGGTAGCGCCCCTGATCCCGATAGTGGAATAGCGTCTTGACGAGCAGCTCGGCATGTTTTGTCACAACAAACAGCGCCCGCCTCTGGTGCGTTGTTGTCGTGAGCGCATAGGTTTCCATATCGGTTCATAAGAGCATACCTCAGGAGATAAATCCCCGTCGGTGACGACTACGGCGTGTGCCGGGGATAAATCCCCGGCCTACCGCCCGATTGTTGCCGCAAAAAGCGAGGGGGCCGCACAAGGCGGCCCGCTCTAACCCTACTATGTCCCAGGCTGGGGTTTAGCAGGCTCACGCCCGCATACAACTATCGTTATTCTGCGCCTTTTCTGGGCCGAATAGAAGGAAGACTCGATGGTTTTCTCCATCCTATTGAAAAACATCCGCTTACTTCAACAAACTCCACCCGCGTCAGTCTGTTTAGCAGGCGATTGCGCGGATGTGTCCTTCCCGCGCATAATCCAGCAGCTTCTTGTCCCTTGTAATGACGACGTGGCCCTGTATGCGAGCGGTGGCCGCGATGATGCGATCGGCCTGATCGGCTGGCGGCGATCCGGGCAGCGCAGTGGAGTCCAGCAGAATCTTTGGCGTCAAATCGGCCAGCCGTACGCCGGGCAGGGCCAGCAGCCTCTCGAACCACACCTCGGCAGAGAGCGTAAGGTGCAGGCGCTGCTTGGCGATCAGCGTGCCGATCTCCCAGGCTGTAAAGGGCGAGACGTAGACGCCAATATGGGCCGCGCCGGCGCTGTGGATGGCCTTTCGGCTCTTCGGGGAGATCGGTTCGCCGCCCATCAGCCAGATCGCGGCGCAGGTGTCTAAAAGGATAGAAGCAGGCAAGATCGAATCGGCCACTTACTGCTCTGCCTCCCAAATCTCCCCGGTGCTCTCCGTCAGATCGACGCCCGGAGCAACGGTGACCGTGCCCCGCATCGCGCCCCAAAGATCGAACGGCTCGCGGCCTTCGTCGTTCACGGGAACGAGCGCCGCGATGGGGCGATTGTGCTTGAGCAGGACAATGCGATCAGTCTTTCCTTGCGCCACGTCGTCAATCAGCCCCAGGCACTGCGCTTTGAAGGCTGTAACGCCGATGGTGGATGTGCTTGCCGAGCCAGTAGGCATGATGACCTCCGATATGGACCATTCTATATGGACCATAACTAAGAACGCAAGAGGTAGGGCCGGATCGGTAGGCCGGGGATTCATCCCCGGCAATATAGCAGCCTTTCGGGAACGCAGTTTCAACCCCTGAGGGATCTATTCTATGAGAGTGTTGAACAAAGGCTTGATGCAGGGGTTTAATTCCCAGCGAAGGAGGTCGCCAGCGATGTGCCGGAATATCAAAATGCTCTTCAATTTCGATCCCCCCGTGACTACCGAAGAGATTCGCGCCGCGTCGCTCCAATACGTGAGAAAAGTCAGCGGCTTCAACAAGCCGTCGAAGGCAAACGAAGCAGCCTTTCTGCAAGCGGTGGATCAAGTTGCCAGCATCTCGGCGCGCCTCCTCGACTCTCTGGAAACGAATGCGCCGGCCAGGAGCCGTGAAGAAGAGGCGGCAAAAGCAAGAGCGCGCCGGCTATCCCACCTCGAGCCCAGCCGCAAATAAGCGGGAGCTCGCTCAGCTCCGGGGGAACATGGCAGCGTTCTATAAAAAGGGATGTCAAGAGAACATCGTAAGGATGGAGTGCCAGATGAGATCTCTATTTTCGATCTGGGAGCCACGAGAGATGGATGGTTGTATCGTTGGCGAAGCCAGCGCCGACTAACAAGTCTCTCGAATCGGTCTTTGCCAGTCGGATCGCATCCTGAAGTCTGCTCAAATCTCCATTGCCCAGCTTGAGCGCGGCAAATCGGTACCGGTCGTAATAAGCTGGGTCTCTACGCTTCGGCAATAGAGGAAGATTGTCCCCGCACTCGTCCCGCAAGAGAATGCGAACCTGTTCCCGCTGGTCTTCAGGAAACAGCAGATCAATGCGTTTTTCTGCTTCGAGACTCAACGGCACCATATGAATCATTCCATCCGCAACTTAGAAAACCAGAAACGCCCTACAACTCGCCCCAGCTCAGCTTGCTGCGCAGCGCCTCAAAGAATCCACTCTCCCTCAGCCGAACCAGATTGACGGTATGGCTGGAGCGCCGACAGCGAACTTCGTCGCCCAGTTGCAGGGCAATAGCCTGCTGTCCGTCCACCGTCAGCAGCGCCAGATTCGGAATGCCCTCGACCCGCACAGTGAGCGACGCGTCGCCGCGCACCACGATGGGCCGCAGAGTGAGCAGGTGCGGGCAGATGGGCGTCACCACCAGCGCGTCCACGTCCGGGGTGAGGATGGGACCGTTGGCCGCCAGCGTATACGCTGTGGAACCGGTGGGCGTGGAGACGATGACGCCGTCGGCGCGGAAGCGGGCGACTTTCTTGCCCTCCAATTCGACGGTGAAGTCGCCCATGCGGGCGATGTCGCCCTTTGAGACCACCACCTCGTTCAGCGCCCGAAAGGTCGCTTGCGGCTCGCCCGCGCGCCACAACTCCGCGTGCAGCATGATGCGCGCATCCAGGACGTGGCGGTCTTCGCGCCAGCCTTCCAGCGTGGAATAGAGGTCGGCCAGCCGGACTTCGGTCAAGAAGCCGAGATAGCCCAGATTCACGCTGAGAATGGGTGTGCCGGTAGCGGCAAAGATACGGGCAACCGAAAGCAGCGTGCCGTCACCGCCCAGCACGATTACCAATCCCGGTTTCTCGGCAGGCATTTGAGCGCGGTCCACAGCCGGCGCATCCGCGGTGTAGCGGCCGCCTTCCATATCCAGCAGCGGCTCAAACCCGCGCTGACGCAGCCAGCCGATCAACTCCGGCAACAGCCGGGTCAGCTCTTCTTTCTGCGGCTTGCAAACGATCGCGACGCGTACCATGCGGTCTCAGTGTAACGGATTGGGCCGCGAAGTATCCCGCTCCGCATCCAAAGCAGAAAGGGTGGATTCTCCCCTTGCGGGAAAATCCACCCTTGACTTGCTTTAGACTGCCGCCAACACTTCGATTCGCTCTTATGCTGAAACTAAAACCTGTTCCACAACCAACGCCGGCTCAGTCTCGGCAGCCGGGTTCACGGTCAAGCTCAACAGCGACTCCACCACATCCGCGGCGCTATAGGATGTGCGCCCCGGCGCAAGAAAATGCGCTACGGTGTTCAGGTCGTCGCCCACGGTCACCAGCGCCGGCTCCTCAGGCTGGTCCTTGCGCGTTTGCGCATGGCCGATATTGGCCATCAACGCATTGCACAGGCACTTTCTGCCCACCGTATCCTCGATCTTGCCGCCCTTCGATACGTAAATGTCGATTGGCTCGGCCGAGCAGCGGTAGCCGATATTGCCGCTTGGATTGGCGTAGGGCTCCCGCAGGTAACCCAGATCGCAGACCCGCTTGCGCGCCGCAGCCACGTCGGCATCGGAATACGAGCCTTCCAGTTGGGCCACCTTGAACGGAAATCCCGTTGGCGAAGCCAGGGGATCTGTAAACACCTCGCCCGTGCCGGCCACAGCCTTGGCCAAAAGCCGGTTCTTCAGGTCGGGCCGCAATCCGGACTCCCGGCTGAATGCAAACGCAGTTCCCACCTGGATGCCGGCCGCGCCTTGCTCGAGCGCCTCGCGCAGCTTTTCCGCATTTCCATAGCCGCCTGCCAGCCAGAACGGAACCCCCAGCGCTACCAAATCCTGAATATTAACCCGATCCCGTTCGCCGTAAACCGGCTCCCCGGCCCCATTGAGTTGGAGCTTGCCGCGCGGAGGAGCATTGTGCCCACCCGCCGTCGGGCTCTCGATCACCAATCCATCCACCCGCCCGCTTGCCCGCCTCAGCATGGTGGTGGCCAGCGTGTTCGAGGAGACGATGGCCAGGAACCGCGGCCGGCTGAGAAATGGCAGCGGACCCTCCGCGTACTCGGCGGGATCAAGGCTCATCTGCGTATCCTGGCCCGGCAAAGCCCCCGCCACCGCCAGCTTGTATTCCGCCGGATGATGCATGGCAAACGCGTCGAGCACCCCCGGAATGTGCAGCGGAATGCCGGCGCCCATCAGCACATAACCCACACCGGCCAGCATCGCGCCGTAGATCGAGGACAGGTGCGGCATCTGCACCTTCTCAAGAAAATTAATCCCTACCGGGTTCTTGTGGCCTTCCCGAGCCAGAAAAACCTCGACAAAGTTGCTCACCATGCACAGCTCAACCAGCTTGCGCGTATCCTTCCGCTGGTGCATGGGCACCGCCGGATAAGGCGCTCCACTGGGCTTGCCGCCGGGAACGAAGTACTCCTGCCAGATGCGCCTGGCCATCTCTGGAAAGGGAAACGCATCCAGTCCGCGGCGCATGTCGCCACCCTCGTCGCCATCGGCGAGCCTGCGCACAAAAAGCTGATCCAGTGCAGTGCCAGAAACCACACCGAGCTGACCGAGTTTTGAGACCGCCTGAGCCAAACGCCAGTTTGAGACGCCCACGCCCATGCCGCCCTGAATGATCTTGGGAAACTGCATCATCTCTGGATTCTTTCACAAATCCGGAAATTTCCGGAGATTTTCTCTTAGCATAGGCGCATCTTGTGCATAATAATGAGCATTTTTGTACGCCAAGGCACAAATTGAGGTCGGTTTCAGGCGCCTCCAGCCGGTCTTGCGCCCGTTTCGGCAGGGAATCGGTCTGCGGATCTACAGCTTTTCGCGCAGGAAACTGATCACGTGGTCGGCCTGTACAACCCCCACCATCCGCCCCTGCAGGTCCACCACCGGCAGCGCGTGCAGGTTGTATTTATCAAACATCTCAGCCAGTTCGTCCTGATGCAGATCGGCGGGGCAAGAGAGGACGCGGGGCTCGGCCAGCACCGCAAGCCGCGTCTCCGGCAGCGCCATTACCATCCGCGCCAGGGCGATCGCGCCGCGCAGCACCCGCCTTTCGTCCAGCAGGTAGATTTCGGTCACACTCTCGGGATCTCCATCGAAGCCGCGCAGAGCCTGCACCGCCTGAGCCACCGTGGCGTCCATCCCCAGGTGGATGAAGTCGGTGGTCATGCATCCGGCGGCAGAGTCCTCGTCGAACTCAAGCAGATCTTCCACTTCCTGCCGCTCTTCCGGTTCCATCTCCTCCAGAATGGCGTCGGACCGCTCTTCGGAAAGCTCGGCCAGCAGGTCGGCAGCCGCGGCAGGGTCCATCTCCTCCACAATATCGGCGATCCGCTCCTCGCCCAGCTTCTCCAGCAGGGCCTTTTGCATCTTGGGATCGACCTCTTCGAGAGCTTCCGCGGCCACCTCCTCGTCCAGCGCGGTAAACACCGCTTCCCGCTCGGCCGGCGCCAAGTCTTCCAGAATCTCGGCCAAGTCCGACGGATGCATTTCGGCCAGCCGCTCATACTCAATGCGCAGCTTCACCCGCCGCGCCGGATCCACCTCAATCACATCCACAAACTGCCATGGAATGCCGCTGGCTCCGAATTTGCGCGAGAGCGCATCCAGCGTGGCGCGCGGCAATAGCCCCTTGAAGACCCTGCGAAAGGCGCCGCGCAGACCTACCTCGACCTCGGCCACGCGCAGCAGGTGCGCCGCGCCCCGGCCCAGCCACTCCAGGTCCACATCGTTCACGCGGACCACCTTGCGGCCATGAATATCGATGATCTGCCGGTCCACCAGATCCTGCTGCAGATAGAGGTAGTTGCCCTCATCCTTCAGCGGAACCAGCGCCCCCGACGACCGCAGCTCCAGCGTGCCGGATGGCGTCTCCATCACGTCCTGCGAGGGCACAATGCACAATCCGGCGCGGGTCTTCAGCACCAGGCCAGCCACCTTGCCCGCATCCGGGCCCGTGGCCACGGCAATGTCCTTGAGCCGCCCGCGCAGATGCCCCTGCGCATCGGTCACCGGAGTGCCGAGCAGAGCCGTCAGGCTCACGCGGGCTGTGGTGCGAGGCTGCATGTGCAAAGTGTATTCCCTTCGACCCGATTTGTGGCTGTGGATGTGCAAGGTTGAATAACGAGCTGTGCCTCGATAGGAAGAGGGGGCTGCGCCAGTCGCCTGAGTGATTCTGCCCCCGGCTTGACACACTTCCGCGCCAGCCATGAAACTTCGAGCTAGGTTGCTAAGGCGCGGAGGGGCGCATTTGCCCACAATCCGTTCCGGAAGAGGCGGATTCGAATCCCGGTGAGCGAACCCAAGACAGGCCGGCTGAGTTTTTCTCTGGCTTCCACCATGGAGAGCGTCGACCAGGTGGAAGCGGCTGCGGAAAAACTCGCCGTCGAGGCCGGACTGGACGAGGATGAGCGCTTCCGCATCTCCATGGCGGTGCGCGAGGCCGCCGTAAACGCTGTCCTCCACGGCAACGAATACGACCCAGCCAAGCGCGTCAATGTCGCTTTGGAGAACACCGGCGCGGCGCTGGTGTTTACCATTGCCGACCAGGGCAAGGGCCTCGATCTTGAGAAGCTTCCTGACCCCCTGGCCCCGGAAAACCTGTTGCGCGGCAGCGGCCGCGGCATCTTCCTCATCCGTTCCTTCATGGATGAGGTACACTTTCGACAACTGCATCCAGGAACCGAACTGACGCTGGTCAAGCATCTGCCGTCAGCCGGCAAGGGAACTTAGCCACTTCGCATCGGAAGCATTGACGGTGGACAGGAGCAAGTCCTAACCTGCCTGGTACAGGAAAAGTACTATAATCGCAATACCAACAAGGAGGAATTTCCGTGGCATTGATTATCGCTTCCCGTGAAGTGGACGGCGTGACCGTTCTGGACCTCAGCGGGCGGATCACCTTGGGCGAGGGCAGCGTGCAAGTTCGCGATGCCATTCGCAACCTGATCGGCAAAGGCCAGAAGCACATCCTGCTCAACCTCGAAGACGTGAACTACATCGATAGCTCAGGCCTGGGCGAACTCGTCAGCGCCTATACCAGCGCCAGAAACCAGGGCGCGGCGCTCAAGCTGCTCAAGCTGACCAAGAAGGTCCACGATCTCCTCCAGTTGACCAAGCTCTACACCGTCTTCGACATCTACGACGACGAGGCAACCGCGATCTCGTCCTTCAAGTAGACCGGACCGCGGCCAAACTTCGACCGCAATACACCCATCGTTGAAAAGGCCATCCCAGAGATTGGGATGGCCTTTTCTGTCTATTCAAAAGCCCGATTGATTCGGCTGATCGAGAACTTTAGAACTTCACCGACGGCGTCGTCCGCGCACTCTCGCTGGCCGCAAAATAAGCCGAGTTCTCTTTGAAGCCGGCCATCCCCGCCCAAATGTTGTTTGGGAATTGAAGAATGAGCGTGTTGTACTCCTGAATCGAGTCGTTATAGCGCTTGCGGGCTACGCCGATCCGGTTCTCGGTTCCCGCCAGTTCATCCTGCAAGCGCATGAACTGATCGCTGGAGCGCAGTTGCGGATAATTCTCGGTCAGCAGCAGCAATCGTCCCAGCGCCCCGTCCAATTGTCCGTTGGCTGCGATCTTGGCTTGCGGCCCCTGCGCATTCAACATGCCCGCGCGCGCATTGGCAATGTCGCCAAAAACGGTGCTTTCTTCCTTGGTAAAGCCCTTCACGGTCTCCACCAGGTTGGGAATCAGATCGGCCCGCCGCTCCAACTGCACATCGACCTCCGACCACTTGGCCTTCACATTCTGATCCTCTGCAACCATCTGGTTCCTGGCGCTCTGATAGCTGAAAAATGCCACCACGAGCGCCAAACCCACAACTCCAAGTCCAATCCAGAATCCCTTGCTCATTGAGCCTCTTCTCCTCCGGCCTCCACTCAAGGACGCCCCACCTTTTGATACTTGAAGAACCTACCAGCTTCCCCCTGCGCCGCCGCCACCGAAACCGCCGCCGCCAAAGCCGCCAAAACCACCACCGCCAGAATCTCCGCCACCACCAAAGCCCCCACCGGAGCTTCCACCGCCGCCAAAACCACGTCCGCCGCCCATGAATCCCATGCCCCAAAGCCCGAACAAGCCCCAACCGCCAAGGACGCGAAAAAGGAAGAGAAGAACCACGACCACGATAATGACGATGTGTACGATTCCGATGGCAGTGGAATGGTGCTGCGGCACCGGCTGTTGCGGAGCCGGCTCCTCGTCCAGCGTTACCTTGGCATCGGCGGCAATCACCTGCGCCACCTCGCCCACTGAGAGCGTTATGGCGCTGTCGTAGTCGCTGGCCCGCAGATACGGAACCATCGCGCGGCCAATATCGCCCACTTTGCCGTCGGGTAAAATCCCTTCGAGCCCATAGCCCGGCTCAATCCGGTACTTGTGGTCGTCCACGGCCAGAAACACCAGCAAGCCGCGGTCGGTGCCCTTACGGCCCATCTTCCACTTGTCTTCAAGCTGATTGGCATAGTCTGCCGCGTCGGCCCCATCCAGTGTGTGGATGGTCACCACAGCCACCTGCGCATTGGCCGCGGAGTGGTCGAGTTGCGCGCAAATGCGATCCAGCCGCGCAATCGCCTCGGGAGAAAGCACGTGGGCATAGTCGCTCACGTAATCGGTAGGTTGGGGCAGGTCTTCCACCCGCTCGGCCAAAGCAGCCGTTGAGGCAAGCCCCACAACAGCCGCCAGGAGCAGCCGGAAAACGATCAGATTCAAACGGCGAAAGCCCTTCATCGCTCTCTATTCTACGCGGACGGCTGGTGAAAGGTTCCTTCTTCGGTCCTTCCAGAGCCTCCGGCGCGCAGCTGCCTTTGCCGCTACACTGGAAGCAAATGACTCCGAGCCCGCTTCCGCCCGCCCCCATCGCCCGCAAGCAGCACACCGAGACCCTGTTGCATGGCGTGATCCTCACCGACGACTACGCCTGGCTTCGCGACAAGGAAAACCCCGAGGTCACCGCCTACCTCAAGGCCGAAAACGCCTACGCCGAGGCCTTCATGGCGCCGCTCACCGGCCTTCGCGAAGACCTCTACCAGGAGATGCTTTCGCACGTAAAGCAGACCGATGTCTCGGTTCCCTTCCTCGATCGCGGCTGGTGGTACTACGCCCGCACGGAAGAAGGGCTCCAATACGCCATCCAATGCCGCAAGCGCGGTTCGCTGGACGCGACGGAGGAAGTGATTCTCGACGGCAACCAGCTTGCCGAGGGCCACGCCTTCTTCTCCATCGGCGCAACAGCCATCACGGACGACGGCCGCTGGCTGGCCTACTCGACTGACACTACCGGCTTTCGGCAGTACACGCTGCACATCAAGGATCTGGCCACGGGCGAAACCCTGCCTTATGAAGTCGAACGCACCGGCTCCGTTGTCTGGGCTGCGGACAATTGCACTCTCTTTTACACCGTCGAAGACGAAGAGCAAAAACGCCAGTTCCAGTTGTGGCGGCACGTGCTGGGCACGCCCCAATCTGCCGACGCGCTGGTCTACCAGGACGACGACGAGCGCTTTAACCTGGGCGCCGGCCGCACCCGCGACGGCAAATTCCTTATTCTTGAAGCGGCCAGCCACACCACCTCCGAATCGCAGGTGCTGGCGGCGGACGATCCCCTCGGCACGTTCACCCTCATCAGTCCCCGCCAGGACGAGCATGAGTACTCCATCGACCACCGCAACGGCCTTTGGTTCATCCGCACCAACGATAAGGGGCGCAACCTCCGCCTGGTCACAGCCCCGGTCGCCACGCCGGGCCGCGAGCACTGGACCGAACTCATTCCCCACCGCGACAACGTGATGCTCGAAGATGTGGACCTCTTCGCCAGCTTTTTCATAGCCTGCGAACGCGAAGACGGCCTGCCACGGCTGCGTCTCTGGCGCTTCACAGGCAACGGAGCAGAATCCGTACCTGCCGGTGAAATCGCTTTTCCCGAGCCGGCCTACAGCGCCCATCCGCACGTCAACCGCGTCTTTCACACGACTGCCTTCCGCTACGCCTACCAGTCGCTGGTTTCGCCCGCATCCGTCTACGAGTACGACCTGGCCACCGGCGCATCCACGCTCCTCAAGCAGCTTGAGATTCCCGGCGGCTTCGACCGCACCCTCTATGCCAGCGAGCGCGTCCACGCCACCGCCCCAGATGGAGCGCTGGTTCCCGTCTCGCTGGTTTATCGCAAAGACAAACGCACGCCGGGCAATCCACTGTATGTCTACGGCTACGGCTCCTATGGCTACGCGCTGCCCATTGCATTCAGCGGGAACCGCCTCAGCCTGCTCGATCGCGGCGTGGTCATGGCCTACGCCCACATTCGCGGCGGCGGCGACCTGGGCAAGCCCTGGCACGACGCCGGAAAAATGCTGGTCAAGCGCAACACCTTCTCGGACTTCATCGCCGCCGTCGAGCACCTCACCGCCTCCGGCTACGGCGACCCGGCGCGTGTGGCCATCGAGGGCGGGTCTGCCGGCGGCCTGCTCATGGGCGCGGTTTCCAACCTACGCCCCGATCTCTTCCGCGCCGTCGTCTCCCACGTGCCTTTTGTCGATGTAATGAACACCATGCTCGACGCCACGCTCCCGCTCACCGTGCCCGAGTATGAGGAGTGGGGAAATCCCAATGAAGAGACTTACTTCAAGTACATGATGAGTTACTCGCCCTATGACAACATGAAGGCAGCGAGTTATCCGGCAATGTTAGTCAAAACATCGCTCCACGACAGTCAGGTCATGTACTGGGAACCAGCCAAGTATGTAGCAAAACTCCGCACCCTTAAGACCGATAACAACCCGCTGCTGCTGGTAACGAATATGCAAGCCGGCCACGGTGGCGCAAGCGGCCGCTACGACTACCTGAAAGAGATCGCCTTCGACTACGCGTTCCTGCTGCGGGAGCTGGGGCTGGTTGGATAGAACGAAGCTTTTCAACCGTTTGACTGGAGATATGAAATGCGAAAGATGGAATGTGTACTGGTGCTCTTGGCGTTGAGCGGCATCGCGGTTTGGGCGCAGCAGGGAACTCCAGCGAATGAGGCTTATCACCAGACACCGGACAAGGATGGCGTGTACTTTTTCGGACCTCAAGTCTCTCAGCCCACGCTGATCCACGCGGTGCCCGCTGTCTACACCAATGAAATGCTCAAGAGCAAAACATTGGGGATGAGCGTCTGGTCGATCGTTATCCGCGCCGACGGCACTCCGGCTGATGCGCATCTGGTCGAGCCGCTTGGGACTTCATTCGATGCGGCAGCCATAGATGCGATCAACCAATCCAAATTTGAACCGGGAAAGTTGAACGGGAAACCAGTCAGCGTTCACGTCGCGGTGGCAGTTCCCTTCCGCTACGGCAAGTATCCCTCTGTTCCTGTCGTCGGTGTCATTGAACGCGACCTCGACCCGAATGACCAAGGCCGGAACCTGGCAAACGCGAGCCCGGTAGTGATCCACTCAGTTGCTCCGATCTTTTCGTCGGACGCAATCAAAGCAAAGTATCAGGGAGTCTCATTCGTCTCAGTGTTGGTAGGGGAAGACGGCGTACCCAGTGAAGCGCACGTCTTACGTGCTATCGGTATGGGCCTGGACGAGAAGGCAATCGAAGCAGTCAGGAGATATCGATTCAGGCCCGCAATGAAGGAAGGCAAGCCGGTTCCCGCGCGAACAAGCGTCGAAGTGAAATTTCTGATCTACTAATACGTTCCATTAATCACACGACCCCGCACGCATTGACAGAAACAAGCCATTCGACTGCTCATGGACATAGCGCGGGCAAAGACAAGGAACCGATCTTGACCGGCCCCGAAGAAACAACCCGCGAGCAGGCCCTCGAACTCCCGGTCGCAGCAGAGCCGCGCGTCTACAGCGGCTCATCCCACGCCTGGCGCGCCCTGCGCCATCGTAACTTCCGCCTCTTCTTCGGCGGGCAGACCATCTCGCTGATCGGCACATGGATGACACGCATCGCCACCAGTTGGCTGGTCTACCGGCTCACAGGCTCGGCGCTGCTGCTGGGCACCATCAGCTTCGCCGGCCAGATTCCGACGTTCCTCTTTTCGCCCATCGCCGGCGTCCTCGTAGATCGTATGGACCGCCGCAAGGTGCTCGTCTGGACGCAGGCGCTGTCGATGGTGCAATCGCTGGCGCTGGCAGCCCTCGCGCTGTCTGGCACCATCACCATCCCCTGGCTGCTCGTTCTCAGCGTCACGCAGGGCATCGTCAACGCCTTCGACATGCCCGGCCGCCAGGCCTTCATGGTCAAGATGGTTGACGACCGCAACGACCTGTCGAACGCCATCGCCATCAACTCGTCGATGGTCAATATGGCGCGCCTCATCGGCCCCTCACTGGCCGGCATGTTGATCGCGGTATCGAGCGAGGGCTGGTGCTTTCTCATCGATGGCATCAGTTACATTGCCGTCATTGCCTCGCTGCTGATGATGCGCGTTGAAGCGCCGGCAACCAAGCGCTTAGCCGCCTCCGCGCTCTCTGAGTTAAAGGCCGGCTGGACCTATGTTTGGGAGTCTCTGCCCATCCGCACTATTCTGCTTTTGTTTGCCCTGATCAGTTTCATGGGCATGCCCTTTGTGGTGCTCATGCCCATCTTCGCGGCCAAGGTGCTGCACGGCGGTCCGCATACTCTGGGATTCCTGATGGGCGCAATGGGGGTGGGCGCGCTGGTGTCGGCGCTCTCGCTGGCGGCGCGCAAAAGCGTACGCGGCCTGGTGCGCATGATTCCCCTCTCCGCCGCCGTCTTTGGCCTGGGGCTCATCGGCTTCGGCTTGTCGCGCTGGTTCTGGCCCTCCATGGTCATGGTCTTTGTAGCGGGCATGGGCATGATGCAGGGCATGGCCGGCAGCAACACCGTCATCCAAACCATTGTCAGCGAAGACAAGCGCGGGCGCGTAATGAGCTACTACACCATGGCATTTATGGGCATGGCGCCCTTTGGCGGATTGCTGGCCGGCGTGATGGCCGACGCAATCGGCGCTCCATGGACCGTGATCCTGAATGGATCGGCGATCCTGCTGGGCGCGGCGTGGTTCATGACGCGCCTGCCTACGTTGCGCCGCGAGATACGGCCCATCTATCTTGAAATGGGAATTGTCCCCGCAGAGGAAGGATTACAGCAATGAGCGATCTCACACTCGATCTCAAACTCGACGCGCATCACACCGCCATCGTCGTCATCGACCTCCAGAAAGGCATTGCGGGAATGCCCGGCGGCGCGCCGCATCCCAAGCCCGCCGTCATCGCCAACGCCGCGCGCCTGCTGGCCGCTGCCCGCGCAGCCGGAGCGCTACCCGTGTTGGTGCATGTGGGCGGCTCCGCGGATGGAGCCGACCGGCTGCACTCAGCCACCGACCAGCAGATGCGTTCAACGGGAACCCTGCCGCCGGACTGGAGCGAATTGATTCCCGAGCTAGATCGCCAGCCCGGCGATCTCGTCATTCTCAAGCGCCAGTGGGGCGCTTTTTACGGCACGGACCTCGACCTGCAACTACGCCGCCGCGGCTTGACGACGATCATCCTCTGCGGCATCGCCACCGAGTTCGGCGTTGAAAGCACCGCGCGCGACGCCTATGAGCATGGCTACGAACTCGTCTTTGCCGAAGACGCCATGACCGGCCTGACCGCGGAAAGCCACGCCAACTCCATCGAGCGCATCTTCCCCCGCCTCGGCCGTGTGCGCTCGACAGAGCAGATTGTCGCCGCGCTGCAAAGCTGATTACCCCGGCTATCCCCGCTGTCGCCGAAACCCACCGCCCGGTACAATAGAAATGTGACCACATCCTTCGCACCCACGGCCCCTTCCGTGGGCTTTATCTCCCTCGGCTGCCCCAAGAATCTCGTTGACTCCGAGGTCATGATGGGCCTTCTCGACCGCGCCGGCGCGCGCCTCACCTCCCATCCCGAAGAAGCCGAAATCCTCATCGTCAACACGTGCAGCTTTATTGACACCGCCAAGCAGGAGTCGGTCGATACCATCCTTGAAATGGCGCGCTTCAAGACTTCAGGCTCGGCGAAGAGGCTTATTGTCGCCGGCTGCCTGGTGGAGCGCTATCGCGACGAGATTCAAAAGAGCATCCCGGAAGTGGACGCAGTGGTCGGCACCGGCGAACTGGAATCCATCCTTGAAGCCGCTGGCCTCGCCCGCCCGCAAGCTATCGCGGTGCCCGGTCTCTTCAACATTCTCAGCGGCAGTGGCCAAGCCGAGAGCCGTCCAGGCAAAGAGTCGCAGGCCGGAACGCATAAGGCGAACCAGCCAGCTTTCAGAGCCGAAGGCGATCTGCGCGAGCAGCAGGGCCGCTTCCGCCGCGACGATTGGCAGGGCGCAACGCACATGCTGCCCACCTATCTCTACGACGAATCCACTCCCCGCTTCCTGACAACTCCAAAATCCTCGGCCTACATCAAAATTGCCGAGGGCTGCGACCACCCCTGCACCTTCTGCGTCATCCCCAACCTGCGCGGCAAGTTCCGCTCGCGTCGCTTTGAATCGGTCGTCGCTGAAGCCCGCCAACTCGTCGCCCGCGGCGTTCAGGAGATCACCCTCATCGGCCAGGACACCACCTGTTACGGCGAAGACTTGGGGCTAAAAGACGGACTCGCCACGCTGCTCGACGCGCTCGCCTCCATCGAAGGCCTGCGCTGGCTCCGCTTCCTCTACGCCTACCCCAACCGCATCACAAATCGTCTTCTCGACACCATCGCCAAACACGACAACATCTGCAAGTATCTCGACGTGCCTCTCCAGCACGCCTCACCCGCTGTGCTCAAAACCATGAAGCGCGGCGCAGGCGCAGATATTTTCCTCAAGACTCTTGAGAAAGTCCGCGCTGCGGTTCCCGGCATCGCTCTGCGTACCTCCTTCATCGTTGGCTTCCCCGGTGAATCGCTCCTCGACTTTGAACTTTTGCAAGCGTTCATTCAGGAGGCGAGGTTCGACTGGCTAGGCGTCTTCAATTACTCCGATGAAGAAGGTTCCGGCGCATTCTCGCTCGACGCAAAGATTCCTAAACGCACCATCGAAGCCCGCAAGCGACGCCTCATGAAACTCCAGCAGTCCATCAGCAAGCGCGCCAAGCAGCAGTGGGTGGGCCGCGAGTTAGTCGTGCTGGCCGAGGGCGAAAGCGAAGAGACTCCGCTCCTGTGGGAAGGCCGCACCCAGTTCCACGCCCCCGAGATCGACGGCAAAGTCTACATCAACGACTTCGCCGAACTCGGCCCAAGCGTCGCTACCCTCGAACCCGGCCGCTTCTACAAAGCCCAGATCACCGAAGCCCACGAATACGACGTAGTGGCCCGCATCGTCTCCGGCCCGCTGTAAACTAGATGCCGTAGGAGAACGTCAGCAATTGACCCCGTCGATCATGCGTTCAATACGTTCAGGCCTGTTGTTTTGCTGTATCGCAATTCTTCTCACATCCCAGGCAAGGGCCGAGACCCCGTGCGTACCGGATGGAATAGCAGTTCCGGCCATTCGTGGGCAAGTCTACTTCGAATCAAATCAGGATCGAAGACCTCTCACCAACATAAAAGTTACGGTAAGCTCTTCTTCGGGCGAAGGGCATTTAGTGGCAAGGACTAGAACGGGCAAGGATGGGCATTTTGAGTTTCACAACCTGAAGCAGGGCCACTACTACTTCTCAATTGATGGCAAGAAGAAAGAGTTTGCCGGAATTCTCGTCGAGGTCCAAGTCGCTCCTCGGGAAGCAGTTGATTCGGGCACCCCGGAACTACGAATCGTCTTGAGGAACAACTATTTTCAGTCCTGCAGCGGCTCATATGTTGAGGTTGGGGACCCTGAGGGCGATAAAGACATCGCTCTTTCGATGTACACAGATTTCTCAGGAATGGTTTTTCCGTCGGGCAAAGCTCTCTATGTCGCCATCACGAAGAAGGGCATGATGACCTTCGCGGACGAGGTGGATGGACGTTTGGTGTACAAGAAAAGGATGCTTTCCGAGGCAGAACAGGCAAGACTACAAGCGGCAATAAATGACGGGCCGCTCTCCCAATTGAACGGAAAAATGTCCCCGAAGAAATATAGCCTTGTCGACTACCACATGACCGTTTCGGTGATGATCCCCCGCGAGTCTGCTCGCCAGGAATTCACGCTCGCTGACTACTCCCATTATGTAGGAGAGGATTACCCCTCGGTTGCAAAAAGCTTCCTTTGCCTCGTAGACGAACTGCGTGGATCGGATTTTCGGTTGTCTTGGGGATGCCGCTGATTCCTGCGTACGATTCACGCTGTACCATATTCATTGACTACTACCTCATGGCAGCAAAAAACTCATGACCCCAAAGAAAAAATCCGCCAAGGTTCTCCGCTGCCCAACATGTGGCATGTTGGTCCGCTTCAATGATGAGGACTTCCCCTTTTGCAGCGACCGCTGCCGCAAGATCGACCTCGGCAAGTGGGCCATGGGCGTCTACAAGATCAGCTCCCCCATCCTCGACCCCGAAGTCCTCGAAGACCTGGGCGGCCTGAGCGGCGGCCACTCCAACGGCGACTCCGATGAAGACTGACCCTTCCACTACTCTCGTCCAAAGCGAGAACCCCACGAAGTGGTGGGCATGGACCATCGCCACCTTCTTCGGCGCAGGCCTCGGCAAGCCCGGCCCCGGCACCTGGGGCTCTGTAGCCACCGTCCTCCTCTGGGCTGCCTACGCCTGGTTTGCCCACCCCTCGCCGCACGCACTCCTGCTCGCCCTCCTAGTCGCCATCGCCCTCACGCTCATCGTCGGCATCCCCGCCGCCACCATCGTCGCCCGCGAATCCGGCCGCAAAGATCCTCAGTTTGTCGTCATCGACGAAGTTGCCGGCCAGGCCATCGCCCTGCTCTTCAGTCCCTTTGACCTCCGTCACGCCCTCATCGCGCTCGTCCTCTTTCGCCTCTTCGACATCACCAAGCCCTTTCCCGTCCGCCAGCTTGAAAGCCTTCCTGAAGGCTGGGGCATCGTCTTCGACGATGTGGCTGCCGGGCTGTATGCTTTGGGTGTAGCATCTTTGTTGCGCATCTGGATCTGACATGGCCCGCACCCCACCCCAATCCGTCCCGGAAATCCTCCCCGAGCCGCGCATCGACTCGATTGACCCCGCCGCCTGCCTGCCCCTCGGCGAAGTTGAACTCGGCGGCATCCACCTCGGCCCGCTCAGCTTCGGACCGCCTGCCGTCCTGGTCGACAGCCAGCCGGCACACGTACTCATGAGCCGCCCAACCCGGCTCACTCTCCGCGTCCCCAGTCAAGCTGCCACCGGCCTCATTGAGGTCCGCAACCCCTTTGGCGCCAGCAACCCCGTGCCTCTCCGCATAGCCCGCCAGCTCTCTGAGGGCCTCCATCCCGTCACCAGCCCCGCTGTCAGCCGCTCCGGCATGGTCTACGCCACCATCTCCGGCCCCCGCGGCAAAATGACCCCAGTCTCCATCGTCCGTGTCAGCCCCGACGGCTGCGGCACGCCCTTCGTCACTGGAATCCTCAATGCCACTGGCCTGGCCTTCAACCCCGATGGCGATCTCTTCGTCACCTCCCGTGCCGAGGGCAACGTCTATCGCATCGACGCATCCGGCGAGTCCACCGTCTACGTCGAGGGCATGGGTGTGGCTACCGGAGCAGCCTTCGACGCCGAGGGCAATCTCTTCGTGGGCGACCGCAGCGGCACCATCTTCAAAATCAATCCCCAGCGCCAGATCTTCGTTCACGCCACGCTGGAGCCAAGTGTCGCCGCCTATCACCTGGCCGTCAACGCCGCTGGCACGCTTTTCGTCACCGCGCCTTCGCTCTCCTCCAACGACGCTATCTGGGCCATTGAGCCCAACGGCGACACCCGCGCCTGGTATCGCGGCCTCGGCCGTCCCCAGGGCCTCGCGCTCTCCAAAGAGGGCGACGTCTACCTCGCCGCCTGCCTCCATGGCCGCCGCGGCCTGGTGCGCGTCACGCCCGACGGTCAGGCGTCCCTCGCTGTCGCCGGTTCCAATTTGGTCGGCGTTGCGTTCTCCCCGCTCGGCACCACGATCCTGGCCACGCAAGAAGCCGTTTATGATGTGGACTTGGGCGTCGAAGGCCTGAGCCTCTTTTAAGCTCTTAGCTGTTAGCCTCCAGCTTTTAGCTCCTGGCTGTTGCAATGCGAACCCAGCGTTTTAGTCAGGAATCCGCAGACTGTCGCCGCCGCACATCCGGAGCTATAAGCTAGAAGCTAAAAGCTAGAGGCTGCCCTTATGAAATCCGAAATCATCGCCGTCGGCTCCGAGATGCTCACCCCCTGGCGTCAAGACACCAACTCGCTCTATCTCACTGAAAAGTTCAACGAGATCGGCGTCACTGTCGCCTTCAAGACCATCGTCGGCGACCGCCGCAAAGACCTTGTCGGCGCCATCCGCACCGCCCTCGGCCGCACAGACGTGATCGCCATCATGGGCGGGCTCGGCCCCACCGAGGACGACCTCACCCGCGAGGCTGTCGCCGAGGCTCTCTCGCTCTCCCTCAGCCGCAACGCCGACCAGCTCGCCGCCCTGCATGCCCGCGCCGCCACCTGGCGCGTGCCCATGCCCGACAACAACCTCAAGCAGGCCGACGTCATCGAGGGCGCAACCGTGCTGCCCAACGCCAACGGCAGCGCTCCCGGCCAGTGGCTCGACACCAAATTCGGCGGCTACCGCAAAATCGTTCTGCTTGTCCCCGGCCCGCCCAGCGAGTGCCGCCCGCTCTTTGACGCCGAGTGCCTGCCCCGCCTACGCGCCGCCCTCCCCAAGCGCTTCATCGCCAAGCGCACACTCCGCGCCGCCATGATTCCCGAGTCCCAGGCCGACAAGCTTCTCGCCCCCATCTACACCACATATCCCGACGTTGAGACCACCATCCTGGCCCACGCCGGCGACATCCAGCTCACCCTGCTCTGCGCCAAAACAACCGCCAGCAGCGCCCAATCCCGTGTTGATGAGCTGGCAGGCCGCATGGAAGAAGCTCTCGAAGACTGGCTCTACTCCTCTGACGGTGAATCTCTCGAACAAATCGTCCTCTACTACCTCGGCCTGCGCCAGTCCACCCTCGCCGTAGCCGAAAGCTGCACCGGCGGCATGATCGCCGAGCGCATCACCTCCGTCCCCGGCAGCTCCCGCTCCTTCCTCGGCGGTGCGGTCGTCTATGCGGACGCCCTCAAAAACACCTTCGCCGGCGTCTCACCCGACCTCATCAGCCTCTACGGAGCCGTCTCTGAAGAAGTCGCCAGCGCCCTCGCCACCGGCATCCGCCTGCGCACCGGCGCAACCCTGGGAGTCGGCGTAACCGGCATCGCCGGGCCCTCCGGCGCAACCGCGGACAAGCCCATAGGCCTCGTCCACATCGCCGTCTCCGACGCAAACAAAACCGAGTCCGTCGAGCGCACCTTCAAAGGCGACCGCACCAGAATCCGCGAATTCGCCACCCAGCAAGCCCTCGACCTGGTGCGCAGGCGGCTGATGTGAGCTACTTGGTAGAACAGGTCTGCCAGTAATACACATCGCTAATGAAGATTGCGGAGACTGCTATTGACATAGCGCACTGAAAAATGTTACTTATTTCTTGATCCCGGATGCACCGTCATCGAGGGATGATACTGACCGCGCTGCACCGCCAGCGATGAGGAGACAAATGACGCTCAACGATTCTACGTCCATAACCCTTCCCTTCCTTTCAGCCCGCAAACTTACAGACCCCTTCCACAAAGAAGTCATAACCTACGAGTACCGCGTCGACACAAGGGATATCCCCGACCTCCCAACGGACGCAAATGCTCGACCATCTGACGCAGCAAAGAAGCGGCGGGTTTATAAGTCCGTTCGGAACGCGGCAATGGACGGAGCCCTTGACCCTGATGAGGAGGCAACTCCAGGACTTTTTGGGTACAAACACCTCGGAATCAATATCATCGCAGAGAAAGTCGAAGAAATCGATAGCCGCACATCAATCCTCCACTTCAAGCCGGGCCAAGGCGTAATGAATGGGGGCCACGGTTTAGCGATCCTTCGCGAGTTGCAAGAAAAACCTGGCAAGGCGGACATGCCGCCGAACTTCATAAAGGTAACAGTTATCGTTGGCCTAGACCGCGAAGTTATTCCCGAGGTAGCTGGCGCGAATAACACGTCCGTGCAAGTCAAGGCTCAGTCCCTCCTAGAACTCAAAGGGGCGTTCGAACCCCTGAAGCAGGCACTCAAGAACTCGCGAATTGCAAACGACATCCAGTGGCGCGAAGGAGACGAGGGCTCGGTCAAAGTCGAGGACATTGTCGCGGCGATGACTTGCTTTCGGAGCGATGTGTATCCCCTGGAGAACCGGCGGCGCACACCGCATAACGCCTACGCATACAAGACCGGTCTCATCGACGAATTCCGCAAAGATACAGAGGGGTACCACGCGCTCGCCTCGCGTCTTCCAGAAATCCTTGAATTTCAGGATTTTATAAGGACGCAACCTAAGAAGGTCTACAACGAGAGTGGGGGAAGGTTCGGTGGGCTCAAGTTCGTCGACTCGATTTATACAGATGCCAAAGGCGAGAAGCGCAAAAAAGAACTCCCACCGTTCGTCATGCCTTTCACTGGGGAGGAAGTAGAACACCGCCTCAATATAGCAACTGTCTTTCCCATTCTCGCCGCCTTTAGGCTCCTCCTCCGGAGAGACGGCGATACGTTTAACTGGGTTACAACGTTTGACGATGTTAAGCGTCTCTGGGAAACCATTGCTGTCGAGGTAATGGATACAACCAAAGACGCCTGCGTGGCGAACGGATATGTCCTAAATGCATTGGGGAAGTCGCGACCTCATTGGGACAGCGTACAGCGCATCGTAGAGAACACAGTAGTCAAACAAGAAAACGACTCAATGCGCCAGCAATTAGAGGCGATGCTTCAGGCGTCGAAGACGAGGTAATCCCGCCGGGTGCCGGGTACCCCATCCTTTCCGCGTTTTGTGCGGAAAGGGTGGGATACCGCGAACCGCGACGCCCATTTTCCAAACCACCGCAAATTCCGCGCGCCCCAGATCCAGCTTCCGGCACCCGGGATTCCTCAACCCCTCATCTCAAGCCGCGCACTGAACCCGCTGCACCCGAATCAACTTCTCCCGCTTCCGCGTCTGCGCAATCTCATAAGCGGATTGCATCCGCATCAGCGTATCCATCTTCACTCCAAACGCCTTCTCGATGCGCAGGGCCATTTCTCCAGATAGACCGGCCTTGCCGTTGAGCAAGCTGGACAACGCGGGACGGGAAACGCCAAGCGCCGCCGCCGCCGCCGTCACGGTAAAACCGTTCGCCTCCACAACCTCTGTCTTGATGAAATCTCCCGGATGGGGAGGATTCTTCATGGGCATGGTGTCTTCTCCTCGTTTCCTAGTGGTAATCCTCTAAGTTCAACACGCAGATTTCGCTCTCAACCGGGTCGATCATGAAGGTCAGCCGAAGATTCCCGGTCACGCTCAGGCTCCACGCGCCTTTGCGATCCCCGGTCAGCTTGTGCGTCTTCCAGCCGGGTAGCAGGTGCAACTCCGCCTCGTCATCCATCGCTTCCAGAAAGGCGAGCATCTTGCGCAGTTTCCCCGCCGATTCCGCCGGAACGCCTTTCGCGCTGTCTTCTTCATAGAGCCGCTTCAGGCCCTTATGAACGAAGTCCCGCATTCTCATCCAGGTTACTGTAGCCCGTAGCTTAACACTTGTCAATCCAAATCAGCCGGGTGCCCCAGGTCTCGTTTCTGAGACCTGGGATTCCACTGCGCTCATTCGCGGAAAAAAGTAATGCCGGCGGCTGCCATCGAACAGCCCGGACTTCATGCAGCACCGCTTGAAAGCGCAGGCCGGAGCCGCACGGGCACAAGTCATTCCGCCCCAGCTTTTCAGTCAGGTCTTTATCACCATGGACGATGCGGTGACCTTTTTTAACGTGGGTTTCCGAGGGGAATCCTCTGCGGCGTTTACTGGTCCGCTTGAAAGGAGGATAGGTGGTCGATTTCGTCTTCGTATTGCACGGCGCACCTCCTGTAGGTTGCAATCCAGACGATCATGCGCGCACCGCCGGGTACGGCGATGCGCATTGTTCAGCGAGTCTTCGGCAGCGAGCGCATAGCGTGATCATTTCCTCGCCGCTTGAAGCATCTTGCTGGATCCCCCGGATCTCGAGAGTCACCTCATCTCCCTTTTGACCGCAAGATCTGCATTGGTAACGGTCCCGCCGCAAGACTTGAAGACGCATCCACGACGGGTTTGCAGCAGCGTCTGTCCTTCTCACCCTGATTGCCCGCCGGCCCGGAAGCATCGGCGACGGCAGAAGGACCGCTGACCGGATGTTTCCGGCAACGACTTCCAAACCGGCCATGCATTTCATCGTTCAATCACCTGACGTTCCGTACCCGCGCCGCACGTTCAACCTCTCCACGAGATGCCTGGGGAAGTTTCAGAGAAGTCGTGACCGCGTGGAGGCCGGTCAGATATCACCGAAGTGCCGCAAAGAGCTTTCTCTTCTGTAGCGTCCTGAACCGGTAGACAAGGCTGATTGCCGGAGTATTTGTCACCGAGAAAAGCCTCTGTTTGGGAAAGCCGTTATCGATGGCAAAGTCAGGCATCTTGTAGAAGAGTCCTCGATATTCCGCGCGAACGGAAAGGTGGCGGCTGACGTCGTATTCCATGCCGGCGCCGAAGACCATCGCCGGACGCGTCTGCTGCTTGGCAAACGAGGCATTGATCGGCTCGAAGAACAGGCCGCCGCCGCCGATCTGTCCGAAGGTGCGAAACCGCTTGTTGCGCGGCCCATCGAATGCATACGCCAATGTCAGTTCATACATACGCGTATCGAGGGCGCCTGCCGAAAAGCTGCTGCTGCCGGGCGGCGTAGTGTTTCCCTGTCCTGGAACGTATCCCGATCCCTCGGAGTCGGTTTGCGTGAATTGGGTGTAACTGAAGTTGACGTTGTAGCCAAGGTAAGGCTTGATGGCGCCATGAAAGGTGGCCAGCGCGCCGGCAGAGGGCGATGTGCCCTGAGTCTTTTGGTCAACCACTGTCGATTCTGGATAAACAGAGTATGTGGCAGGATTCCTGGCGAAGGTCGTTTGTCCCAGCAATCCAAGCGAGACGTCGGTTTCAGGGGTAAAGTTATTGTCTTTTTTTGAGGACTCCGGAGTCTGAGCAACCAGAGCCGCGGTCGACAGAAACAGCAGAAGGGTTAGGAATGTGGAGAATCTGAAAGGAATATCAGGCTGGTGCTTACATGTCATTTGAATCTCTCCTTAGGACTTCAGTCTTAAAGAGAGTGGTGGGGAACGAATCTACCCTGGAGGATGCTGGAATGGCATTTTTTCAGCGCGCACGAGGCGCCTTTCCGGCTCCAAGCCCCAATCTCTGCCGGCAAGTCCCATAAGGTAAGATCGAGACAGCTATTCTTTCCTGCCTCAGGGTAGATTCTTGCCGAATGGCGCTCTTCAGCAGTAGATGAAGTCTATCCTCAAACCTGTTCGTTCCTCCTTCTCAGCAGACCCGGTAGAGCGGATTCTGAGCCGCTACTTCACGCGCCTTGCGGAGTGGAGCCAGATTCTTACGCGCGGCGATCATACCGCCGCCGAAGAGATCGTTCAGGATCTTTGTCTGCACCTCACCGTTACCCAGCCTGATCTGAGCAGCGTGAAGGATCTCGATGCCTATCTCTACACGTGCCTCCGCAACATGTATATTTCCCGGCTAGCGAGGGTTTCCCGCGAGAGGCTTCGCGTCATTCAGATTGAGGATTACGACCAGGTGGGCATGGTTGTTGCCGGCAGCGGTTCAGACAGCGTGGATGTTCAGAACGAACTGATTCGTATCTGCGACTACGTAATATCGAGAAAGTACTCGTCAAAGAGCGCAAGCCACTTCATCCTGCACTTCTTCCTCGGCTATCGACGGAGCGATGTTGCCCTGCTGGCGCGATTGCCGATTGCCGCAATTTACAACAAGCTCAAAGATATTCGAGGCGAGCTGAGAAAGCACTTGTCTTCGAGAGATGGGATTCGGATTGTCGGCCGCGGCAGCCCACCAGAAAAGGAACGATTACGAACGGCCCTTCCGACCGATGTGTTTTTGGGGGAGTTGCACAAGACCGTTTTCGATAGCGACCTCGTGTCTTGTATTCCGGAAGCGGAACTCATCGCCTCCTACAGAGTGCCGGATGCTTCTCCGGTCGACTGCCGCCATCTCGCTCATCTGGCAGGATGCCAGCGCTGTCTAGCGGTTCTAGAGCGCGCGTTGCAATTGGAAGACCGCGACGGTCCGCTGGACGGACTGGGTGCCGAGCAACCTGCGAAGAGAGAAGCAAACGTCAGCTTCGACGCCACGATGCGAGTGGTACGCCGGCGCAGCAGGCAACTATTCGAGCGGCGTCCGGCGATACTGGCAATCGCTGTCGACGGACGTGTTGTCGCGTTTCACGCCGTTGAAAGTGCGCACAGTTCTCTGTCTTCGCGCGTAGATGCTGCTTCCACGGTTCATTTTATCGAGGTCTTCGATGAGTTTGGAGATCGCCTTGCTCACATCGCGCTGAATGCTGAGGCTGCCGCAACGCCGCGGAATCGACTGTCGCAGCAGGTTCTGCTCAGCGACGATCGCAGCTTGCGGTTTGAGATCCGCTTTGACGGCCTCGGTATCCATGCGGGAGCCGACTACACAGATCCTGCGCTTGCGCCAAGTGGGGCAGTGGACGAATCGTCTCCTGCATATGACCTGCAGGCGTCATGGTGGTCGCAGTTCTGGCGGCCGGGCAAGTTCCGCATCGCTCACTGGGGCATTGCAGCCTTCGCTTCAGTCTTGCTGGCGGCTGCATTGGGAGTGGCTGCTTACCGGTACATTCATCCAGTCTGGCGCGAGGTGATTGCCCATTCGCAGGCCGCTGCTGAAGTTCCATTGCCAACCGAGACACTCCACCAGACACTTCGCATTGAGGAAGCAACGGAACCGGCGACTGGAGAGTATCTTGGCTCGGTTGATGTGTGGCGCAGCAGCGATCGCAAGGAAGTCAGGCGGTTCTACGACGCGCATCGACAACTACTCGCCACCTGGACCAGATCTGCCGACGGCTCGACTTCCGAGCGTCTTGAGAACAACGGTTCGGTTGGAGAGAAGGAACGCCAAATTGTAGAAAGCGGAGTGTGGAAGAACGATGTTTCCGTCGCTGCCTTTGACACCGGTCAGGGAGCGGCGGCGGAAGTTTTCCGTGGCGTAAACACAATTGAAGTGACGCAGCGAGAAGACGGAAGCAGAGGGATTCTGTCGCGCACACTCCTGCTTGACCGCAACTACAAGGTCAAGGCTGAGACAGTGCGCTTCAGAACCGCGGCGGGAGTTTCCGAGGTTCGACTGGTGCAAACCTTGTTGCTGCGTGTTCCGAACAACAACGTACCGGACTCTGTTTTTCCGCGATCGCAGGAGATGACGCAGCCAGGCAAGCAGAGCCAGCACTCTCTCGGAAATGTTCCCGATGTGAATTTGCTGGGAAATGTAGGAGGCGCAAATCTCGAAGTCGCGCTGCTTTTTGAGCTGTTCCAGCGCAATGTCGATGTCGGACGGCCGATCGAGGTGACTCCAGCCGCGGGAGGCCGGATTCGCGTGACGGGTACGCTCTCCGATACTTATCAGCTTGCTGCGATTCGAGAGAGTGTCGCAGCGCTACCCAATGCCGGCCTCGTCGACTTCCGCATCCGGTCTGTCTCGGAAGCAGCATCCGCAGTTCGTCGCGGGAATACGAACGTGCAGGAGCTTGTGGGAGCCAGCGGCGATGCGCCGGCAGCGGGCCTGGTACGGAGTGCGATGATTGCGCGCGGGCTGAAGGGATCTGCCTTGAAGACGGCAGAACAGGACTTTGCCGCTTCCGCACTGTCGCACGCGCAGGCCGCTTTACAGCACGCCTACGCCCTCGATCGTCTTGGAATCATACTGAGGCAGGCAGGCCGCGCCTCGCTGGCTCCCGATATCCGGGTAAAATGGGCACAGATGGCAGACCGGCATTCCGCCGCGGCAATGCGGGAACTCGATGCGTTGCTCGTGCAACTGAATTCTGTTTCCACAGGCATCGGTGGAGCCCCGTCCATAGAAGCCAATGGGATTGGCGATGCTGAGGCATTTGCTCGTGCAGCTTCCGATCTCCGCGCGAGGGCGCAATCTGTCAATGAGGAGGTTGTGGAACTGTTCGCGGGCAGCACCGCCAACCTGGCGCCAGTGCAGGCCCGGAATTCGCTGGCTCACCTGCAATCCGCACTTCCTCTCGTAGAGGCAAGCCGAATGAACTCATTCGCACACCTCCTTGCAAGCAGAAGTCCAGCGAGCCAGAGCGAAGTGGGAGAGATGCATACGCGGTGAATCCTTTTAAGTCATGCTCTTCGCTTCTGATCAAACACCCCTGCATCGTCGCCGTGCTTGTGTGCATGGCCCTGCCCCTCTGTGCCCAGGTGAGTACGGCCAATGTATCCGGCGACGTGGAAGATGCGTCGGGCGCGCGAATTCCGTCCGTCTCCATCAAGCTGCTTAACCTTCAAACTGGAAATGAAAATGTGGCGGATACCGACGCTGCAGGCGAGTTTCTCATCCCCGGTGTGCTTCCAGGGCTTTACAGCATGCAAGTACAGCGCGATGGATTTGCAGCTGTTCACCTAGCGGGCTTGAGTCTGAACGTTGGTGAGTCTCGCCAGTTTCGTATCAAGCTGCGTGTCAGCACGGTGGAGCAGACGGTGGATGTAGATGCCAGCGGTCAAAGCCTGAACACTGAGGATGCGCAGATGACCACTGTCGTCAATTCGTACCTGGTGAACAATCTGCCTCTCAACGGGCGCAGCTTTCAGGATCTGATTGCGATGACACCGGGCTCCGTTTCGGTTAGCCCGCAAGTGCCGAAATCCGGCGGATTCAGCGTGAATGGGCAGCCTTCCGACACGAATGCCTACTGGGTTGACGGCATCTCTGCGAACTTCGGTTCGGGTCCTCTGGATGCGGATCTGAAGGTGCCGGCGGCGGGCCAGTTTGCCAGCGTCACTTCGCTTGGAACTACGCACGGACTGGTTGCGCTCGATGCCTTGCAGGAGTTTCGCGTCGTCGCGTCCACGGCTTCAGCAGAATATGGAAGCGCACCCGGCGGACAGTTCAGCCTGCTGACCCGCCAGGGAACAGACCAGATTCATGCCACCGCGTATGCCTATCTGCGCAATGGCTACTTCGACGCCGTCGACTGGTTTGGCAGATATAACGGGAATCAGAACAGCCTCTACTACTATCAGCAGGACTTGGGCGGCTCATTGGGTATGCCGCTCACCTTCTGGACTCGAAAGCGAGCGCAGAGCCGAACGCAACTGTTCGGATCGTACGAAGAAATGCACGTCCAGCAGCGAACCGCTCCGCTGGTGGAGTATCTTCCCAACGCCCAGCTAATCTTCAATGCGCCCGCCCCGGTTCAAGCCGCGTTCAGGGCATTCCCGCAGTATGGGAATTCCAATGACACCGCACTCGTTAATGATATTGGGTCCGAGCCCAGCCCTCCGAGTTATCTGAAATCGATGGATTTCCGCATCGATCACACGTTTGGCGCACATCTTTCCGGCTTCCTGCGATTTGGAAATACACCGAGCGGCAGCGAATCAACGTATTTGCAAACGACCACCAATGCAAAGCTATCCAACCAAAGCATCACGCTGGGACTGGATGGGCAAATGTCATCTCAGGCGGGCAATGAGTTCCGGTTCGGTTGGGCACGGGCCAGTTCGAGTTCAGTCTCTTCCATCCAAAGAATATTCTCATACCCATACGGTCCACCGGTCGGCTTCGTTCAGCCGGATCTGCCCGCTGCGCTTGGCTCTCCGGGCGCCTCAGGCGAAACGCGCGCGGATCTCTACATGCGGATTGCGGGGATCGGAGAGACTTCCGCGTGGACCGATGGTGGAGCGAATGCTCTCCGGCAGATCGAGGCTCGCGATACATATTCGCTGCAGAAAGGGCCGCACCTGTTCAGGTTCGGTGTGGATGCCCGCAACCTGCACGGCGCAACGATTCCGCTTCCGTGGACCTCTGAAGCCGATTACTTGAGCGCCAATTCTGTTTTGACCAACAGTGCGGACTTTCTGCTATTAAGAAAAGAGGATCCGGCGCATCCTGTCTTTCAGGATTTCGCGGCGTTTGTTCAGGATCAATGGAAGGTGGCGCGGAACATTGGGTTGAATGCAGGCTTGCGCTGGGAGGTGAGTCCGCCGCCTGCCAGTTCCGACGGGCGCGACGCCTTCCGGGTGAATGGCAATGTGGACAGTCCGGAGACGTTGTCGGTGAGTCCGCGCGGAACACCGCTTTGGAAAACAGATTGGCAGGGCGCAGGCCCGCGGATCGGCGCAGCCTGGCAACCTGTGCAAACCACCGGGCGCGAGCTGATTCTGCGGGGCGGCCTTGGGGTTCTCTTCGATTCTCCCAACCGCGCAGCCGCACCGGCATTTACGGGACTTGGATTCACAAGCACATCGGTGCTGACCGGGGCCACCATCCCAACCACTGCGGCCGGACCTTCCTCCCCAGAGGCTCCCGGTCCCGCCACTCTGGGATATGTCTTCCCGAAAGCGTTTCGCGATCCGTATTCTCTGCAGTGGAACGTTTCCGTCGAACGCGCTGCTGGCGAGCGCCAGTCCTTCGTTGTCTCCTATGTCGGTGCTTCCGGGCGTGGCCTGCTTCTTCCCATGCGGAGCCAGGTCTCAAGCGTGGCTACACCGATGCGGGAAGTGGTCTCCTTTCGCACGGGCCTCACCTCGGGGTTCGATTCTCTCCAGCTTGCCTATCGCGGCCAATACTGTTCTCGACTGGCATGGATGACATCGTACGCGTGGGCTCATGCTCTCGATTTCGGAAGCCCCAATCCGTGGGCTGCGCCTGCACGAGGCAACGCCGACACGGACATCCGCCAAAACCTGCAGGCCGCCGTTTCTTGGACCATGCCGCAAGTCGGCGCCAGCGGGCTGGTTCACAACGCCCTGTCAGGATGGGGTCTCGACGGCCGCTTCTTCCTGCGCAGTGCCTATCCGGTCACTGTATTGGGAAACATCTTCCACGATCCTGTAACGGGACAACATTTCTATACCGGCGCGGATCTCATTCCCGGCCACCCGCTAGACCTGTTTGACAAATCGCTTCCCGGGGGCCGAATGCTGAATGGCGGCCCGGATGTTGCGAACGGCGCGTTTCAACTGCCGGCGGGCAACGGGCAGGGCAACTCTCCCAGAAATCTTGCTCGGGGCTTCGGCGCACAACAGCTCAGCCTCTCCTTGCGCCGCGACATACATCTTTACGACGGTCTGTATCTGCAACTCCGAGGCGATGTATTCAACGCCTCGAATAGTCCTGACTTTGGGTACGTCGTCCCTGGATTAAGCGATAAGCTCTTTGGACAGCCCACGCTTTCGCTGAATCAGAGTTACGGTCAAAGCGGGTCGCTGTATCAACCCGGCGGCCCGCGATCGCTGCAATGGATGTTCCGCGTTCGTTGGTGACCGTTTGACTTCTTGAATGAGTCTGCGATCCAGCCCGGCAGCGATTCGAATGAAGGGCATACCGGCTCCCGGACACCGTCGCAAATACAATTCGCCCAGGTGCGAAGAGCCAATTGAATCCGAGGTACTGAGCCACATTGCGCTTTGATCGTCGCGGGCTAGTGCGGCATCTGCCGATCCAATGGCCAGCCAGGTAAAAGATGGCCGCAATGGCTCGCTCTGCTGTACGCATCCAGCGAACGGCAGAGATGGAACTCCGCGCCGTTCGGAGATGAGCAAAACAGAACATACAATTGTCCCGGCTTTCGGCGATTCTGGGAAAAGCATGTTGCGCAATTTGCTTGGACTCGGAGTAGTGAATGTCTGGTATTGGAGGCAGGCCGGAGGTTCCGCATATTTACGCCGATCGCCAGTTGTCCCCGCCTGCCTCGCTGTATCGCAGACGCTGGTTCCTGTGGACGAGCGCGATTCTGTTGCTGGTTCTAGCCGTGATCGGCATTCTTCTTGTCCACAATAACGCTGCCAAAGCTGCGGCTGCGAAGCGCACACTCGCTGCGGTCAAACCTTCAGTAACCGTCACAGCCGCCACGGCCACAAATGGTTCGGTTGGGGTTTACCTGGACGCCATTGGCACGGTTACTCCGGTTTACACAACCTCGATTACCGCGCAGGCAAGCGGGGTCCTGGCCGCAGTGCATTACAGCGAAGGTCAATCCGTCAAAAAAGGGGATGCGCTGATTGACATCGATCCACGATCCTACCAGGCGCAACTCATGCAGGCCGAGGGCGCGCTGGAACACGACACAAATGTTCTGGCACAGGCGCGGATGGACTTGGACCGTTATCGCACGGCGTGGGCAGGAAACGGAATCCCCAAGCAGTTGCTTGATGACCAGGAAAAGATTGTGTCTGCGGAGCAGGGCACGGTGAAGAACGATCAAGGCGCCGTGAATTACGACCAGGTCCAGCTCAGCTATTGCCACATTACCGCGCCGATCGCCGGCCGGGTTGGTCTTCGCCTTGTGGACCCCGGAAACGTAGTGCAGGCAGGCGGAGCCACGACTCTGGCAGTCATTACACAGATGCAGCCCACCACCGTGATCTTCACGATATCGGAGGACAGCCTGGAACAAGTGCAGGCGCGGATGCGGAAACTGCATACGCTGCCCGTCGATGCAATGGACCGGGCGCAGAGCGCAACCATCGCATCGGGTAAGTTGTTCACCATCGACAACCAAATCGACACCACGACGGGAACAGTGAAGCTGCGCGCCCTCTTTGCCAACAAGAACGGCGCTCTGTTCCCCAACCAGTTCGTCAACACCCGGTTGCTGGTGAATACGCTCGACGGTGTCACGCTGGTTCCAACAGCGGCCGTTCAGCACAATGGACAGGTAGCCTTTCTCTATGTGATTGCGAATGGATTGGCAAGCATCCGCAACATCACGCCGGGGGTTGCGGACGGCGGTATGACATCCGTGGAGGGAATCAACCCCGGCGAAGTTGTAGCCACCAGCAGCTTCGACAAGTTACAAAGCGGGAGCAAGGTTGTTCTTGCCAAGCAAGCATCTCCTGCCAACCGCGTGGCGAGCAGTACCCCGTGAATCCATCCGGGCCTTTCATCCAGCGACCTGTAGCAACCTCGCTGCTGATGGCCGCGATCTTGCTGGTGGGTATCGTCGCGTATACCCAACTGCCGGTTTCTGCCTTGCCCGAGGTGGACTACCCCACGATCCAGGTGCTGACTTTCTATCCAGGCGCAAGCCCGGATGTCATGGCCACCACGGTTACCGCTCCTCTTGAGCGCCAGTTCGGCCAACTTCAGGGGCTGAGCCAGATGACATCGACCAGTTCCGGCGGCTCCTCTGTCATTGTGCTGCAGTTCGCCCTCAGCCTGAACATCGATATCGCCGAAGAAGAGGTCCAGTCCTCCATCAACGCGGCGCAGAGTTTTCTGCCCTCGAATCTTCCCTCGCCGCCGGTTTATAGCAAGACCAATCCGGCGGATGCGCCCGTGTTGACGCTGGCCATCACATCCAACTCCATGCCGCTCTCGCAGGTCGAGGATCTGGTGGATACGCGCCTTGCGCCCAAGCTCTCGCAGTTGAGCGGTGTTGGCCTGGTGAGCATCAGCGGAGGCCAAAAGCCGGCGGTGCGCATTCAGGCCAATCCGACGACACTTTCGTCTTACGGACTCAACCTCGAAGACCTGCGCACGGCGCTCGTCCAGACCAGCGTCAACGCTGCCAAGGGAAACTTCGACGGGCCCCATCAGGATTATCAGATCAACGCCAACGATCAGTTGGTGACCAGCGACGACTATCGCAAGGTTGTGGTTGCCTACCGCAATGGCGCGCCCGTCATGCTGCGAGATGTGGCGCAGGTGGTGGACGGCATTGAAAACAACAAGCAGGCTGCATGGATGAACGAGACCCCGGCGGTCATCCTCAATATTCAAAGGCAGCCCGGAGCCAACACCATCAGCGTGGTGAAGGCCATCAAGGCGATTCTGCCCCAGCTTGAGGTGAACCTGCCGGCTTCGATTCAAGTGACGCCGCTGACCGATCTCACCACGGCGATCAATGCCTCTGTCTCCGATGTCGAATTTGAGTTGATGTTGACCGTTGCGCTGGTGGTGATGGTCATTTTCCTCTTCCTGCGCAACATCTACGCCACCATCATCCCCAGCATTGCCGTGCCGGTCTCATTGGTGGGTACCTTCGGCGTCATGTATGCGCTGGGCTATAGCCTTGATAACCTTTCGTTGATGGCGCTCACCATCTCTACTGGCTTTGTGGTGGATGACGCGATTGTGATGATCGAGAACATCACACGCTATCTTGAGGCCGGAGACACGCCCATGCAGGCGGCCATGAAGGGAGCGGAACAGATCGGCTTCACCATCATCTCTCTCACCGTCTCACTCATTGCTGTGCTTATTCCGCTGCTCTTCATGGGGGATGTTGTCGGCCGCCTCTTCCGCGAATTCGCGGTTACCCTGGCCGTTACGATCATTCTGTCCGCCGTAGTTTCCCTCACGCTGACGCCGATGATGTGCTCGCGCATTCTGCGGCATACTCCTCCCAAAGAGCAGCAAGGCCGCTTCTACAGGGCTTCCGAGCGCGTCTTCGAAAACATGATTGCGTTTTACGGACGCACGCTCAAGTTCGTCCTTGGATACCAGACCATCACGCTAATTGTGGCTGCCGCAACGCTGGTGCTGACGATTGTGCTTTACATCGTCATTCCCAAAGGGTTTTTCCCGACGCAGGATACAGGTGAAATTCAGGGCATCTCGCAGGCGCCAGCGACCATCTCCTTTGCGGCCATGGAGCAGAAGCAGCAGCAACTGGCATCTATTATCCTTCAGGATCCAGCGGTTGAGAGCCTGTCTTCGTTTATCGGCGCGGATGGAACCAACACCACGCTCAACAGCGGACGTATGTCCATCAACCTGAAGCCGCTGAACGCGCGCGACATGAGCGCCTCCGACGTGATTCGCAGGCTACAGAAGAGCCTGAAGCAGGTAGACGGCATCGAACTTTTCATGGAGCCGGTGCAGAACATTACGGTGGACGATCGTGTCAGCCGCACTCAATACCAATACACATTGGAGGATCCCGATCCGAATGAGTTGAACCTGTGGACCGGCCGGCTTGTGGACAAGATGAAGCAGTTGCCGCAGCTTGCCGATGTAGCCACTGACCAGCAAACCGGGGGCTTGGCCGTTTCGCTGGTGATCGATCGTGTGACCGCATCGCGACTTGGTATTGCGCCGTCAACTGTCGACACCACTCTCTATGACGCCTACGGGCAACGCCAGATCAGCACCATGTATACGCAGTTGAACCAGTACCATGTGATTCTTGAAGCGGCTCCAAATACTCAGATGGGTCCAGGTAAGCTCCAGGATCTGTATATCCAGACAAATGCGTCCGCAGGGGGCTCCGGGCCGGGAGCGTCGTCGTCCTTCGCATCCTCCGGATCTTCGTCCGCCGGCTCAAATGCAACGACGACCACTGTGAAATACACGCCTTCATCCATGGCGCTCAGCGCTCCCACAAATGCGATCAAGTCCAGTATTGGCGCAAGCAGCACTGCGTCAACTGCGAATGCAACAACTGGAGCCGCGGTATCCGGCGCTGTGCCGTTGAGCGCGTTTACGCATCTTGAGAAAGCCTTCGAGCCGCTCTCGATCAATCACCAGGGCCAGTTCCCGGCCGTCACTGTGTCGTTCAATCTTGCCCCCAACGCCGCGCTGGGAGGCGCAATCACGGCTATTGAGAAGGCTCAAAAAGACCTGAATATGCCGGCCAGCGTTCAGTATGGATTTCAAGGCACTGCGGCTTCTTTCGAGGGATCGCTTTCTAATGAAGGCCTGCTGATTCTCGCCGCGCTTGCAGCAGTCTACATCGTGCTCGGCGTTCTCTATGAGAGCTTCATTCACCCCATCACGATTCTTTCCACACTGCCCTCTGCCGGCGTTGGCGCATTGCTGGCTCTCATCATCTTCAAGCAGGACCTCAGCGTCGTCGCCATCATCGGCATCATCCTGCTGATCGGCATCGTAAAGAAGAACGGAATCATGATGGTCGACTTTGCAATGGAGGGAGAGCGCGAGCACGGGAAGAGCGCGACAGACGCGATCTACGATGCATGCCTGCTCCGGTTTCGCCCCATCATGATGACGACGATGGCCGCGCTATTGGCGGGCATTCCATTGGCGGTAGGCCAAGGGATGGGTTCGGAACTGCGCCGCCCGCTGGGAATTGCCATGGTAGGCGGACTACTGCTTAGCCAAGTGCTCACGCTCTATACCACTCCGGTCATCTATATTTTCTTCGATCGCATCGGCCATCGTTTCAGCCATGCACCCAAAGCGATCGAGACAGACAGTGAGCCACAACCGGCGGAGGGAATATGAATATCTCCGCCCCCTTCATCCGGCGGCCGGTGGCAACCACCTTACTTACGGCGGGCATAACGCTGGTCGGGGCCATCGCCTTCAATGTTTTGCCCGTCTCTCCATTGCCACAAGTCGACTTCCCGACGATCTCCGTTTCTGCCGGCTTGCCTGGCGGCAGTCCCGACATCACGGCTTCCTCCATCGCCACGCCCTTGGAGCGCCAGTTCAGCCACATCGCCGGCGTGACTGAGATGACCTCATCGAGTTCCCTTGGCAGCACTTCCATCGCGCTGCAGTTCGATCTGAGCCGGGATATCGATGGGGCGGCACGCGATGTGGAAGCAGCGATCAATGCCGCGCGTACGTATCTGCCGGCCAACATGCCCGCCAATCCCACGTATCGCAAAGTGAATCCGGCCGATTCGCCGATTATCATTTTGGGACTGACCTCGGATAAGTACGACAAGCCAACGCTTTACGATGAGGCCTCGTCGGTCATCGCACAGAAGCTTTCGCAGATCGAAGGCGTGGGGCAGGTCTCAGTGGGAGGAGGTGCGGGCCCTTCCGTGCGCGTGGAAGTGAATCCCACGTTGCTCAACAGTCATGGACTCACGATCCAGAATATTCAGTCGGTACTGACTCAGCAGAATGCTCACGAGCCTGCCGGCCAAATCTCAGACGGAACGACAACCGCGGATATCCTCACCAATGACCAGATCTCTCTCGCAGACCAATACAAGCCGCTCATCGTCGGTTACAAAAGCGGAGCTGCAATCAGGCTTGCCGACGTAGCCGATGTATCGAATGGGGCGCAGAACATCCGCACCGCCGGATACTTGAATGGCACACCTTCAATCACCATCATGATCTTCCGCCAGCCGGGCGCGAACATCATCGATACAGTAGATCGCGTTCGTGCCGAATTGCCGTCGATCGAAGCGTCCATTTCCCAGGGCATCAAGACGACCGTCGTTCTCGACCGCACAACCACCATTCGCGCCTCTGTTAGCGATGTGGAGCGGACGCTCATCCTTTCGGTTATCCTCGTAATTCTCGTTGTCTTTATCTTCCTGCGCAACTGGCGCGCCACACTCATTCCCACGGTCGCTGTCCCCGTATCGCTCATTGGCACTTTTGCGGTCATGTATCTGTTCGGCTTCAGTATCGACAATCTCTCGCTTATGGCATTAACGATCTCGACAGGCTTCGTCGTTGACGATGCGATCGTCGTCATGGAAAACATCTCCCGGCTTCGTGAAGCAGGCATGTCCCCCATGAAGGCCGCCTTTCAAGGATCCAAGGAAATCGGATTTACCATCCTTTCGATCAGCATGTCGCTGATTGCGGTGTTCATTCCGATTCTTCTCATGGCCGGCATCGTCGGCCGGCTGTTTCGCGAGTTTGCCATCACGCTATCGACGGCCATTGTTGTGTCGATGCTGATCTCGCTCACGACTACGCCCATGATGTGTGCCTTTCTTCTCAAGGATGAAAGGGCAGTCACGCATGGCAGGGCGTATCGGGTAACTGAAAGAGGCTTCACCTGGATGCTCGCAACCTACAGCCGCTCATTGACGTGGGTACTGAAGCATCCTGGGCCCATGCTAACCCTGCTTCTACTGACAATTGCATTGAACTTCTATCTTATTGACATCATCCCCAAGGGATTCTTTCCGCAGCAGGATACGGGAGCCATCACGGGTAGTGTGCGAGGGCCGCAAGACGCGTCGTTTCCCGTGATGAACAACTCGATTCTGCAACTGGTGAATGTCATCAAGGCGGATCCAGCCGTCTCCGATGTTATTGCCCATACAGGCGGGGGCGGCGCATCGAACGGCGGCAACATCTATATCGCGCTGAAGCCGTTGAACGTGCGCAAGGTTTCGGCGCCGGCGATCATTGATCGATTGCGGCCCAAGCTGAACCGCCTTCCGGTCGCTTCGGCCTTCTTGCAGGCAGCGCAGGATTTGCGCATTGGAGGACGATCCAGCAATGCCATGTATCAATACACGATTCAGTCTGATAACGTGGCGGACTTGGCGCACTGGGGTCCTATTCTGCTTGCGGGGATGCAGAAAATTCCCGGCTTCCAGGATGTGAACAGCGACGCACAGAACAGCGGTCTCGAAGAGTTGATCCGCTACGATCGCCCCACCGCCGCGAGACTGGGCATTACGCCGCAGTCTTTGAATCAATCCCTCTACAGCGCATTCGGGCAATCTCAAGTTTCGATCATCTACACACAGCTCAACCAGTACTATGTGGTGCTGGAGGTAGCGCCCCCTTACTGGCAGAACCCCGATGGCTTGAAGAATATCTACCTTGATACTACCGGCCACGGCATCGTCCCGCTTTCCGCGGTCAGCTCTGCGCAGGCGAGCACTACACCGCTGACAATCAATCACACCAGTTCATTCCCGTCCGTTACAGTATCGTTCAACCTTGCGTCGGGCATGTCGTTAAGCGACGCTACCCGCCTGGTGAGCCAGATGCAGGAACGGCTGAACATGCCGCAGACCGTCCGCGGCTTCTTTGCCGGTACGGCGTCGGCGTATCAAACCTCGCTTGACAGTGAGCCCCTTCTGATTGGCACCGCTTTACTTGCCGTCTACATTGTTCTCGGCATCCTGTACGAAAGCCTGGTTCACCCTCTCACCATCATCTCCACTTTGCCCTCGGCAAGCGTTGGAGCCATGCTCGCTCTTATGTTGTTCAAGGTGGACCTCAACGTCATCTCGATTATCGGCATTATCCTGCTGATTGGCATCGTGAAGAAGAACGCAATCATGATGATCGACTTTGCCCTGGTTGCGGAGCGCGAACACGGCAAGACCACCACCGAAGCCATCTTTGAAGCATGCCAGCTTCGCTTCCGTCCGATCCTTATGACGACGATGGCCGCCTTGTTTGGCGCGCTGCCGCTGGCTTTCGGAACAGGCACGGGTTCCGAACTCAGGCGCCCGCTTGGCATCACCATCGTCGGCGGGTTGATTGTGAGCCAGATGCTGACTCTTTACACCACGCCCGTAGTCTATCTATTCTTCGATCGCATCCGTCTCCGCTTCCGAAGCAAACAACCGGCCACCCTCTACCATGGAACTGTTGAGGCCTCCTGACGAGAGTTATTTGTGGAGTGTTCGTTATGAAGAATTCGATCCTGCGATCCCGGCGTCTGTTTGCGGCGCTGTCCGTGCTAACGATCGCTGCGTTCTGCGCGTTGCTGGCAGGGTGCAACGTTGGGCCAAAGTATCTTCCGCCCGCGATGACCGCGCCTCCAGCCTTCAAGGAAATTCCCGCGCAGTCAGATGAAGCTGGCGGATGGACTGTGGCGCAGCCCCAGGATGCGGCTCTTCGCGGCAAGTGGTGGGAGATCTACAACGAACCCGATCTTAATTCGCTCGAAGACGAACTGAATATAGACAACCAGAGTATTCGTCAGGCTTTCGAGAACTTCATGGAGGCGCGAGCCCTGGTGCGTGAGACGCGGTCTCAGTATTTCCCCACAGTCAGCATTGGCGGCTCCTATATCCGGTCGCAGAGTTCCTCCAATGTCGGGTCTACTACAAGCAGTGGCACATCGGGAGGCAAGCAAGCGCAGGTGTTTTCTCTTCCCGCCGATGTGTCTTGGGAGCCTGACCTTTGGGGAAAAGTGCGCAATGCGGTGCGCGCCAGTCAATACACGGCCCAGCTAACCGCAGCCGATGTTGAGAATGAGCGGCTGACGGAACAGGCCAGCCTTGCCGAGTACTTCTTTGAGATTCGCGGCCAGGATGCGCTGCAAAAACTCCTTAATGAAACTGTTGAAGCTGACAAGAAGGCACTCGACTCTGTGACGGTTGCCTATAATACTGGCGTTGGCGATCAGATCTCTGTTGTTGAAGCGCAGACAACCTTGGAGAGCGCGCAATCTGCGGCCATCAACCTGGGAATTGCTCGATCGCAATACGAGCATGCGATCGCCACACTCATCGGCAAGCCTGCTTCGACATTCTCCATCCCGGCTGAGCCAAAGACAAGCGCGCCTCCGCCAATACCTGTAGGAGTGCCGTCCCAGTTGCTAGAACGGCGTCCAGACATAGCTGCCGCGGAGCGAAACATGGCCGCCGCGAATGCGCAGATTGGGGTCGCTCGCGCCGCCTTTTTTCCCGCTCTGACGCTCTCTGCTACCGCAGGCGTGGAGAGTTCGTCCATCAAGAACCTTTTTGACTGGCCCAGCCGCTTCTGGTCCGTTGGCCCTTCGATCTCTGAGACCGTCTACGATGGCGGACTTCGCCGCGCGACTTTAAATCAGTACATCGCAACGTACAATGCAAACGTCGCCGCGTATCGCCAGTCGGTGCTGACCGCATTCCAACAGGTGGAGGACTCTCTTGCGGGGGTGCGCATTCTATCGCAACAGATCCTGCGCCAGCAGGAAGCCGTCGACTCATCCCAAACGTTTCTGCGGCTCGAGTCGACGCGTTATGAAGCCGGTATCGACCCGTACATCGACGTGGTCACCGCGCAAACAGTTTTGCTTTCCAACCGGCAAGCGCTGGCCAATTTGCAGGTGCAGGAGATGACCGCGTCGGTTCAACTGATTGAAGCTTTAGGGGGAGGATGGGACCGGTCTCAGTTGCCTACGCCGGCTCAGATCACTCGGCAGCCAACGAAATCTGAGACCGCGACTCAGCATTAGATCGCGAAAGCAATTTCCCGTGGGCATGCCCCAACCTGGAGGCATCAGCCAAACGGCTCCTGGTATCTTCGTCTCCCTGGGAAATCCCCTGGGGAACACACACTCGATTTGCGATTGGACCGTCCCTTGGTAAGTCCTGGATTCACCCGGCATAGCGGCATAGAAGCAGTGTTCACTATTGAGCAGACCACGTCGCCAAGGCAGTGTCAACTTGACCTCAATTGAGATTGAGCGGTCTGCGGCAAGCATCGCTCGCTTCTAAGAGACTGGAAACGGGACCGAGCATCGCAGACCAGGTGTGCAAGACGAACAGTGAATACGGTGCATGGAGGAAAGAGCTGCGGATCGCGCAAGCAATGCGCTTGCACGACTTCGCATGGATGCTGATCGGCGTATTGCTGGCCGTGGTTGCGATCACGATCATTTCGCGACGAAGGCAGCGCTGGTTTTAGAGACACCTGTACAGGCATAACGTGTGGGGGCTGAAGGCCTACAAATTGGCAATCGAGACGGCAGCGAATTGCCCGGTCCCGATTGCTGCCCCTATTGCGTGAATGTCCAATTCTGCTCATAGGTGCAAATTGCGCTTCTATTTTCCAATATGTAGTGAGCGATCTTGCTCAGTCAAACTCTCCAGCAAATCCTTAAGTTGAAGGCATCGTGTGTGCTTTGCATTCTCGCTCCATCCGCAGAATGACGATGTGTGCCCCAAAAAGTCGGACGAAAGGTTACAAATGCGCAAATTCATGTTTGGTACAACCTATTGGCTGGCGGCTCTTTTGGTCCTTTTCGTCGCCGGATGCGGTCAGGAAGTTGTTACTGTTCCCTCCGTGGTGTCTACAAACCCTGCCAATGGCGCCACCAATGTCGTCATCAACACGACGATCAGCGCAACCTTCAGCACGGCGATGAGTCCAGGCACGATCAGTTCATCATCCTTTACGGTCACGGGTCCGGGCGGAGCAGCCATTGCGGGAGCCGTCACCTATACCGGCTCTATTGCGACGTTCACCCCAACTTCGCCGCTCGCATACAGCTCCATCTATACAGCCACCATCACCACTGGGGCGGCAAGCATGGGCGGCACCCATCTGCTTAACAATTCTGTGTGGACGTTTACGACGATTACGCCGCCGCCCGCGGTGATAGCCACGGTCCCTGCGAATGGAGCCACAAGCGTGCCCATCGGTCAGATTCTCAGCGCTACCTTCAGCGAGGCAATGAACGCGGCTACGATCAGTGGATCAACCTTTACGGTGACTGGGCCGGGCGGAGCCGTGGCCGGCGCCGCCACATACAATGGCGTGATTGCGGTGTTTGCGCCAACTGCCGCTTTGGCATACAACACGCTCTACACTGCCACCATCACCACCGGGGCAACGAGCGTTGCAGGCACTCCGCTGCCCGCCAACTACGTATGGACCTTCACAACGATCACGCCGCCGCCCTTAGTAGTAGCTACGGTGCCTGTGAATGGAGCCACTGGCGTGCCGATCAATCAAGTGCTGAGCGCGACCTTCAATGAAGCGATGAACTGCGCGACGCTCGCATCTCCAGCGGCAACCTTTGCAGTAACTGGTCCCGGCGCAACAGCAGTCGCAGGGACAGCCGGTTGCGCTGGCGCTGTCGCAACGTTCACGCCATCCAACGGCCTTACGGTCAACACCGTATACACAGCTACCATCAACACAGGGGCGAAGAGCCTGGCGGGCACACCACTGGCCGCCAATTATTTGTGGACCTTCAGAACAGTTCCGGCCGCTGCGGCGCCAACGGTTATTTCCACGGCGCCCGTAAGTGGAGCTGCGGGAGTGCCCACTAACCAGGCCCTCATTGCGACCTTCAGTGAGGCGATGACTCCTGCCTCCATCAGCTCGACAACCTTCACGCTGACAGGTCCGGGCTCGACGACCGTAATAGGAGCCGTCACCTATATCGCCGCGGGTTCGGTAGCGACGTTCATACCGGCGGCCAGCCTGACACCGAGCTCCGCCTATACGGCCACGATCACAACCGGGGCTAAGGACCTGAGTGGCACCGCAATGGCCCAGAATTACGTCTGGACCTTCACCACCGCTGCCGCAGCCAATTCCACTCCGCCGACTGTCATTTCGACCATTCCTCTTAACGGAGCTACTGGCGTACCGCTCAATCAGATCGTCAGCGCAACCTTCAGCACGGCGATGAATCCCGCCACCATCAATTCGGCAACGTTTAAGCTGACAGGGCCGGGCGCCACTGCCGTCTCCGGCCTGCTTGCATATGCGGCAATTGGCAACACCTTGACTTTCACCCCGACAGCGAATCTGACGCCCAGCACCTTGTATACAGCCACGATCACAACCGGAGCTCAGAACCTGGCGGGCATTGCACTGGCCAGCAATTTTGTCTGGACCTTTACAACCGGCACAAGCACGGCGACGACTGCGCCGGAGCTGGTTTCGACAGTCCCTGCCAACGCAGCCATAAACGTGCCCCTCAATCAGGCAGTCAGCGCAACCTTCACCGAAGCAATGAATCCGCTCACAATCAACCCAGCGACATTCCAGGTTACGGGACCGGGCGGAACGTCAATCGCTGGAACGGTCTCCTACGATGCGATCAACTTCATTGCCACTTTCACACCCACGGCGCTGCTTACCGCCAGCAGCAACTACATCGCAACCATTACCTCCGGAGCGACGGATCTGACCGGCAATCCATTGGGGACCACAGGCGCGCCGAATCCCTGGCACTTTACGACCGGAGCGACAGTAATCACACCACCAATCGTCCTTGGGCCAACCATATCGCTGTTTGGCAGCTTCGGCGGCAATGCGGGGATCACCAACCAGGGACTCAACACCGTGGTCAATGGAGCTATAGGGACCACGGCAGCCTCGACGCTGATCACCGGATTCTACGATAAGAGCATTGCGGCTGTTGCCGGCGTATATCCATGCTCGTATACGATCACGCCACTCAACGTGGGGCTGGTAAATGGATCGATCGCCACCGCTCCGCCACCTCCTACCGTTGCGTGCCCCAGTGAAGGAACCGCGGTTACCATGGCCACCGCGACGGAAGCCTTGCTGGAGGCTCAAACCGCTTACACCACCCTTAAGAACCTGCCGCCCGGCACAGTTCTTCCCACGAACGAGTTGGGCAATCTAACCCTGGCCCCCGGCACCTACTCCTCCGCCAGCTTCTATGACATCACGGCGGGGCCTCTGACTCTCGACGCACAGGGCAATCCCAATGCGATCTGGATTTTCCAGATGGGAACCTACCTCACTGTAGGCACGCCTTCAGCATCTGAAAGTATCGTTCTGACCGGCGGCGCCCAGGCGAAGAACGTCTTCTGGCAGGTAGGGAGCGCCGCGACGATCAATTACGGAGGAGGCGGGACAATGGTGGGAACCATCATCTCTCAGGCGGGCCTCACCATTTCAAGTCCGGGACAGTCCACAACGTCGACGGTGACGACCTTGGACGGCAGGGCGCTGGCTTTGAGTGCGTCGGTCACCATGGTGAACACCGTGGTCAATGTGCCCGCTCCGTAGGGCCTCGGCTGAGACCACCTCTTGGGGTGGTCTCAGCCGGAATTGTGCAATGAAGTATCCGGTATGTTTTGTTCGCGTTCAGTTAACCCGCCGCTGTGGCGTCTAGAAATCCCGGCGCGTAGCGCAGGAGACGACAATGAGATTGAGTGTAAAGATATTAACCGCCGCGGCATTTGCCGCACTTTTGATGCCTGCGTTCAACCTCCGCGCGGAGACAGGTGCAAAGCCAACTGCCGGCGCCGACCCGGCTATTGCGTTGGCGTCTGCCCCAATGCCGGCGGCCTCGGCGTCAACAGCCATGCCCCATTCAGGAAGAATGAGCACCGGTACTCCCAAGGTTGAACTGTTCCTGGGGTACTCGTATTTGCAAGCTGTACCCAAACTGGCTGACGGAAACCGGCTGGTGTGGCTGAATGGAGGCAGCACTTCAATCGCCTTCAACTTCAACCGCTACCTGGGGCTGGTCGGCGATTTTGGCGGCTTTGCCGACTCGCAGCTCCGGCTTAATGGAGCGGCCAATCCAGGCGTTGTGCAGGATTCAAGCGGGAGCGCCTACACCTATCTCTTTGGTCCACGCCTCTCCTATCGCGGGCACGAGAGAGTTACTCCGTTTGCCCAGGTTCTTTTGGGCGGTATCCATGTCGGCGAAGTGACGTTATCGCCTGGCTGCACCGGCGCTGGGTGCATTCCTCTGCCGACCGAGAACAAATTTGCCATGACCGCTGGCGGCGGCCTCGACCTGAATATGAGCCATCATCTCGCCATCCGCTTGATCCAAGCGGAGTATCTGATGACTCGGTTCGACAACTTCAACACAGGAACGGCCGCAACCCAGAATGACATGCGGCTTTCTTCAGGAATCGTAATCCGCTTTGGTGGAGATTTTGAGCCGCCACCGCCGGTGACCCTGGACTGCTCCGCCAACCCTGCTTCAGTTTTCCCCGGCGACCCGGTCACGGTGACCGCAACGGCCGGCAGCCTGAATCCCAAGCTGAATGCGATCTACAGCCTGAATGGTCCCGGCGTGGCAGTAACCGGACCCACAGCGACTGTAGCCACTGTGACGCTTGCGCCTGGCTCATATTTGGTGAACTGCGGCGTGAAGGAAGGTAAACCCGGCAAGGAAGGCTTGAAGCCGTGGGAGTCTGCCACGGCAACGGCGACCTTCGCAGTGAAACCATTTGAACCACCAACAATCAGTTGCGTGGCCAGCCCCAGCGACATCAAGCCGGGCGGGACCAGCACAGTGTCTGCCAGTGGCGTGAGCCCGCAGAACCGCGCGTTGACATACAGCTACTCGGCAGATGCCGGCTCCATCAGCGGCAGCGGTGCCACGGCGGCCTTCTCCTCGGCCGGTGCTCCGAGCGGCGCCGTGGGGATCACCTGCAACGTGACCGATGACAAGAATCAGACGGCAACCGCGAAAACCAGCGTGACCATCGCGACCCCGCCTCCGCCGCCGCTCCCTGCGGAGCAAGTGCGGCTTGAGGCTCGCCTCGCGTTGCATAGCGTCTTCTTTCCCACCGCTCAACCCAGGGCCGAGCATCCAGAAGGCGGCCTGGTAGACAGCCAGAAGGTGACGCTGACCACTCTCGCCACGGACTTCAAGAGTTACCTGGCATTCAAACCCGATGCCCACCTGACCCTGAGCGGACATGCGGATGTGCGCGGATCGGTCGAGTACAACCAGGCGCTTTCCGAACGCCGCGTTGTTCGCACAAAGCAGTTCCTGGTTGAACAGGGCGTTTCCGAAGCTGCCATTGATACCCGTGGCCTTGGCAAAGAGCAGCAGTTGACAACCGACCAGGTCAAAGAGCTGGTTGAACAGAATCCTGACCTCAGCGGTGCGGAGCGGGCGAAAGTTCTTCGCGATCTGACGATCATTGTTCTGGCTCAGAACCGCCGTGTAGACGTCACCCTGAGCACCACAGGCCAACAGTCTGTGCGCCTGTATCCGTTCAACGCAGCCGATTCCCTGACACTCCTCGATAAGAAGGCCCCGGCGCCCCACAAGAAGGCAGCGGCCGCAACTAAGAAGTGATCACTAAACCCTGATCGCGACCTCTATCCGAGGGCGACGGGAGATGGATGGTGGTGCTCGCCGGCTTCGGCGAGCAGCCCATCCTGCTCACGCTGATATTTTCGGGGAAGGTCCTGGGGAGTTTGATCGTTGAACGCTGCAATGGCGTCACATTCGCTCTACGGTCAGCTTGCGGCAACGCCGGGTTGCAACCGCGCCAGCCCTCGCCGCGCCAGATCCGCAACGGCCCTGGCCAGGGTGGGAGAGGCGTTCAAGGATTCGGGCCGATCCAGGCGGATGCCGAGTTTGGATGCGTAGCCGCGAAAGAGAATATCCACGTCGTAAAGAATTTCGACATGGTCGCAGAGAAAGCCAATGGGCTGAAGCAGGAGCGTGCGGACGCCCTCGGCGGCAAGAGCATCGAGCGTCTGTTCGACAGCGGGGCCGATCCATGGCCCGCCACTGACGCCCTGGCTCTGGAAAGCAAAGTACCACCGGGGAATCTCAGGGACGCGCGCGGCTACCAGAGCCGCAGTGCGCTTGGCCTCCTCGGCATATGGGTCGGGTACGGCGGAGCTGCCGGGGGGAGCGGCGTTGGGGGTTTGGATGGTGCGGCAGGGGACGCTATGGGCCGTGAACAGCACGGGCACGGCATAGCCTGCCTCGGCACTGAGTTTGCTGTGGGCCGGGCGAAGGCGCTCGGCAAAGGCTTCAATGAGGAGCGGATGCTGCGCCCAGGCCTCGGTGAAGTCGATGCGCAGCCCAGCAGATTCAGCTTCAGTCTCAGCTTCGAGGGCGCGGCGGTAGAGACCGACGCTGGTGCGGGAGTTCTGCGGCGCCATGCAGATGACCGCAGCTTCTTCAACGCCCTCGGCGCGCATCTGGCGGACCACCTCTGGGATGGTTGGACGCCAGTTGCGCATGGCGACGTAGACCGGCACGGGCTGACCGCCGGCTGCCAGCTCGGCTTGGACCAGGCGGCCTTGTTCGAGGGTGATCTCCGTCAACGGACTGTGACCAATCAGGCTGTAACGGTGCTGGATCTCTTCGATCACAGCTTGCGGAAGCTGTCGGCCTCCGGTTACGTTGAGCAGGTACTCGGGTATCTGCTCGACGGATTCCGGAGTACCGTGGGCCAGCAAAAGAACGGCTTGTTTAGCCATTGGTGGACTCCAGGCGGAACTCCTTGACCATGCGGACGACAGCCTGCACGTTTTCAACTGGCGTATTGGGCACGATGCCGTGACCCAGGTTGAAGATGTGGCCGGGGCGGCCGTTGGCAGCACGCAAAATCTCTTTGACCCGCAGCTCCAGGACTTCAACCGGCGCGAAGAGAGTGATGGGATCGAGATTGCCCTGCACCGCATGGCCGTGGCCCACCGAGCGCCATCCTGCATCGAGGGGCTGCCGCCAATCGAGGCCGATCACGTCGGCGCCGGTAGCTGCCATCTCGCTCAGCAGGCCTGCGGTTTCCACGCCAAAGTAAATGACCGGCACGCCCATCTGCTGCACGGCGCGGACAAGGCGCTTCGAGGCCTCGAAGGCGTAATCGCGATAGTCGGCAAGGCCCAGCGAACCCACCCAACTGTCGAAGATCTGGATCACGTCCGCGCCGGCCTGCACCTGGAGGCGGCAATACTCCGTCAGCACCACCACGATCTTGTCTAAAAGACTGCGCCACGCAGCGGTGTCGCGGTACATCATTTGCTTGGTATAGATGTAGTTCCGGGAGCCGCCGCCCTCGATCATGTAACTTGCCAACGTGTAAGGAGCGCCGCAAAAACCGATGATGCCCAGCCGGTCGCGGAAGTGGAGAGCGACCTTCTCAATAGCGCGAGCCACATAAGCCAGATCGGCGGCGCGGTCGGTGCGCAGGGCGCGCACATCCTCGGCAGTGCGGACGGGGTGGTGAACATGAGGCCCCTCCCCGGCCAGGAACTCGAAGGGCAGGCCCATGGGTTCCAGAGGCAGCAGCAGGTCGGCAAAGATGATGGCCGCGTCCACGCCCAGCTTTTCAGCGGCGGTGATGGTGACCTCGGCGGCCAGCTCGGGCTGCTTGCAGATTTCCACCAGCGTGTGATGCTTGCGGACATCGCGGTACTCCTGCATATAGCGACCGGCCTGGCGCAGAAACCATACGGGGGTGCGGTCCACGGGGCGGCGCAGGCAGGCGCGGACAAAGCGGCTGCCGTCGAGAATGGTATCGGGGACGGTTTCAACAAGGATTGTGTTTGGGTCGGCTGGATTCATACAGAGTTGATTTTACCGGGCCGGCCAGGATGCGCCCCCGCCAACATCGTTTCTGCGCCTGTTTTCAAGAATGCTTGCATTCGAATTGCAGGCACAGGCATTTCAAGAGCGGATGGATGCGATCCATTCCAGCGGACAGCGCGGGATTTGCACCGCGCCAAGGAAAGCTGATACGTTGTTCGCCAGCTTCATGACCATTGGAAAAGGAGTGCTGAAATGCATCACGCTGCTGTTAGTGGCATCGCTCGGAATTGCCGCGGCCTACGCGCATTCCATTCATCCGCAACCATCCTGCTGGCCTGTTTGGCGCTGGCGTTTTCAGTCAATTTTTCAGTTGTGGCCGCGCAGGACGCGAAGCCGGCCGCTGCGCCCACCGCGCCGTCGCCCGGCAAAGCCTTGATCTGCATCTACCGGGTTTCGAGATTTGTCGGCTCCGCCTCGCATGACCATCTTTATATCAACGGCATCTTTCTGGCTACACTGCTCAACGGGGAATTTGCATGCATGGAGGTTGCGCCGGGTACAGCCGTCGTTACCGGTTTGCCGAAGATGTACTACGGAGGCGTAATCCAATCGACAGGCGCGGCCCTGAAC